>Ga0070726_10002982_pt1 | contig 14730 bp, 18 predicted proteins | sample tdAd471_FD_67275 | JGI IMG/M metagenome (GOLD analysis project Ga0070726, IMG submission 67275) | Marine sediment microbial communities from the Atlantic coast under amendment with organic carbon and nitrate - tdAd47.1 | ecosystem: Environmental > Aquatic > Marine > Coastal > Sediment | place...
CGGCACCGGCAAGGAGCTGGTGGCGCGGGCCATCGGCGAGTCGGGGTACATCCCCTTCGACCCGCATCATGCTCGCTTCGTGGCAGCGCCCCAGGTGCGGTCCATCCACCTGTCGGCCATCCCCCAGACCCTGGTGGAGTCGGAGCTGTTCGGGCACCGGGCGGGCGCGTTCACCGGCGCGGTGGCCGACCGCGCGGGCTGGCTCGCGGATGTGCCGCCGGGCGGCGCGGTGTTCCTCGACGAGATCGGCGACCTCGATCCCGTCGTGCAGGTCAAGCTGCTCCGGGTGCTGGAGGCCCGCCGGTTCACCCCGGTGGGCGACACCCACTCTCGACCGTTCACCGGCAAGGTGTTGGCGGCCACCCACGTCGACCTCCCCGCGGCCATCGAGGCAGGTGCCTTCCGGGAAGACCTGTACTTCCGGCTGTGCGGTGACCAGGTCCACACCCCCTCGCTGCGGGAGCGCCTCGACGATGCCCCCGACGAGCTGCGGCAGATCGTGCGCTCGCTGCTGGAGCGCACCGTGGGCGATGCCGCTGCGGAGCTACTCGACGAGGTCACCGCGCAGGTAGTGGCCGATCGCGGGGAGGGCTGGCCGTGGCCCGGCAACGTGCGGGAGCTGTCGCAGTGCGTGCGGCGTGTGCTGGTGCAGGGGCACTGTCGCCCCGACAGCGCGGTGCCGGGCGGCGACCTGGCCTCGCTGGCCGCCGAGCGGCGGTCGCTGGCCGACGTGCAGCGCGACTATGCCCGGGAGGTCTACCGGCGGGAAGGCAGCTACAAAGCCGCCGCCGAGGTGCTCGGGGTCGACTGGCGCACGGTACGGTCCCACGTACAGGCGGAGGGCGCATGATGTGGTGGCTGGCAGCGTGGGCGTGGGCGGCGCCCGAGGTGGTGGTGCTCGGCATCGCCCAAGACGCAGGGCATCCCCAGGCCGACTGCCGCAAGGAGTGCTGTCGGGCGGCCTTCGACGACCCCGCCGCTGGCCACCGGGTCGCGAGCCTGGGCATCGTCGACGGCGACCGGGCCTGGCTGGTGGATGCGACGCCAGATCTGCCACTGCAGCTGCACGACCTGCTCGGCACCGAGCGGCAGCTGGCCGGGGTGCTGCTCACCCACGGCCACATGGGGCACTACACCGGCCTGATCCACCTGGGCCGCGAGGCGATGGGCGCCGATCACGTGCCGGTCTACGCCATGCCCCGGCTGGCGGGCATGCTGCTGGGGAGCGAGCCGTGGGCGCTGCTCACCCGGCTGGGCCACGTCGACGTGAAGCGGGTGAGCGCCGGGGAGCCGGTGGTGCTGTCGGAGGCGGTGCGGGCGACGCCCTTCGAGGTGCCCCACCGCGACGAGCTGAGCGAGACGGTGGGCTGGCGCATCGAGGGGCCCACCCAGACGGTGGTGTGGCTGCCCGACATCGACAAGTGGGAGAAGTGGTCGACCCCGCTGGAGGAGATGCTCGCTGAGGTGGATGTGGCCTACCTCGACGCCACCTTCTACAACGACGGCGAGATCGTGCGCGACATGAGCGAGGTCCCCCATCCCTTCGTGGTCGAGACCATCGCCCGGCTGGCCCATCACCCCGAGCTGCGCGCCAAGGTGCGCTTCGTGCACCTCAACCACACCAATCCGCTGCTGCAGCCTGGCGACCCGTCGCAGGCGGCCGTGGAGGCGGCGGGGCTCGCGGTCGCGGAGGAAGGGGAGCGACAGCCCCTGTGAAAGGTCGTGAAAGAGCCTGAGCGACGGCGCCTTCGTAGGCTGGCTCGATGCGCCTGCTCCCCCTCTTGCTGCTCGCGGCCTGTGGCGACCCGACGCTCTACCCCAAGTGGGGCGGCGTGGTGGGCACCGTCGCCCCCGTCGACACCGGGCTGCTCGCTTCCGTAGCCCTGGCATGCGGTCGGTCGGAGGAGGGCACGGTCGCCCAGCTCACGGTCGTGAACGAGGGGCCCGAGGCCTACGAGCTGTTCACCGTCGACGAGGGCTGCAACCAGGCCTTCCAGACCGTGCTTCCCCCTGGCGAGGTCCACCTCACCACGGTGGCCAACCACCTGATGTGGGCGGTCTACGACCCTGCAGGGCGTCGGGTGGCGGTCTTCGGGCTGCCCTCGGGGTCCAACGTGCAGTGGGTGGAGTACATCCCATGATCCGGTGGACTCCCCTCTGGCTCGTCGTCGCCTGTGCCCATCGGGTGGCCGACGATCAGCCCTGCTTCGAGGCCCAGGTGGCCATGGCCGCTCGCCTGGAGGACTGCACCGGCGACACCGAGCGGGCCCTCGAGCTGTACGACCAGGTGGAGGTGGACCACACCTGCGCCTTCGCCGACGACCCCCGCTTCGAGCCGGAGGGATCGGCGGTGCAGGCCGGTGCCTACGAGTGCGCCTTCGCCATCCGCAACCTGGCCTGCGAGCTCGCGGAGGCCTACGACCAAGACGTCGACCAGTGGCTGACCGCGGCCCCCGTCTGCCAGTGGCTGTGGGTGGCGAAGTGATGATGCTCACGCTGTGGCTGTCGCTGGCCTTCGCCCAGGAGGAGCTGTTCGCGGAGGCCTGCGACATCACCTTTCCCATCGCGGGCACCGCCGGCTTCGACAACGCCCGGCAGGCCGCGCGCATCAACGCCAACACCTACGCCGCCGGCGCCTTCGCCCGCCGCCGGATGCGCAAGCAGGTGATCGCCGCGATGGACGCCCACTCGGTGTACGGCGTCGCCCTGGTGCCCTCGTACTGCGACCGCGACAGCGCGCGCCGCGCGGGCCAGGTCTACATGGAGCCCCTCGACCTGCACGCCACCAACGTCGGCTTCAACCTGCCGCTGCTCGAAGACGGGCCGCTGCACAGCAAGTTCCGGCTGTTCTACGCGTCGAGCGTCACCACCAGCACCCACTGGAGCCGCATCGGGACCGCGTTCGCGCCGATGTTCAACCTCTACCCGGCCTTCTTCGCGCCGGTGGTCGGCTCGTCGAGCACCGGGCAGGGCCTCGGCACCTACTCGGTGGACTGGATCGGCGGCGCCCTGTTCCGCTCCGACGTGATCAGCGTGCAGGCCGGCTACACCGGGCGGCGCGGGGTGTACGCCGACGTGACCCAGGAGAAGGTGGCCCTGTTCGTCAACGGGGTGCTCGACGAGCTGGGCGATGGCCTCGACGCCGCCGACCTGTCGTACTGGATGGGCGGGCTGCAAGACCTCGACCTGCAGCGCACCGGGGCCCCCAGCGAGGCGGGGGTGACCTCGCTGTACGCGCGCTCCCTGCCCCTGGCCCAGCGCGACCTGGAGCGCCCCGACCTCCAGCTGCCGTCGTCGCAGCTGCTGCGCACCGGCCATGTGCAGCAGGAAGACGTGTTGCACATGCTCGACCTCAACCTCGCCTGGCAGTTCGGCACCGAGAGCAGCTCGCTGCGGGAGCTCACCGCCGCCTGGCACACCGAGGGGTGGGTGGTGCGCGACGACCGGGCCCTCGACGATGGCACCCAGGGCTACCTCCGCGCAGGGGTGGTCCACCTTCCCGGGCAGCCGCTGCGGGGCATCAAGGGCGGGGTCTACCCCATGTTCCAGGGCGTGGTGCGGATCACCAACGACGACGCCAGCATCAAGCTCATCGCCCAGATGAACCACCCCGACCTGCTCGACCTCTACCCCTTCGGGGTCAACGCCTTCGGCCTCGCCGCGGAGCTCACATGGCGTATTCCCGACTAGCCCTCGCCCTGCTGCTGCTGGCCACGGGGTGCAAGCGCGACCCGGTGTTCGTCGGCTTCTGGGACCTCGCTCGCGTCGAGCGCGACGGCGTGAGCCAGTCCGACGTGGGCTTCCTCGACTTCGACGGTGACGGCAACGTCACCCTGTTCACCCGCTACCTGCACGACGCCGCCGGCTGGCAGCCCGACCCGCAGCCGGAGACGCTGACCAGCGGCTGCAACGTCTTCGAGCAAGACGACGTGTTCGAGGCCTACCAGGAGGAGGGCGAGGTGTTCGATCTGCGCATCGACATGCTGTCGTTCGATCCGATGCGCCTCGTCGACTACCACCCGTGGCGCGCCGAGGTGAAGGGCCAGGCGCTGCTGTGGCCCGGCAGCGAGGCGACCCTGCCGACGACCCTGGTGCTACGCCGCTGAGGGCGGCGGCGGGTCGAGCTCGGGCACCTCGTCGCTGGCCGCGCGCTCCCGGGTGTCTTTGCGGCCGTGGGCCTCGCTGAGCCGCTTCCACGTGGCGTTCAGCGGCTCCACCAGCGACTTGGGGATGGTCGACGACTCGTGGATGGCCTCGTAGAACGCGTCGAACAGGCGGATCTCTTCGGTGCCGACCGACGCCTCCGAGGGAACCGGCTTCATCGAGGGAGACCGCCGCAGAGCGGGGTCGATGACGCCCTTGGCCGGGCCGGGGTCGCCGGTGCCGATCCAGTCGAAGACCTTGTCGAGGGTGGCGTCGGGGTCGGCCAGCAGCCGCTCGTAGGTGACGAAGTGGATGGGGTAGCGGCGCACGGCGAAGTCGCGCACCAGCTCGTAGTTCTCCAGGAACCACTCGATGGGGGCAGGGAGGGGACTTCGGCTCGCGCGCAGCCGGGCCACCGCCTGCTCCGGCGCCTCGCCCTTCCGCGGGTTCTTGGCCACCCAGGCCTCCTCATGGGCGTCGAGGCGGGCCATGGAGCGTGCGTAGGAGCGCCAGGTGCGCAGGGTCGCCACCACCCGGTGCAGGTAGGCCCGCTCGGTGCGCACCACCCCGGGGATGAACACCTTGACCGCGACCTTGTGGGTGTCGGCGGCACGCAGGTAGCGGCCGTTGCGCGGGTCGGGGTTGGTGGCGAAGTAGACCCCGCGGCGCAGGCGGGACTCGTAGAAGCCGTTGGGGTTGGCCTCGCGGATGGACTCGCCCCAGGTGGAGGGGAAGCGCTCGCCGATGTGGTCGAGGCCGCCCTCCACCAGCATCCGCATCCACAGTGAGGTGCCCGAGCGCTTCGTTCCCGTGACGATGACCATGCCTACTCCCCGGCAACCTGGTTATTCGGCGCCAGCTCGGGAGCCCACATGGACCGCACCTTCGTCTTGCCCATGATGTCGACCCTCGCCCTGTGTGTCACGGGGTGCACCGAGGGGGGCAAGGCAGCCGACCTCATCGGGGAGTGGAAGGTCACCGAGTACGAATACGACGGCTACGTCTACAAGCTGCCCCGCGAGTACAGCTACCGGCAGCGCGGCGAGACCTACACCGAGATCTTCGGCCTGCTGCTCGAGGCGAAAGACGGCGGCCGGGCCACCTTCGGCTACTACTACGAGTACAGCTCCACCGGCGGCTACTACGAGCGCTACGGTGAGTACTACGCGGGCGACTGGGAGGAGGAAAAGGGCGTCTTCGAGTTCGACTTCGACGACTACGAGCTGAAGATGGACTGCACCCTCGACGAAGACGACATGCTGTGCGAGGGCCGGAGCGACGGCGAAGACATCGTCATGGAGCTGAAGCGCAAGAAGGGCAAGAACTAGAAGCCCAGCCCCACGGTCAGGGAAGCGCTCGGCACCGCGGGCCCCTTGCTGCCCATCACGACCGGGGCGGCCGGCACCACAGCGAGCCCCGCATTGGCCTCCGCGACCCCGAACACCTTGTCGTGCACCCAGGCGCGCGCCTTCAGCGACAGGGTGGCCTCCGGGCCCGCGGCCTCGTTCTGTTCGGGCGCCGCCTCCCGGCCGAACCGAAAGCCGCCAGCATCGGCACCGCGCTGCACCTCGGCAAAGCCCAGCCCGGGCTGCAGCCACAGCTCCCCGCGGCCATCGGCCATCAGCGGCACGGTGGCCTCCACCCGGTAGTGGCTCATCTCGTCGATGGGCAGGTCGTGAAACCAGGTGGCGCCGCTGCCGCAGGCATCGAGGGCCAGGAAGCGGAGCACGTGGACTTCGCCGCAGATCTGCGGCGCCCGCGCCCGGCTGGTGGTGTCGAGGCCACCGCGGAGCTCGGCGACGGGTCGCCCGGCGACGGGTCGTGCCACGAACCCACGGGATGCCGCTGTGGCGGGGGCCGGCTCGTCGGCCCAGGCCAGCACCAGCAGCCCGAGGATCATGGGCCCTTCTCGACGTACAGCGACATGCTCGGGAAGGCCATGCTCAGCCCCTGTTCGTCGAAGCGCTGCTTGATGGCGAGGTTCACCTCCGACAGCGTGTCGAGGTAGAGCGCGGCGCTCGGCCCCGACATCCAATAGGCGAAGGTCAGCTCGAGGGCCGAGTCACCGAAGCCGGTGAACCGCACCGCCACATCGTCGTCGACGGCGGGGTGCTCGGCCAGGATCTGGCGAAGCAGCGCCATGGCCGAGGCGAGCTGCTCGGCCGTGGTGTCGTAGACGAGGCCCAGGGTGGCCGCGTAGCGCCAGCGCTCGTCGGGCGACAGGTTGATCACCGGAGCATCGACCACACTGGCGTTGGGCACGCTGACCAGGTGGCCCTCGAAGGTCTCGATGCGGCAGGTGCGCAGGCCCACCTCCCGCACGACCCCCCGGTGCTCACCGAGCTGCACCAGGTCGTCGACCTGGAAGGGCTGGTCGGCGAAGATGGTGATGCTGCCCACCACGTTCGACAGGGTGGCCTGGGCGGCCATGGCCACCGCCAGCCCGCCGATGCCCAGCCCCGTCAGCAGCGAGAGGATGTCGTAGCCGAGGCTGCTGAACACCATCAGGATGGCCAGCGACCACAGCGTCACCTTGAGCGTGCGGTCGAGGATGGGCACGAGCTGGTCGTCGAGCTTGGTCTCGCTGGCTTCGACGAAGGGGTCGACGTAGACCGCCCGCACCGTGTCGAGGACCCGGCTCAGGCCCCACGTCGCGAACACGGTGACCACCACTGTGAGCACGTTGGCGACGAGCTGGCCCAGGCCGTCGGGCAGCACCAGGAGCATGACGCTTCCCCGCAGCCCCACGGCCATGACCAGCAGGTACAGCGGGCGCTCCAGGGCGGCGAGCAGCGCATCGTCGAGGTCGGTCTCGGAGGCCTGTGCCAGGCGGCTGAGCCGGCCGTGGAAGATGGCCTGGGCCACCGAGGCCAGGGCGAAGCTCGCGAAGACCGCGAGCACGAAGCCGCCGAGGTGGGCGAGGGTATTGCCGAGGAACACGTCGGCGAACAAGAACTCGGGGAGGTCCATGCCGGCGTCTAACGCGCCTTCGCAGCAGGACATCCGTGTCGTGATCCGTCCGTCGGCCCGGATGGTGATGTGGGCACGACACTGACGCCTGCAGGGTCGCCAGGGGTGGTACGGATGCTGCTAGCTCTGGTAGTAGGAGGTGCCTGTGGCTCGGTTCGCATGGATGGTGGTGGTCGCGATGGGGTGCTCGGGAGGCGGGGAGCCCGAGTGCGACACGGCGTCGAACTGCCTGACGGTCGACAGCAGCGACACCGCCGAGCCAGGGCCGGCCCGCATCGAGCGGGTCGACGTGGGAGAGGCCTGCGTCGACGGCGCGCTCACGGCGACCGTCGTGATCGAGAACTGCGTGAGCACCTGCGTGCGCGACGTGCAGTCGAGCTGCACCCTCGAGGTGGTCGGCGACCAGCTGATCGTCAGCGCCGAGGCCTCGTGGTTGCCGCCATCTACCGGCTCCTGCGATGCGGCCTGTCGGGTCATCGACGCGACGTGTACGGCGGCTGCCCCCGCCGACGGTGACTACACGGTGGTCTACGGGGCCAGCGAGGCGTCGGCGACGCTGCCGCTGGGGGAGGCGGTGTGCGTGACGGCGCCGTAGTCATCCCGGCCGTGCATCGGGCGGTGGTACGCTGACGCCGTCGCCTGGAGGCGGTGTGTCGAAGCAGGATGCGGCGGTGCAGCTCGGGATGTTCGGCGTGCCCAGCACGCTGGCGGGAAGCCACGTCGTCGCGGCGCACACGCGGCTGCTGGCGTCGGGCGACGAGGTGTTCGTCGGGGAGCACGTGCGGTGGAACCGTGGGCGCAGCGCGGGGCAGCCGGCCCCTTCGCCTTCGAGGCGCGCGGCGCCGCCGACAGCGGATGACGACGTGCAGCCGTCGCTGTTCTAGCTCATCCGTTCAGCAGCCACGCCGCGCCGAGGGCCGCTGCCAGCAAGGTCAAGCCGACGCCGAGCCACACCATCGGGGGCCGGGGCTTGGGCGAAGGCGCCTCGGTATGCGGTGCGGCGGGCGGAGGAGCGGGTGCCTCCGGTGGGGCAGGTGCCTCGGGAGCTGCCTCGCCGTACAGGTCGGGTCGACCGAGCCACACCAGCGCCAGGGCGCCGGCGGCGTGCCCCGCGTCGTGGACGCGCGCTACCACCTCCCCCTCGTAGATCACGTGCCCACCGTCGATGCTCAGGGGCTTGTCGACGGCCACCCCGTCGCGCCCGATGCTGCCCACCGCATCCCGCTCGCGCATGACCGACCAGCCTGCGGGCGTCTTGCGCACCTTGCCGCTCACCTTGGAGCCCTCGAAGTGGCCGCTGTCCCACACCACCCCGAGCTCGGCCTCGCCGTCGGCTCCCTCGTACACGGTGCTGTGCTCGCCCTTGCCGCCCATGGCCGCCCCCACGGCGCGCATCATCCCACGGGCGCTGCTACCGAGGCTCGATGACCAGCGTGTGCACGGCATGCTCCGCCACCGCGTCGGCGTCGAACCACAGGGGCAGGGTGCTGCCACCCACGTACTCGTCGTAGTGGGACCGGTAGAACGGCGAGCCGGGCTGCCCGCTCTGCCCGCCGGGGTGCACGAAGGTGCTGGCGTTGAGGTCGTCGAGGGGCATGACCAGCCGCATGCTCGCCATGAAGCCCACCTTCCACTCGTCGTTCGTCCAGTCGTAGTCCGCCGCGGCCACACTCGCTCCGGTGCCGGGGAACGGGGCCGGCTGCATGTTCCAGCCCTTGAGCAGCCCGCTGCTGGCGGCGAAGGGGTGAGCGAGCTTGAGCGGGTGGACCTCGCCCCAGCGGGCGTGCTCCGGGGCCCCGTGCTCGGCGATCAGCCGACTGCAGGTCGTAGACAGCGCGCCATCGATGGCCCCGGGCGTCTGATCCAGGAAGCGCTCGAAGTCGCCGTCGAGGGGGTTGCGCCCGGTGCTCATCAGGTCGAGGAGCAGGTGCATCTGCTGGGCGTCGAGGCGCGAGGCGAACACCCGGCGGAACAGCTCCTCCTGAAAGACGCCCCAGGCCACCGCCCCCGCGGAGTCGGTGGTCGCCTGGTGGTCCCAGGCCGACAGCAGGGTGTGGCAGGGGGCGGCCCCCTCGCTGGGGGTGTCGACCTGCGCCAGCAGCCCGGGCAGATAGCGGGCCGCCGCGTTCTCCCGCACGTCGAGGTGCAGCTGGTGCATGTCGTCGGGGGTGGCCTTCGGTAGCTCCGACAGGCGGCCCATGATGCGGTCGTAGCGGTGGGGCGGCAGGTAGGCGGTAGCGATGGCGTCGACGTTGGGCTGATCGGGACCCGGCTTGTGGTTGGCGGTGGCGAGGTAGCCCTCGTCGGGGTCGCGGGTGCCGGGCAGGGCATCGAGGAAGCCGTCCCAGTGCAGGTCGCCGTCGCTGGCAGGGAAGGGGACCCGGCCGGTGTAGCCATGCCGGCGCGGGATGCTGCCGGTCACCTGCCAGGCGATGGCGCCGTCGACATCGGCAAGGACGAGGTTCTGCGGCGCCACGGAGGGCAGCTCGGCGAGCTCGGTGAGCAGCCCGTCGACGGTGTCGCTGTGGGCGAAGGCGGTGAGCACGTCGGGGGTGCGGTCCTCCACCTCCAGACCCGCCCAGCGCAGCACCAGCGCGACCTCTCCGCCTTCGTTGACGATGGGGCCGAGCGGGGTCCACTCCACGATGCGCTCGACGGGCTCGGCATCCTTGACCTGCACCGTCACGGCGCGGCGCTCGATGGCCTGCGAGACCCCCCGCACGACCACGGCGTCGTCGCCGTCGCGCTCCAGCACCGCGAGGTCGACCGTGTCGGCCATCACGTTGGTCAGGCCCCAAGCCACCTGCTCGTTGTGCCCGATGGGGACGCCGGGGACGCCGGGGAAGGTCGCACCTGCCACGTGCAGGTCGCCACCCTTGAGGTGCGCGGCGTACCACAGGCTCGGCACCGACTGCACCAGGTGTGGGTCGTTGGCGAGGATGGGCTTGCCGGAGGCCGTGCGCTCCCCGCTGACCGCCCAGTTGTTGCTGGCCTCCGCTGTGGTGGGGGACCCCGCCTTCGGCCGCCCGCCGAGGGTGCCGGTGAACGCCTCGAAGCCGACCGTGAGGTCGCCGAGGTCTCGGGTGCGCAAGGCCTCCCAGAAGGGGTCGATGGGCGGGGTGTCGGGGTAGGTCTGGAACAGGGCGTCGAGCTCGTCGCTGGGCAGGTGGGCGAAGGCCATCGCCGCGAGCTCGTGGTCGAGGTTCTCCTGCAGGCTCCAGCCCATGAGGAACAGGAAGGCCGTGGTGTCGACCTCGTCGAAGGGCGCGAAGGTCGCGCCGAGGAGGCGGTGCTCGACGGGGAGCACCTTCAGCGTGGCGGCCCCGGCGTTGACCCCGGCGGTGTAGGCCGCCAGGCGCTCGCGGGTGGCCGGGGTGGCGGCGTCGACGGCGAGCTGGCCCTGCTCGGCCAGGCGCATGGAGCCGATGAACGCGTCGAGATCGATGGCGCGCTCGCCCAGCAGGCCGCTGACCTCGCCGTGGGCCATGCGGCGCGACAGGTCGAGCTGGAACAGGCGGTCTTGGGCGTGCACGAAGCCCAGCCCGTACCAGGCGTCGGCCTCGGTCTGCGCCTCGATGTGGGGGACCCCGCCTTCGTCGCGTCGGATGGTGACCACGTCGGTGGCGCCCTGGGCGGCGAGGGGGCCGTCGAGGAGCGGGTTGCTGCGCTTGGTGGCGGCAAGGGTGAACAGCGCGCAGCCCGAGCTCAGCAGGGGCAGCATCAGCAACAAGGAGGTGGTGGTTCGCATGGCGCGCGCGTATCGCGTCGTCCACCCGATGACCGCGACGTGTGGCAGCGTGTCACGCCGACCTCAGCGCTCGCTCCACCTCGGTGCGGTCACGGGCGGGGGTGCATGGGTGAGGTGCCGAAAGGTGAGGCTCACTCGGCTCCCGGCGCCGGTCTCGCGCTTGATGGCGTGCTTGTGGTCGGCCTGCATCGCGGCGCTCATCACCAGCAGCGAGCCGTGGGCGAGGGGCAGGCGGGTGTAGTGGAAGTCGCCGTCGTGGCCGCGCCGCAGCTGCATGGTGCGAGTGGCCCCGAGGCTGACGATGGCGATGTCGGTGCCCGGCGCGAGGATGGTGACGTCGTCGGCGTGCCAGCCGATGGTGTGCTCGCCGGTCGGGTAGTGGTTCATCAGGCAGTTGGTGGGGCGAAAGCCGAGGGCCTGCTCGACGCGCAGGGCGAGGCTCCACACCGCGGGATGCCAGTCTGCCTCGGGGTAGGAGGCGCCCGCGTAGTTGTAGGGGATGCCCATGGAGGCCGTGCGGCGGCTTCGCATCTGCGCGGTCCAGCTCACCTCGCTCATCACGACGTCGAGGAGGCCGTCGGGGTCGGCGACGAAGGCCTCGTGGTAGGCCCACGGGGGAGAGGTCGACACGGAGCCTCCGAGGGGTGAGACGGGTCGTATGGCCCACGTAGTCCTCGCCCTGCCCCTCCGCGACTTCGACCCCACCGAGGCGGCCGTGCCGTGGCGGCGCTGTGTGGAGGCGGGCCACCGCGTCACCTTCGCGACCGAGGATGGCAGCCAGGCGGCGTGTGACCCGCTGATGCTCGAGGGCGTGCTGCTCGGCCTGGTCAAGGCGCTGCCGGGGCATGCGGCCGACTACCAGGCGATGGTGAGCGCCGAGGGCTTCGACGAGCCCACCCCGTTCGACAAGGTCGAGGTCGACACCGTCGATGCGCTGGTGCTGCCGGGGGGCCACGCGCCGGGGATGCGGCCCTACCTGGAGAGCGAGGCGCTGCAGTGGCTGGTCGGGGCGCTGGTGGCCCGGGGCACCCTGGTGGCGGCCATCTGCCACGGCGGCGTCGTGCTGGCGCGCAGTCCCCACCCCGAGGGCGAGGGCTCGGTGCTCCGTGGCCGCTCGGTCACCTCCCTGCCGAAGCGCTTCGAGGTGGGGGCCTGGGCGCTCACCAAGCCCACCCGCGGCGACTACTTCCGCACCTACCCGACGTGGGTGGAAGACGAGGTGCGGGCCGCCCTGGGCCCCGACGGCCACTTCGCCGGGGGCCCCTTCCTACCGCTTCACGGAGAGGGCTTCTGCGTCGTCGACGGCTCGCTGATCACCGCCCGTTGGCCCGGGGATGCCGAGCGGTTCGCCGGCGCGCTGGTCGAGGCCCTGGGCGTCTCGTGAGCTGGGCGGAGGAGGGCTGGGAGCGCACGGTGCCGCCGGTGGCGCTGGGGCGGCCCGAGGTCGACCGGTTGCTGGGGGCGCTGGGCCCGGCGACGAGGGTGGTCCCCCTCACGGCAGGCAAGGCCAACACGAACCTTCGGGTGGGCCGTGCCCACGGCCCGCCGCTGGTGATGCGCATCTACCAGCGGGACCGCGCTGCGGCCGCGCGCGAGCGCCGACTCTGGGAGCGGCTGGGTCGTCGGGTGCCGGTGCCTGCGCTCCGGGGCCATGGGGAGACTTCGACGGGGCTTCCTGTGGCCGTGGTGGACCACGTTCGCGGCGTGTCGGTGGCCGAGGCCCTGGTCGGCTGGCGAGGGGAGGCGGAGGCGGTGGGGCACGCCCTGGGCCGGGCCCTCGCGGGGCTGGCCTCGTGGCACGTCGACACGCCGGGGCTGTACGCCGACGACCTGTCGCTGTCGCGGCGCTTCGACAGCGTGGCCCACAGCTTCACCGACCTCATCGGCTGGAGCCTGCGGGCGGGTCGCGCCCGGCGGCGGCTGGGCAGAGCGCGCCGAGATCGGCTGCTGGCGTGCATGGGCGACCTCGCCGAGCGCCTCGCCCCCCTCGACGACCACCTCGCGCTGGCCCACGGCGACTACAAGAGCAGCAACCTCATCCTGCAGCGCTGCGGGGGCGCGTGGCGGGTGGCTGCGGTGCTCGACTGGGAGTTCGCCTGCCCATTCACGCCGATGCTCGACGTGGCCATCCTGATGCGGCACCGCGAGACGTTCCCTGCGGTGCTGCAGCGGGGCTTCGAGCAAGGATACCGGCTGTCGGGAGGGTGGCTGCCCGACGACTGGCGGGGCCTGAGCCGGGTGGTCGACCTGATGAACTTGGTGGGCTTCCTCAATGCCTCGGGGGACCGGCCGCGGCTGTACGAGCACGTGCTGAGGCTGCTCGATCAGACGCTGGCGTCCTGTGCGGGCTCGGAGGGGGAGGCGAGGCGGTAGCTCCGCTCCGGACGGATACACCCCGTACGCAACACGAATGCTTGCCGAGTCGGGCGAAGCCCGAACCCGCCGCCCGCAGTCGTTCGCCCATCTACGACCCTCGATGTCCTCGCCGGCCTCGAACGGTCGGCGGCCGATTCTTTCGAAGAAGGTGCCTTTTTCACGTCCGAAGCACCGACTGTCGATTCTCGTCGCGAAAGGGGAGCGCACATGCCATGTGCCCGACAGCTTGCGTTGGGCCAACCCGCCGACGAGAATGGCCGTGCAGACCCCGCCAAGACCCGGAGCTAGCCGTGGGTACACACAGCTTCCCGTCCCTCGACGTCGTCAAGGCGGCCTTGCAGAGCGATCGGCGAATCCGAATGCCGGAGTTTGGCGTGTTCTCCGTCTCGCGGGAGGGCCACAACTGGTCATGGGAACCCTCCGAACGTCCGCGCGGCGCCATCCCTCCGGTGATCCATTTCCGGGCGGAGAAGCGTCTCAAGGACTGGATCACCCACGAAGAGGGTCCACCACCGCCCACTCCGGGCTGGAGTGGTCTGGCGGAGCACCTTCCCGACTTGCTGTCAGGCGCCCTGAAAACGCACAGAATCCCAGGATTCGGTCGGTTCTCCGTGGTTCGGCGCGCGCAGTTCATCACCCTGGTCTTCAAGGTCGAACGCCCGGGCCTCGCAGTCGGCCCCCCATAAGTGTGAAGGTCTGACCCCCTCGACTACAGCTTCGGCGGCCAGCCATCACCTCGACATGGGCGTGGCACCACGCGATGCCGATCAGGTCAGCGACCCCACCAGCTGCCCGTAGGCCTACACGTCGGCCGGCGTTCGGTGGGCTAAGGTGGAGTTTGGGAGGTGCGAGTGGCCGTGTCCCGTCGTGCATTTGCCCTTGGCCTCGGCACATGGATGGCCCTACCGACCGAGAGCCTAGCCGGCGACCTCGTCATCGAGGGCCGAGTAGAGGCCCGGTCGACGGACGACGGGAAGGTCGTGCTCACGCTGCTGCTGACCTCGTCACAAGACATCGGCATCCTGACGCGCCTACACAGCCAGCGGGTAGACATGCTCGATGGCGTGCTGTCTTGGAACGGCGGCAGACGGCGCGTCCGGCCGGCCAAGGTGAAGCGCAGGCCACGTCCCGAGCGCAGGACCAGGCTTGGTCCGACCTCGGGTCGGCAGCTGTACGCGGGGGAAGAGAGCGCCGTGGAAGAATGCCTTGTCGACCTCGACATCGAGCGTCTCGGTGACGGAGCTTGGTTCGAGGGCCACGCCGACCTCCGCCTGGAGAAGGGGAGCTACGACGTGCTGTTGCCGCGCACGAGTGGCTCCATCGTGGCCCCCCCGTAGATGGGCGTTGTGAACGCCATGATTCACACCCTGCACCGTATCGATGCCGATGGCCGAGCGCTGGGTGAGCAGGCAGTGCATCGCGACCCGAGGCACGTCGCCGTGTGTCCCTACCCAGGCGCCCGAAGGGGCCTGCCCATGAATGCAGCGGCCCTT
>Ga0070726_10002984_pt1 | contig 14721 bp, 13 predicted proteins | sample tdAd471_FD_67275 | JGI IMG/M metagenome (GOLD analysis project Ga0070726, IMG submission 67275) | Marine sediment microbial communities from the Atlantic coast under amendment with organic carbon and nitrate - tdAd47.1 | ecosystem: Environmental > Aquatic > Marine > Coastal > Sediment | place...
GCGGGGTGGCGGGTGATCTTGTCGACCGATCCCCGCGGTGCCCGCTATACCGGCGGCTTTCCCGACGCGGTGGAGATCGAGGTGGTCGACAGCGCCACATTCGCCCGTGGCGGGGTCCTGGGCAAGCTCACCGCACCGCTGCATCTTTTGCGCGGCGTGGTCCGGGCCACGCTGAAAATGATGTCCCAGCGCCCCGATGTGGTCATCGGTTTTGGCGGATACCCGGCTTTTCCGGCCATGGCTGCGGCCTGGCTTACCCGCCACCCGCGGATGCTGCATGAACAAAATGCGGTGCTTGGCCGGGTGAACAGGGTCTTTGCCAAACGGGTTCATCATGTTGCCTGTGGCATTTGGCCGACCGAATTGCCGAAGGGCGTCGAGGGCATCCATATTGGCAACCCCGTGCGCACAGCCGTTCTGGCGCGTGACGGGGCCCAATATATTCCGCCCGGCGACTATCCGATGAGCCTTTTGGTTATTGGCGGATCCCAAGGTGCACGTGTCTTGTCCGATGTGGCTCCCGCCGCGATCAGTTTGCTGCCTGACGACATGCTGGGCCATCTCAGGGTCTCGCACCAGGCCCGCGCCGAAGACGTGGAGGCCGTCGAGCAACGCTACGCCGCGGCCGGTGCCCAGGCCGAGGTTCAAACGTTTTTTGAGGATGTTCCAGCACGGCTTGCCGAAGCGCAATTGGTGATCAGCCGGGCCGGCGCGTCATCCGTGGCGGATATTTCGGCCATCGGCCGCCCGGCGATATTCATACCCCTTGGGACCGCCCTTAGGGACGAGCAGACGGCCAATGCAAAAGGTATGGTAGAAGCGGGCGCGGCGTTTTCACTGGTGGAACGGGATTTGACGGCCATTGATCTGGCCAAGCATATCCATGCGATCCTGTCGGATGCAAAAACCGCGACGGCAATGGCTGAGGCGGCGAAAGCCTATGGCCGGCCAGAAGCGGCCAGCACGCTGGCCCTGTTGGTCGAGGACCTGGCTGAAGAACGCCGGCCGCGAAAGGAATGAAGGGGAAGAAGGTGACCGCAAGCGCGTCTACGAAACTGCCGACAGATATCGGCCCAATCCACTTTGTCGGCATCGGCGGGATCGGGATGTCGGGCATTGCCGAGGTCCTGTTGAACCATGGCTATCAGGTGCAGGGGTCGGATCTGAAAGCCTCGAAGATTACCGACCGGCTGGCTGACCTCGGGGCGACGATCTTTGTCGGCCAAAAGCCCGAGAATCTGGACGCGGCAGAGGTGGTGGTGATCTCTTCGGCGATCAAGACCGGCAACCCGGAACTGGATGCGGCCCGCAGCCGCGGCCTGCCCATTGTGCGACGCGCCGAGATGCTGGCGGAGTTGATGCGGCTGAAATCCAACGTGGCCATCGCGGGCACCCATGGCAAGACTACGACCACGACAATGGTGGCCACCTTGCTGGATGCCGGTGGGCTGGACCCGACGGTGATCAATGGCGGGATCATCCATGCCTATGGCTCGAACGCGCGGATGGGCGGCGGCGAGTGGATGGTGGTCGAAGCCGATGAAAGCGACGGCACCTTTGTGAAGCTGCCCGCGACCATCGCCATTGTCACCAATATCGACGCAGAACATATGGAGCATTACGGCACGTTTGATGCCTTGCGGGATGCGTTCTACACCTTTGTGTCAAATATCCCGTTTTATGGCGTCGCGGTCTGTTGCACCGATCATGCCGAAGTGCAGGCTCTGGTCGGGCGCGTGACCGACCGGCGGATCGTCACCTATGGGTTCAATGCCCAGGCCGATGTTCGGGCCGGGAACCTGCGCTATATCGAAGGGGTGGCGCATTTTGACGTCTATTTGCGCGGCGAGGATCAGCGGATCAATGCCATGACCTTGCCGATGCCGGGGGATCACAACGTCCTGAACGCCCTGTCGGCGATCGCCGTTGCCAGCCATCTCGGTATGAGCCCCACCGAAATCCGCGAGGCTTTGGCGAATTTCAAAGGGGTGAACCGGCGCTTTACCCGTGTCGGTGAGGTGAACGGTGTCGCGATTATTGACGATTACGGCCATCACCCGGTGGAAATCGCGGCGGTTCTGAAAGCGGCGCGCCAGGCCACCAAAGGTCGGGTGATCGCAGTGCATCAACCGCATCGGTATACCCGGCTGCACAGCCTGTTCGAAGAGTTTTGCACCTGTTTCAACGATGCAGATGTCGTCGCTATCGCCGAGGTCTATGCCGCTGGCGAGGCGCCGATCGAGGGCGCGGATCGCGATGCGCTGGTCGATGGGTTGATCCGGCACGGGCACCGGAATGCCTCGGCGCTGATCCATGAAAGCGACCTTGCCGACCTGGTCCGGCGCGAGACTGAGCCTGGCGATATGGTGGTGTGTCTTGGGGCGGGGACAATCTCGACCTGGGCGCATAACCTGCCGAAAGCGATGGCGGGATGATCCCCGGCTCGATCATTGCGACCTGTCTTTGGGTGGTTTTGGTCTCGGGGATCGGGATGGCGCCGCGCCGGTTCCACAAGCCGGTCGGCTTGCCGATGCTGTTATTGTTTTTTCCGCTGGTCGCCTGGATCAGTGTCGATCTGGGCTGGATCTGGGGTGCTGGTCTGTTTCTGGCGGGCTTGTCGATTTTCCGCTATCCGGCGCGGTATTTCGGGCTTGCGCTGTGGCAGAAGGTGCGGCGGCGATGAGCTGGGCTCTCAGGCCTGATCAGGACCTGCGATCCTGCTCCGTTGAGCCTGTCGGGGGGGCGCTGCCCCCCTCGACCCCCCGGAGTATTGGCGCCAAGAAGAAAGTGGGGTCGGTGTGAGTTGGAAAGGGGATGTGCCCAAGGTCGCGGGGCGGATCACGTTGGATCGGCCTCTGGCGGATCTGTCGTGGTTGCGTGTTGGTGGGGCGGCGGATCTGTTGTTTCAGCCGGCGCATTTGGCCGATATCGGCACATTTATGCGGGCGGTGCCGCAGGACGTGCCGGTGATGCCGATTGGCGTCTGTTCCAATCTGATCATTCGGGATGGCGGCATTCGAGGGGCGGTTATTCGCCTGGGGCGCGGGTTCAACGGGTTTGAGGTGATGGCCAATGGTCATCTTCGGCTGGGCGCCGGTGCGCTGGATGCCCAAGTGGCCCGGCAGGCGGCGGCGGCGGGGTATGATCTGGCGTTCTTGCGGACCATTCCCGGTGCCATTGGGGGTGCGATCCGGATGAATGCCGGGTGTTACGGCAACTATGTTGCCGATCATTTCGTGTCGGCAACCGCGGTCCGGCGGGATGGCAAGGTTGTGACCTTGAGGGCCCATGAAATGGGTTTTGCCTATCGCTTTAGCGAATTGCCGGACGATATGGTCATTGTTCAGGCGGTGTTTTCTGCGAAGCGGGGCGCGCCGGAGGAATTGATGGCGAAGATGGACGAGGCCCTGGCGCGGCGGGCGGAGAGCCAGCCGGTTGATGCCCGCTCGGCCGGGTCGACCTTTCGCAATCCGGCGGGATTTTCGTCGACCGGGGCGGCGGATGATGTGCATGATCTGAAGGCCTGGAAAGTGATCGACGATGCCGGTTTGCGCGGTGCGCGGCTGGGGGGCGCGCAGATGTCTGAAAAACATCCGAATTTCCTGATCAACGCCGATCATGCCACGGCGTCAGAACTGGAAGAGCTGGGCGAGTTGGTCCGAAAAAAGGTTTTCCAAGCCAGCGGAATTTCGCTAGAGTGGGAAATCAAAAGGGTCGGCGAAGCGCTCCCTGAAAAGAAGTAACAATAACGCCCGCAAAATAACGGGTGGTGAGGCAGTGATAGGTGGGAATGTCGAGCGGTGCATCCCCTCGCGTGGCTGTCCTGAAAGGCGGATTTTCCGCTGAACGGGATGTGTCGCTGGTGTCTGGTGCGGAATGTGCCCGGGCCTTGCGGGGTGAAGGATTTGACGTCATCGAGATTGATGCGGGGCCAGACCTTGCTGCGCGGCTGACAGAGGCCGCGCCTGACACCGTGTTCAATGCATTGCACGGCCGCTGGGGAGAAGATGGCTGTGTACAGGGTCTGCTGGAATGGCTGAAAGTGCCTTATACCCATTCCGGGGTCATGGCTTCGGCGCTGGCCATGGACAAGGAAAAAACGAAAGCGGTCTATCGCGCGGCGGGATTGCCGGTTGTCGACAGTCAACTCGCTGGCCGGGACGAGATTTCAACCCGCCACGTGATGCCGCCTCCCTATGTGGTGAAGCCCTATAATGAAGGCTCGTCCGTAGGGGTTTATATCGTTGCCGAAAAGGCCAACAGGCCGCCCCAGATTGCCGCCGACATGCCGGATATTCTGATGGTCGAGGCTTTTGTGCCGGGGCGGGAATTGACAAGTTCGGTCCTGGGGGACCGGGCCCTTGGGGTGACGGATATCCTCACTGATGGCTGGTATGATTACGACGCAAAATATGCCGATGGCGGATCGCGCCATGAAATCCCGGCGAATATTCCCCAAGAGATTTTCGACGCCTGTCAGGAGTATGCCTTGCGGGCGCATGATGCTTTGGGGTGCCGTGGTCTCAGCCGAACCGATTTCCGCTGGGACGAGTCGCGCGGGCTGGACGGTCTGATCCTTTTGGAAACCAATACCCAGCCGGGGATGACCCCAACCTCTCTGGCGCCGGAACAGGCGGCCCATTCAGGGATGGGTTTTGGCGCGCTATGCCGCTGGTTGATCGAGGATGCCTCATGCGACCGGTGATCCGCAAGTCCACCGTCCCGCCGTTGCGGTTGAGCGCTGCGGATCGAGCGGGAGATGCCGGGCCGCAGACGAAACGCGATCCGGCGCCAAGCAAACTGATTTACCGCTGGCAACGGCTGTGGCTTACCCCCTTGTTTCGCACCGCCTTGCGGGCAGGGCTGCCATCGGCGGCCATTCTGGCGGTTGGCGCCTGGTTCCTGACCGATGAAGCCTGGGTCGATGGCTTGCGTCTCCGGGTGAGCGAGGCACGCGCCTCGATCGAGGAACGCCCCGAGTTTCGGGTCAATCTGATGCGCATCGAGGATGTCTCGGCTGAGGTGGCGGAAGATATCCGTGAAGTGACCTCGCTTGATTTTCCGGTCAGTTCATTCGATCTGGACCTGGAAGAACTGCGGGCCCGGATTGAAGAACTGGACGCGGTGGCGCAATCACGCCTTCGGATCCGCAAAGGCGGTATCCTTGAGGTCAATGTGGTAGAGCGCGTGCCCGCCATCGTCTGGCGCAGCCGCGAAGCGTTGGAATTGCTGGACGAAAACGGCCATCGGGTGGCGGCGCTCGGCAGTCGGCTTGATCGGCGTGATCTGCCACTGATTGCGGGCGATGCTGCGGATAAGGCCGTGCCGGAGGCCTTGGCGCTGATGGCAGCGGGGGTCCCGATCCGGGCTCGTATACGGGGGTTTTTGCGGGTCGGCGAGCGGCGCTGGGACCTGATCCTCGACAATGGCCAGCGGATCATGCTGCCTGAAGAGGGGGCAGTTGCGGCGTTGGAGCGGGTTCTGTTCCTCGAGGAGATTGGAGATATGCTGCGCCGCGATGTCACCGTCATCGACATGCGCGATCAGCGGCGACCGACATTGCGGATCAGCCGCGATGCGATGAGTTTCCTGTTGGATAAGATGCCAATGGCACAAGCTGAGGATGGTGGGATATGAGCACGCTCTATGACACTCAGAGGGCCATGCGAAATCAGCGTCAGGCCGCGCTGCAACGCGGGGTCATCGGCATTCTGGACATCGGCACGTCCAAGATCGCCTGTTTCGTCCTGCGGTTCGATGGTCTGGCCTCGACGCCGCTTGGCGAGGGGATCGGGTCGATGTCCGGCCAGTCCCGGTTTCGCATTGTTGGGGTCGCGACCACGCGGTCCCGCGGTGTTAAATTCGGTGAGATCGTGTCCATGGAAGAGGCCGAGCGCGCCATTCGCACCGCCGTACAGGCGGCGCAGCGTATGGCCAATCTTCGCATCGACCATGTGATTGCCTGCGTGTCCGGCGGTGCGCCACGGTCCTATGGGTTGGCGGGGACGGTGTCCCTGCATGATCAGGCCGTCAAGGAAAGCGATGTCGCGCGGGTTCTGGCGGCTTGCGACGTGCCGGATTATGGTCCGCAGCGGCACGTGATCCATGCCCTACCGGTCAATTTCGCGATCGACCATCGCAGCGGGTTGAACGATCCGCGCGGTCAGACCGGCCATGCCCTGTCCTGCGACATGCATATGCTGACGGTCGATGGCGACGCGATCGAGAACCTGATCCATTGCATCAAACGCTGTGATCTGGAACTGGCCGGGCTGACCTCGGCGGGCTATGTGAGCGGGGTGTCTTCGCTGGTTGAGGATGAACAGGAACTGGGCGCCGCCTGCATTGATTTCGGTGGCGGATCGACCGGGATTTCGATCTTCATCCGCAAACACCTGATTTATGCCGATGCGGTGCGCCTTGGCGGCGATCACATCACCCAGGATATCAGCCAGGGCCTGCAGGTTCCTCCGGCCATGGCCGAGCGGATCAAGACCATATATGGCGGGGTCGAGGCGACCGGTATGGATGATCGTGAAATGATCGACATTTCCGGCGAAACCGGTGACTGGGAACATGACAGGCGGCAGGTCAGCCGGGCCGAGTTGATCGGCGTCATCCGGCCTCGTGTCGAAGAAATTCTGGAAGATGTGCGCGATCGGCTGGACGCTGCGGGGTTCGAACACCTGCCCAGTCAACGCATTGTTCTGACAGGCGGAAGTGCGGCTATACCCGGGTTGGACCGGCTGGCGGGCCGCATTCTTGGCCGGCAGATCCGGCTGGGTCGACCGCTCCGCGTCCAGGGTCTGCCACAGGCCGCAACGGGGCCGGCATTTTCCTCGGCTGTTGGGCTTTGTATGCATGCGGCTCACCCGCAGGATGAGTGTTGGGACTTTGAAATTCCGGCCGATCACTATGCCGGGCGATCCCTGCGCCGCGCGGTCAAATGGTTTCGTGAGAACTGGTGACGCAATTTCCGGGGGGCATTTCGGCAAAATCACGCCGAAATTGTGGCTAACCCCTATATATTGTGGCAAAATCTTGTTTTTTTCCGTGACGTTGAGGGGGGGCTTCTGTATCATACGGAATCAGCAGGCAAAAACCCGGGCAAAGAACCGGGAATGGCAGACACAGGCGGACAGTACCCATGACACTCAATCTTCGGATGCCCGATAAATCGGATCTGCGGCCACGTATCACCGTATTCGGTGTAGGCGGGGCCGGCGGCAACGCGGTCAACAACATGATCGAGAAAGAGCTGGAAGGGGCCGATTTCGTCGTCGCAAATACCGACGCGCAGGCGTTGGCCCAGTCCACGGCGCAAGGCAAGATCCAAATGGGGATCAAAGTCACCGAAGGTCTGGGCGCGGGTGCCCGCCCCTCGGTCGGGGCCGCCTCTGCCGAGGAAAGCATCGAGGAAATTGTCGACCGCCTGGCAGGCTCGCATATGTGTTTCATCACCGCCGGAATGGGCGGGGGCACGGGCACTGGCGCGGCGCCGATCATCGCGCAGGCCGCCCGTGAACTGGGGGTTCTGACCGTCGGCGTCGTGACCAAACCGTTTCAGTTCGAGGGTGCAAAGCGGATGCGCCAGGCCGAAGAGGGGGTCGAGGCCCTGCAAAAGGTCGTCGATACGCTGATCATCATTCCGAACCAAAACCTGTTCCGCATTGCCAATGAGAAAACCACCTTTACCGAGGCGTTCTCGATGGCCGATGACGTGCTCTATCAGGGCGTCAAAGGTGTCACCGATCTGATGGTGCGCCCTGGTCTGATCAATCTCGATTTCGCCGATGTCCGCGCCGTGATGGACGAGATGGGCAAGGCGATGATGGGCACAGGCGAGGCTTCGGGCGAGGATCGTGCGATCCAGGCGGCGGAAAAGGCCATTGCCAATCCACTGTTGGATGAGATCAGCCTGCGCGGCGCGAAAGGTGTTTTGATCAACATCACCGGCGCCCATGACCTGACATTGTTTGAATTGGACGAGGCCGCCAACCGGATCCGCGAAGAGGTTGACCAGGACGCCAATATCATCGTCGGTTCGACCCTCGACCCAAGCCTGGAAGGCGCGATGCGGGTGTCGGTTGTGGCAACCGGCATTGACGCTGAGAATGTGCATCAGGACATTCCGGTGCCGCGCCGCAAGATGTCCGAACCCCTGACACCGCCACAGCGCGTGGTGGAAGAGGCCGAGACCCCGGCCCCGGAACCTGTGGCCGCGGCCGCCCGCGTCGAAACGCCTGGCGGTCAGATGGATCTTTTGGATGTGATGGAGCCTGCGGCAGAAGTCGCCGCCCCGGAGCACCGGTATTTTGACGATACCCATTTGCCCGAGGCCGAAGACGATCTTCCGCCGCCGGTCTATCAGCCGGATTTCCGTGAAGCGGCGCCGGTGGCAAAAGCCGCCCAAGAGGACGATCTGGCAGGCTTTGTGGCCCCACGCCCGCAGGCGCTCGGCCAGCCCTCGCCCCAGGCGATGCAGCGTCTTCAGGCGGCTGTGAACAAGCCGGTCCGGGCGGCAGGCCACACATCGGACGGCCAAGAGGATCCGGGCCCGGCAAAAAAATCAGGGGGTTTTGGCCTCAATTCCTTGATCCACAAGATGACCGGGCATGGCAATGATCAAGCCGAAAGGCATGAGCCGCAGCGGATCACCCCGCGCGCCGGTCTAGGGGAAACGGAAACCTATGACCCCGATCAGGAACGCATTGAAATTCCAGCATTTTTGCGGCGTCAGGCCAACTAAAACGCGGTTGTTTCTGCTGGTGAAAATCACCGAATCCGAGGCTGGAAACACGGCCTCGGATTTTTTGTTTCCCGAGGAAACAGTTTGTTTCCAGACGCAATCGGCGGATTTCCGCACATTCGCTCGGGGGAATGTTGCAAACGGCAACAAAGATTGAGTTGTGGTTAAAGAAACCTTTCACTAGGTGTCTGAGCATCAAAGGGCCGATGCCCGAGCATGTGGGGGATACCTGTTGCAAGCAACGATCAAAAGCGCGATCAACATGGTGGGGAATGGTCTGCATTCCGGTCGCCCTGTGCGCTTGCGTATTCTGCCGGCCTCGGCGGAATATGGGATCTGGTTTCGCCGGGTTGATATCACGGATTGCGACAATCTGATTGCGGCGCGATATGATAATGTCGCCGACACCCAGCTTTCCACCAATATTGCGAATGAGGCTGGTGCATCGGTTGCCACGGTCGAACACCTGATGGCCGCGCTTGCTGGCTGTGGGGTGCATAATGCGCTGATCGAGATTGATGGTCCGGAAGTGCCGATCATGGATGGCTCGTCGGACCGTTTCGTGCGCGAGATTGTCTCGACCGGTCTGGTCGAGCTGAAGGCGCCGGTGCGGGTTCTGCGGATACTGCAGGCGGTCGAGTACCGCAATGGCGATGTGGTGGCCCGGCTGGAGCCTTCGGATGAGTTGGTGATCGACTTTGCCATCGAATTTCCGGACCCGGCCATCGGCACCCAGAAAAAGAACCTGAACATGGCCAATGGCGCTTTTGTGCGGGAATTGCGGGATTGCCGGACGTTCTGCCGTAAGGCCGATGTCGAATGGATGCTGAGCCAGGGGCTTGGCCTTGGCGGTAATCTGGACAATGCACTGGTCGTTGATGGCGAGGAAGTTCTCAACCCTGATGGCATGCGCCGCGACGATGAATGTGTCCGGCACAAGATGCTGGACGCGCTTGGCGACCTCTATCTTGCAGGCGCGCCGATCATCGGGCGCTATCAGGGTGAAAAGGCCGGCCATGCCGCCACCAACCAGCTGCTGCGGCGTCTGTTCGCCACGCCGGGCGCGTTCGAGATGGTCACTTGTGACGCTGAAACCGCGCTGAAATTGCCAGGCGTCGGCGTCAAAGCGGCGGATTTGATCCAAGTAGCCTGAATTTGTGGCAGAAATTGACCACAGTCCGGCACCTTCCTGCATCGGAAAAACGTTTTTCCTCTTGGCATTCTGTGTTAGGACACGCCAAACTGAGACGGGGCAGTGCGCCGCGCGTTTGGGGTAGGATGATGGTAACTGGGCGAACAATCTGGCAAATGGGGATGGTCGTTGCCTGTGCGATCACTTTGTCGGCCTGCGGATCCGGCCGCGATGCGGAGATCCCGCTGGAAGCCCGCACGGCAGAGCAGATTTTCAAACTTGCCGAAAGCCAGATGGCCGAGAACAAGCCGAAAGACGCCGCCGTCACTTTTTCAGAGGTGGAACGCCTGTACCCCTATTCCGAATGGGCCAAGCGTGGGACGGTGATGTCCGCCTTTGCCCATCACAAAGGCAAGGAATACGAAGAAGCCCGCGCCGCTGCGCAACGCTATCTCGATTTCTACCCGGCGGATGAAGATGCCGCCTATGCGCAATATATCATGGCGCTCAGCTATTACGATCAGATCGACAAGGTCGCTCGCGATCAGGGCAATACCTATCAGGCGCTGCAAGCCCTGCGCGTGGTGATCGAGCGGTACCCTGACAGTGAATATGCCAAGTCGGCCGTCTTGAAATTTGAACTCGCAATCGACCATCTGGCTGCCAAGGAGATGGAGGTCGGTCGGTATTACCTGAAACGGGGTCATTTTACCGCCGCCATCAACCGGTTCCGGGTGGTGATCGAAGAGTTCCAGACCACAACCCACACGCCCGAAGCCCTGCATCGCCTGGTCGAGGCCTATTTGTCACTGGGTTTGACGGATGAGGCCGAAACCGCCGGCGCAATCCTCGGTCACAACTTCCAGTCCACGGATTGGTATGCCGATAGCTACAAGTTGCTGACCGGCAAAGGGTTGGAGGCGAAAGTGCGCGGCAATGGCTGGCTGGCGCAGATTTATCGCCGGACCATCAAGGGACAATGGCTCTGAGCGAGGGCTGGGGGGCCTGGTGACATGCTCGGGGCATTGTCGATCCATGACATGCTGTTGATTGATCGGCTGGAGCTGGAGTTTCAGCCCGGTCTTAACGTGCTGACCGGGGAAACTGGCGCCGGTAAATCCATCCTGCTTGATTGTCTGGGCTTTGTCCTCGGGTGGCGTGGCCGGGCCGATCTTGTGCGCGATGGGGCCGACAAGGGCGTTGTGGAAGCGGTGTTTCATCTTACGACGGAACACCCAGCCCGTGCCCTGTTGAATGAGGCAGGGATGGAGGTCGAAGGGGATTTGATCCTGCGCCGCGTCAATCACCCTGATGGCCGCAAACAGGCCTGGGTGAACGACCGTCGCGCCTCGGGCGACCTGCTGCGGCGCCTGTCCGAGACCTTGGTCGAGCTTCACGGTCAACATGACGACAAGGGGCTTCTGGACCCGCGCGAGCATCGGGCGCTGTTGGATCGTTTCGCGGATGCAGAGGAGGCCCTTGCCGCCACCCGCGCGGCCTGGAGGGCGGTCTCCGCCGCCGACAAGGCGTTGGCGACCCGTCGTGCCCGGGTCGCGGAACTGGCCCAGGACCGCGAATACATGGAACACGCGCTGGCCGAGTTGCAGGAATGGACCCCGGAACCGGATGAGGAGGCCCAGCTGGAGGATCAGCGCCGATTGATGAAGTCCGGCAAGGGTCTCCGTGACACCCTCAGCGACGCAGAGCAAGCCCTGGGGTTTGATGGCGCCGCCGGTAGTTTGAGGACAGCAGCCCGCGCGGTCCAGCGGGGGCTGGACGACGCAGGCGGCGCGCTCGACGCAGTGATGGCCCAGATCATTCAGGCCGAGGAAGAACTCGATCGGGCGCTCTCTGGTGTTCAGGACGCGATAAATGTCTTCGACTTTGACCCTCGCGCATTGGAGCGTCTGGAGGACCGCCTGTTTGCCTTGCGCGGCCTGGCCCGCAAGCATGGCGTACCTGTCTCTGACTTGCCCGGTGTTATGGAAACGCTTGCGGCGAATGTCAGCGAGATTGCCGCCGCAGACCGGGATCTCGGGGATCTGGAAGCGGAGCTGAGCGCGGCGCGCGAGGCATATGAATCGGCGGCGGCGGTCCTGTCAGTGGCCCGACGATCCGCGGCAAAATCCCTTGATCAGGCAATGGCCGGGGAGTTGGCACCGCTCAAGATGGAACGGGCGGTTTTCACCACCGAGATTGCCGAAGCACCAGAGGGACCTGAAGGCCGCGACTTGGTACAATTTGTTGTCGCGACCAACCCGGGCGCGCCGTCAGGTCCGCTCAATCGGATCGCATCGGGTGGGGAAATGTCCCGATTCCTTCTGGCATTGAAAGTCTGCCTGCAGCGGGGCGTCGAGGGGAAGTCGATGATCTTTGATGAGATTGATCGCGGTGTTGGTGGTGCCACGGCAGATGCGGTCGGTCGCAGGCTGGCCACACTTGCCGATGGTGGCCAGGTGTTGGTGGTCACCCATTCGCCGCAAGTCGCCGCTTTGGGTCAGCATCATTGGCGGGTTCTGAAATCGTCCGGTCATGACGAAACCCGCTCGGACGTGGTGCCGGTAAAGGGTGAGGATCGAGTTGCCGAGGTCGCAAGAATGCTGGCCGGAGATGAGATCACAAACGAAGCCCGGAAGGCCGCCGAGGTGTTGCTGTCGCGTGGCCAGGGCGGCGGTCAATAATATCCACATTATGTGAAGCACGTAAGCCGCTTGGATTCCCGGGGGAATCCAGTTGTAAACAGGACATGGATTGCGAGAGGGTTAGCGCAGGCGAAATGCGAGCCTTTATTGATTCCGAAGTCAATAAAAGGACCGCCAGACGCAAGGCGGCAAAAATTTGTGAGGAAAGCCTGCTAACCTATTGAACATATGCCTATAATAGCCCTCGTGTATCTTGTCGAAGAATCCGATCAAACCGGCCGGCAGCAAGTCGGAAGATTCACGTGATCACAAATCTTCGACGGCGAAATAGGCCTGCTCCGGGATCGTGACCAACCCTTCGATCCGCAATTGACGGCGGTCATGCAGATCCAGCCCCCGGATGGCGGCATCGACAGCGCGGCGGATCGATTCGACCTCCAACTCTGGACCCGTGATCAGCGGCAGACCCGGTGTCGGCTCGGTCCAGTCCAGCACCCGCAGATTGTCGGCGCAATCCTCGTACCGCTTGATGAACTCCCAAGTGACGGCATCGAGCGCTGCGACATCGCCGCGACCTTCGGCAACCTCACGGGCCGAGACGGCGTGACTGCCGGACTTGGCCATCGACCCAATGGACAAGCCCCGGGTCCCTAGATGGGCCATGGGCGCGGCCCAGCCGGATTGAGACATCTGGTCATTATAGACAAAACATGCGTCAGAAAATTCCGAAAGTGCCGTGCGCGGGTCGCGCCGCCGGACGACGAAAGCGCTGCGATAATAGCCCGGAGGGCAGTCGCGCAAACCGTAATTCGGGGTGCCGACCAGTTGCACCCGCCCGGCCAGCTTCTCCCGAAATGGCAGGCCGCATGTCTGGCTCAGGACAAGGTCCGGGCTTTCCCAGACCGGCCAAAATGGATCGTCGTATTCCAGGGCCGAAGGCGCTGAAATTCCGTGTTTGTACAGCCGGTCCCGGATATCTGCCCATAGCCGGTCAATCGCGCCCCGCATCTGGGGCCAGTCATACATCGAAAGGCTGGCAATCACCCGGACCGGGCCTCGACCCGTTGACGGGCCAGGGCCGAGTCGCGGTCATTGATCCCGAGCAACGACACGACCAGCCGCATCAGCCCGTCTTCTTCGTGGTCGCGGGAACCATCCGCCAGAGCCACTTGCCAAAGCGCCTCTACAACCGCTGCGCGCTGCTCATAGCCGACAGCGTCTTTGATTGCGCGCGTGAAGCGAACCGTGTCGGGGGCCTGTTGTTCAATTTCTTCGGCTTCGCTCCGCAAAACCTCGGCCGCCTGATGGTCCAACGCGAAGCGGTCCATCAAAATGCGCGTGATCTCGGCCGCTTCGGCCATGTCGTAATGCCCGTCAGTGCGCGCAAGGCGCACCATCAGTGCGGACAAGGCAAGCCGCGCGTCACCATCATCAAGCGGTTCCGGCGCGCTGGCGGTCAGACGTTTCAACAGGGTCAAAACCATGGATCAGTTTTCCCAGCCTTCAACAATCGCCACGGAACCGGTGGAAACCGGAACGCGCAGCGCGCGGGCGGCCGTATATTCCGGCGAGTGATAACATGCCAGCGCCGTCTCATAATCCGGAAATTCCAGAACGATGATCCGCTCGCGCATCTCGCCCTCGGGAACCTGTTTCTGACCGCCACGGACCAGAAACTTCGCACCATATTTCGCAAGAGGCGCGGCGTTTGCCTCGACATATTTCTTGTATTTCTCGATGTCATCGACATCGATATGTGCCACCCAATACCCTTTGGCCATTCGCGCCCTCCTGTTTGGTGATATATTTGCGCCCGAACCGGGGCTGTCAAGGAATGCCCGCCTGTTTGATCAGGGCGGGACCTAGACCAGACGTGACTGTTCGACCGCCGCGCGAATGAAATCCCGGAACAGGGGGTGCGGTTCAAAGGGCTTCGATTTCAGCTCCGGGTGGAACTGGACACCGATATACCAAGGGTGGTCCGGCGCCTCGACGATTTCAGGCAGGCGGCCATCGGGGGACATGCCAGAAAAGATCAGCCCCTTTTTCTCCAGCTTTTCACGATAGCTGAGGTCGACCTCATAGCGGTGGCGGTGCCGCTCGGAAATGGCGGGGTCGCCATAGATTCTGGCCACCTGACTGTCGTCGTTCAAGGTGGCATTATAGGCGCCCAGACGCATCGTGCCGCCCTTGTCGTC
>Ga0070726_10002986_pt1 | contig 14715 bp, 12 predicted proteins | sample tdAd471_FD_67275 | JGI IMG/M metagenome (GOLD analysis project Ga0070726, IMG submission 67275) | Marine sediment microbial communities from the Atlantic coast under amendment with organic carbon and nitrate - tdAd47.1 | ecosystem: Environmental > Aquatic > Marine > Coastal > Sediment | place...
CGTGGTCATGGGTTGCCTCGCGGTCGAGTCTAACCCGCGGCCCCTCGACGAAGGCGCGGATCTCGGACGCGCTGGACGTGGTCGAGCGCCTGCTCTACTCAGGGCCCTGGACCTCTTCACTCGTCCTGGGAAGACCGGACACGCAGCTGGAAGGAATCTCGTCTCCACCCCTCGGCTAGATTCAACGAGCTGATGTCCAAACTCAGGAGGCCTTGTGGAATTCCTTCGTGCGTTCGCGCTGTTCCTGTTGACGGCGGCCGCCGAGATCGGCGGCTGCTACCTCCCCTACCTGTGGCTGCGGAAGGATGGGACGGCGTGGCTGCTGGTTCCCGCGGCGGCTTGCTTGGCGCTGTTCGCCTGGCTCCTCTCCTTGCATCCAACGGGCGCGGGGAGGACCTATGCCGCGTATGGAGGCGTCTATGTCGCGTCTTCGCTGCTCTGGCTCTGGCACGTCGAGGGAGTCCGACCTGATCGGTGGGATTGGATTGGAGCGAGTCTCTGCCTGATCGGAACCGCCGTGATCGTGCTCTCTCCCCACGCCCCCCTTCCTGCCCAGGGCAGCTAACCGGCGGGGGCTATCCCCTTGGCAGTGGCCGAGTTGGTTTCCTGGGATCGCATCACTCCGAATCCGTGCCTTGACTCCGTACCTAGGTACGGACCGTAGACTCCTCGTATGACGATCGGCGAGCTGGCGAAGGCATGCGGAGTAGGCGTGGAGACGATCCGCTACTACGAGCGGCGCGGTCTGATCCCCGACCCTCGCCCCGGCAAGAAGGGCTATCGCGAGTTCAGCGACGACGACGCTCGTCGGGTGCAGTTCATCAAGCAGGCCCAGGGCCTCGGGTTCACGCTCAAGGAGATCGCCGAGCTCCTGGCGCTGCGGGTCTCCTCGGACACGACCTGCGACGACGTGCGGGGGCTGGCCGAGGCCAAGCTCGAGGACATCGAGGAGAAGCTGCGCACCCTGCGCTCGTTCAAGCGCGCCCTGGGCAAGCTCGTGGACCAGTGCGGCCGGAGCGGCCCAGACGGCCAGTGCCCGATCCTCGACGCCCTCGACGATCCCAAGCGGAAGCCGAAGAAGCGGGCGAGGCGCTCATGACGCCCGCAACCGAGACGCGCACCGACTGCCCCAGCTGCGAGCGGCGCGGCAAGCCAGTTAAGCCAATCACGATCGAGTCGCTCGTGCGGCCCGAGGCGCTCCAGCGGTTCGAGATGCGTGAAGGCTGGCGATTCTGCGCCTCGCTCGACTGCACCACGGCCTACTTCCACCAGACGACGGCCGAGATGGTTGCCAAGACCGACGTCCGCGTCCGCATCGGCCAGAAGGAGACCGAGGCGCCGCGCACCGTCTGCTACTGCTTCGAACACACCCAGGAGGAGATCGAAGCTGAGGTCCAGGAGACGGGTCGTTCCAGCGTGGGTGACGCGATCACTGAGCAGTGCCGGAAGGGCCTCGACCGCTGCCCCGAAACCAATCCGCAGGGGAGCTGCTGCCTCGGCAACGTCCGCGCGCTGGAGAAGGCGGCGGCCACGGCGACACGCCCAACCAGCGACGCTTCCCCCCAGGCGGATTCTGCCTCCGACTGCTGCGCGCCGGCCGCTCCACCGATACCCGAGGCGCCGCCAACGAGTCGCGCGGGGACGTTCGCCTCGGTGGGCGCCATGACCTCGGCGATCCTGTCTTCGGCCTGTTGCTGGCTTCCTCTGCTCTTGCTGGGGTTCGGCGTCTCCGCGGGGAGCGTGGCTGGATTCCTCGACGCCTACCGGCCCTGGCTGCTGGGGGCGACCGGATTGTTGCTCGCGGGCGCGTTCTACCTGACCTACTTCCGCAAGCCCGACTGCACGCCTGACGGCTCATGCACAGCGCCGCCCGCTCGCCTGGTCCTGTTCAACAAGGTGACGCTCTGGGTCGCCACCGCCGTGGTGCTCACGTTCGCGCTGTTCCCCAACTACGTCGGCCTTCTGGTCAGCGACGACCCCGCGCCGCCTGCGCCGAGCGCTGCCGCCAACCTTGAGACCGTGACCCTCGACGTCCGGGGCATGACCTGCGAAGCCTGCGAGGTCCACGTGCGCTCGGCCCTGCGCGAGGTCCCTGGCGTTCAGAGCGCGCAGGTCAGCTACGCCGAGGCGCGGGCCATCGTTCAAGCCGAGCCCGGCGTCGACGGCGAGGCACTCCTCGAGGCGGTCGGCACGACCGGATACCAGGCGTCGATCGCCAAGGAGCCCCAGTGAAACGTCTGTTTGTCGCCTCGCTCGTGGCGCTACCACTGGTCGCCTGCACGCAGCCTCAGCCGTCCAACTCCGAGCCCGTTGCACCACCGACCAACACCCGCGACGCGGTGAGCCACGTCGTGATCTACGTGGACGGCATGACGTGAGCCGTCGGCTGAGGGAGCCCCACCCTCCGAGCCCTGGAAGGGCTCGACGGCATTCGAGAAGCGGAGCTCGACTACGAGCAGAAGCTGTTCCAGGTCAGCTACGACCCAGAGATCCTCACGACCGAGCGCATGCTCGAGGTCGTGCGGGCCAAGGGCTTCACGGCTTCGCTCGACCCGCCGGCCGCGCCGACAGCGTCGGCGGCGCCCCTGAGCGCCGAGGCCCGAGCGGCACTCGACATTCGAACCGTGAGTCACGGCGAGGAGATCGTCGTCAGCGAGCACCTCGTGGCGGGCAAGTTCACGATCGTGGACTACTACGCCGACTGGTGCGGTCCGTGCCTGCTGCTCGGCCACGAAATGGAGCAGGTCCTCGCCCGGCGCCAGGACGTCGCCCTGCGCAAGGTCGACCTGGTCAGCTGGGAGACCAACGCCGCCAAGCAAGTCACCAGGGAGTTCGGCATTCGAGGGATCCCCTACGTGCGGGTCTATGGCCCCGACGGGCGGTTCCTCGGCGCCGTGAATGGAAACGACATCGGGAAGGTCCGGGCGCTGCTCGGGAGCTCGTCTGCAGGCGGTGATCGATGAAGAAGGTAGTCGCTCTGGTGGTGGTCGCCCTTGGCCTGGGAGCAGGCGCGCTCGGTGTGCGCTCCCTGGCGAACGACGCCGCCGAACCCGTCGCACTCGATGCGGCGGGAGACGCGTGCTGTCCCCCCGCGTCTCCGAAGGTGGAGGAGAGCTGCGGCACCGATGGTTGCACCGAGACTCCGGCCCGTGCGAAGACCGCCTGCTGCGCGCCGGAGTGGGACGTGGCCTCAGTCGATAGCGCCACCTCCCTAAAGGGGTTCGACCCGGTCTGCCGGCAGCCGATCGCCCCCACTGCGGCGGCGGCGACGCGTCAGGCCAACGGCTTGACCTTCCACTTCTGCAGCGAAGAGCACGCGCGGACCTTCGACGCCGAACAACTCGCGCACCTCTACTGCCCGGTGTTCAAGGGCTCGCGGGTCAACCCGAAGATCTCGGCCGAGAAGGACGGCGAGACGTTCTACTTCTGCTGTGAGGCCTGCAAGATCCGCTTCCTCCAAGGAGGGTCTTCGAGCGGGTTCCTCGGGGTGCGCCTGGCGCTGGACGACGAGAAGAACGAGATCCGAATCGACGGTGTGGTGCCCGAGAGCCCCGCTGCCAAGGCCGGGGTGGTGGCCGGCACCACGGTCGTCTCGGTGGACGGCGAGCAGGTCGACGGGCCCGAGCGCTTCCTCGACCTCATGGGCAGGACGCACCCAGGGCAGCTCGTGGTCTTCGAACTGCGGGCTCCTGCTGGGCAGGTCCGTGAGGTCCGTCTGCGCCTCAGCGCTCGGAACTGACCGGCTCCTGGACGTCATGGACGGACCCTGCACCCGCTCCTACACTCGGACGCATGGGTGAAGTTCGCGTAACCGGTGTCCTGCCCGAGTTCCTGGTGCCTGACGTCGCCGCGGCGGTGGCGCACTATCGCGACGTCCTGGGGTTTCGGCCATGCTCGACCTACGGCGACCCGCCGTGCTTCGCGATCGTCGACCGGGCGCCGGGCCTGGGCCTTCACTTCAAGCTGGTCGAAGGCTACACACCGCGCTCCAACCGAGCAGCCGACCCGCACGCCTGGGACGTCTACTTCGAGGTGGAGGGCGTCGACGTGCTGGCGTCCCAGCTGCGATCCAACGGCGCCAGGCTCCTACGGGGCCCCGAGGTCGCGCCGTACGGAATGAAGGAGCTGGAGGTCGAAGACCTGTATGGCTACGTCCTATGCTTCGGCGAGGACGTTGGCGAGCCGGGGGAAAGCCAACCGGGACGCGTGTGAACCGGTTCAAGCGGGCGATCGACCGCGGCGACCTCGGCGCCGTCCGGAAGATGCTCACGAAGGCCCCTGACCTCGCGCGCCGCCCGATCCGCTGGGGCTCGATCCTCTGTCCGTGCAAGTCAGAGCCCCTCCACTACCTCAGCGACGGCAGGTTCAACCGCGTCTTCGAACACCAGCGGCACGTGGACATCGCCAGGTGCCTCCTGGAGGCTGGCGCGCCGGTCAACGGGAGCCCTGACTTCGGTGAATCGCCGCTGCACGGAGCGGCGAGCCTCGGGGAACCCGGGATCGCGGCGGTGCTCCTGGAGTTCGGCGCGGACGCTGAAGCCCGCGCCTCCTACCCGGGCATCCCGAACGGAACCCCGCTCGGCTTCGCCGTGCATTTCGGAATGGTCGAGGTCATCGAGGTGTTGGTATCGCACGGCGCCGAGCTGCTCTCTCCACGCATGTTCGCAGGCGCCGGCCGGGTGGACCTGCTGCAAGACTCGCTCGACGAGTTGAGCCCTGCTGAGCTCCGCGACGCGTATCGCTGCGGCGCCGTCTGTGACAGGACGGACGTCGTCGACGTCCTCCTCGAGCGGCTCGACATAAACGCCGAGGTCAACGAGGCGACAGCCCTGCACTGGGCGGCCTGGGAAGCGAAGCCGCGAATGGTGGCGCACCTGGTCGCTCGCGGCGCTGACCCCACCCGACGCGACGCCAAGCACCGGATGACCCCGCTCGGGTGGGCTCAACACCGAGGCAAGGAGCTCGGCCCACGCTGGGGGCACGGGCAGGTCGTCGCGCTCCTGTCCTCGTCCTGACCTCCTCATGAAGCTACCAGCCAGCCCCAGCGGCACCCCGCCAGCCAGGCCCACAGCGGGCCTCCCAGCGCGCTTGGAGGGGCCGCCATGGCCCGCGTGCGGGTCACTCAAGGCCATGGTGTGCCTGGATATACCTGTGGAATGGCATGAAAAATGGCATGTACGGGGCGCGGGCGCCGAGTACGTGGAAACGCCGCCCAACACAAGCTCATGTGTTGGGCGGCGTTACCAGCAAGCGGGCAATGGGACTCGAACCCACAACCCTCAGCTTGGGAAGCTGATGCTCTACCATTGAGCTACGCCCGCAGTGCCCGGAAATCTAGCAGGACCGGGGCACAGCGACAAGGGGGCAAACCAGCTGGGCGCGCACTAGGTTGGAAGGGAATTCCACCGGCTCCCTTCCTGAGAGCAGCATGCGCTACGCCCTGGTTTGCCCCACCGCCCGCACCTTCGTTCGCCTCGAGCGCAACCCGCTGAGGGTCGACACCGACACACCCGTGCCGCCGGGGGTCCTCGGCGATCCACGGCACGGGCTCTGGGCCTGGGACCGCGGCACCCTGGTCGAGACCGCGCCCGCGGTCGCGGCCTGCGACGCCCTCTTGGACCACGCCCAGGAGGAGCTGCGGCTGGCGTTCTTCGACGAGGACGCAGGGGGCCTCGTCGGAGTCGAGGAGCAGGGCGCGGAGTTCACGGAGCTGCGGCTGGGCGAGGACGATCGCGCCGAGCGCGGGCGCGAGCCCGAGCTGCGCGCGGCGATCGCGGCCGACGACGCTGGACCCTGGGCAGAGCGCGAGCACGCGCTGTGGGTCGCCCGCGCCTGGCACAGCGAGCCCGCCGAGCGCGACCGGCTGCTGCAGCTCGGCAGCGCCGAGGCCTTCGTGCGCGAGTTCCGCCTGCGGGGGAGCGAGACCCGCTACCGCGACGGGCTGCCCGCGGGGAGCGAGGTCCGGCGCGACGCCTACCGCCGCGTCGTCGACCACGTGCGTGAAGGCGAAGAGCCGCACCGACTGCGGCAAGCCCTGCGGATCGCCGCGCGCGAGCTGGGGCTCGACGACGAGGCCAGCCAGCGGGTGCGCGAGGACCTCAGCGCGCGCGCGTGCGACGCGGAGCGTCCGCGTCGGCAGCGGGCGGGGGCGCTGAGCCTGCTCCTCGAGCACTGGCCGGGAGCGCACGTCGCGCTGCGCGAGCGCGGACGTCTGGCGCGGGAGCCGCTGCCGGGCTGGCCGGCGTGGGACGGCGTCCGCTTCCAGGCTCCGCTGGCGCAGCTGGTGGCGGCGACCCAGGACCCCGAGGACCTCGAGGGCCTGCTCGCCGACCCCGAGCGCCCCGCCGCCTGCCAGCTGGGGTCCGGCGACGAGCTGCCCGGGGACCGGTGGGCGATCGAATCCGCGGCCCAGGTGGCGGGCTGGTTGGCCGCGATCGAGCCCGCCCAGGCCCCGCGCTACGAACCCCTCGTGCGGCGGCGGATCCTGGCCCGACCGGCGGACGGTCGCTTCGCGCCCCGGCGGCTGGTCGACGCGCACCGTGCGCTGTGCGCGGCCCTCGGTCCTGCGGAGGGCAAGCGCGCCGCGCTCGAGGTGCTCGAGCAATCCCTCGAGGCCGGGGACTACGACTGGGACCGCACCGGGGCCCAGGGCTACGTCCAGCTCTGGCACCGGCGCTGGGAGTCGGGCCCCGAGTTGGCGGAGCGGCTGCTGGGCCGCGTGCGCGACGCAGAGGCCCGGCCGCTGCAGCGGATCGCGGCGCGCCAGGCGCTGGCCGACCTCGCTCGCGACGTGGCCGCGCGCGACACCGCGCCGGTCGGCGACCTCGTCGCCGCGGCCGACGCGTGCCTGCTGGCGGCGTTGCGCGACGAGGGCAGCCCCGACGCGCTGCGGGGGGCGCTGCGCGCGCACCTCGACCGCTTCCTCTCCCCCGAGGCGGTGGGGGAGTTGCGGGACCAGGGCCTGCTCGAGGCGGCGCCGCTGCCGCCCTACGGCGAAGTCCCGGGCGCGGCGACCGGCAACGGCAACGCGCTCTACCCGGCCCTCGACGAGCTCAGCCGCAAGGTCGAGCTGGAGCAGGTGCTCGAGGTCCTCGAGCGGTTGCCCGCGCGGGAGGGAGCCGACGCGCTGGGGCGCGGGGCCACAGCCGTGAACCTCGTCGAACGCCTGGCCAAGCGCTACCCCGACGCCGTCCCCCGGCTGGAGCGCGCGCTGCGCCCGCTGCTCGGGGTCGCCAGCGAGGCGACCCACCCTCGGCGCAGCTGGCTGGTCGACCAGTGGGCGCTGGAGGCCCACCGGAACCTGATCACGCTGCTGAGCAAGGCCGGGATCGACGACCCCGAGGCGGTGGCTCGCGGGGCGTTGGAGGGGGTCCTCCGCCGGCGCGAGCGCCCGACGAGCTACCTGGGCAAGAACGGGCTCTACGGCGCGCAGGCGGTGAGCAAGAGCCTGGCGCGCAAGCTCTCGGCCGCGCAGAAGGCGTCCCTCGCGGGCTGGCTCGAGGCCCAGGCGCTGGACCCCGAGCGCAGCGCCTACGCGCGGCTCAACGCGCGCTGGGGGATCGCAGGGCTCGGCGACGCGGCGCTGCTCGAGGCGGCCGACCGCCGGCTGCTGGCGGTGCTCGCCGACGCCGACGCCGACCCCGCGTTGCGTGCGGAGCTGCACGCGCTGCTCGCGCCGCGGCTGATCCCGGAGGTGACCGCGCTGCAGGACGAGGGGGTGCTGCCGGCGCTGAGCCTGGAGCCGATCGAGGCGCTGCACACGACCGCGCACGGCGGGGTCATGCGCAACCAGGTGCGGGTCGACGCCCTGGTCGCTCGCCAGCACCCCCAGCGGCTGATCGCGGCGATCCGCGACGGCGAGCTCGGGCTGGGCGAGCTGTGCACGGCGCTGCTGGCCGTGCCCAGCGCCTGCGCGCGGGGGGCCGACCCCCAGGGAGTGGAGGCCGCGCTGCACGCGTGCTTCGCCGACCGGCGCCAGCACGAGGCCGGTGGGGGGCGCTGGGTGCTGGCCACGCTCGCGGTCGAGGCCAACACCGCGCGGCTGAGCAAGCACCCCGAGCGCACAGCGCGGTTGGAGGCCGGGCTCGAGGCGGCGTTGGCCGCCGAGGCCGCGCGCACCGTCGAGCTCTACCGCGCGCAACCCGACGCCCAGGCAGCCTCGCGGGCGCGCAGCGAGCACGGGCCGTTCGTGGCGCGCGCCTGCGCGAACGCGCTGTTCAAGGCGGCCAAGGGCGCGGCCTTCGACGCCCTGGAGGGCGTCGCCCGCGACGAAGAGCGCGCCCCCGCGGAGCGGCTTGCGGCGCTGGACGCGTTCTCGCAGGGGGTCGTCAACGCGCCCAAGTCGCAGCGCGAGGAGCTCGTCGAGCGGCGCGGGGCGTTGCTCGAGGCGCTGGCCGAGGCGGGGGTCGTGGTGGGCGGTGAGGCGATCGAAGGCGTGCCGGTGGCCGTGGACTGGACGCGTCAGGGCATGCCCGGGTTCGTGTGGAACGGAGGCTGACGCCGCGCCATGGTGTGCCGTGCGCCGGACGCCCCGGCGCGGTCGAGCCACGGGCTGACCACGGTCGGGAGGAGGGACGCATGGCACGGGATCTGGCGGACGGCGAGTCGGTGGAGGTGCAGGGCTCGGCGCGCTCGCCCTACGTGTTGACCAACACCGGCGGCGTCTACTCCTGCACCTGCCCGGCCTGGCGCATGCAGTCGCTGCCGATCGAGCAGCGCACGTGCAAGCACCTGCGCAAGCTGCGCGGAGACGCGGCGGAGCAGGCGCGGCTGGGGGCCGGGGTCGCGCTGCGCGCGCGCACGAGCGAGGCCAGCGCCAACAAGCCGCCGGTGTTGCTCGCGCACAGTTGGGACACCGACCAGGACCTGACGGGCTGGTGGATGAGCGAGAAGCTCGACGGCGTGCGCGCCTGGTGGGACGGCGAGCGCTTCGTCTCGCGGCTGGGCAACGAATACCTCGCGCCCGCGTGGTTCGTGAAGGAGCTCCCGCCCGAGCCCCTCGACGGCGAGCTGTGGGTCGGGCGCGGCGAGTTCCAGCGCACGGTCTCGATCGTGCGCCGCGGCGACCGCAGCAAGCACTGGGAGCAGATCCAGTTTCGTGTGTTCGACGCGCCCCGGCGTGACGACGGGTTCGAGGCGCGGCTGGCCTACCTCGAGTCGCTGCTCGGCGACGGCGCGCACCCCCACGCGGGGGTCGTGCCGCACCACGCCTGCGAGGGCCTCGACCACCTGCGCGAGGAGCTGGCGCGGGTCGAGGGGCTCGGGGGCGAGGGGCTGATGCTCCGCCAGCCGGCCTCGAAGTACGAGGCCGGGCGCTCGACGACGCTGCTCAAGGTCAAGTCGTTCTTCGACGCCGAGGCGCGGGTGCTCGACCACGTGGCCGGACGCGGGCGGCACAAGGGGCGGCTGGGTTCGCTGCGGGTGGTCACCCGCGACGGGGTCGAGTTCTCGGTGGGCACCGGGTTCTCCGACAAGCAGCGCGAGGCCCCGCCGCCGGTGGGCGCGATCGTGACCTTCCGCTACCAGGAGCTGACCAAGGCCGGGGTGCCCCGCTTCCCCTCGTTCCTCCGCGTGCGCCCCGACACGGAGTGGGAGCAGGCGCCGGGCGAGGCGCGGACGACGGGGGCGGAGTCGAAGAGGAAGGCGAAGACCAAGACGAAGGCGAGCGGGACGAAGGCGAAGGCCAAGGCGAAGCCCAAGACGAAGGCGAGCGCGACGAAGGCCAAGGCGAAGCCCAAGACGAAGGCGAAGGCCAAGGCGAAGCCCAAGACGGCGACGTCGACCGCGGCGAAGGCAGGCGGAGCCAGCGGCAGACGCTACTTCGAGTTCGTCGAGGGGAGCTCGAGCAAGTTCTGGGAGATCACGGTCGCGGGCAGCGAGCACACCGTGCGCTACGGCCGGATCGGCAGCGACGGGCGCGCGCTGACGAAGTCGTTCGCCAGCCCCGCGGCGGCGGCGGCGGACGCGGAGACGCTGATCGGGAAGAAGACCGCCAAGGGCTACGTCGAGCAGGGGTAGCCCTTCCCCTGCGCTGGCCGCGCTCGCGTGGCGTTCGCCGGTCTGGCGGGCCAGACTGGCGGGGTGGACGCGACAGGACGGCGATTGCTGACGGCGGCGCGCGAGCGGGGGCTCGCCGCGGACCTCGTGGCCTCGTTGTCGGTGGGGCTCGAGCAGGGGTTGGCGCCGCGGGAGGTGATCGACTTCCTCCGGCCTCACGGGCTCGACTCCACCGTGGCCGATCAGCTCGTCGCGGACGTGGGGCCGATCCCCACCCCCGGGGGGCGGCTCGACGGCTTCGCCCAGCCGACCCAGGTGGGGCCGTATCGGATCGTGGACGAGATCTCGCGCGGCGGGGTGGGGGTGGTGTTCCGCGCGGTGCACGAGACCCTCCAGCGTCCGGTGGCGATCAAGCTCCTGCGGGCGGGGCGGGAGGCCGACCCGCGGACCCTCGAGCGCTTCGCGACCGAAGCCCGCGCGGTGGCGCGGCTGCGCCACCCCCACGTGATCAGCGTGCACGAGGTCGGGCAGCACGCCCTCGGTCCGTACCTGGTCATGGACTTGATCGAGGGCGAGTCCCTGGGCCAGCGGATCCGCCGCCAGGGCGCGCTGGAGCCAGGGGTCGCGGCGCGGATCGCGCAGCGGGTCGCCGACGCGCTGGCCTACGCCCACGGCAAGGGCGTGCTCCACCGGGACGTCAAGCCCGACAACGTGCTCCTCGACCTCGACGACAACCCCGTGCTCACCGACTTTGGCCTCGCCCGCGAGCTCGACGTCGACGCCTCGAACACCCGCCTGACCCGCGAGGGTCAGCTCGTGGGCACCCCCGCCTACACCCCGCCCGAGCAGCTGCTGGGCAAGACCGAGCTGATCGACGCGCGCGCCGACGTCTACGCGCTGGGGGCGACCCTCTACGAAATGCTCACCGGCGACCTGCCGTTCCCGCACACCGACACCTGGGCGTTGGCGCGGGCGATCGTCAGCGACCCGCCGCCCCCGCCCTCGAGCAAGGCGCCCGGGATCGCGCGCGACCTCGACGTGATCTGCCTCGAGTGCCTGGAGAAGGACCCCCAGCACCGCTACCCCAGCGCCGAGGCGCTGGAGATCGACCTCCAGCGGCACCTCAGCGACCTGCCGATCCTGGCCAGCCCGCCGGGGCGTGGCGAGCGGCTGCAGAAGTGGGCGCGGCGCAACAGCGGCCTCGCGGTCGGGCTGTTGGCGTCTGGCAGCCTCTGCGTGTTCGGGCTCTCGGTCGGCTCGGCGCTGTTCATTGACCAGGCGCGCAGCGAGCGCGACGCCGCCGAGCGCGCGCGGGCCGAGGCCCAGCGCGAGCGCGACGAGGCCCAGCAGGCGCGGGACGCGGCGGTGGCCGCGCGGATCGAAGCCGGGCGCGCCCAGCAGGCCGCGGACGAGGCCAACGCCGAGCTCTCGCTCGAGCACGCGGCGGCCCAGGAGCAGCTCGCGCGCGCGAACCTGCTCGTCGGGCACGCCCTCGAGCAGAAGGCGCTGCGCGCCTACGAGGCCCACGACTGGGGGAGCGCGGCCGCGTTCTACGCCGCGGCCCTCGCGCGCGAGGCGACCCCGCGCCGGCGGGCGCGCCTGGGGGCGGCCCTCGATCGCGCCTGGGGCCGGCGCCTGCTGCCGGGGAGCGAGGGCGCGCGCGCGTGGAGCTGGGGCCCCGAGGGCCGGCGCCTGGCGGCGGCCTCGGCGGACGGCCCGCTGCACGTGTGGGACGCCGACGGCGTGCGGCTGGCGAGCCTCGAGGCCGCGGGGGTGCGCTGCGTGGCCTGGTCCCCCGACGGCGAGCGCCTGGCCGTGGGCGGCGACGGCGGCGAGCTCTGGATCTGGATCCCGGGCAGCGAGGTCGCCAAGCACACGGTGCAGGCCCACGACCGGGTGCTCGACGTGCACTGGGTCGACTCCACCCGGGTGGCGACCCGCGGGCGCGACGGGGTGCTCGCGCTCTGGGGCTACGACGGCAGCGCCCTCCAGCGGCGCGACCTGGAGCTGCCCCGGCTGCCCGACCGCGTCCCCGACTGGGGCCGCTGGGGGTGGCGCGAGGGCGTCGCCGCGGTGGTCGTGACGCGCACGAGCCGACTCCTGTGCTGGGACCCGGGGCCGGACGCGCTGACCTCGCTGCGCCCGTCGCTGGCCGGGCGCAGTTGGGGGCTGGCGGCCCTCCCCTGCGGGTTGGTCGCCCACTCCTCGCGCGGGGCGTGGGTCGTGCCGGCCGAGGGCGAGCGCCTGCGCGAGCTGGTCGCGCCGAGCCCCCTGGCCTTCGACCGGCCCTCCCTCGGAGTCGGCGCCGACCCCAGCGGGCGCTGGGTGGCGAACGCGCAGCAGGGCGTGCTCCGCGTGTGGGACCTGAGCCTCGAGACCCCGACGCCCCGCGAGCTGTGGCCCGGGCACCCGGTGACCTCCCTCGCCTGGTCCCCCAGCGGCGGGCGCCTGGCGGCGACCGACGGGAGCACCCTCCGGCTGTGGTCGCACGAGCTGAAGCCCGGGGCCAGCGTGCAGGCCGGCCCGGGGGGCCTGAGCGACCTGCGCTGGGATCCCCGCGGCCGCTGGCTGCTGGCGCGGGAGCGCGAGCAGGTGGTCGTGTGGCGCCCGGGCGCGAGCGAGCCGGCGATCCGGCTCCCGGTCGGCATGACCCAGGCCCACGAGCTGCGCTGGGCGCCCGGGGGCGGGGCCCTCGCGATCTGCGGGTCCGCCGGGGTGGAGGTGTGGTCGCCGCCTCCGGTCCCCGAGCACTCCGGCCAGCTCGCGCGAGGCGACTTCTCCAGCTGGTCGGGGGAGGCGCTCTGGCTCTCGACCAGCTTGCAGGTCGCGGCGCTCGGCGTGCGGGGCGGGCTGCCGCACCTCGCGGTGTGGTCGGCCCTGAACGGATCCCTCGAACGATCGCTGCCGGTCGAGGGCACGCGGCTCGGGCTCTCCGCCGATCGCGCGGTGCTGAGTGTGCAGGGCGCAGCGGTCGAGCTCTACGACACCCAGACCTGGCGGGCGCTGGGGCGCTTCCCCGCCCGGGCCTCGTCCCCGGTGCAGTGGTCGCCCGCGGCGCCCCAGCTGGCCCACCTCGGCGAGGGCGGAGTCCACGTGCGCGACGGGCAGGGGCGCTTGGCGGGCGAGTTCGCGGTGGCTCGCCCCGGCGAAGCGCTCGGCGACCCCCTGGCCTGGAGCGCGAGCGGGCGCTTCCTCGCGGGCAGCTCACGGCGGGGCGGCGAGGGCGGGCTGTGGGTCGTGGACCTCAGCAGCGGCGAGGTGCGACACGGCGCGCCCAGCCGGCCGGGCCTCCACGACGTCCAGCTGGCCTGGTCGGAGGACGAGCGGCACCTGGCGACGGTCGTCGCCGCGCCGGACACGACGACGCTGACCCTCTGGCGGGCGGCCGACCTCGAGCCGCTGCACACCTGGAGCGCGCGGCTGGGGGTCCGCAGGGTCGTGTGGGCTCACGGCAGCCTGCGCTGGCACGACGGGCGCGAGCTGCTGCGGATCGACCCCAGCCGACCCGACGCGCCCGGCCGGATCCCCTGCGCCCCGGCCTGGGACGTGTCGCCGATCCGTGACGAGCTGGCCACGATCCACGACGGCTGGCTGCAGATCCGCGCCGGCGACAGCGGCGAGCTGCTCTACGAGCAGCCCGAGTCCGCGCACCGCGTGCGCTGGTCGCTCCTCGGCAAGCGCGTCCTGCTCTACGGCTCGGGGAAGCACCCGCCGCGCCTGGTGCGCGTGCCCTGGGCCAAGGGCCAGCCCGCCGAGCTCCAGCGCCAGGTCAGCGAGCGCTTCGGCCTGCGGGTCGTCGATCTGGAGCTGGTCGAGGGGCGCTGAGGTGGACGCGCGCGGGGGAGTCGCGCGCCCTAGAATTCCCCCATGAAGACCCTCGACCTCGAGACCTGGGAGCGGAGGCAGGTCTACCGCTTCTTCCGCGGCTTCGAGCGCCCGCACTTCGGCCTCTGCGCCGAGGTCGACTGCGAGCGCTTGCTGAGCGAGCTCAAGCCCGCGGGGGTGCGCCCGTTCAACGCGGTGTTGTGGTGCCTGCTGGCGGCGGCCAACGCCGTCCCCGAGCTGCGCCAGCGGCTGCGCGGGGAGCAGGTGGTCGAGCACGAGCGGGTGCACCCGTCGGTGACCGTCGCCACCGACGCAGGGGGCTTCGCGTTCTGCCACCTGGAGTTCGACCCCGACTGGGCGCGCTTCGACGCCCGCTGCGGCGAGGCGTTCCAGGCGGCGAAGGAGACGGGCGCGATCGCCGACGCCGCCGGCGACCACTGGCTCTACCTCAGCTGCCTGCCCTGGGTCGCCTTCAGCAGCATGTCGAACCCGATCAAGGACCCCGACGACTGCGTGCCGCGGATCACCTGGGGGCGCTTCGTGCGCCGCGAGGGGCGCTGGAAGGTCCCGGTCGCGGTGCAGGTGCACCACGCGCTGGTCGACGGCCGGCACCTGGGCCAGTTCTACGCCGAGCTCGAGCGCCGGCTGGCGGAGTTGCCGGGGTAGTCCGCGGGCGGGGGTAAACCCCGCCCCTACACTTGGCGGGCATGTTGGCGGGGTAATCCGCGGGCGGGGGTGAACCCCGCCCCTACACTTGGCGGGCATGTTGGCGGGGTAATCCGCGGGCGGGGGTAAACCCCGCCCCTACACTTGGCGGGCACGTTGGCGGGGTAATCCGCGGGCGGGGGTAAACCCCGCCCCTACACCTGGCGGGCATGTTGGCGGGGTAGTCCG
>Ga0070726_10002989_pt1 | contig 14711 bp, 14 predicted proteins | sample tdAd471_FD_67275 | JGI IMG/M metagenome (GOLD analysis project Ga0070726, IMG submission 67275) | Marine sediment microbial communities from the Atlantic coast under amendment with organic carbon and nitrate - tdAd47.1 | ecosystem: Environmental > Aquatic > Marine > Coastal > Sediment | place...
GTCTTGTCCTATCGGCGGCCCTGGCACCTGTATTTCACATGGTTTCTGCGGGACAACGCGATCAATCTTGGGCGAGCGGACAATTCAGGCCAGATCATGGACCATGTGCGGAGCCTTGGCTGGGAGGTTTAACCCGTCGAAAAAGGCGTCACGCCGCTGGCTGATACAGTTTGAATCCGACCCGTTGCCGCTCTTCCAGGGCCGACATTATTTCAGCATGTTCAGAACCTGAAAGAGCAGACCAAGGTGTGTTCCCTGCGATCAATCCGTTATCTTTCAATGTGTTATATACCATTCCAAGGTCCAGCTCGCCATAGGACATGCGGCTTGGCCGGGCGTGGTTGACCGGGATCCAGTGTTTGGTGAGCGCGTCAATGGTCACCGTTTCAATGCCGCAAAATGCGCGGAATTGCAGTTCGAACTGATGGGCGACATCGGGCCTGCGGGCGATCACGGCGATCTTCGCTGTCGGTTTGGCCACCAGAGCCGCCATATGCAAAGGGGAGCCATCGGGCGAGATGATGAAATCTGCCGATTTATACGCTGCGAGCTGCTCATCCAGACTGTGTTTTTGCGGATGAAAAACCCGGTACCCCTCGGCGGTGAGATGCTCTTCGATCCTTTCTTCGCCCAACAAGCCGCCACGCTGATGTGGCAAGGCAGAACGCGAGACATACAGTTTTCGCGCGCCGTCATCGGCGATTTTCAGGCCCATCCGGTCCCGCATGAACTGTCGATAAGCCGGAAGCCCCTCGATCATCCCGAACATCCCGAACCCTTGCTGCGGCACCAGGACCCGGTCATACCGAGCCGGTTTCTGGATGTTGAACAAGGGTGCCTCGATCCCCAAAAGACGCATGAACGGGGCATAGGTGTTCAGGACATGGTTCACATTGCGTTGAACTTTCGGGACAAAAACGATCGCGTCGATCTTGTCTTGAACCTGTTCATAGGCCCAAAGCCGGGCGGTGGTTTCGACCAGGAAATGGCCGAAATGGCCAAACATCAACCCGCCGAACATGACCGTTCCACCAATCTCGGTGATCTCGGAAGGCAGGGGAGTGCGCGGCGGCAGAGAAAACTGGGTATTGTTGCGCCAGGTGATGGCGTGGTCGACCACCTCGCCCTTGTCATCCAGAACACCGCAATTCAGGGGCTGCATCTGATCGGTATCATCAGGGATCGGGACAATCAGGCCATTGTCGATCTCTGCGACGACCGGTGTGTGATCGTCCCGGACATCGGGTTGGGTTTCCATTGTCATGCCTTATCTCCGTCCTGGCCAAGGAACATCTTCCGGCGTTTTTGCAGCGCGCCGGTCAGGTTTGGATTGCCGGAGGCCTGTTTTGCCGCCCTGATAATGCGCTGAGACAAGCCCATATGGCCGCGTTTCAGCGCCATATCCATCAGCCCGTAATAGTACCACGGCAGCTTGCGACGGCTGCGGTATAGCTGGTTGAAAATGGCCGGTGTCATGTCTCCGGTCACGCATAACATCGTAATATGCTTCAAAATATCCGCCCGACGCAGGAACACCACGTTCTTATGCCCGACATAGTTTGTATGCAGATGCACCACCTGATCGCCTTTGATCCGGTCTGCATGGGCCTTGTCGCCCGGCATATAGGGGTCATAGCAAAGATAGGCCTTACTTGTGTCCCCGATCAGGGTCGACGTATCGCGATACCGGCCTGACCAATCCTGTTTGCGCCCCGACTTGAACCGATCTTCCCAGGGAACCAACGCCTCATCCAGAGTGGATTGGGGGGAATAGGCCAAAACAGTTGCACCAGGGGCCAGGCCACTGAAGGCCAGCGCCGCATATCCGCCCATCGAAGTACCGGTGAACACAACCTTCTTGTAGCGCGCGAAAAACCCCTGATCGCGCAGCGATTCCAGGTAGTCGAACAGGATTTCATCGCGATACCAGTTTGCCTCAAAAGACAGAATACCCAGACTGGACCAGTTGTTTTCGGCGAAAAACTTGTCGCCCCAGGCCTCCCGTCCGAGTGCGTCGTCATTAACGGCGCTGAGGTTGTCAAACGTCACCATCAGCACCTCATGTCCCCGAGCGACATGGACGGCTGCAAATTTTTGGTAATTGACGTAAAATCCGTGCGGCCGGGTGTGATCCTCGGTTCGCGAAGCATTCCGCCGCATTTCCGCAAGCCAGCGCGGCGCCATACGCCCCTCGTCCGGCAAGGACACTCCATCTTCTGGCATGATACCCTACAAACTGCTCTCATCTCCGCCTATTCTTTGGCGGTTTAAGAACAGTTTAGCGCGTAAATTGGTGTCAATGCATCCAAAATCTGCCGATTTTGGGGCATTTGGGAAACAAATGGCCCGCAAGGCCGGTGAAAAACAATCCTGCGGGCCGTTTTTGTGTGTCGCTTACAGCGTGCGCTCGATCTCTTCGGTTTCGAAAATCTCGATGACATCGCCTTCGCGGATATCCTCGTAGTTTTCGAAGGCCATGCCGCATTCCTGGCTGACCTGCACCTCTTTGACCTCGTCCTTGAACCGCTTCAGCGTCTTCAGCTTGCCTTCATGGATCACGACATTGTCGCGCAACAGGCGCACACCGGCTTCGCGGCGGGCGACGCCTTCTGTGACCATACAGCCGGCGACTTTGCCGGTTCCGGTGATCTTGAAGACCTCTTTGATCTCGGCATAACCGATGAAGGTTTCTTTGACTTCTGCCGACAACAGACCCGAGGCGGCGGCTTTTACGTCATCCACCAGATCATAGATGATCGAGTAATACCGAATTTCAACGCCCTTCTGGCGGGCACTGTCGCGCGCCGGCGCGTTGGCCCGGACGTTGAAGCCGATGATCGGCGCGCCCGAGGCTTCGGCCAGGGTCACGTCGCTTTCGGTAATGGCGCCCACACCGGAATGCAGGACGCGTACACGAACCTCATCATTGCCGACCTTCTCCATCGCCTGAACGATGGCCTCGGATGAGCCCTGGACATCGGTTTTGACCAGGATCGGCAGCTCGCTGACATTTTGATCCGCTTTCGCCTTGGCGAGAAGCTGATCCAACGTGGTGCCGGCACCCGCTGCGGCCTTTTTGTCCTTGGCAAGCTGCTGGCGATAATCGGCAATCTCGCGGGCGCGGGCTTCATCGGGCACAACGCTCAGAACATCGCCCGCTTCGGGCGTACCGTTCAGACCAAGAACCTCAACCGGCGTGGACGGGCCAGCCTCTTTCAGACGCGCGCCCTTGTCGTCGACCAGTGCCCGGACCCGGCCCCATTGTTCCCCGACGACGAAAATGTCGCCCTGTTTCAATGTTCCGTGCTGCACCAGAACGGTGGCGACAGGGCCACGTCCGGTGTCGAGCTGGGCTTCGATGACGGCCCCTTCAGCGGCGCGTTCAGGGTTTGCCTTCAATTCCAGGATTTCCGACTGCAACACGATGGCGTCCAGAAGTTCATCCAGACCCGTGCCGTTGATCGCCGAAACTTCGACATCCTGCACTTCGCCGGACATGGCTTCCACAATTACCTCATATTGCAGCAACTCGGTCCGAACCTTGGTCGGGTCCGCGCCCGGCCGGTCGATCTTGTTGATCGCGACGATCATCGGAACACCGGCCGCCTTGGCGTGGTTGATGGCTTCGATGGTTTGCGGCATGACGCTGTCATCGGCGGCGACCACCAGAATGACGATATCCGTCACATTGGCACCGCGCGCACGCATCGAGGTAAAGGCCGCGTGGCCGGGCGTATCAAGGAAAGTGAGCGTGTGGCCCGCAGCCTCGATCTGATACGCACCGATATGCTGGGTGATCCCGCCAGCTTCACCCGAGACCACGTTGGTCTTGCGGATGGCATCCAAGAGCGAGGTCTTGCCATGGTCGACATGGCCCATGATGGTAATCACCGGCGCACGCGGTTTCAGATCCGCCGGATCGTCTTCGACCGATTTGATGATATCCTCGACATCGGCATCAGAGACCCGGACCACCTTGTGGCCAAACTCTTCGACGATCAGTTCCGCCGTGTCGGCATCAATGGTCTGGTTCTGGGTGGCCATGATGCCGCTCTGCATCAGCGCCTTCACAACGGCGGCGACTTTTTCAGTCATCCGGTTGGCCAGTTCCTGAACTGTAATCGCCTCGGGAATCTGAACGTCCCGGATGACCTTTTCACGTTCCTGGCTGCCGCCCATCGCCTTCCGGCGCTCGCGCTCTTGTGCGCGTTTCATCGCAGCCATGGAGCGCTGACGACCGCCTTCGCCGCCGCGCAGCGCCTGGTTGATCGTCAGTTTGCCCGAGCGGCGGCGATCATCGCCTTTTGCCGGACGTGCCTTGCGGTCATCGCGTTTCGGCTCTTCGCGGCGTTCCGGCAGCTTTTTCGGCGCAGTGGCGCGGGCACGGGTGTCATCTTTGGCCGGTGCCGGCGCGTCAACCGCGGGCGCAGGGGCCGATTTTGCGGCCTCAGCGGCCTCTTTGGCCTTGCGTTCTTCTTCTTCTTTCTGGCGCACGCGATCTTCGCGCTCACGCTCTTCGCGGTCTTTGGCTTCTTTTTCAGCCCGGCGCACTTCGCGTTCCTCGTCGCGGCGACGCTCTGCTTCGGCACGGGCCTTGGTTTCTTCCTCTTCCCGCTCTTTCGCAGCCTTCAGGGCCGCCATACGGCGCTCCATCTCAGCATCGGAAATGCCCGCCGGACGCTTGGCCTTGTCAGCCCGCGCCGGAGCAGCGGATTTCGGAGTTGCCCCTGGCACTGCCCCCGGTTTCGGGACGACCACCCGCTTGCGCTTGGTCTCGACCACGACGGATTTTGTCCGCCCATGGGAAAAGCTCTGACGCACGCGGCTCTGTCCCCCGCCACGGAGACCAAGGGGTTTGCCGGTATTGTTGTCGTTATCGCTCATTAAAGTCCGTTACCTTCCACGATCCGCCCGTCAAAGGGCCTTCCCTTTGCGGAGACCTGCCAGTCTTGCGGCATCCTCTACAACACGTTGTGCGAGTCCACCAGCGGCAAGCGCCGCATGTATCACATTTTCCCGCCCGAATGCCAAACCCAATTCGTGGCCAAAAAGGCACGTTATATGGGTGTTTTCGCCGATTGGCGGCCGAATCTTGGCCAATTGGGCAGGAGAACCGTCACACGCCTGCAACAGCAGACGGGCATCCCCAGCGACAACTGACTCTTTAACCTTCTCGAAACCGGCGATCGCTGACCCGCTTTTGCGAGACAGAGATATAAGATCGACCACTCGTTTGACAAGCAGCCCCTCGATCTGCTCCACCAGATCCGTAGCAACCTGCACATTTGTTCGCGCGGCACGGCTGAACAACCCTTTGGCCGCAGCGCGCTCCAATGCAGGGCGATCCGCGCTGACATAGATGCCGCGGCCCGGCAGTTTTGCCGCCAGATCGGGGACGATCATGTCACCGGGTCCGACGACGAACCGGATCATCCCCGCCTTTGGTCCGTTGACGCCCGTCGCAATGCATTTGCGCTCAGGCATATCCCGGTCTGTTTTGCGTCCGCCGCGCGTCACGGGTTCCGTCCAGGGTCCGACGGATCAGACCCCGGCCTCCTCGGTCGCCGCTTCGCCCTCTTCTTCTTCACCTTCTGCTTCGACTTCCAGATCTGCGGGATCAACCCAGCCAAGCTGGATCCGCGCGGTCATGATCAGGTTCTGAGCTTCCTCCAGGCTGACATCGAATGGTTCCAGGATGCCATCATCCTTCACCCGCTCACCGTCAACTGTGGTATAGCCGCCGGCCAACTCCCAGTCAGCGCAGGTTGCGAAATCATCCAGTGTCTTGATCCCGTCCTCGCCCAGTGCGACGAACATTTCCGGGCTGAGACCTTCAAACCCGAAGAGGCTGTCCTCAACCCCAAGTTCACGGGCCTTTTCAATCGCCTTGGCGTGGATTTCTTCCAGGCAATCGCGGGCACGGGCCTGCAGTTCGGTCGCGGTGTCCTCGTCAAAGCCGTCGATCACCAACAACTCGTCCATTTCGACATAGGCGACCTCTTCCAGGGTGGCGAACCCTTCCGAGACCAGAAGTTGCGCGACCATTTCATCCACATCGAGGGTTTCCATGAAGAGGTTCGAGCGCTCTTCAAATTCAGCCTGACGCCGCTGCGATTCCTCAGCTTCGGTCAGGATGTCGATGTCAAAACCGGTCAACTGGCTCGCCAGTCGCACGTTCTGGCCGCGGCGGCCGATGGCCAGTGAAAGCTGTTCATCGGGAACGACAACCTCGATCCGCTCGGCATCCTCGTCCAGAACAACCTTGGCAACCTCCGCCGGTTGCAGCGCGTTGACCAAGAATGTCGGCGCGTCGTCGTTCCACGGGATGATGTCGATCTTTTCGCCCTGCAACTCATTCACAACGGCCTGAACGCGGCTGCCGCGCATACCGACACAAGCCCCGACCGGGTCAATGGAGTTGTCATAGGAAATAACACCGATCTTGGCACGGCTGCCCGGATCGCGGGCCACGGCCTTGATCTCGATGATGCCGTCATAGATTTCTGGCACTTCCATCTTGAACAGCTCGGCCATGAATTCCGGAGCGGTGCGGGACAGGAAAATCTGCGGGCCACGGGTTTCTTCGCGGACATCACGGATAAAGGCGCGAACACGGTCGCCGGGACGAAATGCCTCGCGGTTGATCAGTTGGTCACGGCGCAGAACGGCCTCGCCCCGCCCGAGATCGACGATGACATTGCCATATTCGACCCGCTTGACGGTACCATTGATGATCTGGCCAACACGGTCCTTGAATTCTTCGTATTGGCGGGCGCGCTCGGCTTCGCGGACCTTTTGCAGGATCACCTGCTTGGCCGATTGAGCGGCAATGCGGCCGAAATCCATCGGCGGCAATTGGTCGATGATCTCGTCACCGGCCTTTGGGTCATCAAGATGCGCACGGGCGTCATGCGGGGTCATTTCGGTGAAATGGTTTTCCACTTCATCAACCACAGTGCGGATGCGCGTCATGGTCAGGGCGCCGGTTTTCCGGTCGATATAGGCGCGGATATCCAGTTCAGCGCCATAGCGCGACTTGGCGGCCTTGGCCATGGATTCTTCCATCGCCTCAATCACGAGTTCCGGGTCTATCAGCTTTTCGCGGGCGACCGCATCTGCGATCTGCAAAAGCTCAAGCCGGTTGGCGCTTGTGATACTCATGATGTTTCCTCTTCAGAATTGTCATCTGTCTCTATGTCGTCGAACTGACCGTCATCTACTTGCTGCGCTTTGCGGGCACGCAGCATTTCGGCAATCAGGTCATCCGTCAGGACCAGCTTGGCGTCGGCCAGCCAGTCGAATTTCAGTCCGATCGTCCCTTCGACGATCTCGATCAGCACCTCGTCGCCTTCGGTGCCGTGCAATACGCCCCGGAACCTTTTGCGGCGATCAATCGGCTCGGCCGTTTCCAGCTTGGCTTCATATCCCTTCCAGGCGTCGAAATCCTTCAGGCGGGTCAAAGGGCGGTCGATACCCGGCGACGAGACTTCGAGCGTGTATTCCCCGTCGATCGGGTCCTCGACATCCAGAACCGCCGACACGGCGCTGGAAATCTTTGCGCAATCGTCAACCTCGATGCCGCCCTCGGGGCGTTCGGCCATGATCTGCAAAGTCGCGGCTTTGCCGGACATCAGGCGAATGCGCACCAACTCAAAGCCCAAACCCTCGATCACCGGTTGGGTGATTGCGGCGAGACGCTTGTCCAGAGCAGCTTTGGCGATCAGGTCAGACATGGGATCAGGCACAATGGTTCAGGCACAAAAAAACGGGCGCGCGGCCCGTTACACTGTCCGGTGGAGGCTGGGGGTGGAGGCCAGCCGCCGCTGTTGAGGGCGATATAGGCCGCTTTGCAGGAAATGGCAAGGGGGCGCTCCCGCCTGTCGTCCGGGCCTTGCAGTCCCTCCTCCGGTTGGGCCGGACCGTTGCGCCGCCAGAACCGGTGTTCGCAAGACCATGACGTGACCGGTTGGCACGATCGGTCCGCCTTGTTGGCTTCCGGCGCTCGTCTTAGGAGTGGTATTTTTCTCGCATCACCGCCACGCTATCGGTGATGATCTCTTCCAAGGCAGCAAGGTCGATATTCTCAAGCCGCGTAACGTAAAGGCATGAGGAAGAGTGTTTCGCCTTGCCGAGCCGTGCCAGCTGATCCTCATAGGCGGAAAAGCCGGGCATGACATAAATGGTCAACGCCGCCTTCCGGGGTGAGACGCCGGTGATCATGAAGCTGTGTTCTGACCCGTCCTTGCGTTTGTAGGAGTACCGGTCAAAGCCGATGATGCTGTCGCCCCACATTCTGGGCGGGCAGCCTGTGATCCGCTCCATCATTGCGACAATTGTGCCCGCATCGGCCGCCCGGCGCTTGTTTTCGACACATTCCAGAAAGCTCTGGACATCGTTTTTGGTTTCCACTGTTTTCATTTCGGACACAGAATTCCCCTGTAAAACTGGACGATCCGCCTGAAAATAGCATGAGTGTTGCCCACCCGGAAACCAATTCCGGTTAATGGTTTCGGATCTGGCGACGGTCAGACGAAAAGGCCCTCAATTGTCCGGTTGTTTCCAAAATCCTGCCCAATTCGAATCGCTAAATGGGGTCAGTTCCGAGTTGTACAGGGTATGAAAAAATGGATCGATTGACTGAAATGGAAGCTTTCGCCAGCGTGGTGGATCAGGGGGGATTCACCGATGCGGCGCGAAAGATGGGGATCTCGAAATCTGCTGTCTCAAAGCATGTATCGTCGTTGGAAGCGCGGCTGGGGGCCCGGCTGCTGAATCGGACGACACGCCGGGTCAGCCCAACGGAAATCGGTCTCGCCTATTATGACAAAGCGCGGCGGGTTCTGAATGACGCCGGCGAGGCAGACGCAATGGTCACCTCTATGCAGGCGGCGCCCTCGGGTTCTTTGCGGCTGTCGGCGGCGACAGATTTTGGCGTCAACCACATCTCGAACGCGCTTGGCGCCTTCTTGCATCTCTACCCGGATATCAATGTCAATCTCGTCCTGAACAACCGCTATGTGGAGTTGATCTCGGAAGGATTCGATCTGGCCATTCGGATCGGCGAGATGGAGGATTCGACCCTCAGGGCCCGGAAGCTGACCGAGACCAATATGAAAATGGTCGGAAGCCCGGAATATTTTGCCAAACATGGCAAACCCAAGCGGATCGACGATCTGAACGAGCACATGCTTTTGCATTATTCCAACCAATCCGCCGGCAATGTCTGGAAGTTGACCTCCCCCACGGGTGAGCTGCGGCAGATCCGGACCTCAGGCTGCTTGACGGTCAATGATGGCCAGTCCCTTCTGACGGCCGCCTCGGCCGGGCTTGGAATCGCCTATCTTCCGGCCTTCCTGTACTATGAGAAACTGGAACTGGGCCTTCTGGAAGAGGCGATGCCGGAACTGCCTGTTGAACAGCGCGGGATCTACGCCGTCTATCCGCCGGGCCGTTATACCCAGCCGAAGCTGCGCGCATTCATCGACTTCCTGGTTGAGCATTTCAAAACCAAAGGCCCTGAAGAGTGGTAAGGGCGTACGCCTCGCCGATTTTCAAAACCCGCGAGGCGTCCATTTGGTAAACTGAAATCGGAGTTGATCCTGTCACAGGGTCAGCTCCGAACGCAGTTGGTGCGGGAAAGGCCTGGGTATCCTTGAAAAAGGGTCTGGGCTTTTCTCGGTTCCGGGGGAATTATTTGACCGTGGTCAGAACAACCTCGACCCGCCGGTTCTGCAATCGCCCTTCTTTCGTGACATTGCTTGTGCGGGGCGACAAATACCCGACCCCTTCTGCGGATAATTGGTCAACCTTGACGCCATATGTTTCCACAAGCCTCTGCATGACCGCTTCGGCGCGTTTGCGGGACAGGGCGATATTTCCCTTCAATGACCCAGAGGCGTCGGTATGGCCGACAAGAACCACCGTATCGTCGGGGGATGCTATCAGGAAATCCGCCAGTTGCTGCAAAGAATCCGCCGGTGTTCCACTAAGGACGGCTGAGCCTTTTTCGAACTGAAGCCCGTCCAGAACAACCGCACCACGACCCAAAAGCCGGTCCCGGACCGAACCTTCCACAATCTCGTTTTCAGCATCGGGCGTTTTTGTCGATTGCGCAATCTCGGTCTCGATCATCGCTTCATCGCCGATCCGCGTCAGTTGAATGAACCCCTGATTCGGCGACCGGCTGACCATCGCAAAAATGTACTGACGGCGCCCCTCCCCGATCTGCGCGGCGGCAAGATACCTGAAATCGCCAAGATCGACATGCATGTCCGGTTCGGCGGCAATATCCAGTTCAAACCGGAAATCGAAACCGCCGCAGTCGCGGGTCTCGCATTCAAAAAGGATCGCATATCCCGCCTGTTGCAACAATTCACGGGTGGCGCGCGCAAGGATCGCAGTATCAGCGTCTTCGGCATCGGTTGTCCACACCTGTCGTTGCAGCGCCCCTTCTGCGGAAATGGTTTCCATCGTGCCCTGATGAAATGGCCCAACCGCGATGTCCACCAGAGCTGCGCGCCGGGACTCCTCAAAACTCAACCGCGCCCAATCAGGCATCTGCAACGTGGTTTCAGCGCCGAACGCCGGAAGCGTTGCGCCGAGCATCAATGCGGATATGAGCGAAAGTCGGATCATCGGTTCTGTGCGTGGTATTCCGGGTTCGGTTGCTGATCAACGGCCGAGGCCATCCTGTTTGACATATTGAAGAAAGAGGCGACCGCGGCAATATCCCAAATATCCCGATCAGAAAACGCGGCATCACGCAAAGCCTGGCGATCTGCCTCTTCGATCTTGTGACCCTCTTCGGTCATCTTGGCAGCGAAATCCAACATTGCTTTATGGCGCGACGACAGATCGGCAGCGCGATAATTCGCCACCAGAACCTCGCCCAACATTGGATCGCCGGAATATTGCCGGACCGCGGCACCATGCGCCGACAGGCAGTAAAAGCAATGGTTTATCGACGAGACGACCACCGCAATCATTTCACGTTCCAATTTGGACAGACCGCTCGCGCCCAACATCAGATCGTTGTAAAGCGCCGTGAAGCCGTTCAGCTTTTCGATGTCAAACGCATAGGCCTGAAGGACATTCGGAACGAAGCCAAGCTTTTCTACACAGATGTCAAAATATCGTTGGGTTTCCGGCGGAAGCGGGTCCACCGTTTTCAGATCCAATGCATGAATCGGTTTGCCTGTGACCGACAAGAATGCAACCCCTTCATTTTATTCGATAATGATAGTGTCCCATAACCTGCATCCCAAGGCCAGAAAACAATCTCTGCGCTGGCAGGTTTTCGCCGGTCGTAACAAGTGAGAAGATTGTGACACCATGATCTTGCGCCCAGATTGCGGCCCGCCCCAATATGTTGCGGGCAACGCCGGCTCTGCGGAACTCCGGCGTGACCTCCAACGCGTGCAACATCGCGATTTCGCGGTCCACCGCGACAAAGGCGACACCGGCCGGCCGGTCGATATGCCGACCAAGGATCGTCGTCTTTGGACCATTGGTGCGCTCGATCACCGCCAGACGCGGCGCAAAGATCCCACCCTTTTCCCATAGCTCGGTCATCAGGGCCAGCGGCTCGTCGCATGGGATCGCTTCGAGAGGGCTTGGCGCTATCTCAGCAATTCGGGCCACCGGGGCGGCATAGATCAACACCGGGTCCACCATTTGATAGCCCCGCGCCGCCAGCGCCTTGTCCAACATCGTATCGCCGCTGCGCAGCATGAATATGTGGGACTGACCCATCTCAGCCATGGCTGTTTCGGCGCGCGCTATGTCCTTTGCTGAAAATTCGCCGGTTTGCGTCGTGGCCGATACCCGTTTCCCACCACCAAGCCCCTTGCGGAGGATCCATGGACCAAGCGCAACCGTCTCGGCCGGGGCCCATGTTGCTTCCATCGCAGCGAGCAATCGCGGCTCTTGCGGCAGGGATGTCACAATTCCGGTGCCTCGGGGAAGAAATCGTGAAACTCATCCACGGCCGCCGCGAGCAGCCCGGCATCACTGTGGCGAAACACGATATTAGCACCAAACCGGCCATCTCGGATGAAGGGGTAAGACCCGATCGACACGTCAGTATGACGCTTGGCCACCTCGGCCAGCGGACTGGCCAGATCGCCTTCGGGGAGGTCGACCCGAAATGTCCGGGACAGGATCGGTGCGCCGCCCTGCAAGGTTGCAACCACGCTGACGACCATCGCCTGAAACACCGCCGGAACACCGGCCATCACGTTTACATTGCCAATGGTAAAGCCCGGCGCAACCGACACAGGGTTGTCGATCAGATCGGCACCATCGGGAATTCGGGCCATCCGCAACCGGTTCTCGTTCAACGTGATCCCGTTCTTTTGATAATGCCCGACCAGCAGCGCGCGCGCGTCGTCGCGAACATCAATCGGGGTGTCAAAGGCGGCTGCCACGGCGTCGGCCGTGATGTCGTCATGGGTCGGCCCGATCCCGCCCGAGGTGAACACATGGTCCCACCTGTCGGACAGGGCCCGCACTGCATCAGCAATCTCCTGATGATCGTCCGAGATCATCCGAACCTCCTTCAGGTCGATCGCCGCCTCGGTCAGACGCTCGGCAAGAAACCCGACATTGATGTCTTTCGTCCGGCCCGAAAGGATCTCATCCCCGATAACGAGCATTGCCGCGGTTGGATTGGCCATGGGGCGCCCCTGTTCTTGCTGTTGCAGGGCCCAAGCTATAGGACGCGCGCATGAAGTTTCAAACCCCTTTGATCGAAGCCCGGCTGATCCGTCGCTACAAACGGTTTCTGGCCGATATCGAATTGCCTGACGGGCAAATCGTGACGGCACATTGCGCAAATTCCGGCGCGATGACGGGCCTCGCGACACCCAATGCGCGCATTTGGGTCGAGGACGTGACCAGCCCCACCCGCAAACTCAGCCACAGCTGGAAACTGGTCGAAACCGGTGCCGGGCATTTCGCGCTTGTCGATACCAGCATGGCCAACCGGGTGGTGGAGGAAGGCTTGCGGGCCGCGAAACTGCCGGAATTTCTGGCCTATTCAACCATTCGGCGCGAAGTGAAATTCGGTGACAAAAGCCGGATCGACTTTTGCCTTTGTGACGACAAAGGACAGACAGTTTGGGTCGAGGTGAAATCCGTCACCCTGTCCAGCGCACCGGGTCTCGGCATATTTCCCGACGCGGTGACCGAGCGAGGTGCAAAACATCTGGCCGAATTGGAAAGGATCAGGACGAGAGGCGGACGCGCCGCGATGCTGTATGTGATGAACCGCACGGATTGCACGGCCTTTGGTATTGCCCGCGACGTGGACCCCGCCTATGCCTCTGCATTTGACAAGGCCCGCGCCGCTGGGGTCGAGATGTTCTGCTATGGCACCAGGATCACGCCGCAGGGCGTGTGGCTTACAGGGCGGCTGGAAATGGAACCCGGCAGACAAATGTCGGACTGAAGGCTGGAAAATCGCGGCGTTTGGGCGTAAATGAGCGAAAATCCGATCTCGTGGGAGCATGCATTTTGGAAGGTCAAACACCCGGACGTCTGAACAAAGACGGCATTCAGATCCACACTGCCGATGAATTCGACGGTATGCGTCGCGCGGGCGATCTGGCGGCCCGGACGCTGGACATGATCGCCGAACATGTCGCGGTCGGCGTCACGACCGAAGATCTGGACCAGCTATGCCATGACTTCATGCTGGCCCATGACGCTGTTCCGGCGACGCTCGGCTATAAGGGCTATCCAAAATCTTCCTGCATTTCGATCAACCATGTTGTTTGCCACGGGATCCCGTCCGACAAAAAGCTCAAGGATGGCGATATCCTGAATATCGACGTCACCTGCATTCTGGACGGCTGGTTCGGCGATTCGTCCCGGATGTTCGTGGCCGGCAGGCTCAGCCGCAAATCCGAGCGGTTGATCCAGGTGACCCATGACGCGTTGATGCTGGGCATTGATCAGGTCAAGCCCGGCAATACGTTCGGTGATATCGGTGCCGCCATCCAACGTTATGTCGAGGCGCAACGAATGTCCGTCGTTCGGGATTTCTGCGGTCATGGCCTGGGCCGCGTGTTCCATTCGGCGCCGAATGTGCTGCATTACGGACGCTGGGGGTCCGGTCCAGTTCTGGAAGAAGGCATGTTCTTCACCATCGAACCAATGGTCAATCTGGGCCGCCCCGAAACAAAGGTTCTGGCCGATGACTGGACCGCAGTGACCAAGGACAAGTCCTTGTCGGCGCAGTTTGAACACTCCATCGGCGTGACGGCGGATGGCTGTGAGATCTTTACCCTGTCGCCGACAGGAAAATTTCATCCGACCTGGGGCTAGGGCCGCTGGCGTTCGGGCCACGCTTCTGATTACCATTCGTTAACCAAGTCACGCCATCATGCCCGCATGACTGAAGGTCCTGTCTTTTCCGAAGCCCCTTTGCCCGGCTTCACTTTTTCCGAGCCCGTGCCCGGCGCGGGACAACGGAAGGATGAGGAAGATTTTTGCAAAAACCACCGATCCCGGCTGCGGTCCCGGTTTTTGCAAGGCGGCGCGGATGCGGTCCCTGAATATGAATTGCTAGAGCTTGTTTTGTTTCGCGCCATTCCCCGTCAGGACGTAAAACCGCTGGCCAAGCAGCTTATGAACGCGTTTGGGGATTTCAATCGGGTGATCTCGGCCACGCCCAGCGCTTTGCAGCGGATAAAAGGGGTCGGCGATTCCGT
>Ga0070726_10002991_pt1 | contig 14703 bp, 10 predicted proteins | sample tdAd471_FD_67275 | JGI IMG/M metagenome (GOLD analysis project Ga0070726, IMG submission 67275) | Marine sediment microbial communities from the Atlantic coast under amendment with organic carbon and nitrate - tdAd47.1 | ecosystem: Environmental > Aquatic > Marine > Coastal > Sediment | place...
ATAATGGTGTTGGTTTTGATGACAAGCAAGAAGAAAAATTATTTGCCATCTTCAAGCGGTTACATTCCCCCAAAGATTTTGAGGGAACAGGAGTAGGCTTAGCAATGACAAAAAGAATCCTAACCAAACATGGAGGAAAAATATGGGCGCGCAGCAAAGTAGGGCAAGGGGCTACTTTTTACTTTTCTCTACCTACCGTGAAAGAAGACATCTTAGCCTAACAAGAAGTATCAGAGAATCAAAGTTCTACCGCTAGTTATAAAACCTTTTCTCCTTAACAAATAACAGTAATAGTAAAATAGCAGTTACACCGATCCCCTGTCTACTTCAATTTAGCCTGAAAAAACTCAATCGTCCTTTCCCAAGCCAAATTAGCCGCTTCCCAATCGTAACGCGGTGTGGTATCATTGTGAAAACCATGATTCACATTCGGATAAAGATGGGCACTGTACTCCTTGTTATTTTCCTGTAGCGCTTTGGCGTAATCTGGCCAGCCGGCGTTTACTCTTTTGTCATTACCTGCAAATTGTAGTAGTAGGGGAGCATTGATACTGGGTACATCCTCGACTGCAGCTTGACTTCCATAGAAAGGAACTGCTGCTTTTAGTTCAGGGACTTTTACTGCCATCATATTCGATATCCATCCTCCAAAGCAGAAGCCAACAACACCGATATTGCCCGTACATTCTTCATGATTTTTGAGATAGTTAAATGCCGCAATAAAATCCTCTAGCATTTCATTCCGATCTCTTTTCCTTTGCAAGGTTCGGCCATCATCATCATTCCCTGGATAGCCGCCAAGTGGAGACAAGGCATCTGGCGCAAGGGAAATAAAGCCTGCTAATGCCGCCCGACGACCTACATCAGCAATGTGCGGATTCAATCCTCGGTTTTCATGCACAACGATAATACCTGGCAATTTAGCCTGTTCGTTCAAAGGCCGAGAGAGTTGGCCGCTGATTTTGCCCCCACCTTGAGGAGAATCATAGGTAATAGTCGCCGTCTTGAGTCGCTCATCATCAGCCCAGACCTGCTGTTTTTCTTCATAATTAGGTAAGAGATACTCTAAGATCACAGGAACGGTCAGCCCTCCCACCGCATATACCTTGATCCGCTCGATAAACTCCCGTCGATCAAGTTTGTTGTGCGCATATTTATCATAGAGATCAAATACTTCTTGCTTAAGTTTAAGTTTTTTCATGTTTGACGGTTTAAATTTGACGTTGTTTTAAAGCTAAGCTTTCTCATACAACTTTCAAAACCTATCCCCTCAATGACAGTTATTCTCCGGTCAACGACATGAAATAGGCTTAACTTCTCTTTCCTTGTTCAAGAAATAGCTGCCAAATCTACTGATGTATGCTGTCCGATGGGCAACACAATAAAGGTCATACCTACCCAAAGGGGAGAATTTGTCCACGAAAACAAAATGCTTTCATAAAACCTGATGCAGATTCGTCAAAATCGTCTTCAGCACTTAAGGAAAACACCCAATTGTTAGTTCTTCCCACCGTCTATATGTGCCGGATAACACACACCAATCTTCAATGATTTATGAATTCAAATGTTGCAAAGGAGTGAGTTTTGCCCCCTGCCCTTAATGATACCTTGAGCGGTTTCATTGATCATTTTAAGTCAGTAGTGTAATTTATTTTGTTGTTTTGTAGAGCGTATCTCAAAACTATCCTTTGGGCCTGTCTGCTTGCGTCAGCCAGGCAGGTTGCAAATGGTCCTTTTAGATCATGATTTCGTTGAAAAAATGCTCATTTTCGCCATCAAAAACAGTTTTGAGATACGCTCTACTTATTAGTCTGACAACCCAAGAATTGTGAATCTTGACTTGTCAGACTATAGCTTAAAAATTTACCCCGAGGTACATGTTTTAAGGCATCCATTTTTAATACCAATTAAATCCTATACCGATAGAGAGCACTACAGCGTCTCGATCTTTATCATTATCTAAATTAGTCCATCCCATCTGCAGTTGGGTTTGAAGGTCTAGCGCAAAGTTTTTCTTTTGCACTAATTCATACCCTGTACTGAAGGCAACTGCTCCACCAAAATTCCAGTCTTCATCTTTAATGTTGTCTTCATAGATTGCTGGAAAATCCATAGCTAGACCTGCACCAGCATTTACCCACCACCGGTCTTTTACCCAATATTGAACAGATGGCATAAATGCATCAAAACTTCGGTCTTTACCTTGGTATTCGTAGCTCATTCCAGAATACATTCCTATAATAGCTAGGCGATCATTGACCATCCAACCCAATTTCAAATTGGGAAAACTGCCACCTCCCTGAGCTTCGTCGAAAGGTACTTCTTGATCGCTATCAGATACACTAATGACACCACCGCCTATTCCAAAACCAATGACAAATCCTTTTCTTTCAATTTGGTTGGTCTCATTTTGACCATAAGAGAGAAGCGTCCAAAACGTAAATACAAAAATTAATAAGTTTTTCATTTTTAATATTTTTAGTGGTTATATAAAGAAGTTGTTTATGCTAAAATCTATACCCTATCCGCAAGTGCATATTTAGTTCTAACTCACTTTTGTCCTTTAAATAACCAGCGCGTTCAGCAAATGTGTAACTATATCCTGCGCCAATACCTGCTTCAAAATTGAAATGTTTCCCTATATTTCTTCTAATTCCCCAAGTGGGTATAATAGAAAAATCACTTACTACAAGAGCATTGTCAGTATTGAATATGACAAACGAATCTGGATGATAGCTCATTTTTAAAGCAATAAAATTGCCACTATTTCCATCAATTCTTTTTAAATTCTCTGAGCGTTTTTTGAGGTTATAATAGAATCTTGGCTCAAGAACTATAACAGGTGTGAGCAGAAATGGAGAATCATAATCATCATAAAAAGTAGTTTCCCAAATACCAAAATCAAAACCAACCTCTGTTCTTAGTGCTATGGTATTTGATAGTTTTGCTTCATTATAGACCCAGAATCCTAAAACTCCAGTTTGTATTCCGAATGTTGAGTTTTCTACACTTGTGTTTTGAGATTTGGCGATTAAAGCCAGGCCGCACAAAGCCAAGGTTAACAATGCTTTTTTCATAATATTTAATTTTTAAAGATGATTAATATTGGTTTGATTTCTATTTATTCTTTTCAATAGCTTTTTCGATTTCAATCCAAACAATGGTCTTAAGAAACCAATCTTTCTAATGATGAATTCATAAATGAGGTAGCACACCAAACCGGTAAAGGCTACAATACATATGAATTTTAATAGGATGGGTATTTTTAAAGGCAATATGAATAGGGCACCGGCATACAATACAAACATGTGAATAATGTAAGCAGGATACGCTGCTTGACTTAAGTAGCTTAAGGTTTGACTCGGTTTATTCAAGTACTGGTAACCAAAACCAAAAATTCCAAATATCCAGCAATTTGATTCGATAGCCATGAGATACCCAGGCGCTTCCCTTCCAAAGAATACGAATCTAATGCCATACAAAATGAGGGCTAAAACAGTATACAACCATTTCCATTTCAAAACAGTTCTCCAAAAACTTTCACCACTGTACACTAAAAGGAAACCGAAAAAGAAGGCAAGAAATCCATAAAAAAAGCCATGCCAAGTCTGAGCATACAATGCAAATATCTGAGGCTTTAATAGGCTAAGCTCAATGCCAAAAAACAGGGATATCAACAGAGGTGCACCTGGGGTGCTCATTAGCACAGATAGCGCTCTTTTTATTTTACTGTTCTTTTGCTTTTTTAGATAGTAAAAAAGCGGCAAAAGCAAGAGTACGTACACAAAGATGTTTCCCAGAAACCATAAATGACCTTGATGGGGATAATAGCTCAACGGCAAATCATAGTATTTTTGAAAAATGAATAGGTGCAAAGGTGCAATAGCTATTATGCCAAATAGGAAGGGCAATAAAATCCGTTTTGTCCGTTCCAGAATCAATTGTTTCCAGTTTCGTTTGCGCATGGCGAAATAGAGCCCCATTCCTGATACATAGAATAAAAGTGGAATTCGCCAAACGTTTAGCATGGTCATGGGGATCCATAAAGCCTCAAGTGGTTCTTCACTCTTTATGAAGCCAATGAACATAGCCCAAGGTTGGAAAATAATGGCTATGTGATAAATGAATAATAAACCAATAGCAAGCACTCGTAACCAATCGATATCATGTCTTCTTTCTGATGTCATTACGGCGTTTCTTGAATTAAATAAATAGAGCTCGCTTATCGTTAGTTCAAGTCATAAAGTCTATTGCAGCATCATAGCTATCACGGGGCGAGTTTTCTCTATTTCGTTTAGATCAAGTTGCAATCCAAGCGGACTTAATTGCTGTTGGAGCATCTGATATACGGGTTTCATATCTGCAAAAGATCCCATCACACTTTCTCTTGGAGTCGCACCAAAATTGTTTTTTACCGTCTTGTCCGCTTTAGCATCTAATAGCAACTGTACGATTTCGACCCGACAAAAAAACGCGGCGGTGTGTAAAGCGGTGGCTCCTTCATTGTTCTTAATAGATAGATCAGCCTTAGCATCAATTAATGCTTTAACAATAGCTGTTTTGCCAAAGGTTGCTGCCGAGATTAAAGGTGTTGAGCCGCTCATTTGATCTTTCTTATTAATATCAGTTCCTGCCTCTATATGCTGTTTAACGATGTCTAGATTGTCAGACAATATTGCTGTTTGAATGTCGATTTTTGGTTTATCTACTAGTGACTTAGTTGTAGTACTCTTGTCTGACTCATTACAAGCAATTGTTAGTAGAATAACAACAAGAGTAAAGCTGAATACCGTCCCAAGAGAAGTGATTTTGATTGATTTCATAATTTGAATATTTGATATTAGAATTTGACCTTGTTTTTAACTTTTACAAAGATGGGATGGATATAAATACCTGACCTATGAGCTATCCAGCAATAGCTATCAAGTTTGAAGAAGGGATAAAAACTATGACGCATAGGGTATGAAATATGACGCAAAAGCTGACTTTCCCAGTTAATTATTGACCATTTTTATGATAGCTCTTTACATAAATTCCCTTAATTTAGTGCGAGCAAAAAACATATGTCAAAAACATCAAATACAGGAGCAGACTTTATTAATCAGGCGAATACCCTGGTTTTGGAAAATATTTCCAACGAACTATTCGGGGTTTCTGAATTAGCAGAGCTTATGAATATGAGTCGTTCTAACCTGCTTCGAAAAATCAAAAAGCATACGCAACTTTCTGCAAGTCAATTCATTCGTCAAGTTCGGCTTCAAAAAGGCATGGAGATGGTCAAGGAGGATACATTGACAATTTCTGAGATTTCATATCAGGTAGGATTTGGAAGTGCTTCCTATTTTATCAAATGCTTTCGGGAACATTATGGGTATCCACCAGGTGAGGTATTTAACCTTGATAAAAGTGACGGCGTCTCCCCAGAACGGCAGCGGCAGTTGGTTGCTATTATGTTCACCGATATTAAGGGATATACTGCCCTCATGCAAAAGGATGAGAAAAAGGCGATTGCTTACAGAGAACTACACAGAAAGATTTTTGGTTCCACAACCCAAAAATTTGGCGGACGTATTCTTCAGTATTATGGTGATGGTACTTTAAGCATATTCACAAGTGCGATTGCTGCTGTGCAGTGTGGAATTGAAATGCAGCTTGCGTTCAGAAAGGAAAAACTCCAAATCCCAATGCGGGTTGGGATCCATTCGGGTGATATTATTGTGACTGATCAAGACATCATTGGGGATGCTGTCAATATCGCTGCCCGTATTGAATCATTAGCTAAAATAGGAAGCGTTTACATTTCTGAAAAGGTGTATGATGAAATAAAAAATCAAGCTGAACTGTTTACGACCTCAATGGGTGTTCATACATTGAAGAATGTCACAAAGCCCATGAAAATTTATACTGTTTTTAATCATGAGCTAGGTAATATTGACAGGTCTACTACCCAAGTCGTGGAAGATTCAGGAGGTCGTTCCTTTTTAAAATGGGGCACTATTGCGGCCGCTGTAATCTGCCTTGTAATTTTTACTTATTCCTCCGATTTCTTTAATCGAAAATCAGCGCCTGATTCGATAGCAGAGATCGCTGATAAATCAATTGCAGTATTACCTTTCAAGAATGAGAGCAGTGATTCATTGAATCTTTATTTCGTAAATGGTCTCATGGAATCGGCTTTGAACAAGCTACAGAAGATTGGAGACCTACGCGTGATCAGTAGAACCTCGGTAGAGAAGTATCGAAATACGAATAAGGGTATTCCCGAAATAGCAGAAGAACTCAACGTGAATTACTTGGTAGAAGGCAGTGGACAGCGCTTTGAAGATCAGGTTTTGCTCAATATCCAATTGATTGAAGCTGCAAGTGATCAACCGATTTGGGTGGAGCAATATAATCGCGAAGTGAGAGATGTATTTGCACTTCAGAATGAAGTTGCCAAGGAAATCGCAACTGCAATTAAGGCAATAGTTACACCTGCGGAATTGAAACAAATTGAGAAATTACCTACTGAAAGTTTATTGGCCTATGATTATTACCTCCAGGCACTTGACCTTTTTTACACTAGACCTATAGAAGGGTGGGAAAAAGCCATTCCTTTATTTGAGCAGGCGATCGAGCAGGACCCTGAATTTGCCTTAGCTTATGCCAACATTGCTATTTCATACTATCTTCTCGAAATGTCTCAAATCGAGAAACAATACACTGAAAAGATCAATATTAATGCAGATAAGGCCTTGCTTTATGATTCAAAGTCTGCCGAAAGCTTGGTCGCTAAGGCTTTTTACTACATACAAACAAAGGAGTACCAACTGGCCTTACCCCATTATAAAAAGGCTTTGGAGTATAATCCAAATTCATCTTTGACGGTGCAAATGCTTGCGGATTTTTATTATCGTTTGATTCCCAATTCGGACAAATACCTAGAGTACGCGTTGAAAGGCGTTCAGCTTAATGTTGCCAGTGATTCTATCACCCAGAGCTATGTCTATTTACAGTTGAGTAATGCGCTGCTGTCATCAGGGTTTATAGATGAGGCCTTAAAGTACATCAATAAGTCTTTGGATTACAATGCTGAAAATTATTTTGCGCCACGTTTAAAGGCAATTTTCCCATTCGCTAAGGATGGTAATATAAATAGGACCAGAAATCTACTGATAAAGGAATGGCATAAGGATACTAGCCGCCTTGACATTTTACAGGATGTAGCCAAGTTTTATTATATAGAAGAAAATTATGACAGCGCCTATGTCTATTTTAAAAAATTTGTCAAAGCTAGGGAAGATAATGGCCTCAATTCTTACATGGAGGAAAATATCAAAATTGCGGAGGTCTACAAGAGGATGGGTTTGGACGCAGAAGCGGAGCAACTTTTTAGTGATTTTTCAGCCTATTGCGAAAATGACCAATCTTCTTACAGAAGTGTTAACCTGGTTTGGAAATACGCCTATGAAGGGAAAATCAATGAGGCTATGGAGCAACTCAAGATATTTTCCAAAGTAGAAAATTACCCATACTGGTATTTATTAATGGAAGATGAACCACTGATTAAACGGTTAAAAAGTCATCCAGAGTTTGAGCACACCATGCAAAAGATTAAAGATCAGTTTTGGGAAAATCAGCGTAAACTGAGCAAGTCGCTAGAGGCTAAAGGGCTGATTTAATCAATGATTTATGGTTCTAGCTAGACAAAATCCAATCAATGGCACTTATAAAAACATCAATAAACCGGCGTTCCTTTTTGAAAACCTCTGTCGCAACAGGGGGAGGGCTGGTACTTGGCTTCAGCTGGCTAGCTTCTTGCCAAACAGCCGGGGAGGATCCTCCACTGACTATACCTGAAGAATGGTTTGAAATAAATGGCTTCTTAAAAATTGGAGAGAATGGTGTGGTTACCATTATGTCTCCTAATCCTGAAGGCGGACAAAATATCAAGACATCTATGCCGATGATTGTGGCGGAAGAATTGGATATAGATTGGAAAAATGTCATAGTCGAGCAAGCCCCTTTGAATACGGAGCTTTACGATCGCCAATTTATTGGTGGGAGTCAGGCGATTCGACGCGCTTGGCCAGGTCTTCGGATGGCTGGCGCATCGGCCCGGCAAATGCTAAGGGAGGCGGCAGCGCAAGCCTGGGAAGTACCCGCAGCAGAAATCACCACCGCAGCTGGCGTATTATATCATCAACAAAGCGGTAAATCAGCTGGCTACGGTGAAATGGCCTCAGCAGCAGCACAACTACCGGTCCCCGAAGAGGTACAATTAAAAGAACTAAAGGATTTTAACATCATTGGTACTTCTCGCAAAAACGTAGATGGGCTAAAGATTGTAACGGGGCAACCTTTATTTGGAATAGACTACCAGCGTGAAGGCCAATTAATAGCCATGATTACCCATCCGCCTGCCTTTGGATTGAAATTGAAAGCAGTGGATGATTCGGCGGCCAAAACTATGCCCGGGATCAAGGCTGTTTTCAAAATTAAAGTATTTGAAGAAGCCTATGAAAAACAGTTTTTTGATACCTGTACGTTCAACGAACTAGTAGTGGTAGTCGGCAACTCTACTTGGGAAGTAATGAATGCCAAGAAGGCGCTGAAAATCGATTGGGAGCCCATATCTGATTCATCTCATATCATGAATCGTTTTGGTAGAAAGCAAACTATCACTGTTCCTGCAGGATTGGAAAACACGACCAACCATCTCGCAAAAATGGCCGAAATGGCCGCGAAACCAGGAACCGTCCGACGCAAGGACGGGGATCCAGAAACGGCTTTCAAAAAGGCAGCCAAGATGATCGAACGTACCTATACCGCCCCTTTTCTGGCTCATAACTGCATGGAACCCATGAACTTCTTTGCTCACGTTACGGAGGAAAAGGCCGAGTTGGCTGGGCCACTGCAGAAGCCAGAATTGACGGAACAAGCATTGTCCGCCCGCCTGGGCATATCGGTAGAAAATATCGACATCCAGATGACGCGCTTGGGAGGGGGATACGGACGGCGATCCTATGCGCATTGGCTCATTGAGGCCGCCCTCATTTCCCAGCAAGTAAATGCCCCTATTAAGCTCATCTATACTCGAGAAGACGACATGACGGCAGGTATTTATCGTTCCACTTACCGGGCTACTTACCGCGCTGCACTAGATGCTGATAATAATTTGACCGCTTTTCATGTCAATGCTGGCGGTGTTCCCGAAAGTCCATTGTATGCGAATCGCTTCCCCGCTGGAGCAGTAGATAATTACCTCGCCGAGGACTGGGCCATTGATACCAACCTTACCATCGGGTCTTTCCGGGCTCCAAGGTCTAATTTCATCGCCTGCGCGGAGCAATCTTTTTTGGATGAAGTGGCGGAAGTAGCGGGGAAAGATCCCTTTGATTTCCGCTTAGAACTCCTAGACCGCGCTAATAAAAGCCCCGTCGGTGATAATAACGACTACGACGCCTCTCGTTATGCAGGTGTGCTAGAATTAGTACGGGAAAAATCAGATTGGGGGAAAGAAACATCCGATGTCCATCGAGGTGTTTCCGTATATTTCTGTCACAATTCTTATGCTGCGCAAGTACTAGATTTGACTATTGAAGCAGGTAAAGCTGTTATTCAAAAGGTGCACTGTGCCGTGGACTGTGGAATTGTGGTCAATCCGGATGCTGCAGCTAATCTGGCAGAAGGAGCTATTGTAGATGGCATCGGCAATGCCCTCTATGGTTCTCTGACCTTCAATGAAGGGGTACCTGATAAGAACAATTTTCATACCTATCGCATGATTCGGATGAGTGAAGCACCCAAGGCCATTGATATCCATTTCGTACAAAACGAGATTGATCCAACGGGCCTAGGCGAGCCCACATTTCCACCCATTTTCGCCGCTGTAGCCAATGCCTTGTACAAAGCTACTGCGAAGCGATTTTACAATCAGCCTTTTCTCAACGGGGAAGAGGTCTTGGGCTAATTAGTTTAAGACATCAGAAGATTCACGGAGCAGTACCTGACCACTTCTAATATCTAACAAACCAAATCGTATTTCATCTACTTCATTCTTATACATCACTATTATGGCAATTTTCAATCTGACTATCAACGAAAAAAAACAGCAAGTAGAAGTTGACCCTACCACCCCTATACTTTGGGTGCTCCGAGATCATCTCGAATTGGTAGGAACAAAATATGGCTGCGGCATAGCCCAATGTGGTGCTTGCACCATTCATCTCGATGGGGTAGCGATGCGTTCTTGCCAACTACCCGTTTCGGCAGTGGGGGAGCAGGCCATCACTACGATCGAAGGCTTATCGGAAAAAGGAGACCATCCGGTGCAAAAAGCCTGGCTCGAACACGATGTGCCGCAATGTGGTTACTGCCAAGCCGGACAAATCATGAATGCTAGCGCATTTTTGAAAACTAATCCTAATCCGAGTGATGCGGAGATTGATGCAGCGATGAATGGCAACCTATGCCGTTGTGGTACCTACACTCGGATTAAGGCGGCCATCAAAACGGCTGCCAATACTTAATCAACGCATCCTTAGTAGTTTGACAGAAATAAATGACTCATTTTTTCTCCGTCTCTTCATTCAAAAAGCAACAAAATGACCTTAATAAAAACATCCTATAATCGACGCTCTTTTTTGAAGACTTCTGCCGCAACGGGAGGCGGTATGGTGCTCGGCTTCAGCTGGCTCGCTTCCTGTCAATCTCCTGCGGCAGAAGAAACGCTAGTCCTACCAGAAGAATGGTTTGAGATCAACGCCTATCTCAAAATTGGGGACAATGGAGTAGTTACGATTTTATCCCCTAACCCAGAATTTGGTCAGAATGTCAAAACCTCCATGCCTATGATTATAGCCGAGGAGCTGGACGTAGACTGGAAAAATGTACTCGTGGAACAAGCCCATTTCAATGCCGATATATATAAAGCTACCAACCAATTCTCAGGTGGGAGCCAGGGTATTAGGCGAGGGTGGCAAGGATTGCGAATGGCTGGGGCGACAGCTCGGCAGATGTTGCGCGAAGCAGCAGCGAAAGCCTGGCAAGTGCCTGTAGATGAGATCACCACCGAGGCTGGCGTTTTATACCATAAGAGCAGTGAGCAATCAGTAGGTTATGGTGAGATGGCCGCCGCCGCCGCTCAGGTTCCTGTTCCAGAAGAGGTAAAATTAAAGGAAGTCAAGGATTTCAAAATCATCGGTACTTCTCGTAAAAATGTAGATGGCGTTAAGATCGTCACCGGACAGCCGATGTTCGGCTTGGACTATAGCAAGGAAGGAACATTGATTGCCATGATTGCCCATCCGCCTGCCTTTGGCATGAAGCTTAAGTCAGTAGATAATTCTGCGGCTAAACAGATGCCGGGGATTAAAGATATTTTCACGATTAAAACCCTGGAGGAAGGTTACGAAAGGGGCGGATTTGACACCAATACGTTCCCAGAACTAGCCGTAGTGGTCGGCACCTCCACTTGGGAAGTAATGAATGCCAAAAAAGCGCTACAACTGGAATGGGAATCTTTCTCCGATCATACGGTTACGGTAAATGGCTGGGGTGGAAAAGAGGAAGTGAAAATACCTGCCGGATTAGAAAATACGACTGACCATCTGGCAAAGATGGCAGAATTAGCGGCAAAACCGGGCAAAGTGAGCCGTAAAGACGGAGACCCCGAGGCTGCTTTCAGAAATGCTGCTCAAGTGATTGAGCGTACCTATACCGCTCCCTTCTTGGCGCACAACTGTATGGAGCCCATGAACTTTTTTGCCCATGTAGAAGGGGATAAAGTTCAGCTAGCTGGTCCGATACAAGGGCCGTCGGTTCTCGAGCAAACCGTATCGGCTCGACTCGGCGTACCCATCGAGAATATAGAAATTGAATTGACTCGAATGGGTGGAGGCTTCGGACGTAGAGCTTATGGCCATTACATCGTAGAAGCGGCGCTTATTTCCCAAAAAATGAACGCGCCGATCAAATTGATGTATACCAGAGAGGATGATATGACATTTGGTATTTATCGTCCAGCTTATTACGCCACTTACCGCGCAGCATTGGATGAAAACAATGAATTGACTGCCATACATATAAAAGGTGGTGGTGTTCCAGAAAGTCCAGTATTTGCCAACCGCTTTCCCGCTGGTGCAGTAGACAATTACCTAGCAGAGGAATGGGCCATTGAATCCAATATTACCATTGGGGCATTTCGGGCACCTCGCTCCAACTTCATTGCCGGAGCGGAGCAATCCTTCCTCGATGAAGTAGCGGAAGCTGCCGGTAAAGATCCCATTGATTTCCGTTTGGCTTTATTGGAGCGCGCTACGAATGATCCTGTCGGTGAAGAGAATCAATACGACCCCGAACGCTATGCTGGCGTACTCAAACTTGTTAAAGAGAAGTCCAATTGGGGCGGACAGGAACAAGCCCAGCTCCAACGTGGGGTAGCCGCCTATTTTTGCCATAATACCTATGCCGCACATGTGCTAGACCTGACTATCGAAGACGGAAAACCAGTAGTCCAAAATGTTTGTTGTGCGCTGGATTGTGGCATTGTCGTCAATCCGGATGCGGCGGCTAATATGGCGGAAGGAGCCATTATTGACGGGGTAGGAAATGCCTTATTCGGTGCCATGACCTTCAAAGATGGCGTACCCGAAAAGAATAACTTCCATACTTATCGAATGATAAGAATGAGTGAAGCCCCAAAGGCTATTGATGTACATTTTGTGGAAAATGAAATAGACCCGACAGGTATGGGAGAACCACCATTCCCGCCAATTTTCGGGGCCATGGCCAATGCACTCTACAAAGCAACCGGCAAGCGTTCCTATCACCAGCCTTTCTTAGGTGATAAGAATGTGTTGGGATAGTAAATTGAATCTGCTGATGCCTGGTATTCATCAGCAGATTCTCTTACTTGATCAATGAAGCGGACCGATCGATCAGCTCTTTTAAATAGTCAGTTTCAGCCGGACTTGGCATCACCAAAGGTGGGCGTACATCGCCAGCCCCTCTTCCTATCCATTCCGCCCCCGCTTTGATCAAACTAACGGCATAGCCTTTTTTCTTACTTCTCAATCTGACAAAAGGAATGAAAAATTCTTTTAGAATTTGTTCCACTACCACCTTATTCCCCGCTCGAAGTGCTTTATAATAATAGAGGGCTAGATCGGGAACGAAATTAAAAACAGCCGAGGAATACGTATTGACCCCAATAGACAAATAGGCCTCTGAAATAATTTCTGCCGTTGGAACACCACCAATATAAACCAGGCGATCCCCCACTGTCTTAATGGTATCATTGAGGTCTTGCATATTACCGGTGCCATCTTTTAGGCCAATTAAATTGGGACAAGCGTCCGCCAATTCCTTGATATGAGTAGCGGATAAAATTCCATTGGATCGATTGTAATAAATGACGGGTAATGAGGTGCTATCTATGATTGCCTTCGCATAAGCCACCGCCCCTTCCGGCGGACAGCCTGTCAAATAGGGAGGCATCAGCAATAAGCCATCAATTCCCGCCTCTTCTGCTATCCTCGCCAGCTCAATCGCTTCAGGAATGCTACGCCCTACACTGGAGATGACCGGCATTTTACCCTTGACAATAGAAGTGGCAGAATTAACAATCTGGCGATACTCATGCTGGGATAGAGAAAAGAATTCACCGGTTCCTCCTGCTACAAAGACTGTCGATATTTCATGTGAAATAAACCATTTCAGTCTTTCACAATAGCTGTCCTTATCGAAATTTCCGGCCGCATCCATGTCAGTAATAGGAAAAGACAGGAGGCCGTCGCTTAGCGAGTTTCTAATTTCTTGAAAGTTCATTTTTTGTTTTGTTTTGAAGGGTCTTCTTAGTGGCTTATAACCGGTTTTTTTGCCCCACTCTTCGCTTTTCGTCACTGCTTAAAGCTGTACTATACCGTTTAGAAAAACCAATTGACCCAAAATACGACTTCTCTAATTCCGGCAGACAAAAAAACATTTTATTATCCGTTTATACTATACTTACTCGCTAACTTTTTTATTTTCCGCGACGGTTTTTGAGACAGCCAATGAAGATGAAATACCCATTCCTGTACTGTTTACTCCTATTTTCCCCATTCGGCGGTAAAATAACAGGACAGCCCAATTTTTATAGGGAGGCTATTTTTCACAACCTGACCGTAGATGATGGTCTAGGGCATAGAACCGCCAATGCCATCATACAGGATCATGATGGATATCTCTGGATCGGTACAAATAATGGTTTGAATCGATACGATGGCCACCATATGACGGTTTTCAGAAGAGATATACATCATCCATTTAGCCTACCTGGCAATCGCATTGCAAAACTCTTGATTAGCAAAGAAGGGAGACTTTGGATTATTACGGAATCGGGTAAGCTTTGTTGGTACGAATCCGCTCGGGATCGATTTATTCCCTTCCATCTAACCCATCGCGAAGAAATACAACGCATTCGTGATATTACTGAAGATGAGCAAGGAAACCTCTGGATATTGACCAGTCAAAACGAGGTCTATAAATCAACTGACGAGCAGTCAGTCTTAATAAAACAACTCACCGATACAAAGCAAATAATCAGTGGAATAATCAGCAGTGCCCAAAATACTTTATGGGTAGAAATTTTCAACGGAGGCATACGCCAATATACTATCGAGGGTGACAGCTTATCGCTTCAGCAAGATTTTGCAGCTTTAGGTTCCTTGCGTATAATTG
>Ga0070726_10002999_pt1 | contig 14669 bp, 10 predicted proteins | sample tdAd471_FD_67275 | JGI IMG/M metagenome (GOLD analysis project Ga0070726, IMG submission 67275) | Marine sediment microbial communities from the Atlantic coast under amendment with organic carbon and nitrate - tdAd47.1 | ecosystem: Environmental > Aquatic > Marine > Coastal > Sediment | place...
TGATCGACAATTAATCCCCGAAAGTGAGAAGTTTGATCTCCAAGCGCTAGGTGTCGTGCTAGGCGATATTATGGCTCGAAATTTAGGCCTAAGATGGGTAAAAGTCGAGGATCGTTATGGCCATAGCCGGGCATTACAGTTTGAAAATACCCAGAATTTATTTTTTCCGGTCACGATGATTTCTCGTCGGATCAAATCAGGAACCCCCATCAGCGTACGGGCACTTTACAACGACACCGAAACAGGAGTGAAAGCGCTAATCTATGAACGCAGTAAATATCGTCAACTACCAAAACCAAAATACACCTACTAGCTTACTTGCATAGCAACGCTGCCAGCCCATTAGCACATATCAGAATAAGGGTTTTTTAAATCCAGATTGATTGCATTTTGATAACCTTGGATACGTATCTCCCGCTGGCTTAAAGAGATATCCTCATCCTGTTTAACATTCTCACCAAAATAATAAATAGGTAATGCCTGCCCAGTTAAACAGGCTTGGTCATAGGCGTTCGCTTGCTCAAGTACTTGCTCATTCGCTTTGGTATAGGCTGCTAACTTATTCGCACCATGTTTTTTTTCTAACATCGCACGCACACAATGCGGCGCGAGAATGCTTGCTGAAGCATTGTTGCCGCCAAAGCCCTTGGAGTTGATGATGGCAGCATCCATCCCTTCTCTACCAACCTCAAGATGATCCATCAGAATATTTAGATGACTAGCCTCTACGTCTTCCGCAAGATGATCTATGGTTTTGATACCGGGAATATGGCCGTAACGCCATACCCCTAAACTGGCGACAAGCTGATCTGCCGCTGCAGCTCCAATGGAATGCCCAACATAGCTTTTTACTGCGGCTACCGGCCATTTCTCAAGTCCAAAAGTTTTACTCACTTCGTTGAGAATACGCGATTCCGTAACTCTATTTTGTGGTGTGCTGGTGCCATGTGCTTGTACATAGGTATTACTTAGCGCTTGCTCTCCAAGAATCGCTCGCGTCGCCGCCATGGCTTTCGCCATCGTCACATAATTTCCCACACCTGGACTCGAAATTGATTTCTTAAAACCATCCGCATTGACAAACACATCACCAACTCCGCCATAGATAGTCGCACCTAACTCTAACGCTAAAGTATCATCGAATAGCACGACATAGTGCGCCGCCTCCGCAAGAGTAAAGCCGCAATTATTAGAAAAAGGTCGGCAGGCTCGTCTAAAATCAGGGGCCACTGCGCCAGCCTCTAACGCTAATAATTCGTCATCCTGAGCGAACGCGCCCATCGTCCGATAACCCTCTATCACTTCCGGTGTGATCGGTGCTTCACTGGCACCGACAATGACGACACGTTTGTGGCCATTTCGAATATCCTCCATACCCTGTTTCAGGTTATAGAGAAAAGTGGCGCAAGCGCCAATATTGGCTCCAGTTCCGCCCACACTACCAATAATATAAGCATTAACAAAATCAGCTGGCATTTCTGCGAAACCCAGTGGGCACTGCTTAGAGGTGACGCGCTTACCAAGCAGACTGGCTTGTAGCATACCGCCTGTTCCATTTTGATCAAGTTGACTCATTGCCGCGCTGGAATAGACCCCAATTTGGTCAGGAGAGACATGCGACATTACCTCTTGCCAATCAATCCCTATGGACTTGATAGCATCAGATGCGGCATACACCGTCATTTGTAAGCCACGAGGGTGGTTACGCGAGGGATAAAGTTGGTCCGGTCTAAACCCGCTAGGCAATTGTCCTGCCGATTTGACCAATGATTCACGCACATCAGGCAGCATCGCGATTAAATCACCGGTTATCAAAACTTTAACCTTACTTGAGTCATCCGCGAGCGTTTGCACTGACCAGTTTTCAGGAATACTTTCTGGCAGATGGCGAGAACTCACGATAAAACTCATCGGTTCTCCTGCCACCGAAGACATTTTTGACAAAAGGTGTTTCGGTATGGCGTAAGGGTCAAACAGATTATTTTCTAGTTTTCGAACCAGCGTTTTGAGATTAAGCTGTTGTTTGTTCGACGTCAGCCAATCTGACAAGTCCAAGGATTCTCCGTCTGTAGTACTATAAATACCGTTCTTGCAGACCAATAAATTCATCAACATTGATAGATCAATATAGGTTTCCCTTGCACTCGCCGTATCCAACACATCGACGACCATACGTCGATAGGAATGATGGAAGGATGACCTGCCAGCGGGATTAATCCCGCCAAATCCAACAATAACTGGTAATGAAGACAAAATGTTCCCCTGATGACTTTTAAGCGATGACGGACTACCTAAAGTAGATGTCTCCAACTGCTCTTGGTGTACATAAGTATGGCAAATGTTACCGTTTTAACCTGGATGCAATTAGAGTATATTAGCCATTTATATTGATTTTTTAGCCAAAATAAGTAGATAAGTAACGAATGAGACATGTTAGCGTACTTGCTATCCCGCGCGCGCTTGGGACCAGCATCACTTTACCCGTAGAAATGCTGAATGCCGCCGATGCGATCATGCGTATGCAAAGTCCAAATCATACAAAACTAGAAATCGAAATCGCCAGTATCGACGGCAACCCCATTGAGATCACTGGAGGAATTGAAATAAGGCCTCACAAAAAGTTGGATGCGATAGAAAAAACAGATTTGGTAATGATTCCAGCACTATGGGGCAATCCAAAACCCGTGATTCATCGCTACCCCTTTATTATTGAGTGGATTAAGGCTCAGCATGAAAATGGCGCACTAATTTGCGCTACCGGCACTGGCTGTTGTTTCTTGGCGGAAACGGGATTATTAGACGATAAACCAGCGACGACGCATTGGTATTATTTCAAACAGTTTAAAAAGAACTATCCAAGAGTAAAGTTGGAAACGAAAAGGTTTATCACCAACACAGACAATCTATTCTGCGCCGGTCGTATCAACTCTATTACCAATCTCATGATTCATTTTATTGAACAGTTTTACTGCCAGGATATTGCCCGACAAATCGAACGGCATTTTGCCCACGAAATCAAACAATCCTATGAGAGCATATTTTATTCTTTTGACGAGCAGTCGGTACACCATGACGAGGCAATCATTCAGGCGCAACAATGGATGCTTAGAAACTATCCCAATGAATTTAAACTACAGACAGTTGCTGACCAGTTTGATATGAGTTTAAGGACCTTCAATCGGCGCTTTAAACTAGCCACAGGCAATACGCCAATAGAGTATCTACAAAAAATCCGGATTGGCACAGCAAAAGATCTGTTACGGGAAAGCAACCTAGACATCGCAGAAATCAGCGTGAAAGTTGGCTTTAATGACCCTGGATACTTTGCATCGTTATTCAAACAGCGTGTATCATTGTCGCCGCGGGAATACCGCAAGCTCGTTCGCGCAAAGCTGTTTAGCGTGACTCGCCCCTAGACCTATTTAACCTTTGCCTCTATCACGGGAAAAACTGTTTCGTACATGAACCGTTTTATTAAAGGCTACAAACGTATTTCGCGTTACTCAACTGTTGTTCTTGCCGCAGCGACTTTCGCGGCGGGCGCTTACGTCTGGGCAACTCGAACGAAAATATATTATGAAAGCTATTGTAAGGACCCTGCCGACTTGGTCTTCGAGCAACGCTATGAAAATAGCAACGAATGCGATACAGCTGTATTTAATTATCTTTCCGAGCCAGAAAATAGTTGTGTGAAAGCGGGTTGCCGACGCGTTATAGAGTAATGATAGAGGTCTCTGCTTAAATATCTTTGGTCAGGTCAGCCCAGGCTGCCCGCAGATAGACGAACATCGACCAAAGCGTCAAAACGACCGCCAAGTAAAGTAATACTAAGCCAAGCTGGGCAACCAATGAATTCGGGGCATCCAACAACAAGACGATAATAGCGGCCATTTGTAAGGTAGTCTTCAGTTTGCCGACAAAGGATACCGCAACACTCGTGCGCTTACCCAGTTCCGCCATCCACTCGCGCAACGCAGAGATCACAATTTCGCGGCCAATAATTACCATTGCAGGAATGGTTAACCAAATCGAGGCATGTTCTTCAATTAACAGGATAAGTGCGACCGCCACGATCAGTTTATCCGCAACAGGATCAAAAAAAGCGCCAAACTCAGTATGTTGATCCCACTTGCGGGCAATATATCCATCAAGCCAATCGGATATACCCGCTATGATAAAAATCAGGGTTGCCGCCAAGTGTCGCCATTCGAAGGGCAGATAAAAAACCAACACCAAAACGGGAATGAGGATAACCCTTAGACTGGTGATGATATTAGGAATACTCATACACTTTAACCAACACTAGCAATAACAAAAAGTGCATCATAATACTGGATAGCTCATGATTATTCGAGCCTTTAGCGGCTTTCTTCAGCTATATTCTAGGCCTCTATTGGACTTAGGTGATCGTAGCGAGGAAAAGTCCGGTTTGAGGCAGATTTTTTGATCATTTGAGACGAATAGCCCGCTATTTAACGAGAATGCTCGGAAAATATGGCCAAATACAGCTTTCCCCTCAGTAGATTAACCCTAAGTCCGACAGACGCCTAGCTACTATGTAAACTAGCATAAATTTCTTCCGCCATGGTTTTGCTAATACTAGGAACGCGGGCAATTTCTTCTGTGCTTGCTCGCATAATTTCCTGTAGCCCACCAAAAAAGCGTAATAATTCTCGTCGCCGTTTTGGCCCTATACCGGGTATCCGTTCAAGCACCGAAGTGGAACGCTTTTTTCCACGGCTTTGACGATGACTACTAACCGCAAAACGGTGTGCCTCATCGCGTATATGCTGTATTAAATGCAAGGCGGCCGAATCGTTCGGCAGTACAATTTCATCACTACGACCCGCGACAAATAGCGATTCTAAACCAGGCTTGCGTGCCGAACCCTTAGCTACTCCGGCCACCATGACGCCTTCAATTTTAAAATCAATCAAGACATCTTCCGCCATACGTAATTGCCCTTTGCCACCATCAATAAATAAAATATCGGGCAACTTCCCCTCCCCCCTTTTTAAGCGTTCAAAACGACGTTTAATGGCTTGACTCATTGCCGCGTAGTCATCTCCGGCTTTAACATTTTCAATATTAAAGCGTCGGTAGTCACTGCTGAGCGGACCCTTCTTATCAAACACGACACAGGAAGCCACTGTTGCCTCTCCCGATGTATGACTGATATCAAAACACTCCATTCTTTGTGGTAAACAATCTAAACCCAGCGCTTCCTGTAAAGCCTGCAAACGCCCCTGATAATCTAATTTTCCGGCATGGTGGCCAAGTAAATTTTGATCGGCATTTGCCATCGCTAACTTCAGCCAATGCGCGCGTGCACCTCGCACATTATTTGTAATTTTTACCTGCTGTCCTGAATGGAGCGTCAACGCTTCAGCGATAACTTGCTGCTGTTGAAGCGCCTCATTGAGAATAATTTCTTTAGGTATCGGATGAAGAGAACCCTGAGCCAAATAAAATTGGGGAATAAATCCAGAAAGCAACTCCTCTAAAGAGGCGATCATATTCACTTTTGGATAATAGGTTTTACTGCCTAAAACTCTCCCCCCCCGAACAAATAAAACTTGGACACAAAACCCAATGGGTCTCACTAGGCCCGCAAACACATCAACATCGCCATTCTTTCCCGTGATGTGCTGCTGCTCCTGTATCCGTCGCAATTGCGCTAACTGGTCTCTAAGCTCGGCGGCCCTCTCAAAAGCCAGCTGTTCTGAGGCACGATCCATCTCAAGTTGTAACTCCGCAATAATTTCGTCACTTTTCCCTTCCAAAAACATTTGTGTATGTCTCACATCTTCCGCATAAGCTTGTTCAGAAATGAGCTTGACACAGGGCGCGGCGCAACGATGAATTTGGTATTGTAGACAGGGCCTAGTGCGATTACGAAAGTAACTTTCATCGCACTGCCGTACACGAAAAGACTTTTGCAGCAAATTAAGTGTTTGACGTACCGCCAAACCACTTGGAAACGGCCCATAATAGCTCACCGTCTTTTTTCGCGCCCCCCTATGCATGCCCAAGGCCGGAAATTGATCGGCAGTAGTCAAATAGATAAAAGGGTAGGATTTATCATCCCGCAGTAAAATATTATAGGGTGGCTTTTGACTTTTTATAAGGTTCTGTTCGAGCAGCAGTGCTTCCGTTTCACTACCGGTAAACGTCACCTGAATATCAACCACCTTTTCCATGAGCGATGCATTTTTTATGCTAAGCGAGCCCGTACGGAAGTAGCTGGCGACCCGGCTACGCAAGTTTTTTGCTTTACCCACGTAAAGCACCCGTCCAGTATTATCGAGCATTTGATAAATACCTGGACGCTGCTTTAAACCAGCTAGAAATTTTTTATGATCAAAGTCAGACAAAACGAAGATTGCGAAGAAAAGCTGACAGCGCTCACCAGCCCACTTCAGCCTGAAGAAGGCAGAGAGGCGGTCTCGGAGGCATCTAAAAGGCCATAGCGCACGGCCATTAGCACTAACTCCACATCACTATTAATACCCAACTTATTAAAGATACGATAGCGATATGTATTGACCGTTTTCGGGCTTAAACACAGACTTTCGGCAATTTCATTTACTCGATTACAATCCATGATCATCATTGATATCTGCAGTTCACGCTCTGATAACTGGTCAAACGGCAATTTATTTGAAGCTTTGCCGAATGACTTTAACGCCAATTTTTGTGCAATATCGGGGCTAATATAACGCTTTCCAGCATGCACGGTTTCAATGGCTTTTAACATTTCTTCGACATCGGCCCCTTTCGTTAAATACCCAGAGGCACCAGCATTGAGTAGACGCGATGGATAGACATCATCATCACAAGCCGTCACTGCAATAACTTTAATCTCTGAGTCAAAATGGTGAATCCGGCGTGTAGCTTCTAAGCCGCCCATTCCTGGCATCAGTACGTCCATTAAAATCACGTCTGGTTTAAGTTCTCGTGTTAACTTAACCGCTTCTTCGCCGCTAGCGGCTTCACCGAGAACATTAATATGTGGCATATCCGCCAAAATTCGCGTCAATCCATAACGTACGAGGTCATGGTCGTCAACGACGAGAGTATTAATCATCCAAGCAATCCTCTGCTATTTATCCTATTTATTCCTAACGCTTAGCCATGACTAGGATGTTGCGCAATCTCCAATACGGCCCGAAGGATATCCCTCTGGCTAATCTGCCCTACTAACCTGCCATCCTCAATAACGGGGAAACGTCGCTTTCTCTTTTTATTAAAATCTATGGCAATATCAATAATATCTTCGTCTGGCCCAATAGTTTCCACCGCCGTACTCATATACTCTGAAACCCTACCTCCGGCTTCTTCGTAATAAATATCTTTGATGATGGCGTTCAGGCAATCTCCCTCCGAAAGCACCCCAATAAGATGACCATTTTCATCCACAACCGGCGCACCAGAAATGCGGTTTTTTTGTAATAGAGATATCGCTTCAAAAAGCTCCATATCAGGTTTTAATGTAATTAGCCCCCGGGTCATGTAGTCCCGCACTTTGATTGATTTTAACATTACCTTTGTCCCTTATTATTCTATAATTACTGACAGGTTTTTACGACAACTCCACTTTTACCCCTATTGATCTAGCCAGTCAAGTCAGTCAATAAGCGTGTTTTGGCGTATCTATTTACCCATGAACAAAAAATTGACTGCCGAGTTTTTGTTCATTCGTTTAGCGGTAGCCCTTGAAAAGCATTATTCGCTCTTTGCTTGCTATAAATCAACTCCAAAGACCGCATATTCTTCATTTATTACACCAGAATGTTTTCAAGTAGGGGCACATAGTTTAATCTATAAAACCAGTTCGTTTTATTCTGAAATTAGTTTGTAGGGCTATTTGATATGTCAACATTGATGAAAGTATTCGCCATTATCGACCCAACCAAAGACAACCAGTTGGTTTTAAAAAGAGCAGAGAGAATTGCAAAGATAAGGGGTGCAAAAATCTTGGCGCATTGCTGCATCTATTCAAATGCAAGCTGTGAAGATCCAGAAGCGCTCAAACGTGCAGAAACAAAACGCTATGAGCTTTGGTTGGAATACCTGATCGCACCACTTAAAGCTGCTGGTGTGGATATTCAATATCAAGTGCAATGGGACCCTGAATGGCGCGACAATTTAGGAATAGCCGCCAATGAATCGGGCTGCGATCTGATTATCAAAGCGAGCAAAACGAAAAGCTTGCCTGGTCGTTTACGTAAAACTGCCGATTGGCAGTTATTACGCACCGCCAATGCCCCAGTGTTTTTGATGAAACGACAAGAGTCCCTGGAAACAGCCAAAATTCTTGCCGCTATCAAATCCGATGAGTCGGACGAAAGTCATAGAAAGATGAATGACAATATCATGAGGCTAGCCAATGAAATTGTCCGGCCTTATGAAAATGGTGAAGTCCACGTCGTCAGAGCCTATAAGGATTGGGAAAACTTTATTAACCCCGCTGACTTAGCGAAGAGATGCGGTGTCGAGCGCACACATGCACACAGCGCAACAGGCGTCCCAGAAGAAGCCATCCAAGAGATCGCTAATGAAATTGGTGCGGAACTAGTGGTTATTGGCGCAGTCGCTTCTACCGGTGTTAAAGGTAAAATATTCGGCAACACTGTTGAACGATTGCTGGACAAACTGGAATGTGACGTTGTTACATTCCTCGCCACAAAATAGCTGGCTTACTCAACAGCAATCGTTTGATTTTCAGACGATTGCTGTTTCTTTTAGCGGATAAAAGCGAAGTAGATATAGAGTAACGCAAAGCCAGCCAACGAAACTATTCCAGCTAAACTCCAACAATAAAGAACCCTGCCCGGTTTTGCCTCAAAGCCGACCTCTACACTGAACATCGCGCGATGGTTGAGTATTGCAAACAAAGGTGCCCCGAGGAAAGCGGCAGTCGCACCAAAATCCACAAAGCTCTTAAATTTTCCTTGGAAGAAAGCAAGAATAATCAGTGCTCCCAACACCATGACCAGCATTGCTCCCCAATAGTATCTATGTCGTCTCTTAGCTAAGACAGCATCCTCATCAACAACTTCCTCCCGCCCTTGCAGCAAAAGGAGAAAATTAGCGAACCCTCTGGGATAACCGTCAAAGATCGCAAGTAAGGTTGAAAACATAACGGCAATCGCAGCAACGCCGACAACAGAACCACTCCACTTACCCAATGCCTGCTCGTAAAGGCCAATAACCTGTGCCGCAAATGCCGCCGGACTTGCCTCGAAGCCGTTTCCAGAACTGTGCATCACAGCGGTACCGAGTATCACAAAACAGAAGGCTAAGAGTAACGTGGATAAGTAGCCGACATGGAAGTCGAGATTAGCTTCGTTCAGATGAGGTTGATAGCCCGTATCGCGAATTTTCGCAACCGTCCACTGCGATTGCCACACCGAAACATCCGAGGGTGTCGGCATCCAGCCCACTAAGGCCGCTAAAAACAAAATAGTCGCTAAATCAAATTCAGACGGCCACCAGACACCCGAAACAGCCCAATCAATCATTGGCAAAGCCATTAATGTTGCGGCGATCGTCGCTAAGGTTAAAAACACCATGAGCACACGCATCACAATATCCAACCAATGATAATGCCCCGCCACCAGCAAGCTCATCCCTATCGCACTGATAATCGCAGCAACGCCCACCGGACTGGTATCTATCTCAAATACCGCCATTAACAAGCCCGAGGTTACCAACAGATTCGCAGCGGCACCAATAAACATACTCACAATAGTCGAAAGCCCGTAAAACCCCATCGCAAACCATCCCTGTTGACGATAACTGGCCAATACCGACCTACCCGTCGCCGCCGAATAACGAGGCGCAAACAAAAAACTGGGATATTTGGCAACAAAGGCTGCAATGATAAAGACTACCAGCGCCATGCCATACATCGCACCAGCTCGCGTGGATTGTACTAGATGGGATACGCCTACCGCTGAACCAGCAAACAGAATACCTGGACCAATGACCTTGGCCAGTGAATTAGGTCTTTGCGTCACAGCCACCTCGCTCTTTGTTTTTATTGTTCTTCAAAGCCAAGCATACTAAACGAATTCACGAGTGAGATTCAATGGAGACAACTAAAGAAGAATTTACGACATTAAAACTAACAGAACATGAGTATAAATAACTCATCACTCTGTTACACCTTGATTTAATTGGTGGGCCGTCAGGGGGTCGAACCCTGGACAAATGGATTAAGAGTTCGAGGTTTACGCCGTAACCTTATGTATTTAAAAAGATTTTAGCAAATCAGAGCATAACTTAAGCGAACTGTATTTTACTTGAATAAACAGCAAGTTAAAGCACCACAACGAATAAAAGCGAACTTAAGAACTTTTTCGCAGTGTACCGACAGTGTACCTTTTTATGTCGATATAGTTCGATAACATTTGGTGGGGCCGTATATGTGGTATACCTACTCTTCGTATTCATTACGATTAGATTTACTTTGCGCTTACTCTCAATAAACCAACTCCGCTATTTTGAGGGAAGCTCATATCACCACGTGCACGCAGCGAGTGCTCGATGATGACAAATTACTTTTGCCTTGTATAACCCCTTTCAGGACAAAATGATAGTTATTCGGGAAAAAGTTCCGTGAATGTTCCGCAGTTTGATTTATTGTTTGTTGAAAAATTGAGGTAACTCATTGTGTCATGATTGGAGCGTCGTGTGCGGTTCTAAACAGAGACCAATTGGTTAAAAGCCATTTACAAAAATACAAAGACATTGTTTTTAAAGAATTTTTTAGATTATTTTTTTTGGGGGGGACTGCAATAAACTGGGGTAAAAAGCACAAAAGTTACCCAAAAGTCCCGCAGCAAAATCAAGTTATGTTAGTCTCCTATCTAATCCATATTAGGGCCTTGGCTCCACCGATAGTAAATATGAAAAATTCTTGGAGCACCCTTAGCTGTCCTGGGGCACTCCAAGAAATCGTTACTAGAATCAAATCGTGAGCTAAAATTTCACTCCCATAGAGACACCGACCACTTGGGATAGTGTTATCCCCCATAAATCTGGAGCGGTGATAAGTAGAAAATTCTAGTAATATTAATCCAGTGAGTTTTCTATGAAAATTCAGGTTATACCGACAGCCAGTGGTTAGTCGTTTCTATTCATCCAAATTTAGCAGCAAAGCATTGCCACCCGTCGCCACAATATTGGTTGTAATTGTTTTCTCTACCGTAAAACGCAGCATATAATCGGGCTCGCCCTTTTCAATGACTACCGATGTAATCGCACCGCCCCGCGCCACCAGTTGCCGTTGCATCTCGATAGCTTCCATCAAAGGGCCGGACCAGGCTATTGCCGCCGTGCGATGGTCGGCCGTGACAAATTCCCGCACTTCGGGAAAATCCTGCTTGCAGGGTGTCATACAAAGTATCGATGATGGAACACCTGCTTCAAGTAATGCGCTGACCAGCAGTTGAGCGGGTTCCAGTTGCTCGATAGAAGGCTGAGCGATGACCGCATTGCCCGTCGCCAGTGCCACCAAAATTTGTCCGGCAAAATCTGTAAAACGCTCTCCTTCAGCAGCACCACAATAGACAATTCCCCGGCCATGCAGGCTTAGCTGATTGGTTTCGCCGGTTGGCCCTGGCAATACGATCGGTACATCACAGCGACTGCGGGCCAGCTGTGCATAGTACCGGCAAACAGTAGCAACCTCTCTTATCGAGGGTGGCATATGAGCAATCCCTGGCATACTTGCGGCTTTTTCCAGAATAGCTCCACGATGTTTCCCACCGACCAGGTCCCAAGCCAATTGGTTTTGTTCTGCACTGTTATAACTATTGGAAAGTTGAGTAATAACGTAATCTGCTGTTGCAGCACCACTGCCGTTCACCATATTATTGGGCGAAGGAGATTTCCCCATGAGAATTCTGGGGTCAGCATCCACTGTCTTAAATTCCAATACCCTGCTAACTTTATAGGCAAAACACGATAGATAATGAGGGCCACCAGCCTTTGGGCCTGTGCCAGAAAGCCCCTGACCGCCAAAAGGATTAACGCCTACTACCGCACCTACCATGTTGCGGTTAATGTAGTTATTGCCGACACGAGTGCGCTTTACCACCGCTTTGGCGAACGATTCTATACGACTATGCACGCCCAATGTTAAACCAAACCCAGTGCCGTTAATCTCTTTAATCACGCTCTTAATGTTGGATTTTTTAAACCTGATGACATGCAGAATTGGGCCAAAAACCTCTCCCGACAACTGATTAATGGAATCTAGTTCAAAGAGGTGTGGTGGTACAAAGGTACCTGTTGCAGACTCCTTTGGCAACTGGCAGGCATGGAGCAAGCTGGCTTCATTTTTCATATTCTCAATATGTAGCAGCAAGCCCTCTCGGGCCTTGTCATCGATGACGGGACCCACATCTGTCTCCAGCTGCCAGGGATTACCGATACGCAATTCGTCCATGGCACCTTTAAGCATGGTGATGGCGGAATCTGCGATTTCTTCCTGTACATACAGCACCCTTAACGCGGAACAACGCTGACCTGCACTTAAGAACGCTGAGCGAATGACATCGTCAACCACCTGTTCCGGTAACGCTGACGAGTCGACAATCATCACATTCTGGCCGCCAGTTTCGGCGATTAAAACTGGTATATCCTGACTATGACTAATACCCTGCCGTTGCACCAACGTCTTCTGGATGGTCTGCGCCACCTCGTTAGACCCGGTAAAAGCAATACCTTTGACTCGGCTGTCCGTATTTAGAATAGCACCCAAAACGCTACCTCGACCTGGCAAAAAATGGAGCACATCAGTGGGCACACCGGCCAGATGTAAAATACCAATGGCTTGAGCCGCAATCAGCGGAGTCGGATCGGCTGGTTTGGCAATGACACAATTACCAGCCGCAAGCGCAGCGGCTATTTGCCCAGTGAAGATGGCCAGAGGGAAATTCCAAGGGCTGATACAGAAAAACACCCCGCGCCCCAACAACCGGTTTTCACAGACATTCCCGGCTGAATCGATAGTGTTATAAGTCCCTTCAAAACGGTTGCGCGCCTGAAGCGCATAGTAGCGTAAAAAATCAACCGCCTCGCGTACTTCCGAAACGCCATCGTCGAGGGTACGCCCTGCCTCATAGCTTAACAAACCAATCAGCTCCGGCATTTGCTCTGTCATTATCTCTGCGGCCCGCTCCAACAAAGTTGCACGGGCCTCTCCCCCCAGTGCACTCCAGCTGGGCTGAGCTGCATCTGCTAAATTCAACGCGCGGCTGACATCTTCGGCGCTAGCATTACGACAAAAACCAATGGTTCGGTGGGTATCTGCCGGACAGACCACTGCCAGACCATCCTCAACATCGACTTCACCACCAACTATCGGCCCAGCATGCCATTGCTGATGAGCCATAGATGCAACCGTCTCTTGAAGCGTCCGAGCAACATCTGCGTTGGCTAAATCCAAGCCGAGGGTATGAGGCCGCACTTCTCCGGCTGCTCGATAAATATTTTCAGGTAACGGGATAACGCTATGGCGACGTGAATCGGCCTTGTTTACCTCATACTGAACGTCGGTAATCACCTGCTCTACCGGTACGTTTTGATTCATAAACCGGTTAACAAAAGAGCTATTGGCGCCATTCTCCAGCAGCCGGCGCACCAGGTAAGGCAGCAGACCCTTATGTGCACCCACTGGCGCATAAACACGCACGGGTACCGCACAATTATCTTTTGCTAGCTGACGGTGCAACAAATCACCCATCCCATGCAAGCGCTGGAATTCAAATTGCTTATTGCCATTTTTCGCAAGCGCCATTATCAACGCGGCCGTGTGAGCGTTATGCGTAGCAAATTGCGGATAAATTAGCTCCTGGGCACCCAGTAGTTTTTCCGCACACACCTGATAGCTTAAATCGGTATTGGCCTTGCGGGTATAAACGGGGTAATCGTCATAACCCTGCTCCTGGGCATATTTGATTTCTGAATCCCAGTAAGCACCTTTTACTAAACGCACCATTAATCGAGTGCCAGTGTCGTGCGCCAAGGCAATTAACCAATCAGCGACCCACGTAGATCTTTTGCCATAGGCCTGCAATACGAACCCTAACCCGTCCCAGTGACTCAACTCTGGATCGCTGGCTAGTGCCTGTAAAATATCAAGAGAGAGCTCCAGTCGATCTGCTTCTTCTGCATCGATAGAAAAACCGAGCCCATATTTTTTTGCCTCCATGGCCAGTTGAAGCACAAGTGGAAATAATTCATTTAATACTCGCGCTTTCTGTTTGAACTCGTAACGTGGGTGCAGCGCCGACAATTTAACCGAAATACCATTAGCACTAATTACGTTATCGCTCTTTTCACGAACACCGATTTCCTGAATAGCCTTTAGATAGGCGTCAAAGTAGCGTGCGGCGTCCGCTTTCGTTCGAGCACCTTCACCTAACATATCAAAGGAGAAACGTGTGCCGGATTTATTCTCGCTTCGTCCTCGCTTTATCGCCTCGTTAATGTCGCGCCCTAGCACATACTGCTGCCCCAAAATTTTCATAGCCTGACGCACCGCTGTTCGCACCATGGGCTCGCCCACACGGTTTATCAGTTTTTTTAGCCATCCCCCGGTGTCTTCTGTGATATTCGAATCCAGGCGCACAATTCTGCCGGTTAACATCAACCCC
>Ga0070726_10003003_pt1 | contig 14642 bp, 12 predicted proteins | sample tdAd471_FD_67275 | JGI IMG/M metagenome (GOLD analysis project Ga0070726, IMG submission 67275) | Marine sediment microbial communities from the Atlantic coast under amendment with organic carbon and nitrate - tdAd47.1 | ecosystem: Environmental > Aquatic > Marine > Coastal > Sediment | place...
CCCCTCGATTTCTTTATCTGTTTTGCATTTTATACAACATACCGCCTGGGCGTTGTTGTTTTTCCAACTCTTGAAGAACACTCCCACGAATCGTCTCTCCCAACTGCTTCGCCATCATTTGGCGGCTATCCGCTTCTTCCGTAGCGTTAGAGTTTTCCATGTCGGTTCTCGGGGCTGTTTCAGCCCCCACTGAGGTCACATTTACTGATACAGGAACAGTAACGGAAATCGGGCTGCCAGAATTTTGACCAACCTGAGAAGACGGCTTAAATGAATTTCCACTATTCTTGTTATCAAATATACTCTTTAATTCTTTAATTGCTTCTACAACTCTATCAGCTCCATTTTCTTGGCTGCCGATGGAAGATCCTGCTCCAAGTGATGCTCCTCCAGAGTTTAATCTACCCAAATTGGCAGAACCCATTCTCGAAGCGGCTTGACTATTTATTACAAATTCTCCACCTGTTAACATTGAAGGGATTGAGCCGCCAGAATTCGCCATCATGAGTTGCGGTCCATTAATGAAATCTGCGCTTGCTCCTAATCCGCTTGGAGCGCCAGTTCCGGCATTAGCGGCAGACATTCCTTGTATTCCGCCCATAGAAGCGATCCCAGCTCCAGCAAACGCTGCGGCAGCTCCAAATAAAGCCCCATATCGCCTTCCTCGAATTTGTTTTTTATACGCAGCCATAGCTGCTAATTGATTTTTCCTATATGAGAAATATTGTTTGGCTTTTTGATCTCTAATTTGATTTTGTCGATTCATAGAAGAGGTTAGTGCGAATGCGGAAAGTGACGGGTCAATATTAAAGCTCATCCCTGTCGGTCTGCTGGGATTTCCAAGAAAATCAGTTGAATTGTTTAAATTGACATTGGCATAGCCACCACTTTGCAGTCCTGCGAAGCCCCCGCTATTAATTGCATTTAAATTATTGACACCAATTCTGTTTACCGCTGATCTTCTTAATACGAATTCACCTCCAGTTAGCATTGCTGGCACGGTATCAACATTGGCGGACGACCCCCCATTTACCAATCCTCCTTTTGCAAATTTTTGAACTCCACCAAAATTAATTTTTGACAGCGCAGCCGTCATAAACATATCGAGTCCTCGTTCGAGAGCTATTCGTGAAAGGGCGTTTGCGAGTCCAGAGAAGGCCTCTCTCGCACTTCTGGCTTGTAATACTGTATCTGCTATTGCTGTGGTTAAACCATCCTTTAGGGCGACACTGAGGTCATCTACGGCCCTTATTGTGGATTGAAAAACGTCATAATCGTTACGTTGAAAATTTCTTCTTATAGCAATATTGAATCCAGTCCCGTAATCAGAGCGGCGAAAACCTCTAGCTGCGATGTTCGCATCTAATGAAGATTGTGCGGCTCCAGCTAATGCAGCACCGCCAATTGAACCTCTGGCGAACTGGCCTTTTGCGTCTCTGAAATTTCTTAATGCTGTTTTTTGTTGGAGTTCTCTTTGTATTTGTAATTCAGTTTCGAATTCTTTCTTTTTTAGTTCAAGTGTTTTTCTTGCAACTTCGAGGTCTGCAACGGCAGTTTCGGCGGCCTTTTCCCTTGCTGAGTTGTAATTTTCTTCTATTTGTAAAAGTTCTCTACCAAGACTGTCCAAGGTTCTTCTGTTTTCTTCTGTTGCGTCTTTTGAGTATTCTTTTATTTGAGTTTCTCCACCAGACATTAACTTTTTGAAAATATCCAATTCTCCACCAAAGCCAGCTCTATTTAAAGTTTTAGCAGCATTTTGAAAAGCTGACCTTTTTGCAATCTCTCTCGAATACAGTGCTTGTTCATTCGCAGAAATTTGTTGATTTGCAATTCCTTGCTTGCTCGCCGAAAATCGAGCATTAAATAATTCGTTGCCAAATAATCCCCTTTGGTTAAAACCTGACTGTAAATCGAATATTTTGCTTGCCGCCCCTCTTTGTATGGCTGCATTTGATGCAACATTTTGAAGATTTGCGGTTTGACCCATCATTAATGAAGCTGCTGTAAAATCTAATGGAATATTTCCCCCTCCGATACTTATCCCTCCCGCTTTTCCTCTAAATCTTTCGGCGAGAATGGACATCACCTCTGGAGAAAAAACTTGTTTCATTTTATCTTCTCCCAATCCTAAAAGCCCGAATCTAACGTTTGCAGCCTGATCTTTCGGCAAATACTTTGTTAAATTGCCTATTGCTTTTACAGGGTCTTTTCCAGCAGAGCCGATTCCACCTGCGGAAACTGAGAATCTTGCAAGATTAATTAATTGCTGCCGATCTTGTATGCTTCCACCGCCAAGTAAATTGAAGATTTGATTTGCGGCATTAGCTTTCGATTGATCTGTCAAAAATGATCTTTGCTTAGTTATGTCTGTTACAGAGCCCATCCCGAGCCTTCCTGTTCCTTGACCGGATATGGAAAATCTTTTGGGTCCGACCTGTTCTGTGGAAAATAAATCAGATAAATCTCTAGCTATATTTCCTTGAACTTCTGTATTTTCTTTTAATTTTATTTCAAATTCTGAGAATACCTTTTCAGCCTTTGAAGCGGACATGGCAAGCCCGAGTAAGCCACCTGCTGCGGTTCCAATCGCTGCACCAAGAGGGGTAAACATACTGCCGAGAATCCCTCCTGTTATAGCCATGTTAGCTACTGATGTTATTTTGGATTCTGGTGCGGCGGTAGACAAAAGAGAAGATCCGATAAAAGCAGCCCCCATTCCCTTACCGCTTGAAAGTTTTTCCCCAAATTTTGTGGCACCAGATTTTATATTTTTTCCAAATTTTCTTAAACTGCCCATTCTTCTTTCTCTCGCTGTCGGAATTGCTGGACCGAACATAGATCCCGTTCCATACATTTGAAAAGGAGATGGTATTGAAGGTCCATACAATGGGTCAAAACCACCAGCATATTGAGGTAATAAATATTTTGGATCTGTAATTGGGGATACCCGAGTTCTTTCACCCGTTAGTAAACTTCCTTTTCTGTTGTATTTTTTTTCTAAATCTTCTCTTATTCTTTTTTGTATACCTTCTGTTACTTCTTTGTTTAACGCAGATAGCTGACCGGAGAGCATTATTTCCATCCCTGATGTGACTGGTTTGTTGGCCAATACTCCTGTAGGGCTAATTTTTCCAATGTTTTCTACTCTTAAATTTCTATATTCGGAATAGCTTTTTGAAATTTCTTCTCTGAATATTTTTAAACTTCCCTTGTTTTTTCTTATTTGATCTTCAAAATTTCTTAATTCATCAACTGCAAAATTTCCTGTCTGAGATATTTTTTTAAGAACTTGTTCAAATTCAGAAAGGGCCTGAGAGGTTAATTTCATTTTTCCACCAGACGTTCCCTTTGTTGTTACAAATTGTCCGCCTCCGGCAAAATTAGGAATTCCCAAACTCCTCAATCCCATTGGCTCATCTTTAATATTTGTGACCGCTAAACCAGCAGGATTGGATCTCGTAGCCAAAGCAGATGAGGAATTAATTCTAATAGCGCTCCTTGGAATGCCAGCTCTAATTTCATTATTGATAGCTCCGCCAAGAGAACCGAACATTTGCGGAACTCCACCTGCGGCCCCCATAACTTTTAAACTACCAGTTGAGCCAAAATTCTTTATGCCTCCAGCTTGGGCGGCAACAGATCTTGCCATCGCAGGTGCGGTTCCAGCAATTGCGGCTTGAATATTTCTTTGGGCAAGAAGCTGTTCTGTAACTTTTGCAGCCTCCACTGCTATACTCGTTTGCCCTTTGGCGATTCTGGCTAAAATGTCCGGTTGGCTTGTTAAAATATTGGATATGTTTCTTTCTATATTAGCGAGAGATTGAGCTGCTGTCCCCATGTTTTTCAACTCTTTGAAAACATCTCTAGAAAAAGTATAAAATTGATATAATATATTTTTAGTAACAATACCAAATATAGCTAATCCTGGTCCAGAAAGAGCTTTTCCAATTCCTTTAGTTAGGTCATCTCCAATTCTAAGTCCAGCTTGAACAAACTGGTTACTTGAATCGCCAGATTCTAAAATTTTATTGAAACCACTGAAAAGAAAATCTATTGACGGACCAAAAACATTTCCCCCAATTGCCGACCCTGCCTGTTTGAAATTGTTCAATAATCTTTGGGTCTGGGCTGCCAAGGTTTTATTTAACTCTTCATTTCTCTTATTTGCTTCGTCCGTAGCTGACGCTGAAGCTAATGTGGCCCTTTCGTATTCGCTATTTGCTCTAGATAAATCTTTTAATGTTGCAATTAAAATATTCTTTTGAAATACGCCAGCCACAGTTTGTGTGATGTCTGATTTCTGAGCATCGGAAAGGGAACCGTATACCCCAGCTAATTGTTTTAAAATTTGAACTGCTGGAAGAGTATTTTTTTGAGCATCCCTTACAGAAAGCCCAAGTGCCTCTAATTGCCTTAATGTTTCTGGGCGACCAACACGAGTAAAGATTGTTTTTAATGCGTTACCTATAGTTGACCCTCCCCTTGCTGTAGTTTGTTGCAAGGAAGTAACTAAGCCATTTAATTGATCAAATGTAACACCTACATCTTGAGCGGTAGAACCAACACGCTTTAGTGCCTCTGCTAAATCCCCTGTACTGACTGCAAATGCCGCATCAACTTTGGCTAATTTGTTAATTACTTGACTGGATGTTAAGCCAACATCTTTAAATGTATTAAGGGCCGCAGTAAGAGATTCGACAGAATCTTTGGCAGACATTCCAGAAAGGCGAGTCAAAATAAGAGCATCTTTTACCCTTTTTTGAGTTTCTGTTATGCTTAAACCTTGACGAGCCAATTCAGTAGCCGCTTCAGCCACAGTCCCAAATGACTGTCCAGTGCTAGAGGCAACTTTAAACAGTTCTTTTCCAAATTTATTTAAAGTTTTAGTATCTTTGTCTAAAATGACATTAATATCAGCGAGAGACTTCTCAACCTCTACGGCGGCACGAACAGTTTCTTTTAATGACCTTGTTACTTGAAAAAATATACCAGCGGATGCGGCAAAACTAATCACCCTGGCATTGGCCGCACCCATACTTTTTTCAAATTCAGATGCTTGCCCAGTGATTCTTCCAAGGGGTTCGCTAAAATTGCGCGGATTTAATTTTAAGTTAAACGCGCTAGCCTGAATCCTTTTTAAGGACTCTTCAACTTTTCTTAACGGCCCTACAGCCGGATTGATATCTGCGCCAACCTGAATTGTAACATCATTAACTGCCATTCCTTTTACCTATTTTTTGCTTATATTATTTTACACTAGGCAAAAAACGGCTATAATTTAATATTATTTTATCATCCAATATACCTAGCGCCCTTTGACATGTTCAGCTTTGCTTCTTTTGGCTGCAAATTATTCAAGCTCCAACATAGTTTAAACTCTTCGTCATGTTCGGATTTATAACAAAACAGACTTTGGGGAATTATGTGATCTAAATGCCAATATTTTCCGTAATTATCCCAAGTCATATGATTATCAAACATTTTTTCTAAATGACATTTTAATTCTTCACATGTATAGCCTACTATTTTTTCCCAACTCCTGCCATTTTTAGCACCCTTTAAGGATTTACGGATAGCTCCAGATATATTTCTGTTTAATTTAAATACAGGGTCTTTTCTTTGTTCTCTTTGTTTTAAATTTCTTTTCTCCTTATTTTCTGCACGGTCGTTGTATTCCTTTTGCCTTTTCCTTATTTCTTCCCTGTTTTTTTTATAATGTTTTCTTTTTTGCACCAAATTATGCATCCGATTGTCTTCTCTCCATTTTTTGGCATACTTTGACTGGCAGTCCTTACATTTTTTACTACCTTTATTAAAATTTAAAATTTCCTTCGTTTCTTCGCAAATATTGCACTTTTTTTCTTTAATAACCTTTTTTCTTGCATTATATTCAATGCCAAGTATTTCCGCGACCTTTTTGTTATACCATGTATTTCTTCTTCTGGCATTTATTTCTTTTTTATTTTCTTCTAGGCGCTTTTTTGCAATTTCACAACAACACTTTTTACAATCATATTGATAATAGTTTGTTTTTTCATTGTAATAATACTCATCCAAACTCTTCTCAACCTCACAAGTCCTACATTTCTTTTTATTTTCCTTCATAATTAATTGTTTTTATTTAATATAACAAAAAAATTCAAAAAACCTACCTATTTTCTTGACAAAACCAAAAAAATCATATTAAGTTTAAGAAATTATGAATAGAAATTGCAAATATTGCGGCCAAAATAAAGAAGATGTGCTCTTTGTCACCAAACATAAGTGCAAGGATTGTAAGAGAAAAATGCACCGAGATTACAAAAGAGAGGTTTACAAAGTCAAATACAAAGAAAAACATCGCGCCGAAACTCAACGATATAAGAGGGAACGAATGAAAAGAGATGAACAATACAAAATCAATAAAAGAATCGGCGACAAAATATATTTTGGCATCGCCAAAGGGCGCAATGTTCCAAGTTTAACAAAATATGTTGGTTATAGTATTAATGAGTTGAAAAATCATCTTGAAAAACAATTTGATTCAAATACAAATTGGGATAATTATGGCATCTATTGGGAGATTGACCATATCATACCCAAATCTATGTTCAAATTCACCTCATATGAAGATGAAGAATTTAAGCTGTGCTGGTGTTTAAATAATTTGCAACCCCTATCAAAAGAGAGAAATTTATTCAAAGGAGGACGCTTTATTGGTTGAATTACTTTATTTTTTTCCCTCCAGTTCCATTAAGTCCTTCATGCTTAAAGGTCTGCCTCTTTCTCTTGCGATTTTACTTAGGCTGATTCCTTCAGATTCAATCCCCATCTTCTTATAGTCTTCCTTGGTGGCCCCAACCATTGAGAAGTTCTTTGAGGTATCCACACCGAGATTTTGGTTATTATTAGCAATATTCTCCTTCATTTCATGATAGTTTGTCAATTCATCAGGGTTATAACGTATATCATCTGGAATTTCACTGCCATGTTTATTAAGAATATGTTTATAATGTAAGCCGAAAACAAAAAGTTCAGATTGAAAATTTGATAATTCTACAACTGGTCGCCCATAATAAGTCATGGGGTTATCCTTGCAAATAGAAAAAACGGAGGTAAAAAAGTCCGAAACTGCAATTTTTTTAATATTATTGCTATCAATGCGGCCCATTTTTTTGTTATAAAGGGCGGCTATTTTGCCGACTTCATGGTTGCTTAATTCATCAAATTGCTCTTTATCATACTTCAATTTTTGTAATTGAGGGTCAGAATAACAAGAATAATAGATGTAAACCTCATTGATTTTGCTTGAAGCATACGCCTCGGCGGTAAAGCCGATTAATTCATTGATTTCACCTTCTATTCTACTCAACTCTTCGCTATTCTTTTTAATTTCTCTTTGCAATGCTTCAATTTGGGAGGGAATTTTTAGCTTCTTGATGGTGTTTTTTTGTCTGGAGACAATATCTTTCAATTCAAAGGTTCTTTGTTCATCTTCAAACGGCCACATGTCTTCCTCTTTGAGGAGGGAGATTTTTTCATCACGGGTCGGCGCGCCATTTTCAATAGCTTTCTGCTGAAAGTTGTATGAACTTAAATCAATATTTGAGAAATCCTTGGGAGAGAGATGTTTAAAATAAAAGTGCGCCCCTTCGGACGCACAGTAACTATGAGTATAACCTTGTAAAATTTCTCCGTAAATAGATTTTAAGTATAAGATTTCATAATTTTTGTCACTCATTTGATAAAAAACACTTCTTTATCAAAATTAAAAGATTTAAAATCTGGCGCGCTATTTGTATTACTTGTCCAATTTATGATATTTGGTTTAAAATACTCACCAGTTGAATTAGAACTTAAAAAGATGTTTATATTTTCGCCAGTTACCTCAAAAACCAAACCGTTTTCTTGTTTTAATTCAATTTTTATGATTTTTCCATTACTATCCCTAATGTCATTAATTTCAAAATTATAAGAGTTGGTATTTAAACGTGATCCGTGAACTAATGTTTCTCCACTTGCGCCAGTTGTTCCAAATGGGACAGAATGCGATTGCATTCCAGAATAACCACTTTCCTTAGCAACGGCTTTAATTCCAAAAAGCGCGCCGATGCCGCATAGAGCTTTACCAAAAAAACTTTTTCTATTTATTTTGTTATTATTAGTCATTATTTTCTTCTTTCTGTTCTTTGTTTAACATTTTAATAAATTCATCAAAATCTTTTTCAGTAATTGAAGAGTTATTAGCCCAAACTGTAATCAAATTGGTGAACTTATCAACAATATCAATGAGAAAATCGTCGTCGCCTTCAGCGATTTCATCATACTTTTCAACCCTTTCATTGAATGAACCGTCGCCAAAGAATGGAGTTTCATTACCTTCATTATCAATTTGATAGCTTAAAAATGCAATCCAATAAAGCACAGTTTTATTGCGCGCCCGATATTCAGCGGTATTAGAAAAGAGACTTTGTTCATAAGAGATTAGGTTTGTCAATTTGTCGCCGATTTCTTCGATTTGCTCATTTACCTTTTTTTGCTCCTTTTCTTTGTCTTTATTTTTGCTTTTTTCGAGGGAGAGACTTTCTTCTTGGAGTTTTTCCAATTTCTTTCTTAATTCTTCGACCTCAACCTTATCCTTTTCTGAGAGGGTGCCTCCATCGTCAGTATAGCGTTTGCTGACCATAGCGGCGCTCATAAGGCCTTGTTTGAGACCTACCGCTACCTCTTTAGCATAATAAAGGGAGGCTTCGTCAGAGAGAGATCTAGAAGGCTTTTTAATGAAGAAGCTGTAAGGGACTTCCTTTTTCACTTTCTTCTTTGTGATTACCTCTTCGCCAGCTTCATTTTTAGTGACGACTTCTTCTTCGACTTCTTCTGTTTTGTTTTTAACAAAAGTGTAAATTTTCTTATTATTGCTCATAAATATAAATCTTCTTAATTAACTTAATTGGAAAAAAGGAAAAGTCAACTATTTTTTAAAATTATCTGAAAAAAATCTCAGAATAGTCTTTGAGTTGACGCGAAGAATCATTGCCTAGATCTAATATTCTCTTACGAAACCTTTGATATTGATCATTGGAAATCTGATTATCGTTTCTCAGTTCTTCAAAAATAAAAAGAATATTTTTGTAAAAAGAAGAATAATTACGATCTATTTGAAAGAGGTAAAGTTCTTTTTGCTTTTGTTTGTCAAACATTGCATTTCCTTGTTCCTTGTTGTTTTATTATAAATAGACATTCCGGTGTCTATCATTTTTAAAAAGTGGGGCATTTATTTTGAAACGCTGCCCCTTACGTTTGTTTGGTTAGTTTATTTTATTTTATTTTATTTTACTGTTTTTTTATTACACATTACGGTCATATCCTCGACCGCTCATGAAAATGCCAACTCCAGTCTGATTTGGCCCTTGAACTTGAGTAGAGAAATCAATCGACACAGTTTTGTTTGAACCAATGGAGGATGAGTACGATTGGGAGTCCAAGGTTAGTTTCTTCAATCTATACATACAAACATCAACAGGAGCGGAGTTACAATCATTTGATTGAATAAGAATATCAACATCATATTCTTCATCACAGTCAATTCGATCCATTAAACTTCCGGTTCTAAGACTATCGACCAAGGCTTCCACAGATAAGGATATTGGAGCCGGAAAATCTATTTCTCTGGTAAATGCAAACCTGCTGCCTAATTTTTCAATTGGCGTTCTGGAAAGATTTATTGATAGATTATAAGACTGTAATTTTGCTGTTGATTCTTCAATTTTTGCACCTAGGGCGTCGTAAGAGTCTTGAGAGCCATGTTTTCTGAATGTAAGCGTAATGTCGCCTGGGCGAAGCGTGCTAATTGCAGCAACGCCAGTCAATGATCCGCTAACATTTGAATTAACTTCTGGAATTGAAAATTTAACTAAAGAATTGTGATCATTTTGAGTATCAGTTACTCGCGCAGCATTGGAATAGTTGACGGCAGGAATAGTTAAACCGCTAATACCAGTTTGGTAATTTAAATTTAGTCCATCAACAGAAACATTAACCGTTGGAAATCCTCCGACAGACCCTTCTGAAGTATATGAGGACAAAAATCCATTGCCAATACCAACAACGTCAGTAGTAGAAGCATTTAGGCCGCCATAATTAGCGTCTTCACCTTCGGCTTTGATTAGGACCATGTAATTCTTTTCCTCTTCATTGTTGTTGAGGATGTTTGTTAGCGCGCTAACTTCAGAGCTGCTATCTTTTTGAATAGCGAATCCAAGACTTTCTTCATTTGCAAAGTTGGAAAGTAGGTAAGAAAAGTTAAAAGATACCGTTGGAGAACTGTTTATGATTTTGTCGATTTCTGCTAATTCTCCCAACTGTTGAACAGATTCTCGGGCAATGTTGAAATCATAACTAAATCCTTGGGCTCTATAAATTTGTTTTAATTCATTTGTTATAGACACCCCACTCAATGGGTTGCTTCCGCCCTGTCCCATGAATCCACTAAGAGAATCTGTTAAAGCTGTGGAAGACCCTCCATAAAGATGAATTTCTCCATCCGCAGCAGATCCAGAGTAACCATAATCGACTGGAACGCCGCTCGGCAATCCAGCAATTGCGCCATTTTGATTTTGTGCAGCCGTCAAGGTAAAATGATAGCCAGTCGCCGGAGAAGGGCCGACAAAAATCGCTTCAGATTGTGTAATAATTCGATTTCTACTCATAATTTTCTATTAAATTCTTTATATATTTTTACACAAAGAATTAAAAAATGAGCAGTCAACAGTATTTTTTCTCAAAAATCAAATTTCCACAGTCCCAAATTCGGTTCCATCCATTGTCTTGTGCGTTTTCCCATTCAGTTTTTTGAGGGTCGTAAACCTCAAGTTGTTCAAAATTAAGATGGCGGCACATATTTTGTCCATTGTTTTTAAAATACCAGTAATTTGGATTTGATTGTTTAACTTTGTTAAATCCAAGATTGTGATAAAAATCCCCACTTGACCATCTCAAGTCAGAATAACCAATTATTTTTTTAGGAGAGAATTCTCCTTCAAAATATTCTAACAACCTCCTTCCCCCATTAGCTATAGAAAAGTTTGGAATTGTCGCATAACGCACCAAATCCCACCCATTGTCAACGCTATTCTCACAAAAAGTCATGACTCCGACCAGTCTATTTTTATAAAACAATCCTAATTTAACAGAAGAGTGATCGAAGCCTTGAATATGGTATTTTTCGAGAAACTGATTTTTAATTTGTGAATTTATCTCACGAACTTGACATTTTTGCGCTAAAATTTTATATTTATTAAGATTTAAAATGTTTCTTAATTGAGATTTTGCGGCGCGAGATTTGTAAATCCACTCATTTTCAAAAATATGAATTAATCGAATTTCTTTTTCATTGCATAACTTAGTTTTATTTAAATGGTAATTTTTGTCACTATTTTGAAGTTCGGAGTGCCAATAAAGCCCATCGCATTCAATGGCGATCTTTTTGTTTTTTAAATAAACGTCTAATTCCAATGGATTTATAATGCTTCTATTGTTTGATGATATTTCGTTTTCTTGTAACTTTAAGTCGCTCTTTAAAAAATTATTAAATGATATTTCAAAATTAGAATCTATTCCAGAACAAAACGGACATCCATGTCCGGCATAATGATTCCATGCGTTCTGCAAATAATAACCATGAAATCTGCATTTCACCAAAACATCATCTTTCATTGTTTTATAATGTGTTTTATCATATTCATACTTACCTTGGTGGACTTCTTCACATCTTTTTATAAAATCTGCATTTTTCAATCTCCTGCTTAAACCCGATAATTTAAGCCCACACTCTGGACAGCCAGCGCCACTTAAATGAGAGTGGTAGGTTTGATAAAACGGTCCATGGTCTAAACATATTATTTCAATTTTTTTTAAATTTTTTTGGTAATTGACCTTAGAGTAATCGTATTTATCACCATGTTTTTCTTTTAGATTTGCTATTATTTGGTCGTTGTCGACTCTCCTTTTGTCCCACCTCTTTATATTTCCGCAGTCAGGGCACCCTTTTCCTTTTGAGTGGTTAGAATAAGATTGAAAGAATAGATCATGAATTTTGCAAATAATTGGCAATTTTGTATCTTTGTTTGAATACATTCTCAAATCTGGATACTCATACTTGTCTCCGTGAACTTCTCTAAATTTTTTTATTATTTCTTTGATGGGTTTTCTTTGTTTTTTGCTTCGAATTTCTAAAGAACATAATTGGCAGCCTTGACCATTCAAATACCTATATGCAGGTAAAGTAAACTCTTTGTGCTTTTCGCAAATTAACTTAACTTTGCTACTTTTAAAAAACTCGTCCTCAACCAAATCATACCCATACTTATCCCCATGAATAAGCTTCGCTTCTTGAATAAATTCTTCTTTTGTTACCTTTTTCCCTTGCATTCCTTAATTATAACCCAAAAAAGCAAAATATCAACAAAAAAACGGTTCATTCGTTTCTAGCATATCTAAACTTATTAATATCAATATCAATAATTGAGGCGAAAATCTCGGTATTGTTTGTTTGAATGATTGTGTTGTTTACTGGGGAAACTCGAACATCAGAGATGAAGGCCCAGTCAGAGGGCGACTTGCTGGCCGCTAGGCCAGTATAATTATAGTCGGAAATTGTCCCGCCCCATCCATTAAATACAAAGTCACTTTCATCAAAAATTGTTACACAAGTTCTCACTTTATCAACAAAAAGAGAATTAACTGCATCATTAGAGAATAGGGAGTCAGAAAAAACCATAAGGCGAAGACCATGCATTGTATCCTCATAGCCGCCCAATGCCACTTCTTCATTTCTGGAATTTCGGGACATTATATGAATAGAAGGGTATGTTAAAACATTTGGTTGTAAGCCGGTATTTGCAATATTGTGAGAAGCCTCTGGCTTTAATTGAAATTTTGATTCAAAAAGGAGATTGGCTTCAGTTCTACTTGTCAATTGAATATTATATTCTTTAATTGAATAGTCGCCGCTTATTTCCGCCGATCCCTGATCGGCGTTAAAATATACTTGCCCCTCATTGTAATTAACATCAATGTAATTGTCGTTGCCCTTGGTCGTGAATACGCCATCCACATAAACGCCGGACATTATAGTTGCTCCAGTTATGCTCTGATCGGCGACAAATCCTTTAAACGGCGCTCCATAAGTAAAATGACCATAATACTCATCATTAATATCATAAAATTGAGAAGAGTGATTGGTGTAGGCTTCACCATTGTTTAATAATAGGTGGTCGGCCCATAATAGAAATGATGATTTTAATTTGTTGCCGTAAGTTATTTTCATTATTATAATTATTTTACATTACTTTCTCAATTCTCTTGCAAATTCTTTGATTATCTTGCTCATGTAAGGAACACGAACTTGTTGGCGCGTGCCGACATTTTGTAATTTTCCGCTTTTCGATTTAGCCTGAATAGCTGGGCCGCTTCTTGAAGTAGGAAAATCTCTTGACGAATCAAAAAGGTAACTGCTAATCCCCAGGATACCTTCTTCGACCCCTGATACCCAAGATCCACTTTGATAACCATCAGGATAACCCAAAGACTCTTCAGAGTCGAAGTCACTATTATCAGGAAGTGAAACATCCCAAGTATAATTGACGACCATTTTGTTTCTAGAAATTCTGGTTCGGGGCATTCTATTATCTATATCAATATAACTATTTAAAAAATCAATCAATTTATCAATTGGTCTATCTGAGGAATCGAAACCTATAAAGCTAAAAAGCGAACCATTTTCTGGATGTGATGATATTATTGCGACACTATTTTCTGCGTATGGGCCTTGTTCAATTTCGTTACTAACTGGGTGCTTGATAACCATCGATTCTAACTTTTTCTTTAATGCAATCAATCTTCTTTCAGCATTCGCTGTTGCCAAATTCTTTAATGAATTCAATCTTGAAATTTCTGGAAGTTTGTTTTGTAGAAATTGTTTTGCATTGAAAGGTTTGAACATATTATTTCGATTCTGTTAAAATAAAATAGTAAAAGTCTAGTCCTAGATATTTTTGGATTTTCGGCGACGAAGTAATATTGTAGAGTTTATTATCAATGATCAAACTTTTTGTTTTAGAGCCGTCCATTATATAGTCTTTACAACCTCCAGTTGTTTTCATTGTTATGTTCCCTTCGGGAATGCGTAATTGCAAACCGTTTTCATCAGTTAAATTTTGTTGGCCGACATTATAATTGATTATTGCAGAAAAGATTCCAGATTGAGCTGTTAGTTCATAACTAACCTCTTGTCGGCGAGACGGATAGCCAAACATCGTTGGGGTCGTCGAATTTGACACGGTCTTTTTAGGCTCTTTATTGATGATGATAGGTTGAGAAAATGTCAAAAAATGATCAAAGGCGGCTCCTGAAAAACAACTTATATCTTGACCTTGTAGTAGACTGGGCATTTCTTATCCTATGTATTTATTTTGTTTTGACATATTAATTTTACCCTCTTTTGGTTGTAAATTTTTCAAAGACCAACAGAGTTTAAACTCTTCATCCTCATAGGATGTGTAATTAAACCAAGATTTTGGAACGACATGATCAATATGCCAGCAATCTGTATGATCACCATTTGGATTTCCGTAATTATCCCAATTCATCCAAGGTTCCCAAAG
>Ga0070726_10003009_pt1 | contig 14609 bp, 12 predicted proteins | sample tdAd471_FD_67275 | JGI IMG/M metagenome (GOLD analysis project Ga0070726, IMG submission 67275) | Marine sediment microbial communities from the Atlantic coast under amendment with organic carbon and nitrate - tdAd47.1 | ecosystem: Environmental > Aquatic > Marine > Coastal > Sediment | place...
CGTGTTTGACTGGCGTGGTTCCGACTCCATGCCCGCGGCACAGTTGGAGCAGCTGTCCACCCTGGTCCAGCTGGCCCGGGACAACGATGTTCACCTGCGCTTCTGGAACGCGCCTGACATTCCACCGGTATGGGGCGTACTTTATGAATCGGGTGTACCGCTGATTAATACCGACAGGATTGATGCCCTCAGCGAATTCCTGCTCAGCGCACCCTGAACATCCAGGCTACCACCAGTGACTCCGTGCCAGGGTCGGCACTGCCCGGTTTTCCTTCATCGTCGAGAACGGTCACGTCAGCCTGCCCTCGACGCCCCCGGTTCCTGATTCCGGCCTAACTCTCGATCCACCATGGTTGAGCGATCCGGTACAACTCCTGAACGGCCCGTCAGTGTCATCGGGTCCTGTACCGATGTACAATTGAGAAAACCCTGATTAATCAAGGGTCGATAATATAGGAGATCTGACATGCCAAGCGTCAAGACACTGTCCACGGCTTCCACGTTTCTCGGGCTGACCCTGGCAGCGGTTGCGCCTGTTGGTTTCGCCCAGAGTGACGGCATTCCTGACCTGGAAGGCACCTGGACCAACGCCTCCCGCACGCCCCTGAGTCGCCCCCGTGGAATCGACCGACTGGTGGTAAGCGCCGAAGAGGCCGAGCGCATTGTCGCCAATATGGGGATAGCCGGAATTTCGCCGGAAAATATCCAGACTGGACCGGCTGTTGACGAACAGACCGGGGCACCACCGGCCGGTGCCCAGGATTTCGGCCTGCGCGGCTACAACCTGTTCTGGACCGATCCGGGTTCTACCCTGGCCTATGTCAAGGGTGAATTCCGCACGTCCCTGGTTATCGACCCCGCCAGCGGTCAGGTGCCCCGCCGGGAAGACCCGCAGCTGGATTTCAACCGGGCCAACTACGGCGCCCGCTACCTGACTGGCGTTGGCGATACCCGCGGACCGGAAGCCCTGCCACTGGCGGAACGCTGCCTGATCGGCTTCGGCAATACCGCCGGTCCGGGCATGATGGGCACGCTCTATAACAGCTCCTACCAGTTTGTGCAGACCGACGACTACGTGGTTATCCATGTGGAGATGGTCCATGAAGCGCGAATTATCCCGATCTTCGATGGTCCGGAGGAAGCACGGGCCAATCGCCGGCCGCAGGCTCATGAACTCTGGTTCGGAGATTCCGTTGGCTGGTACGAAGACGGCTCGTTGATCGTGGAAACGGTCAATGTCAAGCCATTGCAGCTGAGTGAAAGTTCGATTCCCATCACCAGGGACGGCAGAATAATCGAACGCTTTACGCCCTACTCTGACACCGAAATCGTTTACCAGTTTACAGTGGAAGACGACAACATCTACCGCCAGCCCTGGACAGCAGAGCTGAGCTACCATGCCATGGACGGACGCATATACGAGTATGCCTGCCATGAAGGCAATTATGCCCTGCCGGGCATTCTGGCCGGAGCCCGTCGCCAGGAAGTCATGGACGAGTTCGGCTCGGAATAAGTGCCAGCCACAGCCGCTGGCACGGCGAGGGATAAATTACTTCCCGGCGCGGTGCCGGCGTTTTAAACTGCCTGGTTCTAAATTGAGGCAGGTACCGGATTGCGAACGGGTCTCGTGCTCACAATCTACCCGGTTGACGCCTTTGCCAGGAATCCCGGATCGGTTGGCAACGCGGGCCGCCCGCTCCGGGATTCGCCGTTTCCAGGTTTCAGAACCTTACTTCCATGCCCAGGCTGGCCGTGCGAGGCTTGTTAGGCCGGGCTCCGTCGGGGTTCCGGGAAACAATTTCCTGTTCATCAAACAGGTTTTCCATTTTGAAGAACAGATCCACGTTTTCATTGAACGCATACCGGCCGATCCAGTCCAGCACCAGCAGATCCTGGGTTTCCTGCAGGTCGCCGGTCACTCGATTACAGGCCACCTGGGCACATTGTTCGTCCATGTATTTTACAATCAGGTAGTTATTGAAGCCGTTATCCAGCTCGAATCCGGCCCGCAAGCTGTAGATATGCTCGGGAACATCCTTCAACAGGTCACCTTCCTGCACGCCGGTTACCGGATTGTCCCTGCTTATTTCAGCATCGGTCCAGGTGTAGGTGAAGTCCACCGGCAGCATTACCCGCCCCCATTGCAACAGGGCGCTGGCCTGCCACTCGAAACCGGCTATGGTTGCTTCTCCCGTTGTATAGGTCCCGATGTCGGCGCCGTTACTGCAGGGACTGGCCACCGAGCAGTTCTCTGACTTGTCGGAAAAATCGCTGTAAAAGCCGATAGTTTCCACGAACCAGGTATTGCCCCGATAACGCATACCCGCTTCGTAATTGTTGCTGGTCTCGGGCTCCTCGTTGTCCGCTGCCCCGGCACCCAGAGGCGAAAAGCCACGATGCGCTCCGGCCAGCAGTTGCCAGCTGTCGCCGAGGTCATAGGTGAAGGACAGTCCTGGCAGCCATTCCCGGGAGTCACTGGGTGTAACCCGGCTGGTTACCGTGCGGTTCGTGTCGCTGAAGCGTACCTCGCGACTGTCCACGTCTTCGTAACGCAGGGCGGCGGTTACCCGCAAGGCATCGCTGGCCTGCCAGCTGTCCATCAGCCACAAACTGGTGGCGTCGGAACTGCCCACCCGATTGTCGCTTGAACCGGGTAGCAGAACCTCGTCGAAAACCAGCCGCCCGTCCAGCTGGTCGAAGTGTTCCACCGGCTGAAAGCGGTCCACTTCGTCTTCGTGGGATCGCACACCCAGTTCGAGATCGTGAGCACCCAGAGAATAGCCAAGATTGAGCTCGACGCCACGGGAGAAATAACTGCGATTGTTGTGCTTGTAGTCAAGGCCCAGGATGTCAAGCTCACCATTCAGTATGGCCTGTGCTTCAGCATCACCGGCATTGGCCGCGCTGATCAAACTGCCGCCCCCGGAAAGCTTGAACCAGTCGCGCTTGAACCTGTTGTCGTAGGCGATTGCCGTAGCCGTCAGGCTGTCGGTCAACTCCACCTGGTAGGTCAGCTGCAGACTGGAATGACGATTGGTCATTTCGTCAGGCGCAGACAGGGCGTAGCGCCTGTTTGCATCCCTGCTGAAATCGCTGTCGGTAAGTCCCAGGTAGGTTTCTTCGGAGTTTTCCTCGGAGTATTGTGCCTTGAGCTGCAGGCGCTGCGGCATCTGCGCAGTGTCTGACTGCCAGCCCAGCTTCATGACGTAGTCCTCAATGGCCAGTTCGCCTTCGCCGCCGGAGCGATCGATATCCTTGAAGCCCTCACCGTGGCGCTGCACGGTTTCCAACAGGAAGTTGAACTGATCCGCAGTGCCGCCAAACCAGCCATGCACATCGGTCAGGCCCCGCTGATCACTCATCACCCGCAGTTTCCCTTGGCGGTCCTGTGGCACGGGCGTCGACACCAGGTTTACCACACCTCCTGTGGTCTGGGGTCCGTGTCGCAGCAGCGGCGCGCCTTTCAGTACTTCCACCGCGGACTGCCGCTGCATGGTAGGAAAATAGTAGGCGGCCGGCGCCGAGTATGGAGCGGGAGCCATCATGACTCCGTCCTCCATCAGGGTAATGCGGCTACTGCGTTCCGAGGTTGCTCCCCTGATACCGATATTGGGTCGCAGGCCCAGGCCTTCTTCCTCGCGGATGTAGATGCCCGGTACCGTCTTCAACAGCTGGTTGATGTCTGTGGCTATTTCGTTGTTGATCTGTTCCGAGCCGATCACGGTACCGGACCCGGCCAGCTGGCGGGCATCGTCCCGACTGCCGATGATCACGAATTCCTCGACAGCAGGTGTCTGTCCAAGCACCGGTTCACTGGCCAGGCCTGTCAGGGCAAGGCCGATACCGACAACCAGCGGCGCTTTCTGTTTCAGATTCATAACAACTACAACTCCTTTACTATTCGAATATCCGCGAAATTGCCACTTGCCAACTTCGGGGCTGGACTATGACTGCAAGAAGAGTAATATAATTGATAATGATTCGCATTTTCAAGAGATATTGAATCTCATTGCGAATATCAGCAAGATTTACTATCATCGCGATCCACAGTGATCGTTAAATCAATTTGACACCAGGAGCTTCATGTTTATGCGCAAGTTACTAATCCTGTTGGTTGCAGCGCTGGCAGCACCACTGACCGGCGCCCAGGAAGTCAACATTTACTCGGCACGCCAGGAAAACCTGATCAAGCCCATACTGGACCGTTTCACCGACGCAACGGGCATTGCGGTAAACCTGATTACCGGCGGCGCCGATACGCTGATTACCCGCATGGCCAGGGAGGGCGCCAACTCGCCCGCCGACCTGCTGTTAACCGTCGACGTGGGCAGGCTGCATCGCGCCAAGCAACAACACCTGTTAAGCCCGGTGTCATCCACGGTGCTGGACTCGTTGATCCCCGCCCAGTACCGTGACTCGGAAGGCTACTGGTATGCCATGTCGCTGCGCTCCCGCGTTATCGTTTACAGCCAGGACCGGGTTGATCCGTCGGAACTCAGTACCTACGAGGCCCTCGCCGACTCCAAGTGGCGCGGCAGAATCTGTATTCGCTCGTCCTCCAATATCTACAACCAGTCCCTGACCGCCTCGCTGATCAGTCACAAAGGCATCAGCGAAGCGGAATCCTGGGCTCGCGGCCTGGTAGCCAACATGGCCCGTCCGCCCCAGGGAGGCGATCGCGACCAGATCAGTGCCGTGGTAGCCGGCCAGTGTGATCTGGCGGTGGTAAACAGCTATTACCTGGCGGGAATGCTCAATTCCGGCGACGCGCAGCAACGCGAAATCGCCAGCCAGGTTTCCCTGTTCTGGCCCAACCAGGATGGTCGCGGCGCACACATTAATATCAGCGGCGCCGGCGTAGCCAGCAATGCCCCGAACCGGGAAGAAGCCATTCGCCTGATGGAATTTCTCGTCAATGACGAATCCCAGGAATGGTACGCGGAAACCAATGGTGAATTTCCCGTCCGGGACAGCGTCCCCATCAGTGACACACTGAAAGCATGGGGTCCGTTCAAGGCCGACGAAATTGCCCTGGAACAGCTGGGCATATACAACGCCGACGCTGTCCGCCTGATGGACCGCGCTGGATGGAGATAACTCGGCTGTTATGAATCCCGTTACCGGTGAAGCCCCGTCAGGGGCTTCTTCGTTTCTGCCTTCCCGTTCCGGAAACAGACCGTTGATTCCGGTACTGGTGATTGTGCTGTGCACGCTGTTCAGCATTCCGGTATTGACCCTGCTGACCTCACTCGGTGCTTCCAGCGACGGCGTCTGGCAACACCTGGTGGATACCCTGCTGCTGGAATATATCTCGGAATCGCTGCTGCTGATGACAGGCGTCGGTGTGCTGGTACTGGTACTGGGTGTCCTGCCCGCCTGGCTGGTCACCATGACGCGATTTCCCGGCAGCCGCCTGCTGGAACTGGCACTGGTACTGCCGCTGGCCATGCCCGCCTACATCATTGCCTATACCTATACGGGTATGCTGGATGTCGCCGGTCCAGTGCAAAGCCTGATCCGTGATACCTTCGATCTAAGCTATGGCGAGTACTGGTTTCCCCCGATCAGGTCCCTGGGCGGCGCCATTACCATGCTGGGGCTGGTGCTGTATCCCTATGTGTACCTGCTGGCCCGGACGGCATTTCTGGAACAGTCAGTCTGCGTGCTGGAGGTATCCCGCACCCTGGGCGCCTCACCCCGACGCACGTTCACGCGGGTGGCGCTGCCGCTGGCCAGGCCCGCCATCGTTGCGGGTCTTTCACTGGTGCTGATGGAGACGCTTGCCGACTACGGGACCGTCCAGTATTTCGGCATCTCGGTATTCACTACCGGTATTTTCCGCACCTGGTTCGGCATGGGCAGCGAAACGGCCGCGGCCCAGCTGTCAATGGTATTGCTTCTGTTCGTATTGACGCTGGTAATCCTGGAGCAGTGGTCTCGACAGCAGGCTCGGTATCATCATACCAGCAACCGGTACAGCGCCCTTCCGCGGGCCCGCCTGACCGGCTGGCGCAGCATTACCGCCCTGCTCTACTGCGGACTTCCGGTACTGGCCGGTTTCATCATCCCGGTGGTGCAATTGATCCTCTGGGCCGTGGAAACCTGGGCTCTGATCGATACCTCGGCGTTTTTTACGCTGTTTTTCAACAGCCTGAAGCTGGCTGGATTGACCGCCCTGCTGGGCATGGGCCTGGCCCTGTTCGTCGCCTATGGTCGCAGGCTGTTCCCCACGCGACCGGTGCGCAGCGGCTTCAGGATTCTTGGCCTCGGGTACGCGATACCGGGCACGGTGATAGCCGTGGGCGTGCTGATTCCCTTCGCCTGGTTCGACAATACCGTTGACGGTTTCATGCGCGACAACTTCGACATCGCTACCGGTCTGCTGCTCAGCGGCACCCTGGTGGCCGTCGTGTTTGCCTACCTCGTACGCTTTCTCCCGGTGGCGCTGAACACCATCGATGCCGGACTGGGCAAGATCAAAACCAGCATGGATGACGCGGGGCGCAGCATGGGACTCCGACCCATGCAGATACTGCATCGCGTGCATATGCCGATGCTCAAGGGCAGCCTGCTCACCGCCGCCCTGCTACTGTTTGTCGACGTGCTGAAAGAGTTACCCGCCACGCTTATTCTGCGACCGTTCAATTTCAACACGCTCGCCATCCGCACCTATGAACTGGCCAACCAGGAGCGCCTGGCCGAGGCCTCCAGTTCCGCATTGATGATTGTCCTGGCGGGTATTCTGCCGGTTATCATTCTCAGTATCTCCATCTCCCGATCCCGGCCCGGTAATGCGTGATTTCCTCGAACTGAAAGACCTGTCGGTCAACCTGGAAGGCAACCCCATCGTCAAGGAGGTCAGCCTGTGCCTGGCGGAAGGCCAGATCGGCTGCCTGCTGGGGCCCAGTGGCTGCGGCAAGACCACCCTGCTCAGGGCGGTGGCCGGATTTCTCCAGCCAATCGGAGGTGAAGTCCGCATTGCCAACTGCCTGGTCAGCGATGTCACTGCCGTGCTGCCCGTGGAAAAACGCCAGGTGGGCATGGTGTTCCAGGACCATGCGCTGTTTCCCCACCTGACAGTCAGGAACAATATTGCGTTCGGTCTCGACAGTTTAAGCCGCAAACAGAAAGACCGCCGTATCGGGCAACTTGCCGAGTTGCTGGGTATCAGTACCCACCTTGACACCTACCCCCACAAACTCTCCGGGGGACAGCAACAGCGCGTCGCCGTGGCACGGGCAATAGCGCCCAGTCCGAGGATACTGCTGCTTGACGAACCATTTGCCAGCCTGGACGTCTTGCTGCGGGAACAAATTGCCCGGGAAATCCGGCAGGTGCTCCGCCATGAGGAAATCACCACGCTGCTGGTGAGCCACAACCAGCACGAAGCGTTTGCCATGGCAGATGTCATCGGTGTCATGCGGGAGGGCCGCCTGGTGCAGTGGAGCACCGCGTTTGATCTGTACCATGAGCCCGCCACCCCCTATGTCGCTGACTTTGTCGGCGAAGGCGTATTACTGGAAGGCAGGATTCGCGACGACCGCAGCGTGGAGACCTGCCTGGGAACACTTTCTGATGGCAGCCGGCACGGGTTTCAGGCTGGCGCGTCAGTTCGGGTCCTGCTGCGCCCGGACGATGTGGTTCTTGACGATGACAGCGCGCTGACCGCGGAAGTGGCGGAACGCCTTTTTCGTGGCGCCAACTTCCTTTATTCACTTATTCTGGACAACGGCAGTCGTGTACTCAGCCTGGTGCCGAGCCACCACGAACATCCCGTGGGCACCCGCATCGGTATTCGCATTGAGCCGGACCACGTGGTGGTTTTCCCGGAAAACCAGGTAGTCCCGGACTGATCCCGGAAGCTGGCACTCTAACCCGTCACTTTGCCGCTGATGATCAGGTCACACATTTTTTTCAGTATCCGGGTCTTGTCCACCATCATCCTGAATCGCTGATCTTCAGTCACTCCGTGGTAATAGCGGTAGTAAATCTGTTGGCCGATGACGGCTAGACGAAACTGCCCGAAACAGAAATAGAATGGGAAATTGTCCACTGACAGGCCGGTTCGCTGGCTGAAGCGCTGGACGATTTCAGCCCGCGTGGGCGCTCCGGGCGTGTCACTTGGCATTGTACGGTATTCGCGCATCCAGTCCGGATCACTTTCCTGGACCCAGTAAGCCAGGGTGCAACCCAGGTCCATCAACGGATCGCCAACGGTTGACATTTCCCAGTCCAGGACGCCGATCACCCGGAGCGGATGGGCAAGTGAGAAAATAACATTATCCAGCTTGTAGTCGTTGTGAATGACGCTGGCCAGGCCACTTTCCGCCGGCCTGTTGTCCTGCAGCCACTGGATGACGTCATCCATGTCGACAGTATCAGGCGTTACCGCGGCTTCCCACCGCCTGCTCCAGCCATCGACCTGACGCTGAACATAGCCCACCGGGCGACCGAAGTCCTGGAGCCCGGCCTGTTCCAGATCGACTGAATGCAGTTCACTGAGGACATCAAAAAAATTCAACAGCTGCTTGCGCACCTGGCCAGGCGTCAATTCCAGCTCGCTGGGATAGTCCCTGCGAATGACCAGACCCTGGATATAGTTCATGAGATAAAAATCACACCCTATAACCGAATGATCGTCACAGAAATAGACCGGTTTCGGTCCGTAGGGAAAAACATCTTTCAGCGCATTGAGTATGCGATACTCCCGAGACATGTCATGGGCGGATTTCACGGTACTGCCGAAGGGAGGTCGACGCAGAACCCAGCTGTTGGTGCCACAGGTCAGCAGGTAGGTGAGATTGGAAAATCCGCCGGGGAACTGCCGGACCTGGAGTTTTCCCACCTGCTCACCAAGAATCGGGCGCAGGTTTTCCTTGAGCCTGCCAACAGCCAGCTCCTCCCCGGGCCGGATGTCACCGGCCTTGTCCATCAGGCTAGAGTCTGCCACGCCAGTTTCCTGTCTTATCCGGGAGTGTTCCTGGTAGTCGAGCCATCAGCGGAAAGTCACCATGTGGCGTAAATCCGGTTTTTCGAGATGAGCCAGATTGTTAAACAGGGTCAGTGATATTTTGCCATTGCCGTAGCGTATCCGGGTGACCGAGCTGTTGTGAACCATCCAGTTGGTGGCGATCACCTGCTCATCCGGAAATCCCAGCACGCGTTGCAGGGCCAATGCTATCACACCACCGGAAGTGGATATCAGCACACGACTGCCGTTCTGATGCCTAGCCATAAGCGCGTCGATGGCAGAGTGAACCCGTACCTGAAAATCGCGCCATGATTCGAATTCGTGATCCTCGCTTCCCCGGGTCAGTTCGTCGCGAATCCATTTTGCCGTCGCCGCTTCGAAAACCTTCTGGTAGAGCCGTTCCTCGCGGATGGGGAGTCGCAGGCCAGCGGGAAATCCTTCTTTTTCCGCATGCTCCCGCAGGTAGATGGCGATCAGCGGTTCACCGTTGTATTCGTTGAACGCCGGTTCCACCGTTATATCCCTGGCAGATTCTTCAACGTGGTGCAGCAACTTCCTGGCCGTCTCCTGCTGACGCTGCAGGCTGCCGGCGTAAAGGTGGTGAAATGTCTGCCCCAGTTCCTGCCAGTGCCGGGAAAGCAGCCTGACCTGCTCGAAGCCCGACGGGCTGAGCTGGTCATAGGAATCCGCACCAAAGGATGCCTGTCCGTGGCGTACCAGGACCAGTTCACTCATGCGACCAATTACCTGCGGGCAAATCTGCCGGTATGAAAATCGGTATTGCCAAACTGGGTTTCGATGGCTGTAACCCGCTTGAACAGGTGTGCCACATCCAGCTCGTCGGTCATGCCGATGCCACCGTGGAGTTGCAGGGCCTCCTGGCCCACCGCGAAAATGGCTTTACCCAACCGGCTCTTGGCCGCCGAAACCGACCTGGACTTCTCCCTGTCATCGGCACTGCTGTTCAGCTTCATAGCCGCCATCATGACAATGGAACGGGCCAGCTGACACTCGATAAACATGTCGGCCATGCGATGCTGCAGGGCCTGGAAAGTTGCGATGGGTACACCGAACTGCTTCCGCGTCTTGCAGTATTCAACGGTTTTCTGTAGCAGTGCCTCAAGAATCCCTACGCCTTCGGCGGCGATAGCCACCGTGGCGAGGTCAACCACTTTTTCCAGTTCCTGCAGTGCCTTGCCAGCGTCGCCCAGGCAGTTGTCCGCTGCGATCTTAACGTTCTGCAGCTGAATATTGGCGGCCATATGACCATCGATGGTCCGGTACGCGTGTCGATGGATGCCATCGGCATCGCCTTCTACCAGGAACACGGAAATTCCATCCCGGTCGGTTCGGCTGCCGGCGCTGCGGGCGACTACCAGCAACTGATCGGCGTTGGCGCCATTGAGGACTGCCACCTTGTTGCCATCGAGGACTACGTGGTCACCCTTAACAGTGGCAGTGGTTGCCACGTTGGCCAGATTGTAGCGACTTTCCGGCTCACTGATGGCGCAGGCCAGTTGAAGCTCGCCCGCCATGATTTTCGGCAACAGTTCGGCCTTCTGGCTGTCGGTGCCCAATCCTGCCACCAGGCCACCGGCCAGCACTGCCGTGGGCACGAAAGGCTCCAGCACCAGGGCCTTGCCGAGTTCCTCCATCATCACCATCAGGTCCACGGCAGAACCGCCAAAACCACCGTCTTCCTCGGCGAAGGGGACGGTCAACCAGCCCAACTCGGCAAACAGTTGCCAGTTGGCGTCACTGAATCCCCTGTCGCTGGCCAGGATGGTCTTGCGGGTGTCGAAATCATAGTTTTCGCGGACGAATTTCTGCACGCTGTCCTGCAGCATCTGTTGCTCTTCGGTAAATGAAAAGTCCACCTGGATTACCTCGATTTGTCTTTACTCTATCAGTCAGCCGTTCAGCCAGTCCGCCAGCCGACCGGCCGTAGCCTGCGTAAACCGCACTAGAGTCCCAGCACCGCTTTACAGATAATGTTCTTCTGGATTTCGTTGGACCCGCCGTAGATGGAAACCTTGCGGTGATTGAAATAGTCCAGCGCCGCCGAGGCCAGGTACCCCTCACCCAGTGGCTCACCATTAAACCCGTCTTCGAATTGTTCCGGCACAAACGGCAGCGCGTCGTAGCCCGCCACTTCCAGGAACAGCTCATCAGCCCGCTGGGCGACTTCCGTGCCGACGATTTTAAGAATTGAAGATTCAGGACCCGGTGCCTTGCCCACGGTTACCGCCGCCAGGGTTCGCAGCTCGGCATATTCCAGCGCCAGGAGATCTATTTCCATCTCCGCCACCTTACGGGCAAACGCGGGATCGTCAGCCAATTTGCCGCCATGGCCATCGTCACGTTTGCCGGCAACAGTCTTGAGCTCATTGATGCGCCGCTTGGTGTACGGGACACGGGCGATATTGGTGCGCTCATGGGTCAGCAATACCTTGGCATAGGTCCAGCCCTTGTTTTCCTCGCCGATGAGGTTGTCAACCGGCACCTGGACGTTGTCAAAAACGACCTCGTTCACCTCCGGACTGCCATCCATGAGCACAATAGGATTGACCGTTATGCCGGGAGATTTCATGTCGATGAGCAGGAAACTGATACCTTCCTGCTTCTTGGCGGTGTTGTCCGTTCTTACCAGGCAGAATATCCAGTCCGCGTACTGACCCAGGGTATTCCAGGTCTTGGTACCGTTGACCACGTAGTGGTCGCCATCCCGCACGGCAGTGGTTTTCAGCGATGCCAGGTCTGAACCTGCATTGGGCTCGGAGTAACCCTGGCACCACCAGGCCTTGCTCTCGAGAATGTCAGGGAGAAAGCGTTTTTTCTGGTCTTCCGTACCGTAGGTGAGAATTACCGGCGCTACCATTTTGACGCCGAATGGAACCGGCTCCGGTGCCCCGATGCGTCCCATTTCCTGGTTGAAGATGTGCTTCTGGGTTGCCGTCCAGCCAGTGCCGCCATACTCCACCGGCCAGTTTGGAGCCATCCAGCCCTTATCATTGAGGATCTTCTGCCAGCGGACTATGTCATCCTTGCCAAGCCGAATGTTGTTGTCGACCTTTGCACGGATATCGGCGGGAAATTCGCTTTCCAGGAAGTCTCTCACCTCCTGCTGAAAGGCAAGCTCGTCCTCGGTGAAATCGGCATTCACTGCAACCTCCTAAGCTGACGGGTAGTTATCCGATGTCTTGAATGGTCGCGGGTACGTTCAGGCCGGGTGAGCGGTTCGGATCAAGTGCCCGCAATCAGTCAGGGACCTTGTTACCTGGCAGTACAAGGTCCCGAACAGCAGGCACTTTACCATCTTTGCCCGGCGCAGATAAACAAATATCGAACATTTGCTCTATTGCGCCGGAGGCAATATCAATCCGGTCCGGGATAGTTGGACAGCAGGTCGCGAAAAGTTTCCAGGAACGCAACCCGGGACGGCCCTTCGTGCATGTATTCCCCGGGGGTCACGGTGTGAATCCGGCTCAACTGTCCGGCCCAGACATCCTCTCCGGTGCGGGTTTCCCGCATGGAGATGTCGATTACGGCGATGTAACGCAACTCCACGGCGATGGATTCCTGACGTATAAAGGGATTGATATCCTCAGTCTCCGGATCCAGGTTGACATGCTGGTAAGAAAGCGTGACAAGCAGGTCATTGATCTGATCATTGCGCTCCATACCCAGTTCCTGGAACGACGTGTCGAACATCTCCACGACCCAGTTCCGCAGGAAAAGCGGCATGTTCTCGGTCTGCAGTCCGTAGGCCTCGTAGTCGGCGTAATTACCGGGACAGCACAGCGTGACCGTGTTGCCGATTCGCAGGCCATTCTGCACACAGCCCGTCAAGAACAGTACGACGAGCAGGAGCGCCGCTTTTGATTTCCTCATACTACCCATTGGTCAACTTCCTCCAGTCTGCATTGTCGTGACGCTGAATTTCCGCAGTCCTTATACCACGGATTCGACGACTGATTAGCGCCCTGCATTGTAACGAGTTGTAACCGTCCGAATCTTGATCCATGCCGGACAAGGTGAAGGAATCGCGTATTATAGTTCCGTGTAAAAAAGTCAATGATGAAAAACGGCAAAGGTGAAGGTAAATCATGGAAAATTTCACTCCTTACAGTGCGTTGCTGGGTGGCGTGCTGATCGGCACGGCGGCAACGCTCATGCTCTGGGTAAACGGGCGCATTGCAGGAATCAGCGGCATCCTTGGCGGCGTGCTGTTCCCGGTAAAAACCGACGCGCTGTGGCGGGTTCTGTTTATTATCGGCCTGCTCAGCGGCGCCGTCGTCCATATCATCGTCAGCGGTTCGGCCATACGGTTCGAACCCCAGGCAACACCCCTGACAAGTGTGCTTGCCGGATTCCTGGTGGGGTTTGGCACCCGCCTGGGCAGCGGTTGTACCAGCGGTCACGGAATCTGTGGGATCGCCAGGGTGTCCAGGCGGTCGTTCACAGCAACCCTGGTGTTCATGCTGACCGCCATCATCACTGTATTCACGCTACGGCACATACCGGGGATGACGCCATGAATGAACGACCGAATCAACCGCTTGCACTGGTTGCAGTCTACCTGTCCGGCCTGCTGTTCGGCCTGGGCCTGACGGTTTCCGCGATGGTGAATCCGGCCAAGGTCATTGGCTTTCTCGATATTGCCGGAAACTGGGATCCCAGCCTGGCACTGGTGATGATCGGTGGCCTGCTCATCACCCTCCCCGCCTTTCAACTGATTCTCAAGCGGGATCGGCCTCTGCTGGAGTCCCGGTTTTTTCTTCCTGCCCGCACGGATATCGACAGGCGGCTCATCGGTGGTGCCATCCTGTTCGGCATTGGCTGGGGACTTGCCGGTCTCTGTCCGGGCCCGGCGCTGACAGCCCTGGTAACGCTCAACAGCTCGTTAGTACTGTTTGTCGTGGCCATGATCGGCGGCATGATTATTCATCGTATTACGCTTTCTTGAATCTCCTTGCCGGGATCCCGTTGCTCAGTGCAGCGAGGTGGGCCGATGGAAACCTGTCAAAAAAACGATTTTAACGCCGATCAATAGTATTGAGCCGATTTTTACTGTATTTTTCGCGCTTCAGGAATGTCCTGTACGGCAGGACTGCCCTGCGACCAGAGTGGAAATAATCAATTCAGGAGAAAAAATGAAACTATCGAAATTTGCCCGGAACACATTGCTGCTGTTTGCACTTTCCGGTGTCGTGGCCTGTAGTTCCAGTGGCGATATCGAAGAACAGTCCGGGCAGGATACCGAATCCGGTCTGTCGGGCATCGACGCCAGCACACAACGGGCCCAACAGGCCCAAAGTGAAGCGGAACGTCGGGCTGCGGAACAGCAGGCTCGTATTGAGCGGGCAGCACTGCAGACCACCGTCTTCTACTTTGACTTTGACATTGCCGAATTCCGTCCGGCTGATCGCGATGTGCTGACTTTCCATGCCCGGGACCTGTCCGCCAACCCGAATAATCGGATCAGGCTGGAAGGCCATGCGGACGAGCGGGGTACACGCGAATACAACCTGGCACTGGGTGAGCGTCGAGCGCAGAGCATAATGAACTTTCTCATCGTCAATGGCGCGTCTCGAAGCCAGATGGAAATCGTCAGTTACGGCGAAGAACGCCCGGCGGA
>Ga0070726_10003011_pt1 | contig 14595 bp, 10 predicted proteins | sample tdAd471_FD_67275 | JGI IMG/M metagenome (GOLD analysis project Ga0070726, IMG submission 67275) | Marine sediment microbial communities from the Atlantic coast under amendment with organic carbon and nitrate - tdAd47.1 | ecosystem: Environmental > Aquatic > Marine > Coastal > Sediment | place...
GGAACCGGGCGCAGTCGATGCACGCGCGACGATCCGCACGCGCTGGCGCATTGCGACCAATCCGCGCCGCACTGCGGACGAATATGCGGTGTGGCTTAATCAGCTTTTGGCCCTTGAGGGCTATGCGATGAGTGATGTCGATGCGGTCATCATCGCGACGGTTGTGCCGCGTGTGCTGCATAACCTCGAAGTGCTCGCCGACAAATATTTCAAGGTCGCGCCGCTGATAGCAGGGGACGGCAAGGCGGAATGGGGCATCAAGCTGGATGTTCCGGAACCAGCCTCAGTCGGTGCGGACCGCGCGATTAACGCTATTGCCGCGCATGCGCTGGTCGGTGGAGATTTGATCGCCATTGATTTTGGCACAGCCACGACCTTTGATGTTGTGGACTATACTGGCGCCTATAAAGGCGGGATCATTGCGCCGGGCATCAACCTTTCGCTCGACGCGCTGGTCAGTGCGGCCGCCAAATTGCCGCGTATCGCCATTGAGGCGCCTGAAAACCAGTCTGTTATCGGTGTTACGACCGAAGAACAAATGCACATTGGTGTGTTTTGGGGTTATGTTGCGATGATGGAAGGGCTAGTGGAGCGCATGCGCGCGCAAATTGGCCGCCCGGTTAAGGTCATTGCGACAGGCGGGCTGTCTATTCTGTTTGATGGCCATACCGATTTATTTGACACCATCGAGCCTGATCTGACGATTGACGGGCTGGCGATGATTTATGCACGGAGTTTGAATAGCTGATGACCCCTGGAGATGAGTTGCTTTTCCTGGCCCTGGGCGGGTCAGGAGAGATCGGTATGAATGCTAATCTCTATGGGTGTCGCGGCAAATGGGTGATGGTGGACCTGGGCGTGACCTTCGCCGATCCCTATTATCCCGGCATTGACCTGATATTCCCCGACCTCAGCTTCATTGAGGAGCGCAAGAATGACTTGCTCGGCATCGTGCTGACGCATGGGCATGAGGATCATATCGGGGCGCTGCCCTATCTCGCAGCAGACCTGAATGTGCCGCTATATGCTACGCCTTTCACGGCGGGGCTGATCCGTGGCAAGCTGGATGAAGAAGGTCTGCTCGATCAGGTCGAGCTGAATGTGATCGAGAATGAAGGCAGTTTTGAGCTCGGCCCCTTTGGCTTTCGCTATGTGCCGCTGGCGCACTCTATCGCCGAGGGCAATGGGCTGGTGATCGAAACGCCGCATGGCCGCATATTTCATACAGGCGACTGGAAGCTGGACGAGGACCCAATCATTGGCGAGCCTGCGACCGAGGCGCAATTGCGCGCCATTGGCGATGAAGGCGTGTTGGCTCTGGTGTGTGACAGCACCAATGTATTCAATGACAAGGCGAGCGGGTCTGAAGCCAGTGTCCGTGAAGGGCTGATGGATATTGTGCAGGGCGCAACGGGGCGGGTAGTAGTCACGACCTTTGCTTCCAATGTGGCGCGGCTCAAGACATTGGGCGATGTCGCGCGCGCCAGCAATCGCCGGCTGTGCATGGCGGGGCGCTCGCTGGACAAGATGGTCAATGTTGCTCAGGCGACCGGCTATCTGAAGGATTTCCCCAAGCTGATCGACTGGGATCTGGCGATGGACTTGCCGGGGCATGAAGTGATGATTGTCGCAACCGGCGGGCAGGGTGAATCACGCGCGGCGCTGGCGCGTATCGCGGGTGAAACACACCCTATCAAGCTTGGGGAGAGTGACCTGGTTGTCTTCTCCTCCAAACAGATACCGGGCAATGAGATCGCCATTGGCAGGGTGCAAAATGCGCTGGCGGAAACTGGCGTGGGTATGGTGACCGAAAAGCAGGCGCATATCCATGTGTCGGGTCATCCCGGCAAGCCGGAGCTGAAGGCCATGTATGAATGGCTCCGCCCGGAGATATTGCTGCCGGTGCATGGGGAAGTGCGCCATATGAAGGAGCAGGCGCGTTTTGGCCTGTCCGTAGGTATCCCGCATGCCGTGACGCAGAAAAATGGCGATATGGTGCGTCTTGCGCCGGGCAAGGCTGAGATTATCGGTCATGAACTGACCGGGCGTCTGGTGCTGGACGGTGACATCATCTTGCCTGCGGACGGTGGCACGATCAATGAGCGGCGCAAGGTGGCGCATAATGGTCATATCAGCGTTGCGATTGCCCGCAATGGCAGAGGGCGTCTTGTTGGCCAGCCGCAGTTGCGCATGCAAGGCGTTCCGATGGAAGAAGATCGCGAGACATTTTTGGCGGAAGCAGGGGAAGATGCAGCGGCCGCCATTTTGATGAAAGGCAGCGATGAACTGGAGGCTGTGCGTGAGCGGGTGCGCCTTGCCGTGCGGCGCTGCGCTGCGCGCTGGACTGGTAAGAAGCCTGTCATTGATGTGCTGATTATCGACACCCAGACGGCTTAAGGGAAGCAGATCATGCAGCTCACGTCCATCATCGCTATCTATTTTCTGTTCTGGGCGTTGAGCGCTTTTCTGGTTATGCCTTTCGGCGTGAAAACTCCCGATGAAACCGGAGAATCGCTTGTACCGGGCCAGGCGGAAAGTGCGCCCAGCAATTTTAGTCCGAAAAAGATCATCATTCGCACGACAATCGTGTCAGCGCTTCTCTTTGGCCTATATTATGCCAATTATGTGAACGGCTGGATCACGGTTGATGATATCGATTTTGTTGGTGATCACCGCCAGGATTGATGACTGACGGGGATCGAATCAGGCCCTTTTAATCACCGCAGCCGGTCGATTGCCTGTGCCAGCGCCACATAGAGTTTGCCGATATCCGAGGACAGCAGGGTAACGCCCAATGGGCTGCCATCGCGCATGGCGAGCACATTGCGCAGCATGGCCTCAAAGTCATGAACATAGCGGTTCACACCTTCGCGGAAGCTTTCATTAGCGTTGTACAGATCGCCAATATTGCGGGCTTCGCTTGCGTCAAGCAGGCGCACCGCGCGGCGGGTAAAGACGCCGCGATCCCCCTTCAGATAGGTGGACCAGCTTGAGTCGCTGACCTCTTCGGTGAAAAGCTTGGTGACATCGATAGCGATGCTGTTGAGCGATTCGATCAGTATGGTCGACTGGCGCGAGAAATTGTCCTGATCGCGCTTTTCGGCAACTTGTTCGGCTTCGGCGATTCGCTGCTCTATGCTGGCCGTTGTGTCAGCGATCGTGAGCAATTGGCGCATCAGCCGGTCAGAAGCAGTATGGGCGGCTTGAACTGCATTATCGGCGATGGAACTGACTTCTTCGATGCGCGCCTTAAAGGTGCCTTCCAGTCGCTCGGAAAGCAGTTTTTCGCTGGTATCGCCCAGTTCATCGGTAGCATCGGCAATAGCGCGTGAGAGCGCCTGACGGGCCCGTTCTCCTGCCTGTTCGGCCATCTCCTTGACGCGCAACAAAGTGGCGATGAGTTGCGGGCCGGAGCTGTCGGCCAGCCGCTTTGCGTCATTGTCTGCGTTCTGGAGGGCGCTTTGCAGAGCGGCCACCTGTTCCTGACTGTTCACAAGCGCCTGTTCGCCGCTCTCAAGCCAGTTGGTCAGCTTGCGACCCTGACCGCTGAGCAGCTCTTCCGTGTCTTTGGCGCGGCCCAGAATGGCTGCGGATACGGCTTCCAACTGCTCGATCTCCGGGCCGATAGCGCTGAGTATTGTGCGGCTTTGCTCAATGCGTTCGTCAAGCCGGGCAAGCGCGGAGGGATGGCCTTCGTCAAGCTCACGCACGCTGGCATCCAGCGCGACCAGCAGTGCTTCTGAACGGGCGATCATTGCATCGGTGGTGCTGTTTCCGGCTTTCAATGCTTCGTCAAGCTGGACGGCGCGCTGGGCGAGGTCATCGAGTGAAGTGTTGAGGCGCTGGGAGCTGGATAGTCCCTCTGCTTCGAAACTCTGGAAGCGTGTGCCCAATTCATCAATGCGCAGGGCCAACTCGTCACCAATGCCGCTCAGTGCGGCATTTTGCTGATCTACCAGACGATCCAGATCATGCAGCCTGTCTTCGATATGGCCTATTGTTTCGCCATAAGCGGCAACAGCCTGACCGCCGATAGAGGCAAGAGCGCCCTGGGATTGTTCTACAAGCCCATTGAGATTGGCGATATGTGTATCAAGAACCGTGCCGGTTTCATCAATCGCCAGTCGTGCCTGCTCAACGGCCGTTGCAATCCGGTTCGCGCTGAGGTCCGCCATGCCATTCACTTCGTCGCCAGCGGAGCGGGTGCTGTCTTGCACCTGCATGAGCTGCGCAGTCAGGCTTTGTGTGGCGTTTAATGTGCGTGAACGCGCTTCCTCCGTCAGTTTGACGAGAGATTCGAGGCGTGTCTCAAGCCGGTCAACCTTGTCCGTCAGCGCTTCGCTGCCCGTCACAAGCGCAGTTGAAACCCGGTTGGCGCGCTCTTCGACTGCAGGCAGGCTATCAATAAGCTGCCCGAATTGATGTGCGAGCGACAGGCCCGCCCGTTCGATCACTTCGCTTTGTTGCGCTGATGTGCTGGCATGCTGGGCCATGGTCTTGGCAGCAGATTCGAGGTTGATGCTGGCGGACGCGCCATATTCTTCGAGCAACATGGCCTGCTCACGCATAGTCTGTCGGGCTGTGTCGAGCTGCTGGTTGACGATGGCGAGACGCATATCGAGCGCTTCGCTCTCCTTGCGCAGATGTCTTGTAATGCGCATGAACCGGTCTGCTTCGCCAGCGCTGTTGCGCAGTAACAGTTGGTAGACGACGGCCACGAGGATGAGCGGCATGGCGATTACGGAAGCGACATAGGGAATTTGTTCGAGCGCTGGGAGTGTCAAGTCACGGCGGTAGAAGAGATAGCCGGCAAAACCAGCCCAGCCCAATGCGGCCAGAACAAGCGTGATTCTGGCGCTCGTGATGAACGGGGAAGCGCTGATGCTCTCCTCTTCATAGCCGATATTCTCATATGATACCCCCGTAGGATAAGGCTCATCCTCATGCCTTGGTGGCACTTCGGCATGAACATCCAGCAGGAGTTCTTCGTCTTGCAGGGCAGTGTTTTGCGCCATTGGCTCCTCGCGTCGCAGTCCGACGACTTTTTGTCCCCCAGTCATGGGGTTATGTGTAGCAGGTTTTTTCTAATGGAAAACGCCAATTTGCAACAGTCTGTTAACCTTGTGTGTTTATCTGTGGCAAAATGTCATTCGAAGGTACGAATCTTAGCGCTTCTCTGGTCGCTGCTGTGGGCGATGATCCTGCATTATTACATGACCTTCGCCGGGCTTTTATCGAAAGCGCTGACCGGCAGATTGACCTGCTCGCACGGGCTGAAGATGAAGCTGCATGGCATCATGCGCTGTGGCGCCTCAAGGGGCTGTGCGGCAGTTTTGGTGTCGTTCATGTTATCACGATGGTCGAGGAAGCCGAGCAGACCCCCCCGGGTGATCCAAGGAGCCTGCGTCGATTGCGTTCGGCGCTCACCACGCTTTCGGTTGACGGATAATCTATTTCTGGTGTTGATCGCCGGAAATTCAGGCATTTCTGAAATAATACGCCATAAGCCCAATATTAAAGTCTCAAGTTAAGCAACGCCCTGCCTTGCATATTTGCTGCCGGGTTGCGAAGAGGGGCCAACGATACTCTAACGGGTCATTCCATGCCTCTGGCAGCCATATTATGCGCAACAGCGCCTTCTTCCGATAATGCGGAGACCATGCGGGGGCAGCTTGTCTTCGCCACACAGAGCTTGACTGAATATCAGGCACGGCAGGCTATTTATGCCGGTGCCGACAGAATATTTATCATGATCGAGGCGGTAAGCCCGGGCTTGTCACGCATGGTAGACCGGTTCACGAGTGACGGCGTCGATGTGCATCTCGTGCGTGATATGACGGCACTGGCGCGCCAATTGCCACGCAATGAAGATATATTGCTGTTCGCAGACGGTATGGTGGTTGACCAGCGCTATGTCAGTGACCTGGCGGAAAGCGAAGGCAATGGCCTGCTGGTGGTGGCAGATGACAGTGCCAGCGCCCATTTTGAGCGTATTGACGGAGAGCATCGCTGGGCTGGCGTTGCCCGTATCACGCCACATACGCTGTTCAATACTATGGACCTCATCGGCGATTGGGACCTGATGCTCACATTGCTGCGCGCGGTGGTGCAGAATGATCCCAAGCGCATTATCATAGATCAGGCGGATGTGCTGGAAGGCCGGGTCGCGTTGATCGACCGGCAGGCAACCGCTGATGTGGCAGGCAAAAATCTGGCACGGCCCGGAGATGCAGATGCCGGGCGGTTCGCGGCTGGTGCCGAGCGTTATCTGTTCTACCCTGTGACCCGGTTTGTGGCGACCCGGCTCTTGCGGCTGCAAATCCCGGCGGAACATATCCGTTGGAGCGGGATAGGCGTTGCTGCGCTGGGGCTGGCGGCGCTCTATCCCGGCTGGCTATGGGTAGCGCTGCCATTGTTTTTGCTAGCGCTGATGACCGATATGGTCGCCGAACATATCGGCGCAATGACCCGCCTTGCACCTGTGGGTGGCATAATGCCTGTCATAACGGTCGGATGTGTGCTGCTTGGCGTCAGTTGGGCCGGTATATGGGCCGGGGTGCGGTCTGACAGTATCCACCTGGCGCTGCTTGGCGCGATTACGCTTGCGGCGCTGGGGCAGGAGCGCAAAAGAGCGCTGCCGGACTGGGCATATATAACACCGGGTACAGGCGTATTGTTGCTGATGGCCGGGCTGGTTACCGGACGGCTGGCGTCTGCCGTTTCTCTGGGTGCGCTGGCGGCGATTGCGTCGCTCGGTGCCATGGTGTTGATCCGGCGCAAATGATGCCTTTTGGCCTTTATCCGCTACGATAATATGGAAACAGAGTCTTGCGACAGAGTTTAGCGGAAATTTACCCTAATCCGTTATGCATGCCACAATGAGCGAAACATCGCCCAATCCTTCATGGGGCGCGTTTGACAGGCGCCCGTCACTGCCGCCCTCTTACTGGGGCGCGCAGGCTGACGCATTGCACCATCATATGTTGCTTGAACGCTGCTTTGACGGGCGTGAAGCGCGGTGGAGCGATGCGCTGATTGCGCGTACGCGGCGCCATGTTGGCGGCTGTGTGTCTGCGGTCGAAATGGGCCTGCGCATGGCGCTGGACCCCATTGCGGTTTCAGAACTTTCTTTGGCAGATGCAGTGCCACAGGATTATTGCTGGCGCGCAGTACAGCATAAACCCGCTATATTGAGCGCATCACTGCTTCGGCATTTTCGCGACCGTGCGGCGCTGAGCCTGATGGGGCAGGAAGCAGCAGATATTCCACCCTCTATGGCGGAAATCGAGCAGGATCAGGATTTTCCATCGGACGCGGCGCAAAGTCTGGCCAGCCTGTCGTTCATATTGGCGGGCTGGCGCGATACCAGCCCTGATCATATCGCGATGCGCCCGGACCTGCCCGCTGAAATGATGCAGGATCTGGTCTGGACCTGTGCTGCGCTGATGACGCAGGCACTTGTCCGCACTGATCTGGTTCCGGTGCAGGAGGCTGTTGCGCTGGTTCAGCGCGCGGGGCATGCAGTGCTGGAGCGTTATGATGAGCAGCACAGCCCCTTTGCGCTGGCACCGCTCTTCGCATTACAGATGCGCGCTGTTCCGGCAGAGGAAGAGCGGCTTCTCACTTTGGCGCGCGGACAGCATGTCATGGCGCTGCTCGCCATTGCTGCGGAGAGAAATGGTATAGAAATCAAGCATGTGATCAGCTCTGTCGTGGAAGGGGTGGAGCGGGATATATTCACCCTGTGTCGTGCGGCGGATTTCCCGCGTGAAGTCGCTGTCCGGCTCGTGCTGGGACGGCGCATTGTCTCGCGCGGGGTGAAGGACAAGGTGCTGGTAGACTATGCGGATCAATATGAAGCTAAGTCCTGCGAGGAAGCGCGCGGCGCCGTGCTCAATTTGAGTCTTGATGAAATTTTCCGGGACCGTCTGAATGAATTAGGCCGTTGGGAAAGCCGCCATGATGGGTGAGGCACCGCTATGACGGTTGAGGCAGTCATGCGTGAAGTGGTGACGGCGCATCTGGATGCGTCCGATATCATTGTCAGCGCTGATGATATTATTCTGCAGCTTCAGCGTGCAGCCGGTGGTGAGCCGGACGGACGGATTGCTATTCCGCAAATTGCGGCTGTCGCGCGATTGGTGCGCCGCCTTAAAATATTGATTGCGCGCCCATTGGTGATCGGCGGTGAGGAATATGATATTCGCCTGTGGGTACGTGCGCGGCCTGAAAACGGCGGGGTTGAGCTGCAATTTTCCGAATGGCAGGAATCTCCCCATAGTCATGGCGATGAGAACATGGCCCAGCGCGCGGCGGAGATTGCGCTTGCGCCCGAGGGTGGCGAATGGCGCACGGACAATCAGATGCGCTTTATCCAGCTTGGACAGGGACTGGATTTTGCGGAAACGGGTGATGAGTTCTTCGCCATCTTTGTCGAGAAATCTTTTGTCAGCGCCTTGCGTGGTGATCAGGGCTTTGTAGGCAGCATAGCAGCACGCCGGGCCTTTTTCGGCAAGCTTGCCCGTCATGAAGCAAGTGGGCGCAGTTTTTATATTTCAGGCCATCCATTGTTTGATGTTGACGGCTCCTTTCTTGGTTATCGTGGCAAAGCGACGCCTGATGAGGCTGAGGATAGGCCAGACGAGCGACAAGAGGGCGATATGTCCGGGCCTGAAACCGGGCCGGATCTGGCCAGCGAGGCTGGAGTCATGGAATCAACCGGCATGCCTGATTTTGGTCGCAGGCTTGATCTGGCTTTGCGCCTGCCATTGGGGCGTATCATTGCCAATGCCGAGACCATTCGTGAGCAGATTGAAGGGCCTCTGCGCGGTGATTATGCTGGCTATGCCACGGATATTGCTGACGCCGGGCGGCATTTGATGGAGCTGGTCGATGACCTTGCTGATCTGCAGGCGATTGACCGGGCGAATTTTTCGGTCGTGCATGAAGAAATTGATCTGGCCGATATTGCCCGTCGCGCGGCGGGCCTGTTGAGCGTCAGGGCGACTGACCGCAATATCCGCATACAGGCGCCCAAGAGTGATGAAACAGCGCCAGCGACAGGTGAGTTCCGCCGTGCGCTGCAGATTACGGTCAATTTGCTCAACAATGCAATCCGCTATTCACCTGAAGACTCCACAATCTGGCTGCGCGCCGATGTGGAAGGCAAGAACGCCGTATTGGTGGTCGCTGATCAGGGGCGGGGCATTGCCGCAGAGGATCAGAAACGGATTTTCGACAAGTTTGAACGCCTTGGCCGCGAAGATGCTGGCGGCACGGGCCTTGGCCTCTATATCTCCCGCCGCCTCGCACGGGCTATGGGCGGCGACATAATGATCGACAGTGCACCGGGGCAGGGTGCACGGTTTATAGTGAGCTTGCCGGGGCAATAATGCCGGTTTGGGACATGCCTGTATAGTATCGCCATTCTCGTCTGGCCTGCCCATAAGCGATCATTTATCCGAAATTCGTTGGAGAGCAGATTGCATGCTTGCTGCATTGTTACTAGGGTTGGGAGACTGTGCTCCGTCGATATAGGAAGTGAATAATGACGTGTTTGTGGTTGCGGACTTTGACGGGACTGTCAGCGGGTTTGATGACTATGGGTCTTGCTACGCCAGCGCAGGCGGGTGACGTGATTGTTTGTAACAAGAAACAAACGACTTTCTATATAGCCTCTTTCCATAAAGATGGACCACTAAGCTGTGCCTTGCGTAAAACCAACTGTTCGATCGTTTCCGCTGGATGGTGGGCGCTGAAACCGGGTCAATGCTATCGGCCAAAGACAGGTCTGTTCTATGACACATATATGATTCTCATGTTCAAAGGAAAGAAGGGAGAGCGGTTGTCCGGCCAGTTTGCAGTAAATAATCATGTTCTTTCTGGCCGAAAATATCGCGGGAGCTCTGGAGTTAATGGCGACCGGGCATGCGTGAAATGGAGCAATTTTGACCGGCGAATATCGGGTAACTGGAATTCAGCCTTCAACACCAGATGCCCAGACGGATATGAATCCTTTCCGGTTTCCATGTACGCCAGAAGTAATTCGGACGGTAACGAGACCATCAATTTGCGATAAGGTGATGTCTGTAAAATAAAGGGCGGCAAGCGTGTATTGCGCCGCTATGCTATAATGGCTTTAAACCAGACCTCGCATCAACAAAAAGGCCGATCCCGCAGGACCGGCCTTTCCTTGATTTTAAGCCTTGGCGCGTTGTAATCAGCGCTTATCGACCGGTACATAGTCACGCATGGTCGGGCCGGTGTAGAGCTGGCGTGGGCGACCGATACGCTGGGCCGGGTCGGAGATCATTTCGTTCCATTGTGCAACCCATCCAACGGTACGGGCGAGAGCGAAGAGCACGGTGAACATCTCGGTTGGGAAACCAATGGCCGAGAGGATGACGCCCGAATAGAAATCGACATTGGGGTAGAGCTTCTTGTCGACGAAATACGGATCCTTGAGCGCAATCTGTTCCAGCTCGCGCGCGGTGTCGAGCACAGGATCATTGATACCGAGCTTGTCGAGAACATCGGTGGCGGCCTTGGAGAGCACCTTGGCGCGCGGGTCAAAATTCTTGTAGACGCGGTGGCCGAAGCCCATCAGGCGGAACGGGTCGTTCTTGTCCTTGGCGCGTGCGATATATTCAGGGATGCGATCCGGTGTGCCGATTTCGCGCAGCATGTTGAGCGCGGCTTCGTTTGCGCCGCCATGGGCAGGGCCCCACAGGCAGGCAATGCCCGCAGCAATACACGCAAACGGGTTCGCGCCCGAAGACCCGGCAAGACGCACCGTCGAGGTCGAGGCGTTCTGCTCATGGTCAGCATGGAGCGTGAAGATTTTGTCCATCGCATCTTCAATGATCGGATCGACAATATATTCTTCAGCCGGGACCGAGAAGGTCATGTGCAGGAAATTGCCCGTATAGCTCAGGTCATTGCGCGGATAGACGAAGGGCTGCCCAACCGAATATTTATAAGCCATGGCAGCGATCGTCGGCATTTTGGCGATCAGGCGGTGGCTGGCGATCCGGCGCTGGACCGGGTCGTTAATGTCTGTCGAGTCATGATAGAAAGACGATAATGCGCCAACCACGCCACACATGATCGCCATCGGGTGCGCATCACGGCGGAAACCGCGATAGAAGGTGGAGAGCTGCTCATGCACCATGGTATGACGCGTGATGGTTGAGGTGAATTCTTCCAGTTCGGCTTTGCTGGGGAGCTCCCCGCGCAGCAGAAGATAAGAGACCTCCATGAAGCTCGACTGCTCTGCGAGCTGGTCAATCGGATAGCCGCGATGCAGGAGAATACCCTGATCGCCGTCAATGTAGGTCAGGCCGGAGTCACAGCTCGCGGTAGAAGTGAAGCCCGGATCATAGGTGAATTTTCCGGTGTTGGCGTAAAGCTTGCGGATGTCGATGACCTGAGGGCCGACCGAGCCATCCAGGACCGCATAATCCTGAGCATTGCCATCTACTTCGATTTTGGCCGAATTGTCCGCCATGTCATACTCCCTGTTGTTGCCCAACGGTGCGCAGTGCAGTCGCGTCCGTCAGTCTAGCTAATGCTTCCTCTTTACCGAGGAGAGCGAGAACGTCAAAAATGCCTGGGGAGGTTGTGCGTCCGGTCAGGGCTGCACGTAAAGGCTGTGCGACTTTCCCTAATCCAAGTTCGGCAGCTTCGGCAACCCCGCGTATATTTTCTTCTATAGTCTGTGGCGACCAATCTTCCAAATCACGAAGCGCTTCAATGCACTCACCAACCAGAGCAATGCCATTATCATTTAATAGGGCAATAGCCTTTTCATCATAGCTGAGTGGGCGGCTGGCGAACAGGAAGGTCGCGCCATCGGCAATTTCGTCGAGCGTCTTGGCACGGGGCTTGAGGCTCTCCATCGCCACGACCAGCACAGGTTTTTCTGTGTTATCCAGTGGTTTGCCGAGCAATGTTTCAAGGCGTGGTGCCACTATATCAGCAAGGCGCATATTATCGGCTTCGCGCAGATAATGGCCATTGAGGTTTTCCAGCTTCTTGATGTCGAAGCGCGAGGGGGATTTTCCGACGCCGGAAAGGTCGAACAGCGCGATGGCGCGCTCGCGGCTGATGATTTCTTCATCGCCATAGCCCCAGCCCAGACGCAGCAGATAATTGAAGATCGCCTCGGGCAACATGCCCATCTCGTCGCGATAGGCATCAACGCCCAAAGCGCCGTGCCGCTTGGAGAGCTTGGCTCCGTCCGCACCATGAATCAGCGGAATATGCGCATAAACCGGTTCATCCCAGCCCATCGCCCTGATGATTACCAACTGGCGAAACGCATTGTTGAGATGATCATCGCCGCGAATGACATGGGTGATGCCCATATCATGATCATCAACCACAACGGCGAGCATATAGGTGGGGGTTCCGTCCGAGCGCAGCAGGATCATGTCGTCCAGCTCTGCATTCTGGACCACAACCCGCCCTTGAACGGCATCTTCGATCACGCTTTCGCCTTCGCGGGGCGCTTTCAGGCGGATGACGAACGGCGCGTCGCCCCCCTCTGCGGGGTCGCGGTCACGCCAGCGGCCGTCATAGCGCATCGGCTGCTTGGCGGCGCGCTGTTGCGCGCGCAGCTCGGTCAGCTCCTCTGATGTGGCGAAACATTTATAGGCATGGTCTGCCGCAAGCAGCTGATGCGCGACCTGTGCGTGACGCTGAGCGCACTGGGTTTGATACACTGGTGGCTCGTCACTGCCCAGGCCAAGCCAATCCAGACCATCGAGAATCGCCGCTATGGCTTCGTCTGTAGAGCGCGCGCGATCAGTATCCTCGATTCGGAGCAGATATTGACCGCCATTGGCTTTGGCGAACAGCCAGTTGAAGAGCGCAGTGCGGGCGCCGCCAATATGCAGGAATCCGGTAGGGGAAGGCGCAAAGCGCGTTACGACAGGCTTTGTTTCACCAGTTGCCTTCACTCGTAAATTCTCCGACACTTGAACATCTGACATATAAACATGCGGGCACAGCGAAGTGCGCTGCGACAATGGATATGATAGCACGGCCCTAGCATGGCTTTTTCCCGATCACAAATGCATGTTGCACCGCACAGTTTTTCTTTTGGCAGCAGCATGCCATATATTGAGGCGCTGGTTGAATCCTGGCTGGAAGCAGAGCGTGAGAGGGTTGTGCTCTGGGTGCCGGTGGCTCTGGCTATCGGTATAGGTGCATGGTTTGCCTTGCCGACGGCTTATGTTTGGGCGGGCTTCATTGCTGTGTGCAGCCTTATAGCGCTTATAGCGCTGCGTTTGCCGCGTGGCGGGCGCTTGCAGATGCTTGTGGTCGCCGGTGCTTTATGGATGGCGCTGGGCTGTGCGCTCATCTGGGGCAAGGCGCTGCTGGTGGGCGAGCCGCCACTTGCGCGGCCCGTGTTTACACAGATTGAAGGACGGGTGATTGCTGTTGAGCGACAGGCGGCGCTCGAGCGGGTTCGTCTGACAATAGCGCCAGAGGCGAGGCCGGACTTGCCGAATCATATTCGCGTCAATCTTGATGATGAGAATGGGGTGGAGGGCATAGGCAAGGGCGCGCGCATCTCGTTTCGCAGCCGCCTGATGCCGCCACCGCCGCCAGCTGTTCCCGGTGCTTATGATTTTGCACAGCGCGCCTATTTTATGGGGCTGGGGGCGACAGGGCGGGCGCTGGCGCCTGTGATGGTTCTGGAGCCGGCACAGGATAATACAGGCGGGCTGCGGCAGCGGTTGATCGATCATATTGGCACGCGACTTGAGGGCGGTGAAGGGGCCATTGCCACGACGTTGGCGACGGGGGATCGCGGCGCCATAGCAGAGGAGGACGCACAGGCGATGCGCCGCAGCGGGCTGGCGCATTTGCTCGCGATCAGTGGTCTGCATGTCTCGGCGCTGATCGCCGGGGTGATTTTTCTCGTGTATCGCCTGCTGGCGCTCAGTTCGCGTCTTGCGCTGGGCTGGCCATTATTATTGATAGCGGCAGGTGCCGGCGCGGTAGCCGGCATCGGCTATACTTTGCTAACAGGCGCGCAGGTGCCGACGGTCCGGTCCTGCATCGCTGCTTTGCTGGTGCTAGGCGGGCTGGCGCTGGGGCGTGAGGCGATCAGCCTGCGGCTTGTGGGTGCAGGGGCTTTGATTGTACTGCTGCTTTGGCCAGAAGTGCTTGTCGGGCCGAGTTTCCAGATGAGCTTTGCGGCGGTCACGGTGATTATCGCATTGGCAGAAACACAATGGTTTCGTGGCTTGACCCATGCGCGCGAAGAGGGCTGGGCGATGAAGGTGGCGCGCTTCCTGTTAGCATTGTTTGTCACCGGTCTGGCTGTGGAAATTGCGTTGATGCCGATTGCGCTGTTTCATTTTCATCAGGCAGGCTTGCTCGGGGCGCTTGCCAATCTGATAGCTATTCCGCTCACGACTTTTGTCATCATGCCAGCTGAAGCGCTGGCTTTGTTGTTCGATATGATAGGGTTGGGCGCGCCCTTCTGGTGGGTGGTGGGCAAGGCCATCGGCCTGTTGCTTGATGTAGCGCATTGGGTGTCGGCGCATCCGCTCTCTGTCTGGGCATTGCCACATTTTTCAACCG
>Ga0070726_10003014_pt1 | contig 14591 bp, 14 predicted proteins | sample tdAd471_FD_67275 | JGI IMG/M metagenome (GOLD analysis project Ga0070726, IMG submission 67275) | Marine sediment microbial communities from the Atlantic coast under amendment with organic carbon and nitrate - tdAd47.1 | ecosystem: Environmental > Aquatic > Marine > Coastal > Sediment | place...
CAGAGACGGATTCAGAGCAATCCCATGCGAGTGTTGGACTCGAAGGCAGATGTAGAGGTCGTGGCGGATGCCCCAGTGCCCCTTGATCATCTCGGGCACGCAGCATTGGCTCACTTCACTGCGGTCAAGAGCGGGCTCGAAGCGTTGGGCATTCCGTTTGAGATCAACGACAAGCTCGTGCGAGGGCTCGACTACTACAACCGAACGGTCTTCGAGTACGTCGGAACCGACTACGACGCAGCCCAAACTGCACTCGGCGGGGGAGGGCGATACGACGGTCTCTTCGAGATCCTCGGTGGGAAACCGACCCCGGCGGTGGGGCTGGCAATGGGTGTGGACAGAATCCTTCTAGCCTCCCAGGTTCCGGACGATGAGAACGCCCTTGACGTCTTCGTGGTCGTTGCAGATGAAGCCAAACGAGGCGATGCGCGCTCTCTGGTGTCGACGCTTCGATCGGAAGGCATCCGCACCGACATGACGGACGAACAGCGTTCGGTCAAGGCGCAGTTCAGGGAGGCAGACCGCCGGTCCTCGGCCTTCGCCGTGATCGTCGGAGATGAGTGGGATGAAGGGCAGGTAGCCGTGAAGTCGCTCTCGTCGGGAGATCAGCAGCTCACAGCTACGAAGGAGATTGCGGGATGGCTCAAAGCCCGATGAAGACGGCAGGCGCAGGCACGCTCCGCGCAGAACACGCAGGATCGGAAGTGACCCTTGCGGGGTGGGTCGGACGACGACGCGATCACGGCGGCGTGATCTTCATCGATCTTCGGGATGGGTCTGGGGTCGTGCAGGTCGTTCTGAACCCTGACGAGTCTCCGGCGCCAGACGACGTGCTTCATGGGCTTCGTCTCGAGTACTGCGTTCAGGTCACTGGCGTTGTGCATCCTCGCCCGGAAGGAACGGTCAACAGTGACCTTCCGACGGGTGATGTTGAGGTAACGGCAGCGAAGCTGACGGTGCTCAGCGCTTCCGAGCCGCTGCCGTTTCCGTTGGACGGACGTACCGACATCGACGAGGGTAAACGACTTGAGTACCGGTACCTGGACATGCGCCGCGAGCGCGTGGCAGGAAATCTCAAAGCAAGATCCGCTGCCATTAGGGCAATGCGCAATGTGATGGATGAGCAGGGATTTCTTGAGGTCGAAACTCCGACACTGATCGCTTCAACACCAGAGGGCGCACGAGATATGCTCGTTCCCTCCAGACTCCGCCAGGGTCATTTCTACGCATTGCCACAGTCGCCGCAGCTCTTCAAACAGCTGCTGATGATCGGCGGTGTCGAGCGGTATTACCAAGTCGCCAAGTGTTATCGAGATGAGGACTTCCGATCCGATCGTCAGGTTGAGTTCACACAACTCGACTTCGAGGGTTCCTTCTGGGGACAAGAGGATGTTCTCCAGACGATTGAACTGATTTCGAAACGCGTTGTGAAGGACTTGGTAGGCACAGACCTGGTGGATCCGATCGTGCGGATGACCTATGCCGAAGCAATGGAGATGTACGGCACCGACAAGCCTGACATTCGGTTCGAGATGAAGATCACTGACTTGTCGCCTTCGTTCACAGCCACTGAGTTCAAAGCTTTCGCCGGAGTGATTGCCGACGGCGGAACCGTGAGAGGCATCAACGGTGGTCAGCTTGGCCTCGCTCGGTCAGGTCTTGACGGATTGGTGGCTGAGGCCCAGACCGTCGGGGCGAAGGGTTTGGTTTGGATGGTCGTCGAGGAAGACGGTTCACTGCGGTCGCCGGTCACGAAGTTCCTATCCGAGTCAGAACAGGCAGAGATCGCCGAAACGCTCTCGGCAAGGCCCGGCGACACTTTGCTGATCGTTGCAGACAAGAAGAGGACAGTGCTGAACGTCCTCGGTCATCTCCGGCTCCACGTGGGTCGTCCTGTCGCCGACTCGACGCTTGCCTTCGCGTTTGTCGTCGACTTTCCGGTATTCGAGGTGGCCGACGACGGTTCCTTGTCGCCGGCGCATCACCCATTCACCGCACCAGCGGACATTGAGACCCTGGTCAACTCACCAGAGACTGCGGTGTCCAAGGCCTATGACCTTGTCCTCAACGGCACGGAGCTCGGGTCAGGGAGCGTGCGGATACATGACGCAGACATGCAGGCGAAGGTGTTCGAAGTCATGGGGATTAGTGATGAGGATGCCGAGGGGCGGTTTGGGTGGTTTCTCGAGGCGCTTCGGTATGGCACACCGCCGCATGCCGGTTTTGCGATCGGCATCGATCGGATGGTCTCGATCCTGAGAGGGGAACCGAACATCCGCGAGATCATCCCGTTCCCGAAGACACAGTCTGGCGCCGACCCTCTGACGGGATCGCCGTCTCGGGTGGAGGACGACCAACTCGGTGAACTCGGAGTCCTCATCAATCCCGACGTCGTTGCGTCGTGGGAGGCCGCAGTTGAGGACGGCGAAACGCTTAGCGAAGCCTGATGGCCGGAGAAGATCTCTTCGCCGTATCGCGTGACGAGATCAAGCGATCGAATGCACCACTCCCTTCTCGGATGCGTCCTCGAACGCTCGATGAGGTCATAGGTCAACGCCACCTCCTTGGCACTGGGGCAGCGTTTCGATCCATGGTGGAGTCGGGGCGGCTTGGATCAGTGATTCTGTGGGGACCACCAGGTTCAGGGAAGACGACTCTCGCGAGGGTCGCTGCATCGTCCACCGGTGGCTCGTTCGAGCAGCTTTCAGCAACGAGTGCTGGAGTTAAGGACGTGAGAGAGGTTCTCGCAAGGGCAGATCAACGGCTTGGCGAGGGTCGAGGGCGGACCGTGCTCTTTCTCGACGAGATCCATCGATTCACAAAGGCTCAACAGGATGCCCTCCTTCCCGGTGTCGAGGACGGGACAATCACGCTGATTGGGGCGACAACTGAGAATCCGTTCTTCGAAGTCAATTCTCCTCTTATCTCGCGGGCGACTGTCTTCAGAACCGAGGCCCTGACAAGCGACGAAGTCGGACAGTTGATTGATTCGGCGTTCGCAGATCAGATGCGAGGCATCACCGGCGTTGACATCACCGATGACGCAAGGGAGGCGATATCTGAACGTGTCGGCGGAGATGCCAGACTTGCTCTCAACACCGTCGAGGTCGCGGCCACGATCGCTCTGGGAAGAACAACGGACATGATCGATCTCGACATAGTGGAGGAGGCGCTCCAGAGGAGAATCATCCGCTATGACCGCGCGGGAGACCGCCATTACGACGTGATATCTGCGTTCATCAAGTCGATGCGCGGATCGGATGTCGATGCCGCCGTGTACTGGCTTCAGACAATGATTCAAGCCGGCGAGGACCCCAAGTTCATCGCTCGGCGAATGGTGATCTTCGCAAGCGAGGACGTCGGTCTCGCTGATTCACGAGCGCTTACCGTCGCCCTCGACGCCTTTCGGACGGTGGAAGTCGTGGGGTTACCAGAGGCGAACTTCGCAATGACGCACGCAGTTATGTACCTGTCGCTGGCGCCAAAGTCTGATTCGGTGAAGTCGACCATGATTGCCGGAGGCGAATTAGTTGAGACCGACTCGGGAGGCGAGGTCCCACCGCACCTCCGTTCGGGAGCTACAGCCGGCGACAAGGACTTCGGCTTCGGCGTGGGATACGTTTATCCCCACGGCGATCCGCTAGGCGTGGTTGCGCAGGCATATCTCCCTGACACAGTGGCTAATCACACCGTGTATCGGCCGAAGCCGGTCGGAGACGAGCGAGAGATTGCGGAACGGCTCGAGAAGATCGACCGGATTCTCGGGAAGCGGAATCGGTCGTAGCTGCCGGTCTGTAGAGTGCCAACATGTTTACGAGACTTCGGTGGTTTCTCTACGGCGTGATGGTGTCCGTCCTCATCGGCGCGATGGTTATCAAACGAGCACGTTCGATGAAAGAGCGACTCGATGCAGAGGGCGTGGCACGGGTGGCGGCCTCATACGGTGCAGACATGGTCGAAGCCGCCGGAAGAGCGCTTCAACGATCCGCCCGCCGCGGCGAACTGACGGTCGTTGAAGATGTCGTCGAGGGGAACGCCTGACACACACATCGTGTGGCTAACCTCGACCGCCTATGAACACCAACGAGATTCGGCGTACCTTCCTTGACTTCTTTGAACAGCGTGACCACACCGCTGTGCCTTCAGCGTCGCTGATCCCCATAGATCCGTCACTTCTGCTGACGGTCGCCGGCATGGTGCCGTTCAAGTCGTATCTCCTCGGCGAGGAGAAGCCTCCGTACGACCGAGCGGTGAGCTCGCAGAAATGTCTGCGGACCGCCGACATTGACATTCTCGGGACGACGGCTCGGCACATGTCGTTCTTCGAGATGATGGGCAACTTTTCCTTTGGCGACTACTTCAAGGAACGGGCGATCCCACTCGCCTATGAACTCGTGACTGAAGCGTATGGCATCGACCCTGAGAAGCTGTGGTTCACCGTGCACGATGACGACGATGAGGCAGCCGAGGTTTGGATTGATGGTGTTGGGATCGATCCAGCGCGTCTTCAACGAACCGACAAGGACAACTTCTGGCAGATGGGTGTGGCTGGTCCTGCGGGGCCGTCATCTGAGATCTTCTATGACCGAGGTTCTCAGTACGGCCAGGATGGCGGCCCGATTGTGGACGAGGATCGGTTCATGGAAGTCTGCAACCTCGTCTTCATGCAATACATCCAAGATGTGCCGTACAACGTGGTCGGGAACCTGCCTGCGAAGTCGATCGACACCGGCATGGGGCTCGAACGAACAGCCGTCGTCCTGCAAGGTGTTGAATCGGTCTTTGACACGGACACGATGCGCGCTGTCATGGCGGTTGGGGAGAACCAAACCGGCACGACCTACGGTGTCGACGACCGTTCGGATGTGTCCCTCAGGGTCCTGGCAGACCATGGACGTGCACTGACATTTCTCATATCCGATGGTGTCGTGCCTTCAAATGAGGGCCGCGGATACATCCTGCGCCGCCTCTTGCGACGAGTGGTTCGGCATGCTCATCTTCTCGGCTCCACGAACCCGATCGTCGCTGATCTCGTCGATGTCACTGTTGCAGAGATGGGTGAGGCATACCCAGACATCGTCGAGCGCGCAGGCTTCATCAAGGAGATGGCGACTCGTGAAGAGGAAGGGTTCTCGCGAACGCTTGCGGCAGGTGAGCAACTGCTTCACACCGAGATCGAAGGTCTTGAGGCCTCTGGCGAAATCTCGGGGGGTACCGCCTTCAAACTGCACGATACGTTCGGATTTCCCATAGAACTCACGGAAGAGATTGCCGCTGACCAGGGCTTGTCGGTTGACAGAGCGGGGTTCGACGCCGAAATGTCTTCCCAGAAGGACCGGGCGAGGGCCGCATTCAAAGCGGACCACGGCGGTGCTGAGGCTGAGACGTACCGTTCGGTGCTTCGGGGTATCGATCAAACCGATTTTGTGGGATATGACCTCCTCGATGCTCGTGCGTCGATCTTGGGACTCCTCAGAGATGGCGAAGCCGTCGAACGAGTCGAGGAAGGCTCCGAAGTCGAGGTGTTCCTTGACACCTCAACGTTCTACGCCGAGTCGGGCGGTCAGGTGGGAGATACAGGAACGATCACGACTGACACTGGGACGGTGAAGGTCCTTGATACACAGTTCGCCCTGCCTGGCGTGCACGGCCACAAGTCAAAGGTAATCGCAGGTTTCGTGATGCGAGATCAGCAGGCGACGCTCGCCGTCGATCGAACACGTCGGGAACGAACCCGTAAGAACCACACCGGAACCCACATTCTGCATTGGGCTCTCCGCGATGTCATCGGTGACCATGTGCATCAAGCGGGTTCGCTTGTTGCGCCGAACCGTTTGCGCTTCGACTTCTCGCACTTTGAAGCGGTCGGGACGGAGGAGCTGCACCACATCGAGAAGACGGTCAATGAGAGAATCATTGCGAATGAGGCCGTCACCACGATCGAGACCTCCAAGGTTGAGGCCGAAACGATGGGGGCGATTGCGTTCTTCGGAGACAAGTACGGCGAACGGGTCCGGGTCGTGAGAACAGGGAGCTTCTCAACTGAGTTATGTGGAGGAACACACGTTCCCTCGACCGGCCAGGTCGGACCGCTCGTACTCGTGAGCGAGGGCTCGGTCGGTTCGAATATTCGAAGGGTGGAGGCGCTGACGGGTGCTGCTGCCTATGACCACCTCAGCGGTTTGAGGGCGACTCTCAACGATGCGTCAGCCGTGCTGAAGACCCAACCCGAAAGGCTGGTCGAGTCTGCGAGAGCACTCACCGCCCAGTTGAAGGACACAGAGAACCGACTTGGCGAGTTCGAAGAGCGAGATCGCGCTGCTGCTTCGAAGGCGTTGGTTGCCGAGGCCGAAACGATCGGCTCCAACCAACTCGTAGCGGGAAGAGTCGACGGACTCGGAGGGGATGGTTTGCGTTCACTTGCGTACCAGGTCAGGGACCGGATTGAGTCTGGTATCGGTGTGCTCGCATCGGTCACCGACGGCAAGGCGTCATTGATTGCTTTTGTCACGCAAGATGTCGTCGCTGCGGGGGGCTCAGCGTCGGTTGTCGCCGGTGCCGGCGCCGCAGTCCTCGGTGGAGGGGCAAGCCGTGATGCCGAACTCGCACAGGCTGGGGGGCCGAACGTTTCTGCCATCGACGGAGCGCTTGCAAGCGCACGCAAGGCAGCCGTGGAGATCCTGACCGCCCCGTGACTGGTCGCATTCTTGGCTTGGATCCCGGCGAGCGAAGAGTCGGAGTCGCGCTATCTGACCCGACCGGTACCATCGCCTCACCCCACCAGTACATCGACCGGCGGACGCAGTCACTCGAGGATGAGCTCCGTGAGTTGTGCGTTGTCGAGGAAATTTCCTTGATCGTTGTGGGCCTCCCGATCAACCTCGACGGGTCGGAGGGTGCTTCTGCTGGGAAGGCAAGGGCCATAGGAGAGATTGCAGCGGAGGCCACAGGGTTAACGGTGGAGTTCCAGGACGAGCGGTTTACATCGCATACAGCCGAGACCGCGTTGATATCGGGCGGAGTCAAGCGAAAGAAGCGCAAGGAGAAGCGGGATCAGGTTGCGGCGGCCGTCATGCTGCAGGCCTATCTCGACAAACGAGGCAATGAACGACGAATCTCATGAACCACATGATCGACTTACCAGTGCGCGAACGCGTCGGTTTGCGATCGGTGGCGCGATTGTGGCCAGCGTGGTTGCGATGGTCGTCGTAGCGAACGTGTTCGCTGGCATCGTCTCGCCTGACACACAGGACTCTGTCGAAGCCGGTGTTGCGGTAACAGTATCGATCGAACCAGGATCTGCCGCGTCAACGATCTACGCAACATTGTCGGATGCAGGGGTCGTGCGATACGCGGATATCGAGCGGGCTGTCAGCGAAGCGGACGCCGAAGGCAAGCTTCAACCGGGAACCTACGACCTTGCGACCGGCATGGAACCGGGCGAAGTCCTCCGGCTGTTGGTTGAGGGAGGTACAGCCCCCGATTCGAGAACGATCACCGTGGTCGAAGGCTGGACCATTGAGCGAATCGTCTCTGAACTCGCGGACGCAACTGAATTCACAGAAGATGAGTTTCTCAACGCTCTGATTGCTGGGGGCGTGACTTCGCCGCTTGTCGACCAGGCACCGCAGTCCCTTGATCTCCTCCAGCGGTGGGAGGGACTGCTGTACCCAGCGAAGTATCAGATTCCAGAAGGATCGCAGCCGGCGGCGATGCTCCAGACGATGGCCGACGAAATGGTGGTGCGATTCGAGGCCATTGATTGGGCACCGATTGCCGAACTCGACATCTCGCGCTACGAGGCGTTGGTCATTGGCAGTTTGATTGAGTGGGAAGCGGGCACCGAAGGGGATCGACCGCTCATCGGAAGCGTCATCCACAACCGCCTGGCGGTACCGATGCGGCTCCAGATCGACGCAACGGTGATCTACGCCCTTGGTGAGAACCCAGGGGTCGTCACGGCAGAGCACCTCGCGATCGAATCGCCGTACAACACCTACCGGATAGACGGACTTCCGCCGACACCCATCGGAGCTGCATCTACCGCCAGTCTCCTCGCCGCAATCAACCCTGCCTCTACGGAGTTTCTCTTCTACGTGCTTGCTTCTGAGGACGGTTCCCACGCATTCGCGGTGACGTACGAAGAGCATCAAGAGAACGTGCGGGCGGCCAAGTCGGCGGGTGTGCTCCCATGAGGTTCGGCGTCGTCGGAGACCCTGTCCTGCACTCTCGGTCGCCGGCCATCCACAACGCGGGCTTTGCGGCGATCGGCTTTGATGGGTTGTACGAGCACATCCATACTCCTTCGGAGCGCTTCCAATCGGTGGTCGATGGGCTCAGGACCGGATTGCTGAACGGAGTGAGCGTCACGATGCCCCACAAGGGCCACGCCTTCGCCGCTGTCGACAAGCGCACAGACCTAGCCAATCGAACGGGGGCGGTGAACACGATCATCGCAAAGGATGGCACTCTGTGGGGGACCAACACGGATGTAGCTGGCGTTACCGGAAGCCTCAGATCTTGTGGGGCGTCACCCGATGCCCCAGTTCTGATTCTCGGGGGCGGCGGTGCTGCTGCAGCAGCGTTGGTTGCCAACGAAAGACGCCAACTGTTCGTGTCGACCCGCGATCCAGGAGACGCCGCCGCGGTGCTGCGACGAACCGGTTGTGCCGGCGGTGTCGTTGCCTGGGAGGAGGGCGTTGCTGGGAGCGTGGTTGTCAACGCGACCCCGCTCGGCATGTACAGCGAAGTCTTACCTCGCTCGGTACTCCACGTGGCCTCCGGACTTCTGGATATGACCTATGGGGCCAACGTCACACCCGCCGTTGCGTGGATGCAGGGCGAAGGGCGGCCCACAGCAGATGGTGTCGACATGCTCGTGTGGCAGGCCTACGAGGCCTTCACCCTGTTCACCGGCGCGGAAGCGCCGGCCGGTGCGATGGCGGCCGCAGCGAGGTCCGTTTCTGGGTGATTCCCCGAATCGTGCGCTGCACTCCGTATGCTCGCCCCGATGATCTTCGTACTTGGTCTTGCTGTCGTTGCCGGTGCTCTCGCATCGCGTTCAATCGTCGCAGCCGCGGACGCGCACCGTTTCGGTGAAGATGACCGCTGGGTGGACCCTCGATGCTCGGCATGTCGACACTCCAAGCTCTCGTTGACAATGCTCAGATGTCGCTCGGCTGCACACCCGCAGCGGTTCGCGAATGCCGTCGTCACGATCGCGACAGTCTCCCTCGGCGTCGGTATGGCCTTCACGGTCCCATCGCTATGGCTGTGGCCTGCATACGCAGTGTTCGCAGCGACCCTTGTGCTGCTCACCGTGACCGATTTGGACACGTTTCTCATCCCGAATCGCATGCTCGGACCCGGCATCGTCGTCGGGTCGCTGCTCCTCGTTGGGGGGTGGGCGCTCGACACAACCACGGGATCGGTTCTTCGGGCCGTCGCGGCAGCTGTTGCGTACTTCTTCGTCATGTACGTCCTCGCCCTGCTTGCCCGCGGAGGGCTTGGCTTCGGCGATGTCAAGCTTGCCTTCCTCATCGGACTGTTCACTGGGTACCTCAGCTGGGGCTATGTGCTGATTGCCGGCGTCGGGTCGTTCCTTGTCGGAGGCCTTGTATCGCTGATTCTGATTACCACCAAGCGACGTGGCAGAAAGGACGCAGTCCCATTCGGTCCCTTTATGGTGATTGCGGGGCTCGTTGCTGTCTTCTGGGGCCAAGCGATCATTGACTGGTATGTCGGCTAGGTCCGTCTCGCCGGCTCGAACCTGAGAACGCCTACGATTGCGGGATGCTTCGTTTTATCACATCGGGGGAGTCGCACGGTCCAGGGCTGGTGGCCACAGTCGAGGGTCTGCCTGCAGGGCTTGACGTGTCGGCAGAGGGCCTTGGCGACGAATTGGCCAGGCGAAGGCTCGGCTACGGACGCGGCCCTCGTATGCGCCTCGAACGGGATGAACTCGAGATACTTGCTGGCGTGCGATTCGGTAAGACACTCGGATCGCCGGTCAGCGTTCTGATACGAAATACGGAGTGGCCCAAGTGGGAGGCAGAGATGTCCCCTCATCCAGGGGAAGCGTCCAAACGGGAGACCAAGCCGCGGCCAGGCCATGCCGATCTCGTCGGCATGCTCAAATACGACACACATGACGCGAGAGACATCCTTGAACGGGCTTCGGCAAGAGAGACAGCCGCACGAACAATCGTCGGGTATCTGGCCAAGCAGCTGCTTGGGGTCATCGGGGTCAGGGTCTTCTCCCATGTCGTAGCGATCGGCACGGTTTCCGCTGACGACAACGCACCGCTGCCTCGACCGGAGGATCTCCCGACAATCGATGCATCCGGGGTCAGGGTCTTTGATACGGCATCCGAAGCAGCAATGGTGGCAGAGATTGAAGCCGCCAAGGCGGCCAGGGACACCTTGGGAGGCGCGGTGGAGGTTCTCGCCTACGGACTGCCTCCGGGTCTTGGCTCTCATGTGCATTGGGATCGCAAGCTCGATGGGCTTCTCGCAGGAGCCGTCATGTCGATTCAAGCCATCAAGGCGGTCGAAGTCGGAGATGGCATCGCTCAGTCTCAATCGCGCGGCACCGCCGCACACGATGAAATCATTGGTGACAACGGCACATTCGGGAGACGGACAAACCGTGCCGGAGGTCTCGAAGGAGGCATCACGACGGGACAGGTGCTGCGCGTCAAGGCCATGATGAAGCCGATTGCGACAGTCATGCGACCGCTCGACACCGTGGACGTGGAGACCAAGCAACCAGAGAAAGCGTTTCGAGAACGGTCGGATGTGTGCGCCGTTCCGGCCGCAGGCGTTGTTGCCGAGCAGATGGTCGCCATCGTCCTTGCAAGCGAGGTCCTGCGTGCCTACGGAGGAGATACGATCGCCGACATCTCCGACCGTCACAAAGCCGTGCTCGCAAGACACGCCGAGTTCTAGCCGTGGGTCATATCTGGTTGATTGGCATGATGGGTTCCGGCAAGACAACCGTTGGGGCCATCGTCGCAGAGCGTCTTGGCCTCCCTTTCATCGACATCGATACCGAGGTGATGACGAGAACGGGTCGGACGATTCCTGAATTGTTCGAGCAGGGCGAATCTGTGTTCAGGCTGAATGAAGCAGATGCCATTGAAGCTGTGGCCGGTTCTACCCCGCATGTGATCGCGACAGGGGGAGGGGCTGTGCTCGCCAAACGCAACCTTGAACTCATGAGGGAAACGGGCACAACCATCCTGCTCACCGCGTCGACAGCAACGATCCTCGACCGAATCAGCACCGGTGCTGATCGTCCGCTCGCACCGAATCGCGACGCCGTGGAAGCGATTTCCGAACTCAGGACCGCCATCTACCTCGCCGCCGCCGACCACGCAGTTGACACGGACGGCGTCGACCCGTCTGTTGTCGCCGAAAGGGTCTATGCATGCGTAGCCACCTGATCACCAACGCTGGCGTGCCGGTATCTGAGATTCTTGTCGGTCGCAATATCATCACAGCCGCTGCTGAGGCCGCGACCGTTTCGGGTCGAAAGGTTGCGATCCTCTGTCAACCAACGACGGCGGCTCTCGCAGAGTTGTATGCAACGGCGTGCGCGTCAATCGGGGCGGATGTCGTCGGCATCACGCTTCCGGACGGGGAGGATGCCAAACAACTCTCGATCGTCGAAGACGTGTACCGGAAGTTGAATAGGGCTTCGCTCTCACGCCACGATGTGATCCTTGGAATCGGTGGCGGGGCGCTGACGGATGTCGCTGGCTTCATCGCTGCAACGTATCTGAGGGGGATATCTGCTATCTACGTGGCCACGACGCTCCTCGGTGCTGTCGACGCCGCAATCGGGGGAAAGACGGCGGTAAACGTTGACGGCAAGAACCTTGCCGGGGCCTTTGCCCATCCGTCGCAAGTCTTCATCGACATTGACGTGCTTGATGCCCTCGAGAACCGTCTCAAGGTGCAGGGTGCAGCGGAGGCTCTCAAGACCGGCTTCATCGCTGACATGACGATTGTCGACGCATACGAGTCCGACGGTCTTGGCGCTGACCTAGAAGACATCGTCAATCGCTGCGTTGCGGTCAAGACAGCAGTTGTCAGCGAGGATTTCACCGAGGCGGGTCGCCGTGCCCATCTGAATTACGGTCACACGGTCGGACATGCGATCGAGACCTCAACCGGATGCAGCCATGGGGAGGCCGTCGCGGTCGGCATGGTGGCCGCTGGTGCTGCGTCGCGCCTTGCGCTTGGGTTCGATGGCTCTGACAGACAGCATGATGTTCTCGCTGCTGTTGGTCTTCCCGTGAAGGTTCCCGTCGGCGGAGTGACTCCGCACGTTGAGCAGGTGAGGAGTCTCATGGCGTTCGACAAGAAGCGGGATGTCGATGGGCTGCGGATGGTGATGCTCGAACGTTTCGGCTCACCTGTCGTCGTCCCTGCGACCGACGCTACCGTTCGTGCCGCATTTGAAGCCATCGGCCTTGGCTCATGATGCAGGCACCGAGGAGTGACGCATGATCTCAACCAACGATGTGAAGCCGGGGGTAGCCCTGAATCTTCCTGAAGGACTTTTCACGGTCACCGAATATCAACACGTCAAGCCTGGCAAGGGCAAGGCGTTCGTTCGCATGAAGCTCAAGAACGTGCGAACTGGCGCTGTCATCGATAGAACCTTCCGTGCTGGTGAGAACCTTCCACAGGCGCGTATCGACCGTCGTGACTTCACGTTCCTCTACAAGGACGAACTCGGCTTCCATGTCATGGACGGTGAGACCTATGCCCAGACGAGAATCGACGCCGCGCTTGTCGGCCATTCTGCGGACTTCCTCGTCGACGGCATGACGATTCGAATCGCGATGTTCGAGGACACACCGGTTGATATAGAACTTCCAGCGTCCGTCGAACTCGAAGTCACCTATGCCGAACCCGGGGTCAAGGGCGACAGGGTTTCAGGTGCTACGAAGCCTGTCACCTTGAGCACAGGGAAGGTCGTTCAGGTGCCGCTGTTCGTCGAGCAGGGGGATCTCTTGAAGATCGACACACGAACCGGTGACTACATCACCAGAGCGACATGATCGAAAACGACAGGGCTGACGCTCTTGGGGCCCTGTACGCGGCTGACGCAACAGACACCGAGACTGTCGACGTAACCGGAATTTCTCCAAGGGCCGCTGGCCTCGCACGAGGAACTATGGAGCACCGATCGGATATCGATGCTGCGATTTCCGACGTCTCAACCTCGTGGCGCGTGGAGCGGATGGCGGCGGTGGACCGCAGCATCTTGAGGCTTGCAGCCTTTGAACTCATGTATACCGACTTGTCGACGGCGATTGTGATTGACGAGGCAATCAACCTCGCGAAGGAATACTCGACGGTCGACAGCAGCAAGTTCATCAACGGCATTCTGGACCCGGTTGCGCGAAACGCCAGGGAACCGGCTGATCCCGTCTCGTAGTAGTGTGTCGTCTACCGACCTTTAAGGCAGCCCTGTGAGGCTGCCAAGGATGGAGAAAGAATGAAAACGAATGAATCGCCGTGCGCCAAGGTGCACGGCCTTTTTGTTGCTCGTGAACGGTCAGTCACGTGTCTGGAGCCGACATGCGGCAGGTGATGGACGCAGCCGACTTGAACAGGGTGGTTCGACGGATTGCGAATGAAATCTTGGAGCGAAACCAGGGCATCGACAACGTACTGCTTCTCGGCATACCGACCAGAGGAAAGCCGCTCGCGGACCGAGTCGCAGCAGCTCTGTCGGAGATCGAAGGATCAGTGGTCGAGGCAGGATCGCTCGATATCGGCATGTACCGCGACGATCTCGACAGCCGTCCAAGAACCAGAATCGGACCGACCGACATACCGAAACCGATCGATGGCGCTGACGTCGTCCTCATCGATGACGTTCTGTTCACGGGGCGCACGATCAGGGCCGCACTCGATGCGCTCGCAGATCTCGGTCGTCCCTCCACAGTGCAGCTTGCAGTCATCATTGATCGCGGCCATCGGCAACTTCCGATTCGTCCAGACTTCGTAGGCAAGAACATCCCGACGTCCCTCACCGAGCGTGTGTCCCTTCGCGTTCGGCCACAGGACGATGAAGACGGCGTCTGGATCGGGAGTGAGGTTCTCGCATGAACCACTTCCTCACGACCGAGAATCTCGACCGAGAGACCCTCAGCGGCTTGCTCGATGAGGCGGACGGATTCGCCGAGGTGCTTACGCGGCCGATTCCCAAGGTCCCTGCTCTGCGTGGTAAAACGGTGGCAACGATGTTCTTCGAGCCCTCCACGAGGACGCGGATGTCATTTGAGAAGGCGGCCAAAGCGCTATCGGCTGACACGGTTTCGTTCTCACCAGGAATCTCCGCTTTGTCAAAAGGTGAGAGCCTCAAGGACACTGTCCTGACCATTAGAGCCATGGGGGTTGATCTCATGGTTGTGAGGCACAAAGCAACTGGTGTCGCATGGCGACTCGCCGAGTGGCTCGACATTCCGGTGATCAACGGCGGAGATGGTGCCCATCAGCACCCAACGCAGGCGCTCTTGGACTGCCAGACGATCCGTCAGCGGTTCGGGACGCTGGCTGGTCTTCACATCGCG
>Ga0070726_10003015_pt1 | contig 14590 bp, 11 predicted proteins | sample tdAd471_FD_67275 | JGI IMG/M metagenome (GOLD analysis project Ga0070726, IMG submission 67275) | Marine sediment microbial communities from the Atlantic coast under amendment with organic carbon and nitrate - tdAd47.1 | ecosystem: Environmental > Aquatic > Marine > Coastal > Sediment | place...
AAGCTGGTGTTAAAGCACAGCCCGGATCAATTGATCAATCTGCTGGGTTTCGATGACAATTCTCAACTTGCCGTTTTCAAAGCCGAGCATGCGGTGGCTCAGTGTACCACCGTGCAGGCTGAGTGCGCAGCTCTGCTAGCGAATTTATGTCAACAGACAGAGACGCCACTTATTCACCTTTCAACCTGCTATGTGTTTGATGGCAATAAAAAGCTTGGGTACAACGAACAGGACGTAACACAGCCACTGGGTGTTTACGGCAAAACTGCACTTGAAGGTGAAAAAGCAGTCAGTAAGTTAGAACAGCATATTATTATCAGGTCAGGGTGGCGTTTCGGGCCACGGCAGTGTGATGTTATCGATGCCTGGATTAAGGAATGTAAAAAGAACCAGGGCGAGCTTTCCGTAACACAAAGGCGCTTGAGTCCTACGCCTGATGAAGATCTTGCTCGGGCAATATTGGCAATTTGCTTTCAGGTTGACTGTGAAGCAAATGTCTGGGGCACGTATCACTACTGCGGTCTGGAGACCAAAAAAGAAAGTGAGTTCGTACGCCAGGTGCTCAAATATGCATCCCAGCATGATGAGGCAGTTTATCAATTGTTAGAAAATATTAAGATTCGGGAAAGCCAGCCCGAAATTCCTGAAGTGTCTAATATTACACTTTCCAGCAAGAAGCTTTTTGATACTTTTGGTATTAAGCAGCGGTCCTGGCATGGCAGTCTGCAGACAACGATCAAATCGCTCTATTACGATCTGGAGCAGGAAAAGCCTGACGCAGTTAATCCTATGAGCGTGGAATTGCCCGAAAAACTGGGATCGAGAAGACTGCATTAGCAGTCAGTAAGTCTTTGTATGAATCGCTATCACTGGATTTCCGATGAAGGATGAGCTCACAACGCTTGATGAAGCATTACGACAACTGACGAGCGGAATTCGATGCATAGTCAAAACAGAAGCGGTGTCTATTTCTGCGGCATCTGGAAGAGTTCTGGCGTCTGATTTGTTTGCCGCTATAAATGTTCCTCCCCAGGCCAACAGCGCTATGGACGGATATGCCGTAAATTCCGAAGACGTAGTTTCAATTCCAGTAACCTTGCACGTTAGCCAGCGAATTCCTGCCGGTGAAGTCGGATCACCACTGGCGACAAAATCAGCAGCAAGAATATTTACCGGCGCGCAATTGCCGCTGCTGGCAGATGCCGTAGTTATGCAAGAGAACACTGAGAAGTTAGCGGACGGTGTGAAAATATTGCAAGGTGTCGAGGCAGGAGAAAATATTCGCCAGGCTGGCGAGGATTTCAAACAGGGAGAACTATTATTTCACGCCGGACATAGAATTCTGCCACACGATATTGGGACGCTGGCTGCGGCGGGAATGAGTTCTGTCAAAGTTCGACGGCGTTTGAAGGTAGGGGTGGTAGTTACCGGCAGTGAATTAGTTCAACCTGGCACATTATTGGAAGCGGGTAAAATATACAATTCCAATTATTATCTGATTCAAAGTCTGTTGGCCTCCTGGCAAATTGATTGCGTAGATTATGGCATAGTGGCTGATGTCTACTCGGATACCCGAGATACTTTGCATCGAGCAGCAGAGGAATGTGATTGTATTATCAGCAGCGGTGGCGTGTCCGTCGGCGAGGAAGATCATGTTAAACGCGCTATCCAGGAGCTGGGCAGTTTGGAAATGTGGAAAATTGCAATCAAGCCAGGCAAACCCTTTGCTTTTGGTTTTATCGCCGATAAGCCTTTTTTCGGTGTTCCAGGGAATCCTGTTTCTGCATTTGTCACCTTGGTGCTATTAGTGCGCCCAGCCCTGTTGAAATTAATAGGTGCTTCCGGTTCCGAATTGGTTCCGCACGGATATCTATTGCGTACGGGCTTTGAGAAGGCTCGCTCAGGAGAGCGCCAGGAGTATCTGCGAGTTTGCCTGCAGCGCAATTCAGATGGGCAGCACGAGCTGTTTCCGTTGCAAAATCAGAGCTCAGGTGCCGGGTCGTCAGTAAGCCGGGCAGATGGATTTGCTATTGTACCTCCGTTTACTTCGGTCGATAAGGGAGATATGCTAAGTTTTATCCCCTTTTCCGAACTGGTCGGTTAGGAATGAACATATTATACAAGCCGCTTTTGAGACTGCTGGGCACGGGTGCATTCCTTTTTGTATCGGGCTGTCAATCTGTTGAGGAGGAAACAATCGTTCCAGATATTCAGGAGCCAGAAGCTCAGCAGCAGGCAGAGGTTATTCAGCAAGATCCCCAGCTAGAGGAGTGGGAAGTCGATTTCAGGCGCCAACGTTTAATCGGAGATCTTTTATATGATGCCTTGCGGGCGCTACAACAGGACCGCCTTTTAAGTCCGGTGGATGACAATGCCCATGGCCGCTATCGGCGGGTGCTGGCTATTGATCCGGAGAACAAATTTGCATCGGAAGGAATACATAATATTGTCATGCGTTACCTTGAGCTGGCCAATGCGGCAAGTCGACAAGGCCGTTTTTCGGATGCAGAAAGTTACCTGGAGCGAGCCCGATTTGTGGATGATGAGCATGCCGCAATTGCTGGGGCCGAAGCCATTCTTGAGGCTGAAATAAATTCTGGTGACCTGGTATTTGCCATGGATCCAGGCAGAGTAGCAGGCAAGTCAGTAGAAGTGATCGATGAACTGGCCAGTATAGCCGGGCAGGCCCAGACTAATGAGGCTTTTGTATTGATAACTGCTCCGAACGATGAGATCGCTCGCTGGATGTATGCGGTAATGCGTGATTCTGTCAACGGCTATCGTTTGCGCGGCAACATTGAGTTAGGCGGGCACGCAATTATTCGCCTGCGCATGCCAGCCAAATCAAGCAATTCCAGTAGTGAAAAGACCCAGTCTGGCGACAGTTGAGACATTGCCGATATCCAGGATTGAATTGGTGCAATGTCTAACCTGACTTGATCATTGGTGTGCTTGAACTAATGTGCCAATCCTAAGCAAATAATAACATCTAGAGTTTCATGAAGGGCATCGGCAGGTGCCAGGTTGTTGCTGTGGGTGTGCCTGGCTGTGAATGCTTGCGTTAGATCAGTTCCTGGTGTCGATGTAAGTTTTATTGTTGGATTTGTGAATTAGGTACTTTAAAAAATGCTCCATGCACTAGAAACTAGGCAGGAATACTTGGATTTGCAGGTTGAATTTGTCCGCCTCCAGAGCTGGATCAAAGAAGCCCGGCAAAGGTTGCTCATAGTCTTCGAAGGGCGAGATGCAGCCGGCAAGGGTAGCACTATAATGCGTTTTGTCCGGTTTCTTAACCCCCGCCATTATCGTATCGTGGCACTGGCGAAGCCTACGGAGCTGGAAAAAGGGCAATGGTATTTTCAACGCTATATCAGAGAATTGCCTAACCCGGGTGAAATCGTGTTTTTTGATAGGAGTTGGTACAACCGGGCGGTGGTGGAGCCGGTAATGGGCTTTTGTAGCCAGGAGCAGTATGAGGAATTCCTCGAGCAAGTGGTGCTGCTGGAGCATATGTTAACCGACGACAAGCTCGAAATTATTAAATTCTGGTTCTCTATCGATGAAGATGAGCAGGAGAAACGGATTCTGGAGCGTAAGACTAATCCGCTGAAACAGTGGAAACTCAGTACGGTTGATGCGTTGGCGCAGGCCAAGTGGGACGAGTACACGCATTATAAAGAGGCCATGTTTGAAAAAACCTCGACAGAACAAAACCCGTGGCTGGTGGTAGAGGGCAACGATCGCGATAAGGCCTGTTTGGAGGCCATGCGCTACGTCCTGAGCAGAATGGATTACGACGATAAGGGTGTCACCGGTAGCAGGCTTGATCCTGATCCGCAAATCGTCAAGCAGCTGCCCTCGTTTGCGTTAAATGAATTTGGATACTCAAGAAAATAGTCAGTAGCTAATTATGAATGTCGGAGCACTTTGCAGAGGATGGTTACGGCTGGCAATCTTTGCCTGCGGTTTGCTGGTTGGTATCCAGGTGCCCAGCTACACCGATCAATACCAGAAACGTGTAGATGCACATTTGCTGGAAGTGTCCCGCAATATTAGTGGATTTCAGGCAACAGCCAAAGAATTATTTGACGGTGATATGCAGGCCCTGATTGCCTACTACGAAAATAGTAATGATAGGGTATTTCAGGGTGATGCCGACAGTATACGTAATATCGTCGAACGCTATGATACGCTCCTGGCCGAACAACAGGCCATTAGTGCCCATTGGTTAAAAGCGTCGTTGCATATGTTGCTCACTGCTAACCCGGAATTAAGGGCAGAAGCAATCGAACAATATTCGTATACTGTCCCACTGGATATTTATGCCCTGGAATGGGGTTTCAGCATGGCCATTCTTGTGACCTTGCTAATAGAAGCCTTGATAGGAATTTGTGCTCGCTGTCTGCCTGGAAGTCGAAAACGCAGAATGCAGCATTCACTCAGATAAATTTGTAGAGATTTCAAGTGGAGCCACTACGGCGTTATTTGCCGATCCTGGACTGGGGGCGTCGTTACTCGTCGCAAAAATTTGCCGAAGATGGTGTCGCGGCAATTATCGTTGCCATTCTATTAATTCCCCAATCACTCGCCTATGCCCTGCTCGCGGGTTTACCTGCAGAAATGGGGTTATATGCAAGTATTTTCGGCCTTGTGGTATACGGATTTTTTGGCACCAGCAACGCGCTCTCGGTGGGCCCGGTAGCGGTAATTTCTCTAATGACTGCAGCGGCTCTGGGCCGTTTGGATCTGGCAAACGCCTCCGAGTATATGGCGGCGGCACTGGCTCTGGCTTTTCTGTCGGGGACGCTGTTACTGATTCTCGGTTTGTTGCGGATGGGGTTCCTGGCTAATTTCCTGTCCCATCCGGTAATTTCGGCCTTTATCACTGCCTCAGCGATCATCATAGCTGCCGGGCAATTACAGCATTTGTTAGGTATCAGTGGTGGCGGACATAACCTGCTGGATATTGTAGTTGAGTTGGGCCAAAGCATTACTGATACCAATCCCTATACAGCGGCAGTAGGAATGTTAGCCCTACTGTTGATTTTCTGGGTTCGACTAGGGGTCAGACCACTGTTGCTGCGTTTGGGGGTCAGCAAGACGACCACATCAATTATAGTTAAAGCCGGACCTGTACTCGCGGTAGTAGTAACGGCAGTATTAGTTTATGCCATGGGCCTTGAGCGCCATGGTGTAGCGTTGGTAGGGGATATTCCACGGGGTATTCCTGGATTTACCGTCCCTAACTTGTCCCGTGAAGTCATCGCGAGTTTGTCAGGCTCGGCACTGCTAATTGGCATTATCGGTTTCGTTGAATCCATTTCTGTCGGTGAAACCCTGGCTGCCCGGAAAAGAGAGCGGGTCGACCCGGATCAGGAACTGGTGGGTCTGGGAATGTCCAATATTGCTGCTTCTTTTGGCGGAGGTTTTCCAATTACCGGGGGCTTCTCCCGTTCCATAGTAAATTATGACGCTGGAGCTGCAACGCCGGCCGCTGGTATTTTTACCGCTGTTATGATCGGTATGGCAACGATATTTCTAACCCCCCTGATATTCTGGCTTCCCCGAGCCACGCTGGCAGCGACAATAATTATTGCGGTTTCATCATTAGTAGATTTCTCTCTGTTTCGACGCGCCTGGAGTTACTCCCGCGCCGAATTTGCTGCCATGGCTGCTACGATCGTACTAACTCTGGTGATCGGAGTTGAAATTGGCATTGCCGCCGGCGTTCTTGCTTCAGTCGCTGTAACTCTGTACAAGACTTCACGACCACACGTGGCTGTGGTTGGTCGCGTTCCCGGAACTGAACACTTCAGGAACGTGAAGCGCCACCGTGTGGTTACCCACGATAGTTTGTTGTCCATAAGAATTGATGAGAGCCTTTATTTTGCCAACACACGTTATCTGGAAGAGCTGATCTATCGGCTGGTTGCTGAGTCCCCCAAGGTTAAGCATGTGATTTTGATGTGTACGGCGGTTAACAAGATTGACATGAGTGCATTGGAGACACTGGCGCAAATAAACGACACGCTTAGTGACCTGGATATCAAATTGCATTTGTCAGAGGTAAAAGGGCCGGTAATGGATAAATTGCACCGCACTGATTTTTTTGAAACGCTTACTGGCAATTCCTATCTGACTCAAAATCAGGCCGTTGATGATCTCAGTGACGCAGATATGCCCTTGTCAGGGTTATAGTAACAAAGACCCTGAGCCGGGAAACAGGTAATACATATAAGCGATATAGCCGGCAAGAAGAATGCAACCCTCCTTGCGGCTGATTTGCAAATTGGTCCAGGCAAACGGCAGCAGCAAGAAGGCGTATGCCAACATCACACTGAAATCTACTTTGCCAAATTCACTGCCGTCGATTGGCCCTATAAGCGAAGTGATTCCCAGAATACCCAGGATATTAAACAGGTTTGATCCAACCACATTCCCCACTGCCAGACCGGCTTCGCGTTTGTATGCGGCTACGATTGAGGTTGCCAACTCCGGTACGCTGGTTCCAATAGCAACGATACTTAAGCCAATAACTGCTTCACTGACACCCAGCATTCGTGCAAGATCGATTGCATTCTGAACAAACAGACTGCTGCCATAGACGAGCAAGACAAGGCCTGCAATAAGAATTACCCCATGAAAAACAATCGGCTTTGAAGGTTCTCCAATAATGGGATTGGCAATAATCAATTCACAAGCTACGTCATCTTGACGTGCTTGTTGATAGCTGAAGAGTAGGAAGCCTACTAATCCTAAACAGAGAAATATGCCGTCAATAAAGACTATCTGTTGGTCCAGCAGAAGGAACCAGAGGAAGATTGAACTGCCTATTACCAAAGGAATTTGCTTTTTTACCAGTGAAAGCTCTATCTGTAATGGATTGATTATTGCCATGAGGCCTAGAATCAGCCCGATATTGGCGATATTGGAACCAATGACATTGCCGAGTGCCAGACCACTTCGATTTGATAAGGTGGACTCAATACCCACTGCCAGCTCAGGAGCACTGGTACCGAAGGCAACAACAGTCAGACCAATCACAAGAGGCGAAATGCCTAGTTTAATAGCTATGGTTGAGCTGCCTCTAACCATCAATTCGGCGCCTAAACCAAGAAGCACAAAACCTAGCAATAACAGAAGTAAAACTAACAACATGGTATTGATACAGGGCAATATGTCGTTGAAATCAAGTTGGCAACCATTGGTTCACCTCCAGCATCTCGTTACCAGTGGCGATTCAACTGCTCGACATAAGCGGCTTTGTTTTTGATTATTATTTGAGGCAGAGTAACCGGGTCCGGTATTGAACCAAGTGTAACATCAACACTGAGTTTTTGCCTGCTAACTGCGCCACCCTGTGGTCAGCAGTTTGTGCAAATCATGCGGTACAAGCCTGCATAATGGATATCGATTGCCTGATTTAATTGGTTGCCAGAACCTTATTTATATAGGTTTAGCAGCCATGGTCTTTTTTGTCCGGCGTTGCCAAAAGATAAGTCCGAAAAGTATCCCTGCTCCGAAAATATGATAGAGCAAGCCAAGTGGCATCCACATAAGCAAAGCCCCAGCCAATAAGAGTAATGCTGCGGTGAACAGATTCAGTCGACTTTCAAGATGCCAGTGCAAGACCCCAGCCAGGGCATATAGCCCCAGACAGGACCAGCCAAAAACTTCCAGACGTTGTGGCCAAGTGCCCGAAACCAGTGGGGAATAAGCGAACAATAAGGGGACCAAATAAAGGCCCTTGGCTACTTTCCAGCTGGTAATTCCAGTAGCCATTGGTCTGGTGCCTGCAATACCCGCTGCAGCAAACGCAGCCAGACAAACCGGTGGCGTAACATTACTATCCTGTGACAACCAGAAAATTATCAGGTGAGCACTCAATAACATACCCGTTAATAACTGTGGGTCCAGCATTTCGTCCCGTATCAGCCTTCTCATCTGCAGAGGCATTTCTTGTAAAGCTATGGCCGGGTCTCCCCCAAAAAGACTCAAGGTTGCCTGTACGCTGCCAGGAAGCTCTGATACCTGCAAGGCCGCTAACAGCTGGCTGTGACTGATAAGATCAAACAGCAACGGTGCTGACAATGTAGCCAGTACGATATAGGAAGCCGTGACGGGTAACCCCATGCCCAGCACCAGAGAGGCAATGGCTACTAGAACAAGAGTTATGAAAAGACTGCCTTGGGCCCACTCGACAATCATTAGAGAAAAGGCGTTGCCTACACCGGTCGTTGTAACCACATTGATTACCAGGCCAACCGCAATTAACAGCAGTGCTGTACTCAACATGGTGCGCACGCCTTCCAGGGTGGCATTGTAAATATCATTCCAGTTCATGGGCTTGGACGAGATCCAGGAAGCCAGAATGACACTCAATGTTGCGAACGCTGCGGAAGTGGTAGGAGTGCGTCCGATTATCAACATAGTGACGAGTACAGAAAGCGGAATAATGAAGTGCCAGCCTTGTTTTACTACGTCTAAAAAAGAGTCGTCCGACTCAAATCCAACGACTGACAGGCCAAGGCGTTTGGCTTCAATCCTCACAAAATATGAGACAGTCAGGAAATACAAAATTGCTGGAAGAACTGAGACTGCTATTATAGTGAGATAACTGATTTGGGTATAACTTGCCAAAACAAATGCACCCGCCCCCATTACTGGCGGCATTAATGCGCCACCGGTCGACGAGGCGGCTACGACCCCGGCAGAAAATTGGCCATTGAAGCCCGATTTCTTCATCATTGGTATGGTAATGACGCCGGTTGAAACCGTATTGGCAACGGCAGAACCCGTGACTGAGCCCATCAGGCCCGAACCCACAACTGCCACCAGTCCGGCCCCGCCAATATAGCGGCCAGCCAGACAGCGGGCGAGACTGACTATGAAATCACCGGCGCCGGAATGTAGCAGAAAAGACCCGAAAATGATGAACATGAAGACAAAGGTTGAGGAGATGTTGGCAGTTAAACCGAACATGCCTTCACTGCTGAAGTAACTGCGGTAGAGGACGGTTTCCAGGCTCAGACCCGGGAATGAAAACACTCCACCAATATAGCGCCCCATAAAGAGGATGTATGACATGCTGACCAGTATCAGCACGGGCATGAACCAACCTGTTGTCCGTCGAGTAAACTCGATGGCCAGGAAAATCGCAATGAGTGAAAAAATATAATCACTCAGGATATATTCGGCTTCTCGCGCGTACAAAGCATTCTCAAACAGGATCAGATACGCGGAGACCGAAACAGATAAGACCGCCAACAGTACATTGGTCCAGTAACGCCACTTCTGTTTTTGCACCTCTGCGGTTTCATTGGCCAGCAATGCGCACAGTGCGCCAAAACCGCCAAAATGGATGGCAGATAACCACAGTTCTGAAATGCTGGCAAACACATTGCAGTAAACGTGAAACAGTGCGAACAGGAATGCGCTGACTCTAAGCAATGGTGATTTCATGGGCGCTGTCAGATCTTATTGTCGAGTTTTTGTTTAGAGGCTAGAAATTTTCAAGGCGGCAGTAACCGTGTAGGAATATCTAAACCCACTTCCTGGTAATATTTCAGAGCACCAGGATGTAATGGAGCCCCAAGTCCGTTGATCGCTATATTGATATCCATATCATTAGTGGCTCCATGGATTTCCTGCAAAGTGTCCAGGTTTTCCCATATAACTTTGGTAATTTCGTAAACAACTTCTGCTGGAATATCATCGCGTGTGACCAATATGTTGGGAGAACCAACAGTGCGGACGTGTTCAAGTTGGTTGGGGTAGGTGCCAGGCGGAAAGTCATACCAGTCCCACAGAGGGTATTTGGCATTAATTTTATCCAACGATTCCTGAGTCCAGTTTAGTAACGCTATGCGGTCACCAGCCAGGGCGAAGGCCTGGGTGATTGCACTAACGGGTGCTCCCGCTGGAATGTTCATGCCCACAATATTGCCGTCTTGTATTGCTGCCGCAGTGGGTCCGTAACCCATGTAGCCCAATTGAAACTTGTTGGCATAATCTATCCCAAGCGTATCTAGAATAAAGCGGCCGGTTTGGTCTGCACCGGAATTCCTGGCTCCCAACACATACCGTTCGCCATCAAGACTGTTAAGATCCATCATAGTGCCACTACTCACCAGATCCTTAGTGAGCACAAAATGCTCGACATTTTTCCACAACGCGCCAATGCTGCGCATATTAGTTTGTGGCTGGCTGATTGGTCCTTCACCGATCCATGCCCAGGCGCCAAAGGGACCCTGCAAAATAGCAAATTGAGCTTGATTATCACGCAGCAATTTAACATTTTCCAGCGACCCAGCTGAGCTGATGGCAGTCATGGATATATTTTTAGTTTCACTTAATTGTGCGTGGGCGATGGTGGCGATGGCGACGCCTACCGGGTAATAGGTTCCACCCGTAGTTGCGGTAGTAAGAATATAGGGTCGTGCCAGTGACAACTGGTCGGAGCAACCCGCCAGTACCAAGGATAATAAAAGACCTGCTAACCTGATAAAGTGGCCGGAAAAAATATTATTCATAAACTGTTATGCCCCCGGAACCGCCCAGATGTAAACATATTTCCTGTGAAAGCACAATTTAAGTGCTTTTTAAGCAGCGTTCGAGAAAAGAGCCGTGGGGACATTGCATAGATAAATTCTGCGCCGGATAAAACAGGGGGATCAGTGTTCCGGGCAGTGAATTGCATCTTTCCCATAAGCTTAATCTGCAAATGTTAGCCCTGATGTTATTTCATCACAGACTTAGACTGAGTTGCAGATAATTTCGCAGACCGCGATATTAAGCATTTTCAGGAGGCGAAAAAAGCATAGCTGGCAACAATGGCAACAATTATTCCAGTCAAATCAGCCGTAAGAGCACAAGTGATGGCATGACGAGTCTTACGAATTCCGACGCTACCGAAATAAACAGCCAGTACATAAAATGTAGTTTCCGTACTTCCCTGAATAGATGCGGCAGTTAATGCAGCAAAGGAATCCACCCCATGACTATCCATGGTTTCCAGTAGCATCGCCCTGGCTCCACTGCCACTGAGAGGCTTCATCAATGCAGTTGGCAAGGCATCGACGAAGCCACTGTCCACACCCAGCCACAGAACCATCACTCGGATAGCCTCTAACAGGATATCCAGACATCCGCTGGCGCGGAATACCCCAATTGCAACTAACATCGCAAGTAAGTACGGGATTAGGCGTATGGCGACATCAAACCCCTCTCTGGCACCTTCGACAAATACATCGAAGCAAGATAGTCTGCGTTTCATTCCCACAGTTAAAAAGACCACGATTATCAGGAACAGCAGAAAATTTCCCAAGGATGCAGATTGGGAGGCCAGTATCTCAGGCGTTTGACTTCCAACCCAGGTCACCAGGCTGGAAAGTAGCACTATAAAACCGGCGAGATAGGCCAGGATCACAGCGTCAAATACTTTGAGTTTCTGAGCCCAGGCGACGGCCATCAGTCCAACCAGTGTTGATGCGGTGGTGGCGAGTAGAATAGGGATGAATACTGCTGCTGGTTCCGCCGCACCTTGCTGTGCCCGGAACAGAAATACTGTAACCGGCAGCAAGGTCACCGATGAACTGTTTAGAACCAGAAACAAGATTTGTGCGTTGCTGGCCGTATCCTTGTTTGGATTCAACTCCTGCAATGCAGCCATCGCCTTAAGGCCCATCGGGGTAGCTGCGTTATCCAGACCCAACATATTGGCTGCCATATTCATGGTCACCGCACCCAGTGCCGGATGTCCGCGTGGTACTTCGGGCATTAAGCGGTAAAACAACGGAGCAAGTAAACGCGACAGGGTGGCGCTGAGACCGCTATGTTCAGCGATGCGGAATAATCCCAACCATAGCGCCATTAATCCTATCAAGCCGATAGCGATTTCTACTGCTAGAGATGCCATATCGAATGTAGCGGCGATTAATTCGGTAAATACGTCAGTGTTGCTGCCACTGACCCATTGCCAGCAGGATGCGAAGAACGCTAAGAGGAAAAAACCCAGCCAGATTTTATTTAACATTTATTGGTACAGAGACCGCTTCGTCATATCCGTTCCAGAGCCTGATATTTCTGATGTTCAGGGTAGAATTTTGCCAGGGCTTGAAACCCGGCCTCAGTAGAAGTTAGCGGCCAGAGCATGCATTCTTACAGAGAGGCTTCCACTTGATAGGGCCACCCGGCATTACTGGTGTGTAGTTGAAAACTTACTTAACGCGTTGGCGGGGTGTTTCCAGTGCCGCTGTCAATGATTATTTCCTGACGACCTGAGTCGCCGGTAACATTGAAAATCCTTAAATCACCTTGGGGAATTGCATCTGGCGGAATCCTGACAGCTTGGGATATACCAGACCCTGTTACAGGACCCCGCCTGACAAAGGCCTGGGTAAAATTCCCCTGCTCTTGTAGATAAGCGTCGAATTGCTCCAATTCTGTTTCCGTCATTTCATAGCCCAGAGCGTCCTGCATCGCCTGCGGGCTAAATAATTGCACCAGCTGTTCGCGCATTTCACGCCTGCCCAGTTCCTGGGAGAGTAATTCGTCCCTGACCTGGTCCATTTCGATAGTGTAATCCAAAAGCGCCTGCCCTATTTGTTCCCGCCGCACTGGGTCGGATATGTACTCGCTGAGATAGTCACCAAAACGAGATTGCACTGAGAACAGAGCATTGCGGGTTTGTGAATCCAGGGCTGACACTTCGTTAATCAGTGATGCTACGGAATTTCTTGGCTCCGTCAGCGCTTGCTGCTGTTGAAACTGGCGGGTTACCTGGGCACGGATTCGCTGTTCAACCTGCTGGTAATCAGGGTCAATTTTTTGCTGTGCTTGTTGCAGTTGCCTATCCAGGTTCTGGATGCGGGTGGAGGTGCGAGCAAGCTGCGCTTGTAATTCCTGTGCCATGTTTTCAGCTTCCACTCTGCGTCGTGTGGTTGCCTCAATATTTGCCAGGAGCTGATCAACCTGGTTGTCATAATCCACTAACAGGCGTTGGTTATTTTCATTGGCAATAACCAGACGGATTAAAATAGCAGCGAAAAATGAAAAAGCTACGACAAGTGCAATGCGTGTCTTTCTGGACATTACCCGTCACCTCCCGGTTTAGATTTCTGCATCAGCAGAGTCGGCGTCTCTGACCTGCGTGGGATTATGTTGCAGGCTATGTTGATCATGACCGGTTAAAGGACTTTCTTCTTCAATCTTGTTTATCAACATGAATGCACCGGTAAATATCATGGTGATCATGGTAATACCGAAGATCAGTGCAACACGAAAAAGCGGAACAATATAGAGACCTGAGAAGGTTTCTACCATCCAGGCAGCCAGATTTACCAGTACTATTGCGGTAAAAAATGTAATCCAGATAATCTTTTTCAACTGGTAGAGACTCGCAATTAGCAACTAATTAGCGTTGGAGAGTAACAATATTCCATGTATATGGGTATCGGTCCTTTCAACAAATATCAGCAAATCATCTAGATTGTCACCGTTTAACTCTACTGGGATTATGTCTTTCTCAATTGAATCTGCTGCAATATCCAGGCTCAGATCGGGACTGCGAGATTGTGCTGCAGCCAGTTCCGGACCACCATTAATTGCTACATTTTCAATAATTTCCCGCACATCTATTCGATAATTGTCCTGCTCTCTGCTGTAATTCAAGCCATCTAAAAACGGGTCTGTGCGGGTAACTGGCTCAATAACGTTTAAAAATACTTGAAGTTGATTATCAAGCAACATCAGGAAATCCTGTTGGGAAGTATCACTGTCAATATTAGCTATGGCGTTGGGGGGAGTGGGCTGTTCTGCGAATTCGCGTGCCTCCCGTGCAATTCCCATGGCTGAACTGGCCAATCTAAGCGCTGACGGAAAAGCCAGTTCGACGGTAATTTTCCTGGTTGGCCGTCGGGCAAAATTTTGCCCGTTATTAGGGTAGATAAAGGCTTCTACGGCCACGTCACCAGATAGTGCCAGCCACAAGAAAACATCGCTGACCGATACTGTTTCCACACGCCAAAGCCAGAGATCCTTGAGGCCATCACCGTCTTCGTCATAGAGAAATACACTCAGAACGTTACCTCCCGAGCGCAATACCTGACTGGGCTGTTCCAGATTCATGCCAGTCGCTGTACCTGCAAACAGCGATACCTTTCCACCTTCCCTTAATAACAGGTCATCAACACCATCATTATTAACATCCTCCAGCAGTTCCTCGTGAGTTATAGAGAGAATGCCGGTTAAGTTAGAAAAATCCAGGCGATCCAGGTCGAAATCCCCCAAACGTTCCTCAATTTCGGCGATATCTATTGAATAGCTTGGATCAGGCGAAAACTGATTATCGCTATCGATGCTAGCCAGGAATACGTCAAGCTGCTGGTCGGTTCTAGATATCAAATCAGAACGACCGTCGCCATTGACATCTCTAAGGGCCATCAGCGGTATTGTTATGTTTTGCCCGACACGTCTTTCCAGTCGTGAGGAATTGAGGTTGGTTTGCAGGCGGACTTGAGTGCGTACTCGAATTCGTGGCTGATAACTTTGGTCTGGATTACGTATATACAACTCCAGTTCACCGGCACCT
>Ga0070726_10003017_pt1 | contig 14586 bp, 8 predicted proteins | sample tdAd471_FD_67275 | JGI IMG/M metagenome (GOLD analysis project Ga0070726, IMG submission 67275) | Marine sediment microbial communities from the Atlantic coast under amendment with organic carbon and nitrate - tdAd47.1 | ecosystem: Environmental > Aquatic > Marine > Coastal > Sediment | place...
AGTATTCTACATCCGTCGCAATCAGCACTTTTTGACGGCCATGCTCTGGGCATCGTTTCAGCATGAAAACCTTCTCATCTTCGAATATTATTTTGGCTTCTACCCGCCGTAAGCAAGTAGGACAAAGGCTGATCGTGTAATCGTAATAGGTGTATTTTCGTTCTGGCATAGGTGTTTTCAATTGGCGTTTGTGATGAAAATTGAAGTAAATCATGTAGCTGTTTTACCTCAACTTTATAGTAAGTAACTGGATGTATATAATCGTCAATTTTGGAGGAGGGTGTTTTTGTGTTAGACTAGGCAGATTTGATGATAATAGCCCAAGCTATTTGAAGAAAATCTAACGCAGTATAACGCAAAAAGAGCCCGCCATAAAGTGTCGAGTTTATAGGTTCAGCTACTTATAGTCGAAAGATAAATTTTCTTTTGGACAATTTTCGATTTGGATTAACAAACTTTTTGTTTTATTTTTAACCCATAATCAACAATTAAAACAATTTTGAGACAATGCAAAGCTTCCCGATACCAAAACAACAGATAATTAGCTACCTAAAAAGAAACTGGTTCAAAATCAGTTTGGGCATTCTATTGTTATTTTTGGTATTGAAGAAGGATTTAAGTTTCCAAATTAATCTTAACACACCCGTCGACAAGGAAGTGCCAGTAGAAGAAGAAGTCCCCTTCCACCCAAAGGCACAGCAGCCCGCCAAGCGAGAAACCTTTACCGATGATTTGACGGCCACGTCTAGCAGTCCAGAGCAAGCTCCCGTTGAAGAAACTTTTGACCTGTCTCCCTTTAAAGGCTTAAGCTCACCGGAAAACAATCTGGAAACACGCTTGAAAACGGTAGAGGTAGAACTAGTCAAAGCCTATATCAAGCGCTTTGTTCATGTAGCTGAAAGTGAGCAAATTAAATACAAAATCCCAGCTTCCATCACCCTGGCCAATGCCTTGTTGCAGAGCCAGGCTGGGCAACATCCCTTGACGACTACATATCACAATCATTTTAGTCTGCGCTGCACCTCAGACTGGATCGGTGAAACTGTAGAAATTGATCATCAATGTTACCGGCATTATGAAAACGCATGGACCAGTTTCAGGGATCATTCCTTGTTCCTCACTACCGGTCAAAATGCCAAGCTTACCTCACTAGGAGAAGAAAATTACAAGGGATGGGCTAAGGCATTAGAAAAAATGAACTTTGCCAGGCAGAAAAATATAGCCAATCAAATTATCCACACCATTGAAAAATATCAATTATATCGCTTCGATACCCCCTTAGACTAAAATAATCAGAATTTTCTCCTTTATTTTCCAAATTCTTAGCATAAGATTTTATATATTTCCATCCAAGGAATGTATAAAATTCTAAATGCCGTCTACCCACCTTTAGATGTTCTTGTACCTTCCACTTTCTTACGAATAACTGCGTTCATATTATTGCAACAGGTTGCATTGAATAAGGTAGTTAACATACCTTTCACTCCTTGCAATTCCACCACCACTTATGCGCTATACGCAGAAGCTGTGTAGAATGGGCATCAAGATTAGTTGTAAGTGCTTGCAATTCAATTTTAAGCTCCTTTAGAAAAGCCTTACTAACCGCTACTAGTTGGCAGTGTGTATCAGTTAAAAACGACATCTTACGCATTGGCTTTCAAGTACTTGTAATAAACACACATACCTATGTAAAAGTAACTTCTAGAGAGCATAGGTATTAGACAGTATTTTAGATAATGTCTATTCAAAACGAGAGAAAACCGACCTGTATGGAAATATTACACATTAGTGCTGAATGCTATCCAGCAGCAAAGGCTGGCGGCTTGGGAGACGTAGCTGGGGCTTTACCCAAATACTTGAATAAGATTGGCACCAAGGCCGGAGTAGTCATTCCCAAGTATGGAACAAAATGGATCAAGCAGCAAGAATTCCTCCCCGTCTTTAAAGGAGCGATTCGACTCCATAACGACTATATTCCTTTTACGATAGAAAAAGAAAAAGAGGACAAACTGGGTTTCCCCTTATTCGTTGCTAATATTCCAGCTAAGTTTGACCGGCCTGGTGTGTATGCAGATGAGGCAGGCAGACCTTATGCGGATGAACTATCTCGTTCTTTATCTTTTCAGCAAGCCGTTTTGCAGTGGGTGCAGGCTGCCCCCGGAAAACCAAAGGTATTGCATTGCCATGATCATCATACGGCATTAATTCCCTTTATGGTGAAATACTGCCCAGAATACCAATCCTTGGCCAATATCCCAACCGCCTTTACTATACACAATGGAGAATACCACGGTACTTTTGGCTGGGACAAGCTCTACCTGCTCCCCTTTTTCGAAGCGAGGGCTAGAGGTATTTTGGATTGGAACAATGCGATTAATCCATTGGCTGTGGCGATTAAGTGCGCATGGCGTGTCACGACTGTTTCTCCCTCTTATCTAGATGAACTCCGAGAGTCTTCTAATGGCTTAGAGCATTTGATCGCTCACGAACAACATAAGTCTGTCGGGATATTAAACGGAATCGATAGTCAGGTCTGGGATCCTAAGACAGATCCCTATATTCATACATCTCTATCAGATGATATGGCGAGTTTTAAGCAAGCCAATAAGGCTGTTTTAGCTCAGCATTTCAAAATCGATATAAATACCCCAATTCTTACCTTTATTGGCCGCTTGGTCAGAGAGAAAGGCGCAGATATTATCCCCGATTTGGTTCAACGTGTACTGCATAGCGGCATTAATATCTCCTTTATCATTTTGGGTACGGGCGAGCAATATCTTCATGATACCTTGCGACACCTACCCTACCAATTCCCAGGGCGATTTGATGTAGCATTGGAATACAATGAGCAACTGGCTCATCAGTTGTATGCCGGTTCTGATTTCCTTTTCATGCCGTCTCGCGTAGAACCTTGTGGACTAAATCAAATGTACGCCATGCGCTATGGTACCTTACCCGTGGTAAGGTCTGTGGGAGGCTTGAGAGATACGGTGCCCGATATCGGAGAAGCAGCGGGTCGAGGCATTAGATTTGATCATTTCAACCTAGATGATGCTCAACTCGCCATATATCGAGCAGCAGAATTCTATCGACAAAAGGCAGCCTTTGAGGAGGTTAGAAATCGAATTAGTACGCTGGATTTTTCTTGGGAAAAATCAGCACAAGAATACAATAATATATACCAACAGATGATAGCTATTGCCCACTCGGCGAGCTAATCAAAAAACACTCGAATTATGATCAAGATGGTTTCTCTTATTTTAGGAGGGGGCGCTGGTTCCCGACTTTACCCCCTTACAAGTCAAAGATCTAAACCCGCTGTTCCTATTGGAGGAAAGTATCGATTGATCGATATCCCTATTTCTAATTGTTTGAATTCAGGGGTAAAACGGATGTTTGTTCTAACGCAATACAATTCAGCCTCACTCAATAAGCACATTAAGAATACCTACAACTTTGATATGTTTAGTCATGGCTTCGTAGATATCCTAGCCGCTGAACAGACGCCTAACAGTGATAGTTGGTTCCAGGGTACAGCTGATGCCGTGCGCCAATCTATGCACCACCTCAATAACCACGATCATGACTTTGTGTTGATCCTTTCGGGTGACCAGCTGTACCAAATGAATTTTGAGGAGTTGGCCAAATACCATATCAAGCAGAAAGCAGACTTGACAATAGCGACAATACCAGTGGTAGACCGAGATGCGCCAGGCTTTGGTATCATGAAAGTAAATGAAAAAGGATTCATTGATAATTTCGTTGAAAAGCCACCCTTCGAGATGCTTTCAGAATGGCAATCTGCGGTTCCGGAGGAGTATGCTCGCCAGGGCAAGCACTACCTCGCCTCGATGGGGATTTATATCTTCAAGCGCCAATTCCTAAAGAAATTGTTTGATGATAATCCAGCAGCTACCGATTTTGGTAAAGAGATTATTCCGCATGCCATCGAAAAAGGGTATAAAGTCGCTAGTTACTCTTTTGGAGACTATTGGACAGATATTGGAACCATCCGATCTTTCTTTGAGGCCAATATTGCGCTGACGGATGATATTCCAAAATTTGATCTCTTTAATAGTGGCAAACAAATTTATACCCGACCTCGTTTACTAGGCCCCTCTAAGATTTTTGGTACCTGGTTTAACCAATCGGTCATTGCTGAAGGCTGTATTATACTGGCCAAGAAGATGGAACGATGCATTGTGGGGATTCGATCTAGAATTGGAGAAGGAACAGAAATATCCAATGCCATCGTAATGGGAAATGACCGTTATGAGACACTGGAAGAGATTGCCAAGAATGATAAGCGTCCAAATCTGGGTATCGGTAATAATTGCCACATTCGCAATGCCATCATTGATAAAGACGTCAGAATGGGAGATAATGTGAGCATTCACGGAAGTGTAGCCTTAAAAGATGCAGAGGAAGATACACATTGTATTCGCGACGGGATCATCGTGGTGAAGAAAGGTGCCGTTATTCCAAATGGTACCCGTATTGGTCTTGGTGCATAAGCACTATAGTAAACAGCTTGTGCCCATCATTAATACTAGGCACAAGCTGTTTACTTTTGTTATTCATTGCCCTCTTCGGCCCCAGTAGTTGGTGGTATACTTAGTTTTCCACAAATCAAGTTGAGTACATTATCATACCACTTGATCAAGGAGATTCGGCGTGCCGAGGATAAGTCAGCACAGGCTTCACCAAAACTACTCATATCTAGGTAAGCTTGTCCCCTCGCCAATAAAAAATTGGCATCCTCCGGAAACAACTCAATCGCCTCGCTCATCTTTGCGATTCCTTCCTCCTGCTTACCATCATTATACAAACTAGCCCCTTCATTGATCTTCGTTGAAGCAACTTGGTATTGCTCCACAATGAGCTTACAGGCAGGGTCATCAGGAGAAAAACTCATGGTAAAGTCGAAAGCGGAAGGCACCTTTTTATCTTCAAAAGTAGCGGGAATCCAGCCTCCAAGCGTAGAAGTCGCTGCATCAATAGCTTCATACCAAAAGTCAAAACCCAAATCGTTGAAATCAATGATATCTAGTATTTTGACATCCCCGCTTGGCTTGATCAGTGCTTGCACCTGTATATTACCGATCTGACAACTATCATTCCCAATGGGTGGGTACTCCAATTTTTCTTCCAAATAGGCGTTTAATTTATCGAGCCCTCCCTCATAATCCAAGGGTTTATCAAAACGCGTATAGACCGTATCTCTTCCAATCAGAGTATAAGGAGGTAGCTCTTCCAATTTGAATCGTACAGGTAGCGTGAAGTAGGATCGTACAGCTTTACCCTTCATGATACCTGGCTTCCATTTAGCCCCTGCAGTATTGATTAAATCCACTACCCGCAATACTTCCACGCCGCATCCTTCCCCGATATCACGAATGACCTCTGGTGAAGAAAGAGAACTATCTGGTTCTACGACAAAACGAACTACTACAGTACCTTCGACATTGTTCTCAATAGCTTTCTGTGGGTACCTAATATTACTGTAGACAAAATTTAGCAGATTCGAATTTGCGCACTGCGTGATGACCGCTATAGTGGTGTCCAGTTGCTCGCAACCCGGAAAGCGAGCTGCTTCCTCTACCGTTTGATAAATGATCGTATCTGGCTCTTGTCCTGCTGCGGTAAATGGACTGATTAGTAATCCCAGAAATAAAACGATGATCGTATGCCTCATTAGCCAAAGTTCTTTGTGCTCAAAAAAAGAGATGAATAGTGTTTGTTGCTGATCAAAACCCTAATCATCTTGTTAGGTTTCAACAATTAGAACGTCAGGTTCCTAGCTAAAGCTGCGCCCAAACATTCCGTATTTTGCGGGCGTAAATATAGATAAAAAAAAACCGAGCTTATGCTTCCATTTTTTTTAATTCCTAACAGATTAGTCTTGAGCCTGACGCTTCTCATTTTCGCAAGAGCTTTAAACTCGACTATCCGGCTACCTTTAGCACCTTCTCCCAAACTCGGAATACGTTTTTGTAGCAAATCTTGGCAATATCATCTTCCGAATACCCTCTTTTCAGTAATTCGAAGATCAAATTTGGATACTTCGACACATCTTTAAGGCCAGTAGGTAAAGAGTCCCCTACTCCATCATAATCCGAGCCTAAACCGACATGATCAATTCCGGCAATTTTAACCACTCGATCAATATGATTAGCCACCATTTTCACGTCGGAGTAAACTGATGGATTAGCTTTTTGGAAAGCCTCGATGACGGGCCTCGCCGCTTCGTCGCGGAAACCGAGGTTCTTCGCAGCTAGTTCTTCCATTAATTTATCTCGCAGCACATCCCTTTGTTTAGCAATATTTCCATCCAGAAAAGTAGAGCCAAAATTGATTTGAATCACGCCATCTTTCTCTCCCAACAACTTTATCATATCATCATTCATATTGCGTTCAAAACCCGGCGTAAAATGTCGCACCGAAGAATGAGAAGCAATACAGGGAGCCTTACTCATGGCCATCACCTGATAAAAAGTACTATCGGAGACATGCGATATATCTACCATGATGCCTACCTTGTTCATCTCGGCTACCACCTCACGACCAAAAGGGCTCAGCCCATTCCAGGTGCGTGTGGTATCGTAAGAAGAATCACAAATCTGATTGTCTTTTGAATGCGTCAAGGTGATGTAGCTAATTCCTCTTTCTCTAAAGTGCTTTAGATTGGCCAGGTCTTTTTCGACTGGTGCGCCATTTTCCATCCCCATGGGCAGGGAAATCAGTCCTTTTTTAAACTGTTTTTTCACATCCGAGGGCGTCTTGGCAATGGCAAATTTGTCAGGATGTGCCTCAGCAATACCGTGAACCATATCAATGAGTGTATCTGCAAAGACTTTTGCTCCTCCGTCCAATTGGTAAGAGGCGGGAATATAAATGGACATAAATGGAGCGTCCAAGCCTCCTTTTTTGGCTCTGACATAATCAAAATCTCCTTTATCCGTTTCAATGGGAATACCAATGAATTCTTTGGTCATTCGAAAATTTTGAATTCGTAAACGGTAGGGCAAGTCTACATGTCCATCTGTCAAAATATATTTATGGGCCAATTGGTCTGCAATTTCTTGCAATTCCGCATCGCTTTTTCCAGTAATGGCATTGCTTGTTTTACGTTGACAACTAGAGAATAACAACAAGCTAATACCTGCAAAGAATAGTAGTCTTAACATAATGTTCTTAGTTAAATCGTGAAAATAGCACCTTGTGATGTCGTGAGATTTCTTCTTAAACCTGCCATTGTTCCCTATTCCGGAAAGAGCGTAGTCTTCTTGCCAGGAATGAGTTTCAACGCATTTTTATAGTACAGTTTTTTCAGGATTTCATCTGACAAATCCAAGCCATACATTTTCCAGAAGGCATGGTATTTTTTGTAATAGGGGAAGTACTCGTCATCCGTTTCCAATACGCGGAAGTAAGTATGATATTCCTCCGGATTGTAAGCATCTTTAGCAAATAAGACACGGTCTTGATACTTTTCAAAGAATTTTCGGGCATTTCGGGGTTGTCTTCCCAGTTCTGCAATGACAGCTCCGATCCCAACATACATATTGGGTAATTCATCAAGGAGTTTACCGAGTGTTTGGAGGTCATTGGCAAACCAGCCCATATGTGCGTTGATGAAGGTCGTATTTTTATGCTTTCGGAAAATACTATGTTGTTCGCCAATAATGGTTTCCCAGGAAGCAGGGTTATCAGCGCTTCTTTTCCGGCCAGGTCGTAGCTTCAACTCCAACCATCGCTCATTATTCTCATCATGTGGATCCCAAAAAGATTTGGGGTCAGCAGAATGAATAATCACAGGGATACCTAGGCGACCGCAAGCTTCCCAAACCGGAGCAATTCTGGGGTCATTGATCTTAATTCGGTTTCCCGCTTTATCCTTATTAGTCATCCCTTGGCTCTTGTAAATTTTCAAACCACGAGCACCTTTCTCAACGTCAAATTCCAATTGCTTGACCGTATTTTCGGCCCAGTCGGGTTCATCAATACTACGTAATTCAATATTGGTGAAGATGAGGATGCGATCCTCATATCCGTATTTTTTTACGTTATCCATCATCGCAGCCAGAGCTGGGCCACCTCTTCCGGATAGATTCACAATCATCCCCATGTTCAGGGTATCCATTTCTCGGATCAATTTATCCAAGTCTTGCGTCGCCATTCTCCAATGGTGGCTATGACAATCAACAAAAGGGAATTTTGCCTTCGTGACAGTCGTTTCTGGTACGACAAGAGTCGTAGGCGGGTCGTACAATTCAAAATCCATTTTCAAGCTGGAATCTATCGGCGTACGTTGAGCATTTAGCAGGCTCACTACGAGTAAGAAAAAAAGTACAGTCGTTATACCTCTCATGTTGTTATACTTCTTTTAATAGACTTTCTAAACTCATTTGTATGAAGCAAAAAGTCTAATCTATTTGAGCGAAGTCGATAGAAATTCATTTTCTACCTCGGCACTCAATTCTTGATTGAAAAGTTGAAAATAGAAATTTCCGAACACAATCCGAAAAAGGAGATAAAATCGGCAGGATATTTAATTCACAAAGACACTTTTGCAACTACTTCAACTATTTTTTTTGGTTCTCTGGCAATTTTTATGCTTTTGAATCAATTGAAAGCAAAACACACAGCTTCATATGCTTTTCCATTATACAATGACTAGAAAACAGCAAATAAACATTGCTTTTCCCTATATTACTAATCTCAGATTAGACGTAATATTAATCTTATAGAACTCCATTATTTAAAAAAAACAAGTCCATTTCTATATTTTTATTACCCCCAATAGCTTCCTTTCCAAACCTAAGTTGGTAGCAATCTACTTAAAAATCCGAATATGAATATAAAAATATTTGTTAATAGGCAAAGTATTCTTGTTTTACACAATAAATTCATTTAATATGTAACATTATTAGTTTATAACAGTATACTAAGTCACATATTGATTCATAATCATATAATTAGCGGTCAGCATAGTTCATCTTACAATCCTTCAAAATCAAAGTACTCATTCGAGCAAATTACTTTTTGAAACATCACCAGAGAACACTAAACTACTTGAACTTACAGAATTTAGCAGGGCAACAAATAATTTAATTTTATTTGCACTAAAATTAGATTTTTTTGCTTAAATTTGCGTCCGCATTCTGTGTCATTCAATGTTTAAATTCGTTTAGGTGAGATAGTTTATATTAAATTTAGTTAAGAATCAACACCTTCTCGCCACGCAACCTTACACCAAAACCCAGTCTCTCTTTATTTATTTAAGGAAAGATTATATTTCAATTAACCCATATTACCCAGCTGACTGAGCACAAAATCAACTACTATTTATTAGTCAAGATGTTTACGGCTGTTATGGGTCACCTGAGGTATTAATAAACAGCAACCGTAAACATTAAAAATAGCGCATGTCAAAACAAACCAAAACGGCCCTTGATCCGCTGGAGATTGAACAGCTGATCAGTGTCTATCACTCAGAATTGAGGCAGCTCACATACCGTGTACTTAGTGTTAGGAAAAACATTGAGCAACTGGAAACTGCCCTCACAAAAGTTAGTCCAAACCAAAGAGAAAAAATCGTATCTGCTCCACCTGTAGTGGCAAAGGCCGCTCCGCAGACAGTCAGCATTCAATCTGCTACTGCCTATACTGCCCCAGCTGCTAAATCCTCTTCAAGCACAAGTAAGGCACCGAAGAAGGTTTCTATGCCAGAACCGGTTGTGGTACGAAGGAAACGAAAATTGAGCCCATGGGATCAGTTCATTTTATCCACTTTAGAAGAAGGGGATAAAGTACTGATCATGTCCGAATTTCTTGAAATCGTCAAGGAAAATTTGGCAGAAGCCCAGGGCTGGACAGAAGCCAAGATTAAGTCTAAATTGAATGCGGTCTTCCATAAATTAGCCAATAAAAAAGGAAGTATCGTAAAAGTGAGTTTCCAAGGTAGAGGTTTCGCCTATGCATTGCCCAGATGGCTAAACCCTGCAGGAGAATTGAAGAAAAAATACAGACGATAGTCATGACTATCATGAAGAAGAGTCAAACAATAATTATTTGTTTGACTCTTTTCTTTTATACTAACCTTGAAATCCAAGTTGCTTTTGTTTTCTAATCATCCAATTGCACCCCTACCCCACGATCGTTCTTTATATGAATAGCACGACTTTCCGTTAGCATTCCGTTTTTATCCAACATTAGGATCCAATACATGCCTGTTTCTAAGTCTCCAACATCTAATTTTAATTCATTTTTCCCTATTCGTCCCTTCCTTTTGCGTCGAAGCAAAATTCTGCCAATCCGATCAAATAATAAGATACTAGCGAATTCCCCAGACAGCAAGTCTAGATCTGCGCGCAATACGCCATCACTCACCGGATTAGGAAATACCCGGAGTTTTTCTGCCCCCAGTGAGAAATAAGTCGTTGAATAGAGGGGATTATAAATCGGGTTTTCCACTTCAATCAAATAATCCTCGACTTCGCCAAAAGACAACTCGCCACAAGAAGTCGGCGCTGCTCCATATTGCATGGCTACACGCATACGTAAAGGGCCCGAACTGATCACTGTACCAATATATAATTGGGCTTCAACAACTCCCGACCACATATCCAAATTGATGATTTCCTCACCAGGATCTGTAAAATCAAAATCTCGATTATAGTCTATCCAAACGCGAAAATATTCATTAAAGGGAATCCCGTCAAAGCCCGGTTGAATCGAAAGTTGGTACCCTCTGCCAGCTTGCAATGTTACACTACGGTCTGTGAAATCAGCATAGCCATCATTGTTTCCACTAAAAAACTCCAAACTATCAATTCGTACGCGATCAATCCATTCATAGTGTGCACTTTTAGCGGATGAATGGCAAACTTCAATGGGAGCAGGCACCCTTACGTCCATCGAGATGGTGCAAGCGTTGGCATCGACAATACTCAGCGAATAAGTCTCTGCTCCTGGGTTGGCAATACTTGCCCCCATTTGACCATTCGACCAAGTGTACTGATAGGGAGCTAATCCTCCCATAGCATTCGCCGTTAGTCGCCGATATCCTCTTCCATCATCCGGCCATAATTTGATATCAGCACTAATACTATCTGGATCACTTAGAATTGTATTAGTAATTGATACACAACCATTTGCATCCGAAACGGTCAATGAATACACGCCCGCCTCCAACTGGTCTAATTCGAGTTCGCCCCAATCTACTTGTCCATTTAGTGCATAAGAATAAGGGGCCGTTCCACCAAGAACCATAATGTCTAGCCACCCAGTAGCCTCCCCTTGGCACAAAGGTGAGCTTCCATGTAGTTCCACATCTAGCGGATCAGGCCCCTTAAGGAATGTTGATAGCACTAAACTCTCATTTTCTTGACTAACAGTTACTCGATATTCTCCTTCTTTCAAGCCCACTACTTGGGCACTGGTATCTCCAGTGCTCCATAGATATCGAGTATCATGACTCGTTCCTGCTTCCATTTCTACCCGCAATGCTCCATCCTCTCCTTCGTGGCAACTAGGTGCCTGGATAATCATCATTTGGGCATTCAATTGAGGCAAAAGCATTTCATCTAAACAAAAGGGCAGGGACACTTGGGCTTCAAACTCACCTCCTTCGACCAATATCCGTTCATTTTCTACTAATAAGGCAAATTGTCCCTGCCCTTGTAAACAACACATACCATCCTGAAAAGCATCCATGACAACCAACTCATAACAGCCCAAAGGCAGACAGAGCGGTATTTGCTTAGCAGTATTACCTAAATGGTTTGGATATGGTCCTCCACTGGCCCAGATTTGCCCATCCGGCGATTGGATTTGCCAGCGATTCTCAGCTGGGAATTGATCAAAAATAAAATTTAAGCTTAGTTGAAAGTCACAGGAATAGTGCTCATAATGTACGGCAGGGCTCCGTAAACCTTCCACCCCATCCTTATGAACGCCAGCAATACTGTACCATTCCTCTTTTCCGACAAAAGTGGGTAAAAACAAAAAAGTATCTTGCGTGAGCGCTATTTTTTCCATATATCGATAGCCCATTCTGTAAATTTGATACTGATCTGCACCTTGTATAGGATCCCAGTACATCATCATCCCTTCAGCCCCGCGTGGTACCATAGCAAGCCTTGGCCACGCTAAGGTATGCACCGGTTTACTGATGATGGGAGCGCTATGACTTGGTTTCAATCGAAGATATACAACACTACTTAAGTCAGTGGGTACCTCCCAATCATATTGAGAACATCCCGCTGAAATATTATCGACAATGCTCACCCAAGTCTGCATGCTATCCTGCGAATAATCAATAGCGATATTACCTCCGGCATCAGTACTGCCTTCCCACCTAAGGGTTTCCACCTCTCCAGGTACAAAGCCTTGCCCTTCAAAAGGATAAGCCCATGCCAAGGATTCTTCGGCAAAAAGAATAGTAATGAAAAAGGTCTGTGGTCCCGCTGGCACCAGGTGCCCTTCTACATTGATCTTGTAGGTCCCTGATTCGGTCACCTCAATCTCAACTTGTTCCATATTATTTAACCTATCCTTTCCCTTTATGGCCGGACGGGTCAGGCTGTCTAGGTGAGGATAAGTGCTCAAGATCCAAGGTAAATGAATAGCTCCCGAAGGAGCCTGAATAGATAGGTCCAGGTCATTGACCAAAGCGCGCTCATTCAAAGGTAAAGCTGCCGGATCATTCCAGTAAATCATGACCTTCATACGCTGTATTCCCGCCGGAACGTCTATCGCAAATGCCTTCTGCTCCTGGTGTTGTACAGCGCCGGCCAGTATCGGCTGATCCCTAAGCGAACTAAGCGCTCGCCCCAAATGCGGCCGCCCCCAACCGTATTCAAAATCGGGTCCCTTCCGCCCTAAATCATCCGCGGTATTCAACAAAATAGCCTTGATCAAAGCAGCGGGAGGGTCTACTCCACCATGAGATTCCCGGTAAGCTTCGTATAGTAGAGCGGCAGCACCGGCTACGGTGGGTGAAGCGGCGGAGGTACCGCTAGCCAACTGATACGCATTTTCCCGATCTGTACTCAATTGCCCACTACCAGGAGCGGCCAAGTCAGGTTTGATGCGACCGTCAGCTGCGGGGCCTCGACTACTATCGTTAATCAGGGTATCCTGAGCAGATAAATTGGCTACAGCGATAACATGTTTTGCAGCCTTTCTCCCTCCAGTGATATTCCCAAATCGAGTTCCATCAGCCTTTACCAATTCCCCGTAAGGATGGTTACAATTCGCATCTCCCTGATTGCCCGCTGAAAAACAATGCAACAGTGAAATAGACTGATTAACTTGTAAATCGATGGATCTAGCAGCTTGAGTATACACTCCTCCACAGCCTTCCCAAAACGAAGTAGAACTAATGACCGTTCCGAATTCTTGATAATTGGTAACGGCCTGGTTGATGTGTTCATACTGCTCTATATTATATAAATGTAAAGTAGCGGCTGGGGCCATTCCTATAGCCCGAGGATTAAGGTTTCCAGCACCGATGGCCAAACCAACAGTCATATCTCCATGCACCCCTCGCTCAAAACGAGTATGATCAAATACTCTATTGGCAAAATCTAAATGATCAACTGATCCATCATCACCAATGGCCATTACGATCCCCTCTCCATCCAAGCCATCTGCTGGCCCTTTTCCCAACCAATGTGTTCGTTGCTGATTTCGTCCAACATATCCTTCATGAACAGGAGTATCTGCTATGGTTTCGATGTAGAAAACAGCGGGTATCTCCGCAATTTTCGATAGCTGATCTTCGGTGGCTTCTACTTGAAGCTGCCCATCCTGAAGGGCCATCAGTTTAGCGCCCAAGTCCTCTATAACAGCCCCCAATACACTTGGGGCTACTGTCTGAAAAGGATATATATTTAACAGAATTTGCCCCTTTTCGCTAACCGCATGGGCCGGATAATTATTGTTAGACAGTGCAGTAGCCAGCTTCATGCTAGCTGGATAAGCCAGCACGCGCTCCAAGTGGGGTACTTCTACCCAATCAATGTGTTTGGGAACAATCGCTAGATAGGCATTTTCTTGAAGATAGCCGACCCGCAAAATGCCTTGCGCTTGCAGACGCCCTTGCATCGCAGCATCCGGTATATGCTTAAATTGTAGTATCACGTAAAAGTGCTCGCCAAACTGCCAGCGTGGTGAATTCATCCCACTGCTATCGAGAGAGGCCGGATTCGCCAAGGCACTGATGTCCTTGCCCCAGGAAATCGTATTCTCCTCTTGCCCAAAGGCAAACTGAATAGTCAACAAATACAAGCTTACTAATAAATAGTTATGCATGCGTAAGGGGGTAAATTTGTTTCATAGAGACAGGGTTCTCCGCTTCCTAACTAGACCTGTAGCCTCGGAAATTCCAATGCATACCACAAGCAAGCGCATATGCAATAGGCTTAGCTCGCTGGCATTGCTGTTGATTGTATCTTTCTGATAAGTAGCTGGATGTATATAATCGTCAATTTTGGAGGAGGGTGTTTTTGTGTTAGACTAGGCAGATTTGATGATAATAGCCCAAGCTACTTGAAGAAAATCTAACGCAGTATAACGCAA
>Ga0070726_10003021_pt1 | contig 14572 bp, 12 predicted proteins | sample tdAd471_FD_67275 | JGI IMG/M metagenome (GOLD analysis project Ga0070726, IMG submission 67275) | Marine sediment microbial communities from the Atlantic coast under amendment with organic carbon and nitrate - tdAd47.1 | ecosystem: Environmental > Aquatic > Marine > Coastal > Sediment | place...
CGCAAGGTGCCGGGTGCCGCCTATATGGCAATCCTGCGCTCACCCCATGCAGCGGCAGCCATTCTCGCCATCGACACATCTGCCGCCGCGGCCATGCCCGGTGTTGTCGAGATACTGACGGCGGACGACCTTAGGGCCGACGGCATCGGCGGCCTGGCCTGCGGGGTGAAGCGCAAGCAGCGTGACGGGTCTCCCATGGTCGAACCGCCCTATCCTCTCCTGGCTGACGGCGATGTGCATCTCGTCGGCATGGCCGTCGCGGCCGTGATCGCCGAGACCTATGCCGAGGCGGTGGATGCCACCGAGGCCATCGAGGTCGACTATGCTTCCCGCGATCCGATCATCGAAACCGGACGCGCCCGGTCCGACGGCGCACCCGACGTCTGGGACGCGGTGCCTGGCAACGAGAGTTTCGTGTTTGCGCTCGGGGACAAAACCGCCACGGATGCGGCCTTTGCGGCGGCCGACCATGTGGTCGAGCTCGACTATGAAATCAGCCGCGTCTCCACCAACACGATGGAAGTGCGCGCCGCGATCGGCTTCTTCGATCCCCTGGAAGAGCGCTACACCCTTTATGCGGGGGTCCAGTCGCCCCACCGGCTGCGCTCGGACCTGACCAAAAACGTGTTCGCAATTCCGGAGGGAAAGCTGCGGGTCATCTCGCCCGATATGGGTGGCGGGTTCGGCATGCGCGGCAGCCCCTTCGTCGAACACGCACTGGTGCTGTGGGCCGCACGGCGCACCGGCCGTCCCGTCCGGTTTACCGCGACGCGCAGCGAGGCCCTGGCCAGCGATTACCATGCCCGCGACAATGTCTCCCATGCCGCCCTCGCGCTCGATGCCGACGGCAAGTTTCTGGCGCTCCGTGTCTCCACCGACGCGGCACTGGGCGGCTATCTCAGCAATTCCGGGCCGCATTCGCCGACCAACAATCTCGGAGGCCTGTCCGGCGTCTACACGACGCCCCATGTGCATGTCGAAGCCCGCGGCGTGTTCACCCACACCAGCCCGACCGCGACCTATCGCGGGGCCGGGCGTCCCGAGGCGTCCTACGGCCTGGAACGACTGATCGACGCCGCCGCCTTTGACCTGGACATCGACCCGGTCGAGCTGCGCCGGCGCAACCTCATTCCCAACGATGCGTTGCCTTACGACACGGGCTTTGTCTTTACCTATGACAGCGGCGATTTCGCGGGCTGTCTGGACCGGGTCGTGAAAGCGGCGGACCGGGATGGTTTCGAGGCCCGGCGTGCAGACGCGGCGGCCCGCGGCAAATTGCGCGGCATGGGCATCGCCACAGTCATCGAAATCGCCGGCGGCCCCCTGCCGCTGCCCAACGAGGAAAGCGCGGCGGTCCGTTTCGACACCGACGGCGGTGTGTCCGTGTTGATGGGCACCCATTCCCATGGCCAGGGACACGAAACCGCGTTCGCCCAAATCGCCTCGGAGGCGCTGGGCGTGCCGTTCGATTCGATCCGCGTCCAGTATGGCGACACGGACCTCGTGCATCATGGCAAGGGCACGTTCGGATCGCGTTCGATCAGCGTCGGCGGCGCGGCGCTGCTGCGCGCGTCGGAAAAGATCGTCGAACGCGCAACTTTGATCGCCGCACATTTGCTTGAAGCGGCCGCCGCCGACATCCAGTTCGACGACGGCGTCTTCACCGTGTCCGGCACCGATCGCACGATCACCCTGCCCGATGTGGCCAAGGCGTCCTACCTGCCGGCCAGAATGCCCCGCGAGATGGATCTGGGGCTGTCCGAAAGCGCGATCATCGTGCCCCCGGGGCCAACCTATCCCAACGGCGCGCATGCCTGCGAAGTCGAAATCGACCCCGACACCGGGGTGGTCGAGATCATCGCCTATACCGTATTTGACGATGTCGGGGTTGCGCTGAACCCGATGATGGTCGAGGGACAGGTGCATGGCGGCGTGGTCCAGGGCGCGGGCCAGGCGCTGCTCGAACGCGTTGTCTATGACCCGGACAGCGGACAGCTCCTGACCGGCTCATTCATGGATTACGCCATGCCGCGCGCCGATGATTTCCCGAGCTTCGACGTGCATGAGCACAACATCCCGTCGAAGAACAATCCCATGGGCCTCAAGGGTGCGGGCGAGGCCGGCACCGTGGGCGCGCTGCCGTCGGTCATGAACGCCGTTTGCGACGCGCTGCGCCCGCTCGGGATCCGCCATATCGACATGCCTGCCTCGCCGGAAAGAGTTTGGCAGGCCATACAAAACGCGAAACGAAATGCCGTATAATCGGCACCAACAAACCAACAAAGAATCCAATCCAAGGAGAGAACACGATGGCTGGTCCTGAAATCAAAAATATGACGTTGCTGTCCCAGGACACGCTCGTCGGCCATGGCGGCATGGGCGAAGGCATGTCCATGCAGGTCGCACCCGACGGCCGCCGCATCATGTGGCTGGCCCATGAATCCGGGCCGAAGAATTTCACCGGCGTGGACGTCACCGACCCGCGCAAGCCCAAGGTCGTCGTGCAGACCGACCTGCCCATCGTCAATATGCGCTCGAACTCCCTCGAGGTGACCGGCGACATCATGGCCGTCGCCTACCAGACACCGGGTGTGAACGAGCAGAAGGTCGGCGTCGAGCTGTTCGACCTGTCGACCCCGGAAGACCCCAAGTCGATTTCCTTCTTCGATTGCACGGGCCCCCATTCGCGCGGCGTCCATCAGCTCTGGTTCGCCGATGGCGAGTATGTCCACTTCGCCGGCGGCTCGGACGACTTCGTGCCGACCAACCCCAAGGACGACCAGTTCTACCGCTGCATCGACGTACGCAACCCATCGAAGCCGAGCGAGATCGGCCGCTGGTGGTACCCGGGCACCCGCGAGGGCGACAATGTGCCGCCGCCGGATCGCCACCCGACCTTCGATTCCGGCTTCCGCGCCCACAACACCAATGTCTACCCCCAGCGCCCCGACCGCATGTATCTGGGCTATCTGGATGGCGGCACCTTCGTCATGGACATTTCCGACAAGTCGGACCCCAAGGTGATCGGCGCATGGAACCCGCATCCGCCCTACAACGGGTTCGCCCACACCGTGCTGCCCCTGTTCAGCAAGGACATCCTGATCGTCACCGACGAAAGCGTCCGGGACGACGCGATGGACTGGCCGAAACTGGCCTGGGTCGTCGATGCGCGCGTGGAGGACAATCTGGTTCCGATCGGCACTCTGCCGATGCCGCCGCTGGACGATTTCCGCAATCGCGGCGGTCGCTTCGGGGCGCACAATCTGCATGAGAACCGCCCCGGCCCATCCTTCCAGTCGGACGAGCTGATCTTCGGTACCTTCTTCAACGGCGGCCTGCGGGTGTTCGACCTCCAGGATCCGCTGCAGCCCAAGGAAGTGGCCTATTTCGTGCCGCCCAAGCCGGACAATTCACCGGTCGCCACGGCACAGATCAACGACGTCTATGTGGATGAAAACCGCATCGTCTATTGCGTCGACCGCCATGCGGGCGGTCTCTACTGCCTGTCGCTCGATATTTAGCCGAGCAGACCGGCCAGCGGCCGCCGCACAAACGGGTGGTGCGGGGCTGCGACGCCGGTCAGGTAATCCAGCAGGCGGGGATCGATATCCCCGCCTGGCTGGATGACCAACGGGCCGTCGTCGAGCCAGAACAGGATCGGAGCCTCGACGGGCGCGCCACCATTCATATCTTCCAGTTCGAATCGCGTCCGGATCAACGGGCGATAGGCCGCGTAGCACCAGACGCGGTGGCCGTTCACCACGGCCTCCATCCCGCCCGGAACGGGCAATTCATCCCGAACCTCATCCACCCGCGCCACCACGGCATCGAAATAGCCTGTCAGCCAGCGTCGGGCGGCGATGTCGAACACATCGAGCAGGCTCACGCTCAGCTCACGCAGGAACGCCAGGCAGTCATCGGGCGCAGACACGGATTCCGGCGCGGGAGACTTGAACAGCGGATAGTCGCCGTCGGACAGGCGCAGCCCGCGCCCCCGCATAACGTCAATTCGATGCCGCCCGGCATGGGTGATGGTGATCATTTCGCTCATCGCAACCCGAACAAAGCGCTTTTCTCGCGCACACACAAACCCGAATATGCACAGCAACGACGCTTGGCGTCACGATGGGGGACGAAAAATGCGAACGCTGACAATCAACGTGTTTCCGGGGGCCATCAATGTGCCCCTGTGGGCGGGACTAAAGCAGGGCTTTTTCGCCAAGCGAGCGCTCGATCTGGAGATCGTTTTCACGCCCAACTCCATCGAGCAGCTGACCGGCATCGCCGCGGGCAAGTTCGACATCATGCTCACCGCGATCGACAACATCATCGCCTACAAGGAAAAGCAGGGTGAGGTGCCGGCCGAGGGCGATACCGACCTGTTCGCCTTCATGGGGTCCGATGACGCGTTCCTGCGCTTCGTCGTCCAGGCGGACATCAAGTCCTTCGCCGACCTGCCCGGCAAGATCCTGACCGCCGACGCGCTCACCACCGGCTTCGCCTTCGTCCTGCGGCGCATGCTCGCCCTGAACGGCATCGACGAAAACGCCATCGAGTGGATGTCCACGGGCGGCGTCCTGCAACGCTGGCAGGCGATGATGGAGCACCCGGAACAGAAGGGCACGCTGCAGGTCACGCCGTTCGAGATCATGGGCGCGTCCAAGGGCCATCATGTGCTGGCCCGCGCGGCCGACGTGCTCGATTCCTATCAGGGGATCGTCGGCGGCTCCCGGGTCGCCTGGGCCCGCGAGAATGCCGAGGACCTGTCCGGCTTCATCGCCGGCTGGCTCGAGGCGGTGAACTGGCTGTACGACCCCGCCAACCGGCAGGCCGCGCTCGACATCATCGCCGAGAACATGCCCCAGATGCCCGAGGCCGTGGCAGCCGGTGCCCTCGATGTGTTCTTCGACCCCGACACCGGCATGCGCCGGGACGGCACGTTCGACATGCCCGGTATCGCCACCGTGCTCGACCTGCGGCGCGAGTTCGGCCCCGCGCCCGATGATCTGCACGGGCCTGAGCACTACATCGACACCAGCTATCTGGAAGCTGCCATGGGCCGTTAGGCCCGAGGACAAGACGCCCCGCTAGATCAGCAGCAGTAGCGCACCGATCACGGCAACGTTCGAAAATACGAACGACAGGTGCAGATGACGGCGTAGCGGGTCATCCATCGTCCAGAAGCGGTGGAAGATGGCACTCGCCAGCACGGTGAACACAATCAGCGCGATCGCGCCCAGGCCTGCGTTCCAGTCGATCGCGACCATCACCCCGCCGACCGCCTGCAGCACAAATCCCGCCCACAGGGTGGCGCGGGGCAGCGGGATGCCCATCGCCGCCATCCGGTCCACATGCTGCTGCTCTTTGGTCGCGGCGTTGATCACCAGCGTCCCGACAAACAGGGTCGCGATCATCAATTGTCCGACGATTTCGAGCGGCGTGTGGTCTGCGTAAAACATGGCGCTCACTTCAGATGGGTTTGCGGGTCGAGGCCGAGCGCCACCCGGCCATAGGTCGTGGCGGCGACGTCCCAGTTGAGGGCGAAATGCCCGCTCATGGCGTGCATGTCGCGGAATTTCCGCTGTAAGGCGTTGTCGAGAAAGATGCCCTGGCCGCCCAGGGTGGTGAACAACCGGTCCACCGCGGCCCGGCATTCCCGTACCAGATAGGCCTGGTCACGGCGGTTGCGCACCCGCTCCAGGTCACCCAGCTCGCGCCCTGCATGCATCGCGGCCATCGCCTCACCAGTGTCACGCTGCATCAGCAGCCGTGCCGCATCGATCTGCGCCGCCGCCTCGGCGATATGAACTTGAAGTGTCTGATGCTCGGCCACGCGCACGCCGCGGGAACTTCGACCGGCCATCTGTTCGGTCACCGCATCGAGCAAACTCTCCGCGATCCCCAGCGCCGGCACGGCGAGCATGAACGGCACACAAGGCGGGTGGGGCAACCGAAACAGCGCCGGCGCATCCGTCTGACCCCGCGCCGCGCCCCCCGCACCCGCCATGCGAAACGGCAGCGCGCGATGATCGGGCACGAACGCACTCTCGACATGCAAATTCTTGCTGCCGGTCCCGGCCAGTCCCATCACATGCCAATTGTCTTCGATGACCACGTCGTCACACGCGACGACGCAGTAGTTCGGCTCGATCGCGCCGTCCGCGCCCGTCGGCAGCAGACAGCCCAGGATCAGCCAGTCGGCATGGTCGCAGCCGCTCGACCATTCCCAGCTGCCGGATATCCGCCAGCCACCCTCGACCCGCTCGTTTTTCCCGCCGGGCGTGAACCCGGCGGAGACCAGCGCGTCGGGGTTGTCCCCCCACACATCATCCGCCGCGCGGGGATCGAACATGCCGATCAAGATTTGGTGGTCTGTGTAGACGCCCGCGACCCAGCCCGTCGAACTGCAGCCGCGCGCCAGCGTTGCGACGATATCGCAGGCCATATCGAGGGGGACTTCCGCGCCGCCGAACCGCGCCGGCTGACAAATGCGATGTAGCCCCGCTTCCTTGAGGTCCGCAATCGTTTCGTCGGGCAGGCGGCGCAGCTGTTCCGTCGCGGCGGCACGGGCCGCGAGGGTCGTTTCCAGCGCGGCCGCGCGCGATTTGAGCTCCGAAGCGGCCGCGGGCGTCGCGGCGGTTGTATCTGGCATGCTGTATCCTGTCCCAATCACCCCCAGTGAAGGCGGCGCAACGCGCCCGGTCAAGAGGATTGCGGCAAGCTGATTGGTGCGCTCGCCCGGTTGGACTAGACTTACGGGTGAAACAGGGGAGGCGGATCATGGACGGAGCGGTCAGCAATACGGATCAGACCACGACCGAGGATGTCGTGGCGCGGGCGCGCTACTACAGCCCGGCGAACATCTTCAAGGTCGAGCGCCCGCCGATCCCGCAGATGGCCTTCGTCGCCGAGCGCGACCGGGCGATGGCGCCGAACGCGCCCACCGGCTGGATTGCCCTCGATATCGGCACCCGGATTGGCCTCGACGAACCCGCAACCACGCCGCTCATGCTGGCCCGGTACGCGCGAATCGCCCCCGGCGGGAGCCTGACCGGCGCCTTCCGCGCCAGCGGCGAGTTCTACTTCGTGATTTCAGGTGACGGGCGCGCGCAAAAGGCTGATGAGGCCTTCGCCTGGCAGGCCGGTGACGTGTTCTCCCTGCCCGGCGGCGGCGAGACCCGCCTCGATGGCGGCAGCACGGGCGCGATCCTGCTTCTGGTGACGAACGAGCCAGAGCTCGCCTTCCACGGCCTCGCGGCACCCACCCCGGAGACCGCGCCCACCCAGGCCGTGCGCTACCCCATGGCCGAGATTCTCGCCGAGATGGAGCGGGTCCGGTCCGATCAGTCCGCCGACCCCAACGCATCCGGCCGCGCGCTGCATCTCACCAGCGAGCGCAACGGCAATACCGATGCGGCCCACCCATCGATCAAGCTCGCCATGAACACCCTCGACCCCCACAGCGTTCAGCGCCCGCACCGGCACAACTCGGTCGCGCTCACCCTGCCGATCGAGGCCGACAACGTCTATTCGGTGATCGAAGGGAACCGGCTCGACTGGCATCCCTATGCGCTGATGATCACACCGCCCGCCGAACGGCACGAGCATCACAATGAAGGCGATGCACCGATGCTGAGCCTCGTCATCCAGGATGGCGGGCTGTATTTCCGCTGCCGCACCATCGGCTTCAGTTTCGACTAAACCCGCTTATCAGGAAGAATGAACATGTCCATATCCATGCACGCCATCACCGCCCCGGTTTTCCAGACGATGCTGACCAACCTCGACTTCGTCCTCGAACGCGGCGCAGCGTTCGCCGGCGAGACCGGCCTCGACGAAGGCGAGTTCATGCAACGGCGTTTCGCGCCCGACATGTTGACCCTGGCCGAGCAGATCCGCCAGGCCTGCCTCCATGCCACCGGGGCGATGGCCCGGCTCGCCGGCGCCGCACCTGCCGAGATGTCCATGGAACCCGATACCGACATCGCGGGTGCGCGGGCGCGGATCGCCGCGGCCCTCGAATTCGTCGGCGGCTTCTCGCCCGACCAGCTCGACGGCGACCCCGACCGTGAGGTGATCGTCAAGACGCGCCTCGGCGAGCTTCAGTTCGGGGCACTCGAGCATGTGTTGCATATTGCCTACCCGCAGGTCTTCTTCCACGTCACCACGGCCTATGACCTGCTGCGCGCCGAGGGCGTGCAGATCGGCAAGATCGACTTCCTCGGTGCGCCGATGAAGAGCCGGCTCAAGGACTGATAGACGCGGCTAGCGCCCGCGCAGCATCCGGTCGTACATCGCGTAGATGTGCTCCCAGTCCCGGTAGGTAGCCTGCTTGTCGTAGGCATCGCGGTCGGGAATCGCATAACCGTGCGGCGCGCCCGGGTGGATGCGCTGGGTGTAGTCACAGTTCTGGCCGGCGAACGCCGCCTCGACTGCGGCAACCGTCTCGGTCGGCGCGTAGTGATCGTTTTCCCCGATGCCGTTGTAGAACATCCCGCGCACGCGCGGCGCCTCGCTGTGGGGCGAATCCGCCCCGTCCACGAACAGCCGCGTGCCGTGCAGGCACGCGCTGGCGACGAAGGTCTCGGGGAATGCGCCGGCGACCCGCAGCACATGGCGGCCCCCCATGCAGTAGCCGACGGAACCTGCGGGACCCGGCCGCACAGCGTCCTCCGTGGCCAGAAATTCCATCAGCGCGCCCGTATCCGCAACCGCCATCGGATCGCTCACATGGGTCCGGTAGGCCTGAATTTTCTCCTGATCCGCCTCGGGCAAATCCTTCAGGGACGCCGTCGTGCCGTCCGGATTGCGATAGTCGAAATGCTCCCCACCCATCCGGTAATAGATATTGGGCAGCACCACCGTGTAGCCGACGCAGGCGATCTGCCGGGCAATGTCGCGCAACTGCTCGCGAACACCCCACACATCCATGTACAGGATCACCGGTGCGAACGGTCCGCCCACCTCGGGGTGGGTGATGAAGGTCTCCATCACCCCGTCCTCGGTCGGCACCTGAACGGTTTTCTCAAGCATCTGTCTCTCCTCCATGTGGCCGTTGCTGCACCTCGATCAACCGTCGATCAGTCGTCCGAGGCGAGAATTTCCGCCACCGTGACATGCCGGCCCTCAGCGACCGACTTGATACCGGCCTTGACCACGGCCAGCGAGGTCATGGCGCTCTCGCCGCCCACCTCGGGTTCGACGTCGCCCGCAATGGCATCCGCCCACTCGATCAGTTGCTCGGCGATGGCGTCGTTCTTCTCGACCGCCACCGGCTGCTGGTCCGTGTCACCCTGGTGGAGGCAGCGCAGCCCGTCGAACAGATTGTAATAGGCACTCATCTTCTTGCCGTAGATATTCATCAGGTAATATTCCGACGCCGACGCGTAGCTGGTCGAAAGCGTCGACACCGCCCCGTTCGCATGCTGCATCATCAGCGAGCCCACATCCGGATTGTCGCCCGGCAGCACCAGCTGGGCGGCCATACCTGACACGCTCTCGATCGGCCCCAGCAGCATGGTCAGCACGTCCACATAGTGCAGCCCGATCTGCAGCATCACGCCGCCCGGCATGCCCACGGCGGTGTAGCGCCAGTGGCCGAGTTCGAACTGGCCTGCCCGGTCGCGGCTGATATTCGCCTCGGCCTGCACCAGCGTGCCGAAATCACCGGCCGCGATACGCTCCTGGATCCAGCGGAAGTGGCTCTCGCGACGGCGCTGATAGCCGACGGAAAGAACCACACCCGCATCGGCGCAGACCTTGGTGATCTGGCGCGCCTCCCCGATGGTGTTGGCCACCGGTTTGTCCAGGAACACATGCTTGCCCGCCTCGGCCACTGCCGCGGTGGTCTCGAGATGCACATGATTGGGCGTGGTGTTGATGACAGCGTCGATCGTATCGTCGGCGAGAATCTCGTCCAGGCTCGCCGCCGCAGTGCAATCATACTTCGTGGCGAATGCCTGACGCTTGTCTTCCGAGCGGGTGAAGCAGGACACGATCTCGATCCGCCCGTCGGTGCGGCCGGCCGCATCGGCCAGCACATCGGACCACCAGCCGATACCAACGGATGCGACGCGCAGCGGTGACATACTCATGATGAATTCTCCGGGCTTCTTTGCGTGTCGCCTAACTTGCGAGGCCGACCGCTTCGAGGGCGGCCTGGGCGATGTCCGCGTCCTGCTGCCAATCGCCGCCGCTGACGCCGATGCCGCCGAGGCACTCCCCGTCGACGATGATAGGGTAGCCGCCCTCCATGGCGGTCCAGCGCTCCGGGCCGGCGGCGAGGGTCAGCCCGATGGCATGCAGCGTGTCCAGGTCCTGGCCCTGGGCGCCCTGGGTCGTGGTGACCCGCTTGTTCGAGGATGCGGTGACCGCCTTGACCGTCGACGAGTGCACCGTATGGAAGCGGCCCCCATCCATGCGTTCCAGCACCAACGGATGGCCGCCGGCGTCGACGACGACGACCGTCGCCGCGATACCGAATTCCTCGGCCTTGGCGATCGCGGCCGCCAGCATCTGTTTGGCGCCCGCACTTGTCAGGCGCTTGGTTTCTACAAATGACATTTCGGTTCGTCCTCCCAGACGGCGCGCCGCCGGAACGGTGCGGAAGTACCGGCCGAATCCATAAGAGATCCCATATGTTTTTCAGCCAAAGACACGCCAGCGTAGGGCGTCGGATTGCCGCCCGGCAAGGCCCCCATTTCGATTTAATCTAATCCGTGTCTTTACATGTGCCGCGGGCCGGAACCGATGGCCAAGGACATCCTGTCCCTACGGCCCCCTAAAGCCCGGCCCCCTAAAGCCCGGCACTGTGTGTCCGGATGAATCTCCGCACCCGGTCGATCGTACGCGCCTTCAGTTCCGGCGGCTCTGCCCATGGAAAGACCGTGATCTCGGCGTTCGGCGCCAGCGAGGCAACATCGACCGAGGTCTGAAGCGGGTGTGACGGAACATCGTCCGGCAGCACCAGAATCGGTGCCGGACAGTTGCGGATAAAGTCGCGCGACACGCTGTAGAGAAAGTCGGGATTCACCCGGTAAAGACTGTGCAGATACTTGTCGATGATGTCCTGGTTCAGGTCCGGCCGCCGGGCGAGCAGCTCGGGGGCCCACACATCCCGCCCGGAGCGGTACATGACATCGGGGTCGTCGGGCCGGTGCCCCACCGTCTGGCAGAACACCGCGGCGACGACACGCCCGGGCGCGCGCTCGAGAAGCGTGCCGGCGAAGCAGCCGCCGATGCAGTAACCCATATAGGCGAATTCGCGGATGCCCAGATGATCCATCAGCCCGAGCTGATCATCGGCGAAGGCGCCCCAGGGATCGTCGAGCTCGATCGGACCCGCGCTCTCGCCGCCATTGGCGTTGCGTTGGTCCATCGTGATACAGCGAAAATCGTCCTTGAAGGCATCCATCGCATTGAAGACCGCGGTCGGCCAATTGTCGACACGCGAGTTGAGCCCCCCGCCCGGGGTCACGAGCAGCGGGAAGCCACTCCCGGCCTCCTCGTAACGGATGCGGACATCGCCCTTCTCGTAAAACGGCATGGTGGTCTCCTTCTTGCGCGATAGGTGGGCGCGGACACGGTCAAGACTCGGCAGCGTAGGGGGTCTTCTCACCGTCAGGCAAGCACCCGTGTGCGATTTGGCTGTGTTGCAGCCTCCGAACCTATCGCACGACCAGTCAACGGCCGGCGACCCGCGCAGCGGCGCCTAGAAACCGACCGAAAGGGAGAAGAAATACCGCGGATGCGTGTTGTTCCCCGACGTCTCGACCGGACGGGTCAGGGGCTGGGTGGCCTCGAGGCTCACGAAGATCGATCGCGGCAAATTGGCGCGCAGACCGATCCCGGCCGACGACAGCGAGTGGCGGCGGAACGGCCCGCTCGCGTTGCGGTTCCAGACCGCGCCCCTGTCGTAGAATCCATAGAACTGCAGGGTTTCGAACAGGTCACCGGCATCCTCGAAACTGTAGCGCAGCTCCAGCGAACCGGCGACGCCGTCCTCGCCGGTCACTTCTGCGAAATCATACGCCCGGCCGAAACGGCTGCCGCCCAGCGCAAATTCTTCCGATGCCAGCAGCGAATTCGCGGATTTCTGACCAATCGCGGAGATCTGGGCGGATACGCCACCATAGATCGATTGGGCATGGGAAAGCTCACCACTGACCTTGGTGAACTTCGGGTGTCCATCGAAGCGCGATAGCGGGCCGGCGCGCTCCTCGGATGCGCCCAGCACGTCGATCCCCTGGCTCACCCGCAGCACCGCCGATGAAAAGAACGTCTCGCCGGACCGATTATAGTTCAGCCGCGCCCGAACGACCCGCAGGCGATCGTCGAAATTCTCCGCGCCGGACTGATCTTCCTCGGCATTGCGGTACTCGGCGAACCCGTTGATCCAGAGATTTTCGGTGCGGCTGCGAATGATCGGATGGCTGAGCCGCAACGAGAACCGGTAGGATTCGCTCGACGTATTCAGCGCCCCCGAACTGCTGCCCGCATCGATCGCGCTGTGGGAGGCCGAAAGCAGCGCCTCGGTGCCCGTGCCGCCCAGCGGCTGAAGATAGCTGATCTCCTTGTAGAGGAGTTCTTCGGGCTGGTTCGGTACCGTGAAGATGCCCGCCTGAAGCCGCTCACCCAGTCCAAGCACGGAATTCGTGCCGCCGCTGAGCCAGCTTTGGAGCCGTCCCACCGACGGCGTGCCCCGATTGTCCGCATAGGCGGTCCCATCCACCGCGTCATAGTCGATGACCAGCGTCAGCTGAAACGCGCCGGAGCCCTCTTCGTCCTCGTCCAGGCTCGACCGGGCAACCGTGACGCCCGGCAGATCGCCAATCAGCAGGATGTTTCGCTCCAGTGTATCGAGGGTCAGCGGCCGTTCGCTGCGAATGGCGTCCGCATAGGCCCCGAGATCGACCGGCGCATCGTCTATGCCCTCAAACACCACCTCTGTCACAGACCCCTCGGCGACCTGCACCGTCAGCACTCCGGTGTCGATGGTCTGCGGCGGCACGAACGCGCGCGACAGGACATAACCCGCGTCGCGGTATATCCGGGTGATTTCGTTGGCGATCTCCGCGGCGGTCGCGGTGGTCACCGTCGTCGCAAGCAGGTCTTCATACGTCGGCGCCAAATCCGCGGCGCTAAGGGTCTCCACGCCGAGCAGAGACACGGCCGCAAGAGTAAATTCTGCCTCGTCGTCGCCCGCCTCTTCCGGGAGGTCTGGTAGGTCCGCGCCCCGTTCGGGCCGGCGCGGCTGTTGCGGTGTCGCGTCGTCGATCCGCCGCTCGATCTGCCCGGCATCCGTTCCCGCGCCCGCGGTTTGTGCCGCCGCCGGAATCGACGCCATAAGCGCAAGCGCCAGGCCGAGGCCAGCGAGGGGTTGGCGCGAGCTCATGAAGAGCCGCCGGCTGGGAAGAATTGTGATCTTAGGGTCGATCATCGCGTATCGATCGGGTTCGCCAGGCAAGTGGTCGTAATACGTTGATACCCCGGAAACCCTTAATAAACCAATGCATTTCCAGATATCTAAAATTCGCGGAAAGTTTCCAATAATTTGTAACCAATTGAAATTGCTTACTTTTTTTACAGGAACTACATTCATCTCAACATCAATCACGGCGCCGGCGCGCCCCGTCGACAAGAACGTCCGACGGAACGGTACGAGAAAGGCAGGAAGCCATGTTCGACAGAACGACGATCAAACAGTGTGTTACAGGAGCCGCAGCGGCCGTCATGATGACAGCCGCATTCGGCAACCAGGCCATGGCCGCGTCAGGTGACGCGCCCTGGAAAATCCAGGAAGTCACGGGCGAAGCCCGCTTCCTCGATCAGGAAAAGGGCGCCCAGGCGGCCTCGGCAGGCACGATCATGGATGCGGGTGATCGCGTCACAACCGGTGCAAATGGCCGCGTGGTCATCACGCGCGGCGAGGAACGGATCACCGTTTCCCCGTCGAGCGAAATGGGTCTGCCGGTCGAGAACACCGGGCCCTACAGCACGCGCATTCTCCAGAACCTCGGCACAATCCTCCTGAAGGTGCAGAAGCAGCCCAACCAGCATTTCGAGGTCCAGACCCCTTACATGGCCGCCGTGGTCAAGGGCACGACCTTCACGGTCAGTGTCGGCGACAAGGGCGCGGCCGTGCATGTGGTCGAGGGCGCGGTGCAGGTTGCCGATCTGGCGGGCCAGCAGGTTCAGCTGATCCGTCCGGGACAGACCGCGACGCGCAGCAGCGATTCCAGCGCGCCGGTCACCGTCACGGGCGTCGGCACGACGCCGGCCGCCAAGGGCAACAAGGCCAAAGTCGATACGCCGGCGGGCAAGTCCGACGACGCCAAGGCGGCACCGGGTTCGCGCGGCAACAGCGCGGCAGCCCGTCAGGGTGGCCCGGGCAAGGGCGGGCCGAAGATCGCCAAAGCGCTTGGCAACCTCAACCTGAACGTCGCGGCCGCTACCAACGGTCTGGCGACAGGCCCCGGCAAGTCGGCCAACGCCGGCAAGGGGAACGGCAAGGCCAAGTCCGCAGCGCGGGCAGGCGGAAAGGGCTTTGCTCCCAGGTCAGCGGCCGTACCCG
>Ga0070726_10003022_pt1 | contig 14571 bp, 11 predicted proteins | sample tdAd471_FD_67275 | JGI IMG/M metagenome (GOLD analysis project Ga0070726, IMG submission 67275) | Marine sediment microbial communities from the Atlantic coast under amendment with organic carbon and nitrate - tdAd47.1 | ecosystem: Environmental > Aquatic > Marine > Coastal > Sediment | place...
TGCACGTCGGCCGACTGCCCGGCCACGGCGGCCTCCAGGTCGGCACGCACGTCGACCTGGTAGGCGGCGGTGCGAGGCGCGGCTCCCGCAGTCCACAACGAGTGCAGGGTGAAGGGCATCGACAGCTCGGGATGGCCCAGGCGTGCGATGGGGCCCTGCGCCAGCTTGGCCGCGTCGAAGACCCACAGCTCGTCGCCGGATGAACGCCCGTCGCTGTCGTCGTCGCTGATCACGGTGACGAGCACGTAGCCATCGGTGTCGTCGGTGGACCCCACCCGCGGCACGAAGCAGGGGGACAGCCCCCAGCGGCCGTCGGGGAAGGCGAAGTGCTCGACGACCTGTGCGGTCTGCCCGTCGAGGCGGGCCAGGGTCGCGGGCATCCGATCGGGGACTTCGTCGAGGGCGACGGTGCGGTGGGGATGGTCGGCGTATAGGTCGATGACGCGGCGCACCTGCAGGGCCCGGTCGACCCCGAGCGAGCACCAGAACATCGCACCGAGCCGCTCGGGCACCGCCTGTGCTTGGGCGACGAGGGCGGGCCCGCCCCACAGCGCGTCATCGGACACCACCTGGCTCGTCGTGAGGGCGCCGGTGGCGGGGTCGAGCACGTAGCGACCGGCCAGCCCGATGTCGGTGGCGGCGGAAGGCATGCCTACCAGCGCGGGGTCGACGGGCGTGACGCCGTCGGGCCCGACGTCGTCGAGACGCAGCATCTCCGAGGGGTCGGCGGCGACGTTGTGGGCGATGAACAGCCCGATGCCGTCGTCGTCGTCGTAGTCGGCGGCGAAGTGCGCGGCTTCCCTGGGAAGGACCACGGTGTAGGCGGTCACGGTGTCGGCGTCGTCGGTCAGGTCGGCCCGGGCGATGATGTGGAGCACGGTATCGGGGGACTGTGCGACCGCCTCGGGCTCGTCGCCGCCGAAGGCCACCTCTACGACGAAGGCGGTGTCCATCAAGATCACGTAGCGGCGGGTGAGCGCCATCTGGTGCACGGACTGGGTGATCGACACGGGGTTGCCGCTGCGATCGAGCACCTTCCACCGGCGCAGTGCACCGACCCCCGACCAAGCCATCACCCAGGTGTCGGGCTGGCTGGAGCCCACCAGGGCCAGGCCGTAGTTGACGGTGAACAGCTCGCCGGTGTGCGGGTCGCTGGCGGGGTGGGCGGTGGTCATGTGCAGCGGGAACACCCAGTCGACGAAGCCCTCGAGCCAGGTGGGGAGGATGCCGGACCACTCGTCGTTCCAGCCGACCGGGGTGACGACCTCGAGGCTGTCGGGGTCGAGCTCGTAGGGGCGGCCGGCGTCGCTGGTGACCAGCAGGCGGTCGCCGAGGGCGACCAGCGCAGTGTTGGCGAAGTTGCGGAAGCCGAGCTGGAGGCTCATCCGCGCGAAGCCGTTGTTGTCGAAGCCGTAGGAGGCGCCCAGGCTGGCGGCATCGAAGAAGTGGCAGGGGGTGCGCACGACGCGGCTTCGGAGGCTGGCGGCCCCCGGGGACAGGTCGAAGCGCAGCACCTTTCCGTCGCCGACGAACACCGAGGTGCCGTCGTCGTAGGGGATGGCATGCAGGATGTGGGCGTGGCCGTGCCAGTCGTCGGGGAGGACCCCTGCGAGCAGCTCGAGCTCCACGTCGAGCTCGCTCCGATCGCTGATGGCCAACGAGCGGGGCACGCCGGGGGCGAGGGGGGCCCCCAGGTCGATCCCCGGTGTCGTGGGGCTCGAGGTGGGCGTGGGGGCCGGGCTCGATGGCACGGTGTCGGCACCACCTGCCGTGGAGCCCTCGCCGGGGGCACAGCCGGCGAGGACGCCGGCGGCCGAGCCAGCGAGGAAGCGGCGTCGAGTGGTCATCGGGCCTCCGAAGGCTGCTCGATAACCGCTATTCGGGGAGGAGCATCTGGGTGGCGGTGTCGAGCACGCCGTCGGGCACGTAGGCCTCGAGCAGCTCCGCGTGCTGCTGGGCGACGGCTCCGCCCATGCCCTGCAGCGCCATGGCCGCCTGACTCGCTTCGTCGTCGCTGAGATCCCCGCTCGACAGCGCTGCGGCGAGCACCTCCGCCGCCTGGGTCGTGCCCAGGCCCTGCAGCGCAGAGATGGCTGCGAAGCGCACCTCTGGCGCCTCGTCGCCCATGGCTTCGTCGAGACGAGCGTCGGCATCGGACGCACCCAGCCAGGGCAGCTGCTGCACGATGCTCGCGCGCACCTGGGGACTGTCAGCATCTGCGGAGGCTCGCAGCAGCGCCTCCCGGGCCGATGGCGTGCCGACCTGCTGCAGCGACGACACCGCCGTCCATGCCAGCTCGGGATCGTGCAGGGCATCGACGAGGGCTGCCTCGGCATCGGCGCCCCCCAGCTGGCCCAGCGATGACAGCGCAGCCGACGCGACTGTCTGGTGGGGGCTGCGGGTCATGCCCAGCAGCTGCTCGCGGCTCTCGGGGGTGCCCATCCGTGCCAGGCCGTAGGCGGCCGTGGCGTGTAGCTGGGGGTTGTCTTCCTCGAGGGCTCGCTTGACGACGCGCTCGAGGTCGACGGTCTCCGAGTACGACAGGCTCTGCAGGATGTGGCTTCGCAGCGCCGCGTCATCCGTGCGGTCGGCGATGGTGAGGAGCCGCTCGCTGTGGGCGCGGCTGCCCGACATCGCCAGTGCGGAGACCGCACTCGACCACTCCCGCTGGGTGCCGGTCTCGATGCGCGCCATCACCGTGTCGATGGCGCGCGGGGTGCCCAGGCGCACGAGCAGCTCTTCCGCGGAGCCGTAGTTCTGCAAGCCCGCCGCGAGATGCTCGAGGATCAGGCGCTCCACATCGTCTTCGGCACCGAGATCGAGCAAGGCGTTGAGGGCCGACTGGCGCACGCCGGGGTCGGTGTCGTCGGCGAGGCGTAGCAGCAGCTCCTGGGCGCCCGGCGTGCCCAGCTGCTGCAGGGACCACACCGCCGCGGTGCGCACGGGGGTGGGGCCCTCGGTCAGGGCCGTGGCCACGAGCTGGGCGTCGTCGAGGCTGCCGTGCTGAAGCAGCAGGCCCACCGGGTCGACCCCCCAGGTGTTCGCGGTGGGGTTGCGCAGCTCGATGCGAGCCAGCTCCAGCACCGCCTCTGGGACCTCGCCGATGGGCCACGTGCCGCCCAGCAGGCGCTGCAGGGCGGCTCGTCGAACGTCGGTGGGCCGGTCGGCCACCGCGGCGAGCAGGGCCTCGAGGACCTCCGGCTCGTCGGCCCGGGGCAACGCCATGACCGCCCGGGCAGCCACGGTGGGGGGCGCGGTGGCGATGATGTGGATCAGCGCGGCATCGGCTTCGGGGTGGTCGAGGCGAGACAGCGCGTCGAGGGCGGCCCCCCGCACCTGCGCCTGGGCCGACACGGCCAGCTCCGACAGGGCGGCGACGGCGCGTGGGTCGCCCAGGGTGCCCAGGCCGAGCGCGGCCTGGGCCGCCGTGGGGGCCGGGCCGTCGAGGTCGTGCATGAGCACGTCGTAGACCAGCGGGTCGTGGGCCTCGGCAAGGGCGGCGAGGGCGGCTGAGCGGCGTGGGTTGCGGGGCCCCGACAGCACGGCGTGCAAGGAGTCAGCGGCCTCGGGGACATCATCCACCATCGACGCGAGGGCCCGGGCCAGGGCACCTGCCCGGGACGGGTCGGCGTCGCGGAGTGCCTTCGCCAGGAAGTGCACGGCTCGAGGGGTGGCGAACTGCGCCAGCGCCCACGAGGCGACCCAGGCATCATCAGGGTGCTGCAGGCGCTCCACGAGCTCGTCGAGGGCCTCGGGGTGGCCCGTGTGCCCCAGGGCGGCGAGCACCGCATGGCGTTCGACCGACCGGTCCTGAAGCAGGCTCAGCAAGGTGGTGACGGCCTCGTCGGTGCCCAGGCGCCCCAGCGCCTCCAGGCCGGGCCCTTCGAGGACCCCGTCGCCGGACCGTGCAAAGCTCAGCAGCAGATCGTGGTCTTCCGGCTGGGCTACCCAACCCAGCAAGCGCACCGCCTCGGCCAGCGCCACATCGCCATCCGCGGTGTTGATCACCTCGAGGACTTCGCTTCGAAGCCCTGCGGCAGCTGGGTCTGCCCGAGCCGCCTCGGCAGCGGTGCGCCAGCTCGGCACCTCGTGCCCAGGCACGCCGACACGCACGGGCTGGGGCGCAGGCTCGCGCGCGCCCAGCAGGTAGCCTCCTGCGCCGGTGCCTGCGGCCAGCGTCAGCGCGAGGCCTGCAGTGATCCAGCGGTTCATGGGGTGCCCTCTTGCTCAGAGCATACCCCCGTGGGCGAGGGCGCTACTCTTCTTCGACGGCCTCTTCTTCGGCCGTGACCAGGGAGCCCTTCAGCCCTTCTGTCTCGCCATAGACGGAGACAGCCTGTTCGTACAGCGCCTTGGCCGCTTCCGTCTCGCCCTTGTCGGACAGGATGGCCACGGCCATCTCGGCCCCCGTGAGACCCATCTCCTTGGCCCAGCCCTTGCCCTTCGCCTTGAGGAGGACCTTGCTGGCGCCTGCGTTGGGGTGGGCATCGACCCACCCCTCGGCGAGGATGTCGGCACGAAGCTGCTCGAGGGCATCGTCGGCGCGATCGAGGGCTATGAGGGCACGCGCGCGGGTGACGTGCGCATCCCACGGGGCCCAGTCGAGCTCGGCGAGCAGCTTGTCGGACAGGTTGAGGGACGCCTCGGGCTTGCCCTCTTCGTAGCGAGCCATGGCCAGCGCCATGCTGATGGCGTCGCTGCTTCCCGCTCGCATGAGCGCCTTCACGGCCTTCTCGGCGTCGCCCTCGATGAGCGCCAGCCAGCCCTCTGCGGAGCGGCGCACGTCGGCGTTCTTGCTCTCGCTGCACGACTCCCACTGGCCCTTGGCGGCGTCGACATCGTCGCGGGCGGTGTAGATGAGCACCTTGTGGCAGGCCACGTCTTCTTCGGCCAGGCCTGCGTCGACGGCGCCTTCGAGGGCTGTGAGGGCTTCGTCGGTCTTGCCCATCTGGATGTAGCTGTCGGTGCGATCGGCCCAGGCCCAGCCGGCGTCGGGGTCGACGAGGAGCACGTTGTCGAGGGCCTCGATGCTGGCCTGCCAGTCGCGCTTCTTGCGCATCGCGCTGGCCACGTTGCCCCAGCCGTTGATCTTGTCGGGGTAGAGCGCGGCGAGGAGCTTGCCGGTGTCGGCCGCCGCGTCGTAGCGCTCGGCGCCGATGAGCACGTCGCCGAGCTCGTTGAGGCACTTGCCGCAGCCGGCCTGCTTCTCGAGGCTCTGCACGTACAGCTCGGTGGCCTTGCTCCAGTCTTCCTTCTTCATCTGGATGCGGGCCTGGAGGTAGACCTCCATGGCCTTGCCCTTCGGATCCCACTTGCCCTTCTTGGGCTGCTCCAGGGCGGCTGAGATGTCGACCTCGTCGGCGTGGGCGACGGGGGTGCCAAGAGAAAGCGCGAGCAGGCTCACGAGCATGGTTCGTCCTCGTTCGTGGTGGTGTGCGCGTCTAACCGTGACGGGCGCACCGGCCAAACCCTCGCACCCTCGACCGCTATTCCACGACCCATCCGAGGTCGGTCGGACGGGCCACGCCGTGCTGCTGTAGCCAGTGGAGATGGGTGAGGATCTGCCGCGATGCGAGGTGCAGCCAGGCCCCCTCCAGCTGCGGATACACCCGTGGCGCGAGCTCGATGGGCTGCTGGGCGCCATGGGCCTGCAGTGCCTCGCGGATCTGCTCGGTGCGCATGTGACGATGGGCGATGTAGCCGGCCAACACGGCATCGGCCTCGGCCAACACGGGGCCATGAGCCGGGAGGAGCGCGGTGGGCTTCAGGCTACGCAGTCGCTCGAGGTGGTGCAGGTAGTCGCCGAGATCGCCCTCATCGGGATCGATGGCGATGGTGCCGACGCCGGCCACCATGTCGCCAGCGACCAGCACGCCCGACGCTTCGTCGAGCAAGCACAGGTGCCCCGGGGCGTGGCCAGGGGTGTGCAGGACACGGAGGCGTAGCCCCCCGACCTCCCGAGCGTCGGGCTCCTCCCACAGCTCGTCGACATGGATGCTGCCCTCGAGGAGCGCTGCGGTCACCGGGTGCGCGATGATGGGGACCTCGTGGCCGCCCTGCCGCAGGGACTGCTGCAGGTGCACGGCCCCGCGGACGTGGTCTTGGTGGTGGTGGGTGAGGAACAGGCCGCGGAGCCCCTCCCCAGCGCTCAACCGCGCCGAGACCTCGGCCAGCAGGCGCTGCCGCTCGTCGTCGTACGGGCTCGCGGGGTCGACCACCAGCAGCTCGCCGTCGCCGAGCACCCAGCTGTTGGTGTGGGTGGCGGGGGGAAGCGTCGGGGTGCGCACCGCCACGAGGGCGACGCCGGGGCGAACCGATTCCATGACGACGCGTATCGCGGCGCCGGCGCAGTGGTTACACGCAGGGAGGAGGCCCAACATGTGGATCTTGCTCGTGTCCCTGGCCCAGGCGCAGGCAGTCGACTTCACCTGCACTCCGGCGCGGAGCAGCGGCGAGGTGCTGGGTGTGCCCCCCATCGCGGTGACCTGCACGCTAGAGGTCAGCGACCTGTACACCTACGAGCGCGCCGAGTGGCTGATGGGCGACGGCACCGTCCTGGAAGGCGACGAGGTGTCCTACCTGTACGAGGAGCCCGGGCAGTTCGACGTACAGGTCTTCCTCGATGGGCTGGCCTACTCGGTCGGCGACACCGGGGAGCCCGACGTCGACCCGTCGGTCGTCAAGCGGGGCATGGTCACGGCCTGCGCGCCCCCGGAGGTGGAGTTCACCTACCTGTTCAAGGGGGGCCTCACCTACCAGCTGTTCAACCACAGCGACTTCATCCCAGGCTGCGTCGACACCATCCGCTGGGCGGTGCACGAGGGGGAGGGGCGTTCGGCCCAACCGCTCCTCGTGGCCGACACCTGGGAGGCTCGTTTCGAGCTGCCCGACGATGGCACCTACACCTTCTTCCTCGACATGGGCGGGATCGCCGGGGCGGGCGCTGCCAAGCTGTCCGTCGACGCGCGCTACGGGCTCACCGACGAGCTGGAGAACGGCTCGGTGGCGTGCGCAACGGGGGGGGGCGCTGCGGGCTGGCTCGTGCTGCCCACGATGGCCCTGCTGTGGGGGCGGCGACGCCGATGATCTGGGCCCTCGCTCTCGCCTGGGCGGCCGACGGCCCGGGCGACGTGCCTCCCGCGTGGTCGCTGCCTCTGCGGGAAGACCAACACCCGCGCTACCTCGACGTGCGCGATCAGCCCGTGCGGTGGTCGGAGATCCGCCCGTTCGCTCGGGAGACCGACGTGATGCGCCGCGTGCGGAGGCGCCGAGTAGGCCGCAGCGTGCTCCGGGTGCTGTTCACGTCCGCGGCGGTCGCCGAGGGCTACGGCACGGTCCACCTCATCCAGCGCGAGAGCGACTGGGCATGGGTGGTCGGTGCCCAGACGGGGTTCACCGCCTTGGCGGCGGGGCTGCTGTGGGCCGACATCCCTCGGAGCCGGCGGATCGATCACGCAGAGATGCTCGACGCGGCCAACGCCTACCTGCGCACGTCGCCTGGGCGCTGAGCGGCCCACCACGCGGCGGTGTCGCGCATGCCGGTGGTGACCCCACGCGGTGTGAACCCGAGGTCTCGTCGGGCTGCGCGGTCGTCGAAGGCCACCCGCAGTGGCACGGGGAGAGGAACGACCGGACCGCGCCCGAGCTCCCGACCGAGGGCGCGCACGGCTCGCCACACCGAGACCGACGGGCCCGCCAGGTTGTAGGCGCGCCCGGCGGTCTGTGGCCGCTCGGCGGAGGCGATGGCGGCATCGGCTGCATCGCGGCCGTGCAGGTGGGGCACCGCCACGGTGGGCGCGCTGGGCACGCGCCGGTTGAGCATGTCGACGTAGCGGGCCACCATCTTGTGGTCGCCGGGACCATACAAGGGGCCGGCCCGCAGGGCCGTGAGCGCGGTGCCTCGGTGCGCGGAGGCATCCCACACCGCCATCTCCGCCGCGGCCTTGGAGGTGGCGTACTCGGGGTGGGTGGTGAACTGGTTCCAGTCGAAGCCGCGTTTGAGAGGGTCGAAGCGAGGGCTGGCTTCTCCCATCGCACGCATCAGCCGGGTGCGGTACACCGCGACCGTCGACACGTAGACGACGCGACCCACGCCGGCGTCGGCGGCGGCCTCGACCTGGGCGCGCGTTCCCTTGACGTTGGCTTCGTAGAAGGCCTCGGCGGATGCCCCACGTCGCCCCGGCGCGAGGGCGGCGTTGGCGATCACCGCGTCGCAGCTGGCGAAGGCTGCCTCGAGGCTGGCGGGATCGCTCAGGTCGCCGTGGACCCAGCGGCACCCGTCGCGCTCCGCCAGCTCGTGGGGGCGGCGAACAGCTCCGACGACCTCGTGGCCGCGAGCCAGGGCGGCGTCGACGAGGTGGCTCCCGAGGAAGCCGTTGGCGCCGGTGATCGCAATGCGCATGCGGAGGGGTATCGGGGCCGCTGGTTGGCGGCACGCGCCGACCTGCGTGGCACAGGGTAGGGTCCCCCATGGCCTTCTCGCCCCGCGTCGTCGTCCCTGCCTTGCTCGTCTGCTGCGGCGGCGAGGGCGCAGCCGACACTGCAGCCCCCGCTGACCCGCGCGATGCCGCCGTGCTGGCCGACATGGCCTCGTGGGTGTGGTCCGATCGCGACCCCGAACCGAGCCACGACCCGGGGTCCGGTCCGTGCGCCGCGTCGGCCTATGGGCTGGAAGGCTCGGTGCTGGAGGTCGATACCGGCCTGTGCTCGTACGCCGTGCTGGAGCAGCCGCTGCTGGCGGATCTGCGGCAGGGCGAGTCCATCGAGCTGGTGTGGTGGCACAACCAGCTGGTCGCCGAGGAGCAGGCCCTGGGGCATGTGCTGCTCGTCGCAGATGGCGAGGTGCTGTACGAGCGCGAGGTCCCCATTCCCTCCGAACCCCTGGCGTATACCGAGGTCGTGGAGGTGGCGGCCGACGTGCCCGAGGGGGCGGCGCTGGTGCTGCATCTGCACAACCATGGCGCCAACGCCTGGAGCTTCCTACGGATCGAGCGGCTGGCTCCGACTCGCTGACCAGCCCGACAGCAGGCCGTCGATTGCCATGTCGACGAGGCTCTCGGCGCGATGCTCGTCGGCTCGTCGGTGGTCTTGCTTGCGGAGCTGCTCGAGGCCCGTGACCGCGCCCCACAGCACCCACACCCGCGCTTCACGATCTCCCGGGACGAGGGCGCCCTGGGCTTCGGCCTCGGCCAGTAGCGCGCCACAGCGCTGGACCATCGGCGCGAACCGCTCCGCTACCTGGGCCGCACGGGTGTCGTCGAGGAGGGCCCTCGGATGGGCGATCGACAGCTGGAGGAGCTCGTGCAGCTCGGGCTCCTCGGTGATGAACCGGCCCCAGCTGTGCAGCGCGCCGCGGAGCCGGACCAGCGGCGGCTCGCCCTCGGTGGAATCGAGCTCTCGCGCGAGCAATCGGTCGAAGGCCTCCAGCGCGCGTAACTGCAGGGCGAGCAGTAGCTCCTCCTTGCTGGCGAAGTAGCGATAGAGCGCCCCCACGGCTCCGCCCACCTCTTTGGCCAGGGTGGGCATGGTGAGGGCGTCGAGGCCCCCGTCACGCACGATGCGCAGCGCACCCTGCTCGATGGCCTCGAGCCGTGCGCGTCGATGGGCCTCTCGCCTGCTCACAGCATCCGCAGCACGAACCACAACACGAGCAGGCCGACGAACATGAGCACGAGCACGGGAGCGACCTTGCGGAGCAGGTCGCTGCTTTGGGCGGCTGCCTGGGGGGAGACCTGGGCCTGGGAGGGCTCGGAGGGGGACTCGTCGGTGGTGTCGAGATCGTGGGTCGCTGCGTCGGCGTCGGGGCTTCCTTCCCCGCTGTCGGTCGCAGGCACCGCGGTGGCGGCGCCGCCCTCCAGCTTGCCGAAGTACTCGTCGGTGATGTCGGCAATGTCGTCGGCACGGAAGATGACGGTGGCTGACTCTTCGGAGTCTTCGTCGTCAGCGAGGTCGATGGACTCCTGGAACTGCGGAGCGAAGCCCACGGGGGGCGTCGATGGCTCGGTCTCGGCCTCGGGCACGATCTCGTCGGACTCGGCTTCGGGCGGCGCGTCGCCTTCGGGACCGGCGACCAGCCGACCCAGCGTCGCCACGGGCACCTCGTCGGCCACATCGGGTCGAACCACGGGGAACGGCTCCTCCGGCAGCTTGGCCAGAGGGGGCTTCAGGCCCGCCGCGCCGAGGGGGTCGGGGTCGGTCATCGCCTCTTCTTCGCTCTCCTCGCTCTCATCGTCGGGCGGCGGGGGGAGTGGAGCGTCAGCGGTGAAGCCGTCGGGCTCCGGGAGGGGAGAGGAGGCGTCAGAGCTGACGCCCATGGCGTCTTCGAGCAGGCCGAGCTCGGCCAGCAGCTCTTGCGCGTTGCTCGCGTCGATGATTTGGGTCTCGGCTTCCTCTTCTACCGGTGCCTCCGGCTCGTCGTCGCTGCGATCCCTCGCAGCGGCGGCCGCGAGGGCACGGGCGCGGGGCTGCGTCAGCTTGGCGCCGAGCTCCCGGCGCTCGGAGCGACCCCCGGCCTTGCGGGACAGCGCCAGGAGCTCCTGTCGCACGGGGTGCATGGTGGGGAATCGGTTGTCGGGCCGCACCTCGGTCATCCGTCGCAACAGGCGGCCCAGGGCAGGCCACTGGCCTTCCACCTGGGACAGCATGGTGTCGACGTCGCCCCGGGCTGCCTGCTCGTCGGACTGGTAGGGCGTGAGGCCGGTCACCAGGCCGGCGGCGAGCACACCGAGGTACCACTGGTCGGTCGCGGCGGTGGCCTCGCCTCCTTCACGGCGCTCAGGGGCGAGCCACTCGTGGTCGGGGCGGGCGCCCGGGGGGCTTCCGAAGCCGAACAGCCACACCTTGCCGTCGGCCCCGAGCAGGATGCGATCGGGAGACAGGTCGCCGTGCACGCGGTTGCGGTGATGCACGCGCTGCAGGGTGTCAGCGATCTCGAGGACGATGTCGAGCAGCGTGGCGGGGCTCATTCCGATCTGGTCGTGGCGTCGCTTGGCGACGATTTCGCGAAGCGACACGCCGTCGACCGCTGCGAGGGCGAGTGCGCCGAGGCCCTCGTAGAAGGCGATGGCCTCGGGAATGCGCGGGTCTTCCAATGCCTTGAGGACCTCGAATTGCCGATGCAGCGCCTGTCGCTCGTCTGCCGACGCGTCGGGAGGAAGCAGGCGCACGAGCACATCGTGCGGTTGACGCCGCGTCATTCCGGTGCGCTGGGCGAGATGCCAGTCACCGGGCTCCGGGACGGCCGTGCGGCCCAGGATCTCGAAGGGCCCCACGCGGAGACCTATGGCGGTCATGCCTCTCCTGATCTGGCGCTCGACCTTATCACGGAGATAGCGCCGAGCAGGCGCCTGCCTTCCCTTGCTGCACCAGCCTCGTCGAAGTGCTCCAGCACGACTACCGGAACGTCGAGGAGCATGCGCAGGTCATCGGCGTTGGTAGAGGGGGATGGGTCGTCTTCCGCGGTGGGAATGCCCCGGTTGAGGACCACCCCGAGCACGCGAAAGCCGTCGCGTCGCACCGCGTCGACGGTGAGCAGCGTGTGGTTGAGCACGCCAATACGGTCGGCCGCGACCACGACCACGTCGTCGGCCGCCGCCCGGGCCAGGTCGCGCACCCACAGCTCCTCGGAGAGGGGGACGCACCACCCACCGACCCCCTCCACCAGCACGTGATCTGCACTCAGGGCTTGCACCCAGGCCAGCAGACCCGGCTCGTCGAGGGGGCGACCCTCCTGCCGTGCCGCGCGGTGTGGCGACAGGGGGGCTCGATAGGTCGTGTGGATGACGGGAGGGTGGCCCGCGGCGCGGCCCAACGCCTCGGCATCGTCACCGGCCCGCCCGGCAGGTACACCGCTGGCCACTGGCTTGGCGGCGACGACCGTGCCTCGCTCGGCGAGGGCAGCCGCGAGGGCGGCGGTGGCAGCGGTCTTTCCGACGTCGGTGTCGGTGCCGGTGATGAACAGGCGCATCAGTAGGGCGCGGCGACCGTGCCCAGGGAGAACTCGTAGGTCAGGCTACCGGTGGGCACGTCGACCGTGGCGGGCTGGTAAGTGCCAAACCACTGGCCGGGGCCGGGCGCGTAGTACATGAACATGGGGCCGTAGGACACTCCGCCGCTTCGGTAGTTGCTCGTGTAGCCCCAACCAGCGGCGGAGGGCGTGGGGGAGGCAGACAGGCCGAAGGGGCTGCAGTCGCCCTGCAGCTCAGAGCCTTCCGTGCGGTTGACGTTGAACGCGAACTGACACGCGTTGCCGTCGGGATCGCGACAGGCCGAGGTGTCGTAGGGGCCGGGGCCCACTGTGGTGGGGTCGCTGGCCCAGTCGAGGGCGGTGTACGACCAGGTACAGAAGGCATGACCGGACAGCTCACCGGTCACCGAGACCGTCTCGTTGCCGACCCACGTTCCCCCGCCGAAGTCGACGGAAGCCTCACCTGCCAGGAGCATGGCGGCTCCTGTGTCGCAGGGGGCGTAGTCGCGACCGTCGCAGTCTTGATCGATGCCGTCGCCGCAGGTCTCCTGGTTGCCGGGGAAGCGGTCGGCGTCATTGTCGGCACAGTCGTCGGCGACCTCTGCGACGATGTGGTCAGGGGTGGGCTGTGTGCAGCTGGTGACCAGCGGCGGCCGTACGGATCCGTCGCCGTCGAGGTCGCGGCCCCAGGTGAGCAGGCCGATACCGGGGTCGGTGTCGTCGCAGTCGTCGTAGCAGGACAGGCCGTCACCGTCGGCGTCGACTTCGTCGAAGGTGGCGGGGTTGCAGTCGTCGTCGAGGAAGTTGCAGGTGAGCTCGACCTCGCCGGGGTTGATCTGTGGGTCGGTGTCGACGCAGTCGTCGATGCACTCGGTGAAGCCGTCGGCATCGGCGTCGGGGTCGTCGGGCGTGAGCGGGTCGCAGTCGTTGTCGAGGCTGTCACAGGTGCGCTCGGGGAGGCCGGGCCGCACGTTGGGGTTGCTGTCGTCGCAGTCTTCGTCGCACGCGCTGGCGCCGTCGCCGTCGTTGTCGACCAGGTCGCGGGTGGAGGGGTCGCAGTCTTCGTCGACGCCGGTGCACAGGATCTCGGTGAGCCCCGGATGTGCGTTGGGGTCGTTGTCGTCGCAGTCGCCGAGGCACTCGGTGTAGGAGTCGCCGTCGAGGTCGAGGCCGACATCATCGGGGGTTCCAACGGGATCACAGTCGTCGTCGACCCCGTTGCACGGCCGCTCGGGTTGCCCCGGGTTGACCGCAGCCCGGGTGTCGTCGCAGTCGGTGTCGCAGCTGGAGAAGCCGTCGCCGTCTAGGTCGGGGCGGTCACGGGTCTGCGGCATGCAGTCTTCGTCGATGTCGGTGCACACGACCTCGGTAGCTCCCGGGAAGGCGGTGGCCTCGGCGTCGTCGCAGTCACCGTCGCAGAAGGTGAAGCCGTCGCCGTCGTCGTCGAGCCCGTCGTCGTCGATGGTGGCAGGGTCGCAGTCGTTGTCGAGGCCGTCGCAGAGCCGCTCGGGGATGCCCGGGTTCACCTGAGGGTTGGCATCGTCGCAGTCATCGGCGTTGTCTGCCAGCCCGGGGGCGGAGGGGAAGCAGCCCTGCTCGCCGGGGTCGGCGGGGTCGCCGTAGCCGTCGCGGTCAGCGTCGAGGTGGTAGCTGCGGACCGAGGCGGGATCGAGGTTGGGGTCGTCTTCGTCGACCAGCATGTCGCAGTTGTCGTCGACGCCGTTGCAGACCTCGGGCATGCCCGGATGAATGTCGGGGTCGTCGTCGCGGCAGTCGGTGTTGTTGGGCGCCGTGCCGGGGGGAGGCTCGCAGGTGACCACGCCCTGAGTGCCTCGGCCATAGCCGTCGCCATCGCTGTCGAGGTACCAGGTGGCGTTCGCACGCAGATCGGTGTCGGCGTCGTCGATGTCGCCATCGCAGTCGTCGTCGATCTCGTTGCAGACCTCGTTCGCCGCAGGGTTGACGTAGGGGTCGGTGTCATCGCAGTCGTCGTAGCCGACCTCGACGGAGAAGTAGCCGTCGCCGTCGCTGTCGCAAAACGACAGACAATCGTCGTCGGCGCAGTCGGCCACGCCGTCGCCGTCGTTGTCGACCTGGTCGTCGCACTGCTCGGGGCACTGCCCTGCACAGTCGTTGTCGGCGCAGTCGACCAGCTGGTCGAGGTCGTTGTCGAGGCCGTCCGTGCAGTCCTCCGCGCAGGTGCGGCTGAAGCACACCTCGTCGGCGCAGTCAGCCAGCCCGTTGCCGTCGTCGTCGACCCCGTTGTCGCAGATCTCTACGCACGCGGAGGCGCAGTCGGTGTCGTCGCAGTCGACATCGCCGTCGCCGTCGTCGTCGGCGCCGTTGCGGCAGTCCTCCACGCCGAGGTCGGGCTTGTCTTCAGGGCAGCCGGCGAGGAACGCCAGCGTGAGGAGGGCGAGGGTGGGTCGGTGCATCATGGCGTGAGTCTACCGCTCCGTGACGGTGACGGCGATCCGCTGAGCGGGGTCGACTGGGTTGACGCGTCAACTCAGGACCTCGAAGCCACTTGACGACGTGGCAGGAACGCGCGAAGATCGGTGTACTCCCCGGTGTCCGTCCGCGACGCCACCCCCTCCCTCCCAGGA
>Ga0070726_10003026_pt1 | contig 14562 bp, 13 predicted proteins | sample tdAd471_FD_67275 | JGI IMG/M metagenome (GOLD analysis project Ga0070726, IMG submission 67275) | Marine sediment microbial communities from the Atlantic coast under amendment with organic carbon and nitrate - tdAd47.1 | ecosystem: Environmental > Aquatic > Marine > Coastal > Sediment | place...
ATCTCGGCATCACGGTGGGCGACCTAGATTTCAAACTGGCCAGAAAACAGCGTTCGCTTCCCTCGGTTTTGACACAGGCTGAGATGAGCAACGTGTTGGCGTGCATGCGTGGTTCAACCAGGCTTGCCGGCTTCATCATGTACGGTGGCGGCTTGCGAATAAGTGAATGACTTTCGCTGCGAATCAAAGACTTGGACCTGGACCGTAAATCTATCACCGTGTTCGATGGCAAGGGGCGCAAAGATCGCCAGACTCTGCTCGCGCCGTCTCTGCTTACAGATATCAGGGAGCAAATCAAATCAGCAACGAAGGTTCAGCGCAAGGACAATGCCCGCGGAGTGGGCCGCAGAATGGATTTTACCGAAGTCCAAACACGAACAGCGTCTGGCCGCCGATGATTGCGACCCGTTGCTGCCCGTCTACAGCGAAGCCCATGGGATTGGTACGGATGTGGGCACCGGTGTTGAAACTCCACAGGGCCTGCCCGTCCCTGGCATCAAGAGCGAAGAAGTTGCCCTCGTTGCTGGACCCGAAGACCAGGCCGCCTCCAGTGGCCATGACCCCGGACCACGGTGGCGTTTGCAGTTCGAATTCCCATTGCAACTCACCGCTCATCACATCCAGGGCGAGTACCGCACCCGAGGCTTGGTCACCGTCGAAGGCCTGTTCACCGCCACCGAGAAAAGGGGTCCCCGGCTGGTACTCGACATCGGCCTTGAAATACATGGCGCCCATACGCCGGTTGGCCACAAAGAACTGCTCGGTGCGCGGGTTGTAGGAGGGAGAAAACCAGTTGGTGGCGCCTTGCAGGCTGGGCCAGACCACGTTGCCCTCGTAGGTGGGATCCGTTCCGGGAATGACGATGGGCCGACCGTTCTCATCGATTCCTTCCGCCCAGGTCTGGTAGGAATACTCTTCGCCCAGCAGAAACTCCCCGGTTTCCCGATCGAGCAGATAATAGAAGGCATTACGATTGGCCAGAGCCAGCAGCTTGCGTTGTTCGCCGCTGAACTCGCCGTCCACGAGAACGGGAATCTGGTTGGCATCCCAGTCGTGGGTATCGTGGGGCGTGTACTGAAAAAACCACTGCATTTCACCGGTGTCCGGGTCCAGCGCCAGCACCGCGCAGGTATACAGATTGTCCCCGGGGCGCAGGTCACCGTTCCAGTCCGGAGCCGGGTTGCCGGTGGTCCAGTACAGCAGGTTAAGCTCCGGATCGAAGGAACCGGTCAGCCAGGTGGAACCACCGCCGGTCTGCCAGGCGTCCCCCTGCCAGGTTTCACTGCCAGGTTCACCGGGCGCCGGTACCGTGAACGTGCGCCACAGCCGCTCACCACTGGTGGCGTCATAGGCATCGATAAAGCCGCGTACGCCGGCCTCGGCGCCGCTGACCCCCACCACGATCTTGCCGTCCAGGGCCAGCGGGGCCAGAGTGAGTGAGAAGCCCACCGAGTTATCGGCCACGGTGGTCTGCCAGCGCACCGCACCGGTGCCGGCGTCCAGCGCGAACAGCCGGGCATCCAGCGTGGCAACGTAAACGGTATCGTCCAGCAGGGCGACGCCTCGGTTGATTCGGGGGAAACCGATATTCAGCACGTCCTCTGAAATGTCCGGTACAAAATGCCACAGCATTCGACCGCTGCGGGCATCCAGGGCCGTGACGCTGCTGGGTGATTCGGTCAGGTACATGATGTCGTCGGCCACCAGCGGCGTGGTTTCCTGCAGGCCGGCACCGCCCAGGCTGGGGGGCTGCATCTGATACGCCCAGAGGACCTTCAGCTGATCGACGTTGGCGGGATTGATCTGGCTCAGGGGAGAAAAGCGCTGCGACTTGTAGCCTCCCGAATAGGACAACCAGTCCGCGCCGTTGCTTTCGTCGGCCAGCAGCGCCTGGTAGCTGGTGTCGGCCCGCGATGCGACGCTGGCAACAAGCAGCAGGAGGAGGAAAATTGCGCGAATAACTGTCCCCGAAGCGGCTGAAGAGTGGGTTTGCTGGTTCATTGCAGGTCTCCTCGCTGGCTCATCAGGAAAGACACGACATCGTCTATCTGCTGCTCGTTCAGCACCGCGCTGTATCCCGGCATAAAGGAATGTCCGAAGGCTTTTTCGTAACTGATCAGATCGGCTTTGTCGAAAGAATAAATGTCACCGGCAAGGTCCCGCATCTGCACGGTGAACTCGTCCTCGTTGATGCGCATGCCTTCGTAGTTGCCACGTTCCGACACAATGCGCACGGTGAGAAAGGCGTTCAGTGATCCCCGGAACCGATCCACCACCCGGGGCTGATCCGCTTCGGGACTGAGCACGGACTGACGGAGATACGCCGCATTGCGCCGCAATCCCACCCCGGTGAGCTCCGGCCCTATCCCGATGCCTTCGCCCTGGAGAATATGGCAGCTGCTGCAGTTACCGACACCCTGGTACACCAGCCGTCCGGCCTCCGGATCACCGGGCATGGATTCCGGCGGCAACTGCCCGAGGCTGCGGACATAGGCCGCCACGTCCCGGTCGTCGCCGCCACGCAGCTGTCGTGATCCGGGCATTCCGGTCCCCGGAATGCCACCAACGATAATCGCCATCAGTGCGTCATCGTCCGGCGCCCGGGACAACTGCGCCCGCTTCAGGCTTGGCCCTTCTCCACCTTCACCAAGAATGCCATGGCAGCGGGCACACAGGGTCTGGAACAGCTGGCGGCCATTCTCCAGATCCTGGGCCCAGAGCGGGAACGCGACTCCCGTGAATGACAGCCCCATGACGCTGAGCAGTATGCTGCGGTGCAGTAAAGCAATTAATTTTTTCATCGACTTGCTCGCCTCCAGAAAAATGGCTGACGACCTGCATCGTCAGGTTTCAATCTGATCCCCGGCTGCTTCGCCTCGACACATTAATATACCGGAAAGCGCCAGCGCTGCCCCCATTGCCAAAAGCGCCGTGTCACCCAGACCAATTCCGATAACTTCCATGGTTGGCAACGCCACCAGCCCGCCACCGATAACGGTGAACACGCGGCCCGTCGTACCCATCGCTCCGCTGCGCTCCAGTGGTCCTACCAGCAGAAGATAGCGCTGAAGTGTCCCGGCAATCAATACTACCCCCGTTGCCACCGTAAGTGTTGCCCACAGCGTCGCCGGCCAGCTGCCGGACATGATCAATGCGGGGTCGAGGACGAAGAAAAACGGAATGAAGTAAATCACGCTGCCTAGACGCATGGCCTTGAACCCGGTGGCCAGTGCCGAGGAGCCGGCAATACTGGCGGCGGCAAAGGCACCCAGAGCAACCGGCGGGGTGATAAACGACAGCATACCCCAGTACAGGATGAACAGGTGTACGCTCATCGGATCAAGGCCGCCCTGAATCAGGGCCGGCGCCAGGACAATGGCGAGAAAGACGTAGGCGGCCGTGACTGTCATACCGATCCCCAGCAGAAAACTGGTAAAGGCACCCATCAGCAGCAGCAGCAGCGTGGAATCACCGGCAATATAGAGCAGGTCGTTGACCAGGGTACCCGACAGCCCTGTAACGGACAGGGCGCCGACGATCAGACCGACACCGGCCATGATGGTCAGTAATTCCGTCAACAGTTTGCCGGTGGCCACCAGGAATGAACCGGCTTCTCTCGATGTCCACCGGTAACCCGGGCTCAACTGGTTCAGTACCAGCAGCAAGCCGGTGGCAATGAACGGCGCTACCGCTTCCCGCTGCAGGTAGACCAGCAGGAATATCAGGACCAGGAACGCGGCAATGTAAAACCAACCCTGTTTCATGGTCTCGGACAGTCGCGGCAGCTCCTCGCGCGGCGTGCCTTTCAACCCGCGACGGGCAGCATAGGCATCCACCTGCACGAACAGGCCGAAAAAATACAGCATCGCCGGAATCGCGGCGGCCAGGGCCACGGTGGTGTATGGCACATTGAGAAAAGTAGCCATGACAAACGCCGTCGATCCCATGATGGGCGGCAACAGCACGCCGCCGGTGGACGCGCAGGCCTCGATCCCTGCGGCATATTCTCTTTCCATGCCGTTCTTGCGCATCGCCGGAATGGTCATCTGTCCGGTAGTCAGCACGTTGGTAATGACGCTGCCGCTCATGGACCCCATCAGGCCGCTGGAGACAATGGCAACCTTGGCGGACCCACCCCGTACGTGACCGAACAGGGCAAAGGCCAGGTTAATGAAAAAGCGGCCGCCACCGGTATGCTGCAGGGCAATGCCGAAAATGAGAAAGCCGACAACCAGTTCCGCAAAGGCGCGGAAGGGTAAACCCAGGATGCTTTCGATGCTCATTACGTGATAGGACGCGGTTTCAGCCAGGCTCGAGGCCATACCCGACACCGGACCTGGCAGCCGGTCCGCTACCACGGGATAAAGCGAAAAAACCAGGACCAGGGTAAACAGTACCCAGCCCCCGCTGCGACGTACCGCTTCCATGATAAGCAGCCACAGCAGGTAGCTGACCCCAACCGCGTAACCGGGTGCGGAAAATTCCCAGCCATAGTCCAGCATCGTTTCGGCATTGATAAAAAAGAATACACAAGCCCCGCATGCCGCCAGGCTTAACAGACCGTCAAGCCAGTAAATCCTGGTATGGCGAAACATAGGGTACAACAGGAAGGAAAGTGGCAGCAGCAAGCCCATCAGGGCATAGTAATAGTGATTCTGTACCGTTATGACAAAATCAAGCAGCGGCGCCTCGGCAAAAAGCCTGAGTGAATCCATGGCCAGAAAAGCACTGCCAAGGGCCGCAAATCCCGTCAGCCACCGCAGCGGTACCGGAAGCCCGGGCGCATTATCGGACACTAGAGAATCTCTGATTAAGTATGGAAGTGCTCTGCGGGAGTCTGTCGGGAGCCACTGCAAGGCGTCGTGCGCCGGGAATGGCCGTCGCCCTTGCCAAGCGTGACAACACCGCAGTGGCGCCCGACAGGCCCCGCCGGTCGGGGCTTTCAGGCGAGTCCACTGCCCTTGTTGGGTCAAAAAGGGTTGTCTCGCCTTGACAGGCGGACGCATGCCGGCGGTAAGACGCCTCGTCAGTGAACTCGCCTGAAAGCCAGAGTATTTCCATACTCAATCAGAGGTTCCCTAGCGCCAGACCGGATCCAGCCCGGCTTCTTCCAGACGACTGGCCCGTAGTGCCAGCCAGGTCGCAACGAATTCATCCTGATCGCGTATTCGCTGCGCAGTAACCTCCGACCAGGCCGCCGCCAGCACTTCCTGGCGATGAACGAGCGACTGATTATGTGCCTCCAGTTCGTCTGTCCAGACTCCGATTTCCCGCCAATACGCCACGGCACCTTCATGGTAGGGGACTACCCAGTCAAATACCTGGCGCTCCAGTGCCCAGCCAATGGCACCGGGATCGGCATCCTTGTAGTCGTCATAATTCTCGTTGATGGCCCGGGTAAGGGAATAAACCAGGGAATTGTCCTTGCTTGCCAGGGTGGTCAGCATGGGATAGGGATAGTTTCCGGCCTCGTTGGGATCCCGGTCGGATATTCCCGCCCCCCTGGTGGCCATATGCCTGGTGAAGTAAGGACCCACGGCCAGCAGCCGTTGCCAGCAGGCCTCGTCGTCATGGGGAGCCGGTAACCAGCGGATACCCCGGGGCGACGCTTCGAGACGATAGGGCGGTCCGGACACGGTAGCGCCGAAAGCCACGTCCACGTCGCCATTGATAATACCGTTCCACTTGGCATCGTAGCCGGGAAAGTCCACCCGAATAACGTCATCCCAGGTCAGTCCGCCACAGGCCAGGTAGGCTTCCATGGAAACATTCAGTGCCGGTGCAGCCCGAACAAACGGGACCCGGCGACCACGAAGCTCGGCGAAACTGGTGACGCCGGTGTCCGCGGCAACCGCCACTGCCTGGTTGCTGAGCCCGTTGGAGGCCATTAACAGGCGCAGCGGCTGGGGACCCCACTCCGGGTTGGCGAACTGAAACATTCCCTCCTGGGCGAAATACGTCGCCACGCCGTTGGCGGTAAAATCTACACGGCCGCTCCTGAGAGGAAGCAGGCGCGAAACGTCATTCTGGCCAGGTATTACCCGCAGCGTGACATTGTATTTCTCCCGCAGCATGGCACCGATGGCCACGGCCTGGTTGTAGCCCGTGGATCCGAGGTTGTAGGCGGTCCAGGCCATTTGCCTGGGCAGTTCGGGTTGCGCCGGCTGGGCCAGTACATAAACAGACGTCGTTAATGGCAACACCACCGTGAGGATCTGCAATGCCTGACGCAGGTGCTGAATCGCGGCCTTCAGGTGCTTTGACAACACTCTCATTCTCCCCGTTTTCCCTACAGCGACAAGGGCAAAGACTAGCAGGGGCGGAAACCAAGTGGAAGGGAAAACCCACTCGGCGGAATTCACCGACAGCGTCTGGACATCTGTTCTGCACGCAGCTACCTTTACCCCATTTGTACCGTACCGGGCAGAATTTTCCCTGGCCCCGCTTAATACCGGAGATCACCATGACCCATCGTCGCGAATTTCTTAAGTTTCTGGCGGCCAGCCCGCTGTTGACTGAATACTCAGCTTTTGCCCAGGAGGTCGAGGAAACGCTGGGTCAGCGGCTTACTGACCCGACCGAGGTAATCAATGTCTTCGAAATGGAAGCGGTTGCCCGGGAGAAAATACCGCCAGCGCATTTCGGCTACCTGTCCACGGGAGTGGACAGCGATACAACACTGCGAGCCAACCGCGCCGGCTTTAACCGGTTTCAGATCAAGCCGCGTCGGCTGGTGGACGTAAGCCAGACCGATACCACGGTGAACGTGCTGGGCGCCGAAGCCAGTTCTCCCATTTTTATCTGCCCGGTGGGCAGCCAGGGCGCATACCATCAGGAAGCCGAACTGGGCACTGCCAGGGCGGCGGCGGCCAAGGGTCACCACATGATCCTGTCCACCCAGTCGTCCACGCCCATCGAGCAGGTGGTCGAGGCCCGGGGAGCCCCCATCTGGCATCAGCTCTATTCGACCAATCGCTGGGAATACACGGTCGCCATGCTGCAGCGCGCCGAAGCCGCCGGATGTACCGCTGTCTGCCTGACGATCGATCTTCCCGGTGGACGCAACACCGAAACCCAGGCTGTTCTTACCCGGGAAGATGATCGTACCTGTTCGGCCTGTCATACCGGTCAGTCCAAGCCGATGTTCGACGGGCTGGATATGCGAGGCGTGGGACTGACCGATTCTGCCATGACCTGGAATGTCATCGGCCGCATGAAGGAAGTCACCGACATGAACATTCTTATCAAGGGCATCGAGGTAGGCGCCGATGCTGCTCTGGCCGTTCAGTACGGCGCCGACGGTATCGTGGTATCCAATCACGGGGGACGGGCCACCGAAACAGGGCGCGGTACCATCGAGTGCCTGCCGGAAATCGTGGCCGCCGTAAACGGCCGCATTCCTGTCATCATCGACGGTGGATTCCGTCGCGGAACGGACATTTATAAGGCCCTGGCCATGGGCGCATCCGCAGTGGGCATCGGCAGGCCCTATTGCTGGGGACTGGGTGCCTTCGGTCAGACCGGTGTGGAACGGGTGCTGGATCTGCTCAATCGCGAACTGCTGATCACCATGCGCGGCAGCGGTACACCCACCATCGACTCCATCGGCCCGGATTACGTGCTGGATGCCGGTTACCGCGTGCCCCGGGGCCGACTGGGACGTGAACTGCTGTAATTGCCTGACTGCAACCACTGTAATTATAAAAGCAGAGAACCCTTATCCGGGACCGGCTATCAGACCGATCCCGGATACAAGTAGCACATTGCATACAAGCAGCGTCCCGTCATAACTCGATGCCCGGATTGATGACAGGACAGTTCGTGGATCAGCACTGCCTATGAACGGGGCAATTCAATCAGGCTGTGTATACCCCGCCTTTTCCAGTCCGACATTTCGATTCTAAACGCGGTGGTGGTCGGTTAAACTGTAAGCGCTTGAGACAGAAACAGCTTCCCCGTTCACCGCAACAGCGCCTCCCGAACATCCACGTGACGATCAGATCATGAATCTCCCCACCCATGGCAGTTCCGCCGCACTGCTGGTCGCCGGCCTGGGCATTGCGTTTTTCTCCGGGATGGACGCCGTAATGAAGGGATTATCGCTGGAACTGGGTGCATACAACACCATGCTGTGGCGCAGTCTGATCGGTGTCGTCATCGCCGGTTTCCTGTTTCTCCGGTCCCGGCCCGCCTGGCCGGGAAAAACCGTTATCCGGTTACACCTGCTTCGCGGGGTCGTTCTGTCGGTGATGACATTCCTGTTTTTCTGGGGACTCAAGCACCTGCCCCTGGCGGAAGCAGTGGGACTGACTTTCGTCGCCCCCCTGCTGGCCCTGTACCTGGCCAGAATCCTGTTGCAGGAAATTATCGGTCGGCAGGCGGTCATCGCCTCATTGATCGGCCTGTTGGGCGCCGCGATTATCGTATACGGCAGACTGAGCGGCGAGTACGGGGAGGATGTGGAGAAAGGAATTATCGCGGTATTGATGTCCGCCGTGCTTTACGCCTTCAACCTGATCCTGCAACGACAACAGGCTCTGGTGGCACGACCTCCGGAAATCGCCTTTTTCCAGAATTGTACCTTCGTCATCCTGTACGGCAGCCTGGCACCGTTTTTTGCCGTAATTCCGCCGGCAACAGTACTGCCGACGCTAACCGTCGCCGCCATGCTCAGTATCGTTTCCCTGCTGATGATGTCCTGGGCCTATGCCCGGTCACCGGCAAACGTCCTGTTACCGGTGGAGTACACGGCATTCATCTGGGCCGCCCTGCTGGGATGGCTGGTTTTTGGTGAACAGGTGACGCCTGCCACGGTTATGGGGACTTCTATGATCGTGCTTGGCTGTATAACAGCAGCCCGTCAGAAGCCCCTGACGGACGACGACCCGCGGCCGGTATCAACCTGACCAGCAATCCCGTCCGCTAAGCCGATCTGGGGACTTTCCGGCTATAGATCAGGGCTCGACAACATTGCTGCTCTGTACCCCCATGATGCGGGCCAGGGTGCAGTGATAGGCATGACTGGTAGAACCGAAGCACCAGAGAATGCTGTTCGCCTTGCTGGGGAAATAAACCGGCCGATCACCTTCCGATCGGTGGCAACCGCAGCGACCGCAGCTGCTCTTGCCACAGCAGTCGTTATAGGAAATTAGGTAATCCTGGCCGTCCGCCGGATTGTGACAGGTTCCCACCCAGGCAACAGTCGCTGTTTCGGCGCCGGGAGGACACTGTGTAACAGTGCCGCCACAACAGCTGCAGATAGTGCCGCTGAACGCGCAGTAGCGCCAGTATTCGCAGGTTTCCGGATCACCCATGTCCGGGATCTCATCAGAACTCTGGGCGCTGGCTTCGCGAACCACCGGCAGAATCGGCAGCGTGCCCATGCCGGCCAGCAGGATACCCAGTTTACCGAAAAATGACCGACGTGAAGTACGTGCTGCCAGAAACCGGATGGCGCCAGTTGTAACTGAATCAAGATCCTTGAACAGCTGATCCAGGAGTTGCTCTCGATTATTCATGCCTGATCTCCAATGAGTTGCTCTTTAACCGGATAACCCAGGCCAGACTCACTGTCACTGCCCATGGATTCCACCAGATTTTCCAGATGTTCAGGACCGTCCAGCAGCCCCTTTGACCTGATGATGCCCTGCTCGTCAATCAACACTGCGTAAGGCAGCTTGTCCACTTCAAACTTCATACCCAGTTCAAGCGACACGACATAGGGATACTTTTCGATACCCATCTTGCTGACGTAATCACTGTGCTTTTTCACCTGACCACCGTCGCTGCCGAAAACCAGTGATAGCTTTTCGTTGTCAGCCATGGAGCTGGCCAACGGGACCAGCTCCTTGCAGATTGGACAGGTTGGTGAGACAAACAGCAGTAACTGAGGAATGTCTCTGGCCCCACCAACGGTAACTGTGTTTCCCTGTAAGTCTGGAACTGATAGAAGCGGTGACGGCTGTCCTTCTTTGGGGCCCGCTACGGCTACCTGATTCCCCGCCGGTGACATTCGGGTATGCAGTACGCCGATCTGCCGGGCCAGCGCAAACATGGCAATAACCAGGACCAGGACTGCGGCAGAGAGCACTATAACCATTTCAAAAACGTAACTATCCATTATTGGAACTCCTGTTCGATAGGACGGCCTGGTTTCTCACCAACTGCTCTACCAGCAGGTAGGCCATGGCAAGAACTGCCGTCATCAGAATTAGTAAAACGGTATCCGCTGCGCCCACCGCTCGGTCACTGACCGGCACCAGCAGCAGGCCACTGCCGATCATCAACACAAAATTTCGCAACATCAGCCAGTCGGACAGCACCTGGGGCTCGCCGCCGCAGCCGCAGTCTATTTCCGACCGCCCGCGCAGAAGATTGATCCCCATGGCCGTTGCGTAAACTGCCAGCAGCAGCATGGCCATCAGCGCCGCAACAGGTCGCGTCAGTGGTATCAGCAACAGGAAGACCAGGGCCATTTCGATCAATGGCAACAGCTTCGCCATAATCGGGACCAGGGCTTCCGGCAACAGCTCATAGGCGGCCAGCTGGCTCTGAAACTGTCGGGATGCATTCATCTTGTGTCTGGCTGCCATAAAAAACAGCAGCGCCAGTGACAGCGAGATGATCAGCGTAATAAGAGGGTCAATCATGGTTACCTCAACTAATACTGAGCCCGGTTTCAGTCGAAATACAGGTTCTGGATCAGTCCTCCGGAAATATCTTCCACCACCCTGAGCAGTGCGCCGGTCCGGGGTGTGCGAATCTCTATGTTGCCGCCTGTCGCCAACAGCATCAGCGGATCCTCATCCAGGGTCATCTGTACGCTTCTGATGGTCTGTCCTTCATCCACAGCCAGCCGGTATCCCCGGCGCTGGGTGGCCACGTTAAAGGCCCAGATTTCGGTGCCCGCGTCTTCAAAGGTTTCCTGGCCACCGCCCTTATGCATAACAGTTGCAAGAATGCCGGTGTCCGGGCTGTAAGCAAACGGCTGTCGACCACCGATACGCCAGTCGTCATCCGCTTCGATAACAATTCCATTGCGATCGGGATTTTCTGAATCCGGGGGGTTGATTGACCAGGGCTCACTGACCAGTACTTCCCCACCAACAACGGAAACTTCGTAAACCATGCCTTCCATCGACATGAATATCCAGCCATCTGCGGACGGTACGGCATAGTCATAAACCGGATCTTCCAGCAGATCGAAGAACACTTCACTGCGGCGTCGCCCGATTTCCGCGCCGGTGTCATCCAGTTCGATGAGCTGGGCGCGACCGTCCGCACAGGCCATGATGAAACCGGTTGCCACCGGATAGATACCGGCACAACTGGGTGTGGATATCTCGGCAACGAATTCATTGGTATCGATATTGACGATAGACACAGAAATGCCGGGAGTGATATTCCATACACCGACAAAGCTGTCCCTGATCAGACCGATCATACCGCTGTGCCCGATACCCGCAGCCTTGGTTGGAATTTCTATCTCGGTTATCGGTAGCGTGGTGTTGACGTCGTAGGCAATCAGCAGATCCAGCCGATCGCCATAGGTATTGCGTGAGTAGAATGACCCGTAGGCATAGATCAGGCCCCGGTCCATATGTGGGCGCACAGCAGGGCTGAAGGAAGACAAAGTCAATGTTCCTCCAACCCGCCCAGTGTCGCCGTTGATAAGATACGCGATTTCGCCACCGCGTACTGAAAACCAGTGAGGACCTGTCTCGCCGACTTCAAGTGCGTCCCCAACTACGGTGTCCCATTGCTGCGCGTTAGCCGTGACAGCTGAAACTGCCGCTATCAACAGAAAAACCAGACGCTTAATCATTTAGTACTCCCGGGATATGATCCGCAATATGTAAATAGGGTGTCGATTTTCGAAATCCCGGTAAGATCTGACAACGTTCTGCAGATCATTCCTGAAAAATCGAAAGGACGTTTTCCCGCCGGGTTTTTACCCTGCTCCCCTCGCTGACAAGGAGTGACTCTAACTCTGCCGTCATCGTCAACTTCGGGACTCGACACCTGGGTGAAATTCTTGCACGTCAGCAGTTATCTCTGCAGACATGCTGGCCGGTATTCGCCGACCTTTAAGTACGCAATCCTTGTGCCAAGCTCAGCAAAAATCGTAACCGCCGGTTTTTGTTAACATTATTTTTTCAGCCTTATGTCGTCCCGTTTGTCATTGCGCAATTGCGCACTAAAAAGGGATGTTTCCTGAATGGAATCGCACCATAAAGGGATATTTGCCCCTTTTTCAGGGACAGAGGACAGAGGACAGAGGACAGAGGACAGAGGACAGAGGACAGCCAGAGTGTAAGAGTTGCCGTGGAGTTGCAAAGTAAAATGTGAATAGCTGAAACGAATTTCCTCTGGTATTGCTTCGGTGATTCGGATGAATCTATCAGCAATGAGTGGGCTACCTGTTGCGAGCCGCATAGGTTTGACGACTGTCTGCGCAGGCAGTTTTTACCAGTTGCTAGGTTAGCAGGCGGTTGAAAAACGTCATGAGCGCAGCCAGGACGAGGCGAAAGCTGTCGAAAAAGCGCAATTTACCCAGTGTAAAGTAGCATTTTGGGGCAGTTTTCAACGAAGGTTTGGCAAGCGCAATAGTTTTTCAACAGCCTGTTAGGCTACAGTTGCTGGCTGTAGTTGCTTTGCGGGCTTTCCCCTTCCCCGTCGGCGTCGGTGGCCTTTCTGAATTGCAGTTGTACGTTGGCCGAGTAGATCACCCGGAAGTCATCGCTTTCATGCAGCTCGGTTCCGTGGGAAAGGTAGCTGGGGAATACCACGAACAATCCTTTTCTCGGCTGAATGGAAAATCGGTAGGGCATCCAGTTGATATCCGGCGGGTAAAAATGCTCAAAATGTGCCCGGGCCGGGTTCTGAAAAACCAGCTGACCAGTGCCTTCCGTCGCAGCTGCATAAAAGGCCATGCTCAGGTGGGACATGGGATGAGTATGCTGCGGGATAAAATGGTCTCTTCCATAGATGGAAGTCCAGGCATTATCCAGCCGCATCGCTATATCCGACTTTCGCACCACGCGCAGGTACTGGGCAAAGACGTCCATCGCCGCCCGATTGATAAAGTCGAAGTCCTTACGCTTTCCAAGATTAACGTTGTAAAAGGAAGTGAAGCCGTGCTGTTGATAGTCGGCCGCGCTTTCTGCCCGTTTCCCGCTGTGCCAGGCGTTACTGATTAATCCTGCGTCGGGGTACTCCTTCATCAGGGCCAGACTCTTTTTGTAGAATTCATCCGCGAGGGCATCCGCTTCGGGATACTCATCGAAGGTGAGAACCGGGTGACTGAACATGGAAATTATCTGGCTCATGACTTGTCCGTCATCAAGGTAAGTACAGATCCTGCGCGAATCAGTGAAGCGACTTTTAACTGCAGGTAAGTTGCAGTGCATTGTAGCGGGACTCAAAGGATTGAATACATGCTTTCCGTAACGGAGACTGTTTCCGATCCTTATTATCAGCGACGTGGCGCCGTTACAGCACTGGCTGCCTCAGCCGGCTTTGTCAAACATTCCTGTTTCGGCAATTCGATGGCGTATACGCTTAACCTGAAAAAGCCCTGACGCCCATCGGCTGGTACCTGTCAGGGTAAGGGTGCCGGCACATCCAGCAAGGTCAGGTTATGGCGTAGCAGGTCAATCACCCCCTGCCGGTCACCGGCAACTTCCAGGGCGCGTTGGTAGTCCTGCTGGGCGCCGGCCATGTCTCCGGCCAGGTAACGGGCGGTGCCACGGTTGTTCCAGGCGGACCACTGTCCTGGGAAAATCTTCACGGCCGTACTGCATTGCTCCTCGGCCCTCTCCAGTTCCCGGACCGTGGTATAGACAACGCACAGGGAGTTATGGGCATGGTAGCGGGTCTGAGCATCCATACCCGCCTTGTCGGCCTGCTCCACATAACCCAGCGCCAGTTCCAGGGCGTCGTCAAGCCTGTCCCGGGCAATAAGATTACGGATGCGCGATACTTCGTCCGGCTCCTCGAACTGGATCGAGGTGCGCGGATTCGCCGTACCGGCGGTCCGCAACCGGGTGCCCGTTAGCGGGTCCTGAGCAAAGGTGTGCCCGGTAAACACCACCAGTGCCGATAACATCAACGTCGACATCAGTTGTTTGAAATCCATCATAGCTATCCCTTGTTCAGAAGATTTATTGCCAGGCGCTCATTGAAACAGATCTGCCTGCCCGGTCGTCCCTTTACCTGCCCCTTATGCTTGTTCACTTTCACCACCATCGATATCAACACCCGCTCTGTTGAGCGCTGTTCGAAGTGGCGCAAGTTGCGATGCGTAACGCTGCGCCTTACCTGCGAAGGCCGCTGAAACCGGTTGTCTTACCTGCACGGAACTGAACGTGGCGATTGGACGCTTCGTCTGGTGTGGCTGAAAACAATCTGCTTGCTCTGACAGTTTCACATGGGCCAACAGCCTGCGAATTTCTGATTCCGGGTCTTTAACCAGCCGGGAATGACTCAGCCGGTAGATCGAATCAGGGTAGCGATCTATCCAAAGATCGATTATCCGGGCATGCACACCGTAATAATGACCGA
>Ga0070726_10003028_pt1 | contig 14550 bp, 10 predicted proteins | sample tdAd471_FD_67275 | JGI IMG/M metagenome (GOLD analysis project Ga0070726, IMG submission 67275) | Marine sediment microbial communities from the Atlantic coast under amendment with organic carbon and nitrate - tdAd47.1 | ecosystem: Environmental > Aquatic > Marine > Coastal > Sediment | place...
TCGCCGCTGAGAAGATCAAGCTTCTGCTGTAAGTTGGCCATCTGTTCCTGCAGTTCCTGCAACTCAGTTTTGTTCAACGGGGTTCGGGCGGTTTGTTCAGCGGGCGGTGCAGAAGCGGCGGATGGTTCGGGTTGTTCGTCACCGTTGCTCGGTGTGTTGGGATCAAAGATCTGGGTCAGTGAATTCCACATATTCGTCTGCGAATCCTCACTGTCCTGATCAGGATTGTTTGACGGTGGAGCGAATTCGGCGAACAGGCCATCCATGTGGCGCTGAATGCCGGATTGCTGGCGCATAAAATTAGCCAGCGCGTTGCCCAGGTAATTGATGAACATCTGATTGATCGGTGATGGTACGTAGAGACTGACGACCTCGCGCAGGGCATCGACGCTCATCATCGAAGTTTCTTCTTCGACCTCGTGATCGCTGATGATCTGAACGAGAATTTGCCGCGTAATATCGTCTCCGGTGCGGGCATCTTCAACCACGAAACGAACCTGTTCACGCGCCAGTATTGTTAAATCCGCAAGCGTGATGTAGCGGCTTTTATCGGTGTCGTAGAGACGCCGATTCGCATACTTTTTTATAAGCTTTGGAGGCGATTTTGAGTCAGGGGGCATTAATCAAAGGTAGCTAGTGGTTTTCAACGGAAGTCGGGGTGTATCCCGGAAACTTTCAGTTTGCCGGAATCTTCTCGCCAGTAAAAATAGCGCTTGTCAGCACGCGTAGCGTTAGCTACTCCACTGGATGGGTAACTATTGGTGATTTAACCACTTTTGTCCAGCGTATATGGCGTTTGCGGGCCGCTTTTGGCATGGGTTTAACCGCGCGGCTGGCGGCTTATCCGGTGTCATTTATGTTAACCTTCGCCGCCCGTTTTGAGCCGCTTTAATTTGACCGGAAAACAGTTTTTAGTGGCCTCAGGTGGTTGATGGTTAACTCAATTTAGGGTCTGAATGACCTGCCTTTATATTCCGGCGCAGTCTGGTTTTTTGCGTCGATTTGTCTGGCCGCATGGTCGGGACAACGATTTAATTTGACGGAGTTTTTTTACATGTCTGTAACCAGTGAACTGGCGAATGCCCTGCGGGTGCTGAGTATTGATGCGGTTCAGCAAGCCAGGTCCGGGCACCCCGGTGCACCCATGGGTATGGCAGAGATTGCCGAGGTGGTGTGGAACCGTTACCTGAGCCATAACCCGCTGGACCCCAACTGGATCAATAGAGACCGTTTTGTACTCTCCAACGGCCACGGTTCGATGCTGCTTTATTCACTACTGCACCTTACCGGCTATGACCTGCCGATGGACCAGCTGCGTAACTTTAGGCAGCTTCATTCATTAACCCCCGGGCATCCCGAAGTGGATGTGACCCCCGGTATAGAAACCACGACAGGTCCGTTAGGCCAGGGCCTTGCCAACGCAGTGGGCATGGCGATTGCCGAAAAACGGCTTGCCGCCGAGTTTAATAGGGAAGGCCATTCAGTCATTGATCACCGAACCTGGGTGTTTGCCGGTGACGGATGTTTGATGGAAGGGATTTCGCACGAGGTATGCTCCCTCGCCGGGACTTTGGGACTGGGTAAGCTCAATGTCTATTATGACGACAATGGCATTTCCATTGATGGCAGGGTAGAGGGCTGGTTTACCGACGATACGGCTAACCGTTTTCGGAGTTATGGATGGCACGTGATCGAAGGCATTGATGGTCACGACTCGGATGCCCTGGCCGCGGCGACTGAAGCTGCTTTGGCAGAAACTGATCGCCCGAGTTTGCTCATCTGTAAAACGGTGATTGGTAAAGGTTCACCCAACAAGGCGGATACGCACTCGGTTCACGGCGCTCCTTTAGGTGACGAAGAGATCGCAGCGACCCGGCAGGCGTTAGGCTGGGATCATGCACCGTTTGAGATTCCTGATCAGGTTTATGCCGGTTGGGATTGTCGGGGCCAGGGGGGCGAGCGACAGGCGCAGTGGCAGGCGGAGTTTGATGGCTATGCCAGGACTTTTCCTGAATTATCTGCGGATCTAATCAGACGCTCTGCAGGAGATCTGCCCGTGAACTGGTCAGCGGCGACAGACCAGGCAATTGCTGACGCAGACGAAGCCGGTGCAGCCATAGCATCGCGCAAAGCATCACAAAATTCGATTAACGCACTGGCGCCGCTACTGCCAGAATTTTTTGGAGGCTCTGCGGACCTCACTGGCTCTAATTTGACTAACTGGAATGGCTGCGAAAATTTTGCTGCTGATAACCCTGCCGGCAACTACCTGAGTTACGGGGTGCGGGAATTTGGTATGGCGGCGATCATGAACGGCATGACCTTGCACGGCGGACTATTGCCATTTGGTGGAACCTTTCTGACTTTTTCAGATTATTCCCGCAACGCGATTCGCATGGCAGCCCTGATGAAGCGGCGAGTTATTCACGTCTTCACCCATGATTCGATTGGCCTCGGCGAAGATGGCCCAACCCATCAGCCGGTCGAGCATACCGCGTCATTGAGACTGATTCCTGGCCTGGATGTCTGGCGTCCGGCTGATAGTGTTGAAACCATGGTTGCCTGGCAGCAGGCAGTTGAATACCGGCAGGGTCCAACGGCACTGATACTGTCCCGCCAGACGCTTGCCCATCAGCCACGATCTGAGTCAGCGATAGCGGCCATCAAGCGCGGTGGCTATTGTCTTGCAGATGGAGACGGGGCCGCGCCGGCAGCCGTGATTGTTGCTACCGGATCTGAAGTGCAACTGGCCATCGAGGCCCAGCAGCAACTGGCCAGTCAGGGAGTTGCCGTGCGGGTGGTGTCGATGCCTAATCCGAAACGCTTTTTTGCCGAAGACCCCAGTTACCAGCAGGAGGTTTTACCGCCTGGCGTGCCACGGGTCGTGGTAGAAGCGGGGGTGACTGATTCCTGGTACCGACTGGTCGGTGATAACGGGCGTGTCGTTGGACTAGACCGGTTTGGCGAGTCTGCGCCTGCGGCTGCGCTATTTGAGCTATTCGGTATTACCGCTGAGGCAGTCGTCGCGGCGGTTAACGACTGTCTTTAAACGGGCTGGCCTGGTTAAGTGTTACGCGTAGCCATTAATGGTTTTGGCCGCATTGGTCGAGGGGTGCTTCGAGCCTGGCTGGAGCGCAACCCGATCAGTTCGGGGCAGGAGTCGCCGATTCAGATCGTTGCGATCAATGATCTTCACGACGTGATGTCGGCGGCACACCTACTTGAATATGACTCGACCCACGGTCGGCTGAATGGGCCGATTACGTCCGATGAGGGTTCTCTGCAGGTCGACCGGCATAGCATTCAGTGGTTTCAGGAGCCGGACCCGCGACGGCTGCCCTGGGCTGAACTAAATATCGATCTTGTGCTGGAATGCAGTGGCCGATTTGCATCCGCGGCCGGTGCCGCGGCGCACCTCGACGCAGGAGCATCCAAGGTGCTGGTGTCTGCCCCGGCGAAAGGGGTCGATCGAACGGTGGTCTACGGTGTCAATCACCAGTTGCTTAAGGGTGGCGAGACCCTGCTTTCAAATGCTTCCTGTACCACTAACTGTCTGGCAATTATTGCTCAGCTCCTGCAGGAAACAGTCGGGGTGGCGCAGGGAATGGTCACCACGGTTCACTGCTACACCAATGATCAATCCCTTCAGGATCGGTTTCACCCTGATTTACGCCGAGCGCGGGCGGTCGGTCCGTCGATTATTCCCACCACTACCGGGGTAATCGATGCCGTCAGTGAAGTGTTGCCGGAAATGGCCGGCAAGCTCGAGGGTTTTTCCGTGCGGGTACCCACCCAGAATGTGTCGCTGCTTGATTTCACTTTTGCCGCCGATCAGGAAACCAATGCGGAGCAGATTAACCAGTTATTTCGCGAGGCGGAGAGTGGCTCTCTAGCCGGATTATTGTCGGTGAGTAATGCGCCACTGGTTTCCATTGATTTTAATCACCGGCGGGAATCCGCCGTGATCGACGCCACCCTGACCCGGGTGAGTGGTCGCAAGCTGGTAAAAGTGTGTGCGTGGTACGACAACGAATGGGGATTCGCTAATCGAATGCTGGATGTGGCGATGGCCGCTTTTAAGACATCAGGGAGACAATCGATAAATGGCTAGCTACGCCCGTATGGTTGATCTGGAACTTGCAAATCAGCGGCTGTTGATTCGGGTCGACCTCAATGTGCCCATGGCCGACGGCAAAATTAGTGATGACAGTCGGATTCGAGCCGTGTTGCCGACGATTCAGATGGCGCTTGAGCAGGGTGCGGGAGTGCTATTGCTGTCTCATTTGGGGCGCCCTCAGGAAGGCCAGTTCGATCCGCAATTAAGCCTTGCGCCCGTGGCAGAGGCGCTCGCCGAGTTGCTGGAAATCCCCGTACCGCTGGTTCGTGACTGGCAACAGGTCGATATTAAACCCGGTGTGGTGTTGCTGGCGGAAAACGTTCGTTTTAATGTTGGTGAGTTAGCGGACGAAGATGCGCTGGCGCAACAACTGGCGAGCTGCTGTGATCTTTTTGTAATGGATGCTTTTGGTACGGCTCATCGTGCCCATGCGTCTACTCACGGCGTTGCCAAGTTCGCCCCAAGGGCCTGTGCTGGGCCACTTCTGGACGCGGAAATTAAGAATATTTCCCAGGCGCTGGAGGATCCCGCGCGGCCACTAGTGGCCATCGTTGGTGGATCCAAGGTGTCGACCAAGCTCGAAGTGTTGCGATCGCTGATCGATAAAGTCAATCGACTGATCGTTGGGGGAGGCATGACCAATACTTTTCTGGCCGCGGCCGGATACGAAGTCGGTCGCTCCTTGCATGAGCCAGAAATGATGCCAATGGCGATAGAGCTAATGGGCCTGGCGCGTCGAAAGGGGGTGGAACTGGCGATGCCCGACCAGTTGGTATGCGCACCGGAACTTAGTGCGGGTGCGCCGGCCACTGTTTACGGCGTTAATGAAGTGCCGGTCGATCAGATGATTCTCGATCTTGGGTCGGGTTTCGCAGCTCAGGTCTCTGCGGAACTGGCGGATGCCGGAACAATTATATGGAATGGACCTCTGGGGGCATTTGAGTTTGATCAGTTTGGCGAAAGCACACGCATACTGGCCGAGGGCATCGCCGCGTCACCGGCCTTCTCCATCGCGGGTGGCGGCGATACTCTGGCGGCCATCGCCAAATACGGTGTGGTTGACCAGATTTCTTATATTTCGACGGGCGGTGGTGCCTTTCTTGAAATGGTGGAAGGGAAAGTGTTGCCAGCCGTGGAAGTCTTGCAGCATCGCTATCAATAAAGTGACGCGCCACGCTCGATCGAAGGGTCAAAGGCGTACTTTGGGTGATAGATCATCGGGAGGCTGTTTGAGAGGTGTGGAAAAAGCGCCGGCTGCTCATCTCAATATCGGCGCAATTAAGATCTTCAGAGCCCTGATTGATGATTAATTGTTATGAAAAGATCGGCCGAGAAGTCATAAATTCAGCGCTCCTGGTCCGGTCTACCTGTAAGATAGATGGTCTATCGCAAGGCTGTTTTTGACAAGATTAACCTGGCAGACAGCCAATAGAAGTGCCGCTTACCCGCTTTGCGGTGTTCTTTTTGTCTGTTGAGCAGGGTGTCTGCAGGGCTTTCAAGGATACAGCCCTGACGGTTGAACCGGCTTCCGCGGGTTTTGAACTGCATCCTGCGCTGCGGATGTAATCTCCGAGTTAATAATTCCCCATCTTTGATTTGCGCGTCGGGTAAATGGCCGGAAAGCAGCCTGTTTGTTGGCTTTTGCGCTACCCGCAACGGAGGTGGCCGAGGTTCAGTCAGCATTAACCTGGCCTGGTTTGAAAATTGTTAGTGCCGATAAATGGGACATTTCCTGCCTAATCCGAGTCCTGTTTCCCGCTGCAGCCTCGGTCCGTTACGGCTGTTTTTTTTTGAACGTTGGTTTTTCAGCGGAAAGGTTGTGTAATATGGGCGACCTACGTTCTGGAGAGCGTATCGTTGCCCAATTGAAAACAGTGCATATTTTTCAGACGGCAAACTAAAAGCGAAGGGATTTTTCGCAAATCTTTTTGATTAATGGAAAGTTAAGAGGGGTTGGAATGAAATATCAGAATTTAGTCGGGGTAATACCCGCGTTGCTGTTTTCGGCAGGTATGGTGGCCACGCCAGTGCAGGCAAAGGTGTCGGCCGAAGAAGCTATGCAACTTGGTTTAACCGGAACGCCGTTAACGCCGGTTGGCGCGGAGCGCGCCGGTAATGCGGAAGGAACGATTCCTGAATGGACCGGCGGGATTACTGAATACCCTGAAGGTTATGTCCCTGGCGGCTGGTATGTCGATCCATTTGCTGATGATGAAATTCTGTTCACCATCACCGCGCAAAACTATAAGCAGTATGCGGACAAACTGACGCCCGGTACTCAGGCGCTGTTCGAACGTTATCCCGATAGTTTTAAGATGAACATCTATCCGACTCGTCGAAGTGCGTCTTTCCCTGATAGCTACTACGAGAATTCCATCTGGAATGCGACTAACACGGAATTTGTCGGCAGCGACGACCCGACTCTGGCAGAACGCAGCGTTAAAAAAGAGACGTTCAAACCGGGTGTCTGGTTTCCAATCCCGAAAACTGCGGGTGAAGCCTTGTGGAATCATACCTATTTCTACTGGGGCAAATCCTTCCAGGCCAACTCCTACGGCATGAACGTCTTTGCAGACGGTACCTATGCGGATCACATGAAAGTGGATCGCTGGATAATGCCCTGGGCGATGACTGCTGACGAAATTCCAGACAGTGACTACTTTAAAACCAAGGGCGGTGGTGCCCTCTGGTGTGGTAGTCAGGAAGATGTCTATCCCCCGCGTACGGCTGGACAGATGTTTGGCGGCTGTAACACCTGGGAGCAGAACGATTTCGATGCTTATCTCTATATCCCCGGCCAGCGGCGGGTACGGAAGGCTCCCGAAATTGGGTTCTATGATAGCCCCGGTAGCGGCTCTGACGGATTGCGTACGGCGGATCAGCGCTTTCTCTGGGCCATCACCGGTAGTGAAGAGTGGTACGAGTTCGACGAGCTGAAAAAAGCCGAGTACTACGTGCCATACAACTCCTATAAAATGGCTCAGCCCGGTGTTACCTTTGATGATCTGGCCCGCCCAGGTCACCTGAACCCCGAGTACAAGCGCTATGAACTGCATCGTACCTGGGTTGTTGAAGGCCGGACTCGTCCTCAGTTTCGTCACTTAAGCCCCCATCGTTTAGTCTATTCTGACGAAGATACCTGGGCTGGATTAAGTGCCGATATGTATGATGCTGAAGACAAGATGTGGCGTGTTTCTGAGTCATATAACATCAATTTTTATGACCATAAACTCAACTACTTCTGGGGTGATGCGCACATGGACATCATTTCCGGGCGTTATGCTTGTGTGAATTCGTTCTACAACATCGGGATTAAAGACGGTAACAAACCCCCCGTGTTTGACGGCGAACCTGCCTGGACCCATCAGACGCCTGCTGGACTGCGTAAGCACGGCGTCCGGTAATCCACGCGTGACAGTTTGATCTGAAAGCCGCAGCCGGAATTTTCCGGGTGCGGCTTTTTTTTGCCCGGCATAATGTGGCCGAGTGGGGACAGGCAGTTAGAGATTTTCGCGCTGTTTACCGGTTGCCATCGTTTTACGGATGCCAATGGAAATTTGGTGGAAAAATGGAAAGTCAGGGAGCCGGCTAAACCAGCCCCTGTTTTATCGCCACACCTGATTAGGGAGATGATCAATGAACCGCCCCTCTTTTGACGGCTTATCCCAGCCCGAAGCCAACCACATTCAGCTTTACTCCGATCCGCAGATTTTTGAACTGGAGCTGGAGCGAATTTTCTACTCGACCTGGGTCTACATTGCTCACGACAGTGAAATCCCGGAGGTCGGTGATTTTAAGACCACCTTCATCGGACGTGTGCCGGTGGTTTTAACCCGGGATGAAGATCGGAAAATTAATCTGTTCATAAACCGTTGTGCCCATCGGGGCGCAACGGTCTGTGCAGAAGAGCGGGGGAATCGACGGCAGTTTATCTGTCCTTACCACGCCTGGACCTATAACCTTGATGGCGGACTTGATGCGGTCGGATTGCCCACTGGGTACAACGAGGGTGAGATTGATTACGCGGTATTGAGTCTACAAAAAATTGAACGCTGGGATAGTTACCGGGGCTTCATCTTTGCCACGCTGTCAGCGGTCGCACGACCATTTGAGAAGCACATTGGTGAGGTAAGAAAATATATTGATTACTACTGTGATTTATCACCGACCGGTGAGATCACAGTCGGGACAACGGGTATCTATAAACAGAAATACGAAGGCAACTGGAAAATTCAACTGGAGGGTAGCGTCGAGGGCTATCACGTCTGGCATACCCATAAAAACGCCGTTGATGTCATGGCCCGGGAAGTGCCGCTGATGAAGGAGTACCCGCGGCTGCCGGTGAAGGCGTTTGACCTTGGGTATGGGCACAACATAATCGAAAACTATACATTGACGGACGAACAGGTTTTCGAGCGCTGGCCTGCGGAATTTGTCGACGCCCTGACAGCTGCTCATGGTGTCGAACGAGCGATGAATGCGTTAAGGCATCGCTTTAATCTGGTGCTGTTTCCCAATTTTGCCCTGCTTGAATATCACGTGAGGGTGATAAGACCGACCGCCGTTGATCAAACCGAAGTGCGTACTTATCACACCTCTCTGGTGGGTGCTCCGGAGGAAATGAACCTCCGAAGGGTGCGCGAGCACGAATTTTTCTATGGGCCCGCTGGATTTGGGGGGCCGGATGATTACGTGATTTTTGATCGTATTCAGCGCGGTTATCAGGCATCGAGTGCTGAATGGGTGCTATTTAATCGTGGCTATAAAAGTGAGCAGACCGATCCGGACGGTATTCGGTCCGGACAACATACACAGGAGACTCAGCAGCGCGCGCCTTACTATGAATATCGCCGGCTCATGTCGATATCGGGCGATGAAAACCGGTTGGCTGATTTTCTACCTCACGCCGGCGAGCAACAGGAGGTGGGCGGATGACTCAGCAGGAGGCAGAACAGTTCCTGTTTGCAGAAGTTGGCCTGCTGGATAAGCGCGACTATAAGGGTTGGCGTGACCTGTTTGCAGCAGAGGGCGTTTACTGGGTCCCGGTCAATGACACCGAGTCTGACCCACAGCTCAACTGTTCCGTGATCTACGCCGGCGCTGCACAGCTGGATGATCGCCTGGAAAGAGCCACCAGTAGCTATTTCTGGGCGGATCAACCAGCGATAAAAAGTGTGCACACGGTCTCAAATGTTTCGGTCGTCGCTGGCAAAAATACGGATGAGATAACCCTGCTCGCCAACCAGGTCGTTTACCTTTTTCGGGATAATGATCAGCGTCGGGATCAGGGGCTCGAAATTCTGCCCGCCAGTTCTGAGTATCGGCTCAACCGGGTTGATCAATGCTGGAGGATTGGCCTGAAAAAATTAAACTTTCTGCAGGCAGACGGGTATTTACCCTTATTGCCCGCGTTTGTATAAAGTGGGGGTGAGAGGCGGCCTATAAACGATGACTGGGTAACCCCGGCTGAGTTAGATGGTTACGCCTATTCCAGTTGAGTGGCTAGATTAAGAAAAACTAAGTTTTTTAAGAGGAGAGGATGAAAATGGATGCAAGGGTAAATGAACCGCGGGTTGCGCGGGATTTTGACAAATACGTTGATGAACGGCTCGATGAGGGCGTATTCCGTGTACATCTGGATACTTTCAGGGACCCGGAATTGTTTGAGCTTGAAATGGAGTATATCTGGGAGAAAACCTGGATATTTCTGGGCCACGACGCACAGATTCCCGAGGCTAATGATTTCGTAACCACTCAGATTGGCCGCCAGCCGGTTATTCTGCAGCGTGGAGACGACGCTGTGGTTCGGGCGTTTCTCAATCACTGCACTCACCGGGGCCCCCGGTTGTGTAAAACACAGCGCGGTAACACCAGTCGCCATACCTGCCCCTATCACGGCTGGATGTTCGATAGTCAGGGCAAGTGTCTGATGGTGACGGATGAAGATGCCGGCGGCTACAGCGATGCTTTTAAATCGATGAGCCACGACCTGCATCAGATCGCCCGATTAGAAAGCCATCGCGGGTTTTACTGGGGCAGCCTTACCAATGATGTGCCGACACTGGCGGAGTATCTGGGAGACGCGACGGTTTTTATCGATGCCTGGATTGACCAGTCACCTAATGAACTCGAGTGGGTGAAAGGCGATGCCAATTTCACCTACGACGGCAACTGGAAAATGGTGCTGGAGAACTGTCTGGATCTCTACCACGCCAAAACACTGCACGCGAGTTTTGGCAACGCGGTGTTAAACCGGTTTAAAAACATGGGCGAGGATGAGCGCAAGGCCATCAACCTGGATGATTTTGTTAACGCCACCGCCAACGTTTCTTATTACAACTTTGAAAATGGTCACGGAGCACTCTGGATTCATAACCAGTCAAACCAGGAAGACCGGCCGAGCTATGCGATGTATCAGGAAATGGAAGCACGGGTAGGGTCCAAACGTGCCGAAATGATGCTCAGTGGCAAGGTGGCGGAGATTTTTCCCAGCATTCTGTTTGTTGAAAGTGCCACTTTCCAGATGCGAATGATCCGGCCAATCAGTGTGGATAAAACAGAAGTTTATGCCTTCTGTCTCGCACCAAAAGGAGAGCCAGCGGAAGCAAGGGCGCTCCGGATTCGCCAGTATGAGGATTTTTTCAGCACCTCCGGTCTGGCAACGCCGGATGATACCGCCGTTTATCGCGCAGCTCAGGAGGGTCATCAAGCTCGCGTGCTTGAGTGGAATCAGGGATACCACCGGGGCATTGAGCAGTTGCAGCAGGGGCCGGATGAGAAAGCAAAGGAGATGGGTTTTAACCCAACCCTGTCTATTCACGGCTCAATTGCTATGCAGAGTGAGGCGGTCTACATCGGGCCTTATCGCGAGTGGTTAAAAAAAATGAAAGCCGGGCAGGATAATGCCCTGGCAAAGCTTTGAGGGGAGCTGAAATGGATGACCTGCAGTTGCAGCATGAGGTGAGTCAGCTTTTATACCGAGAAGGGCTGGCGCTGGATCGCCAGCATTGGGATGAGTGGCTGGATCTGTTTACCGACGATGTCGTGCTCTGGATACCTTCCTGGATAACGGAGCACGAACAGATTAGTGATCCGCAAACTGAAATTTCCCTGCTTTATCTGAACGGTAAAAACTATTTAAAGGAGCGCACCGAGCGTGTAGTGAAAGGCATGTCCCCGGCATCGGTACCGATGCCCAGAACCTGTCATGCCGTGAATAATATTGTGATTGAGGAGGCCGGGACCGACAGCCTGACCGTGCAGTCGGCGTTTCGAGTGGATTACTATCATCACAAGAAATGCTATGCAATTTTTGGTCACTATAAACACCAGCTCGTTCAGCAGGATGGCTGGAAGATCAACAACAAACGCGTGACCCTGATGAACGACCTTGTCTCAGAAGTGCTTGATGTTTATTTAATATAGTGATTAACAGGGACTCGAGTGAATTCATAATAAAACTGGAAGCCGAGAAGGTTTACGGCGAGAGGAGCGACTGCCATGCATGACCTGATTATTCGTAACGCACGCATTGTCGATGGACTGGGAAACCCCGAGTTTATCGGCGATTTGGCTATTGACGGTGACACGATTACTGCTGTTGGTGATCTGGCGAACCACCAGGGCAAGGAGCAGCTTGATGCAAACGGGCTGGTACTCACGCCTGGTTTTGTGGATCCGCACACCCATTATGATGCTCAGGTGGCCTGGGATCGGTTGATGACCTGTTCCCCGGAGCATGGGGTCACCACCGTGGTTATCGGCAACTGTGGCGTCGGTACCGCGCCGGTTCGTGACGGAATGCGCGACTTCCTGATGGGCGACCTGGTGAATGTCGAAGGTATCCCGCTGGAGGATATGGAGCAGGGCATCGACTGGAACTGGGAATCCTTTGGTGAATACCTCAATGAGCTCGACCGGGGTGGCCTGGGCATGAACATCGCCGCGCTGGTAGCGATGACACCATTGAGACATTACGTGATGGGCAGTGACTCTCTGGAGCGTGCGGGTTCCTCGGAAGAAATTTCGCAGATGGGCGAATTGTTTAGCGAGGCGATGGATGATGGGGCCTTCGGGTTTTCAACCACCATCATTGGTGTCCACGTCGGCTATGAGGGCAGACCCGTTGCCTGTCGAAACTCATCGCTGGAGGAATATCGCATACTTTGTCAGGCCCTGAAAAAACGGGGACGTGGCAGCATCGAACTGGCGCTGAAACTAACCGGGGACATCGGTGACGAGGAGCGGGAGTTATTAAGCTTGCTGGTTAATGAGAGTGAGCGTCCGGTAACCTGGCTCGCCGTGGTCAACCAGGCCGAGAAGCCTGATTCTTACCTGCAACGACTGGATGCCGTAGAAGACCTGCTGGGCTGGGATAAGGCGGTGCCGCAGACAACCTGCCGCCCGCTGCGGTTTCAACTGGATCTGGCCAACCCCTATATCCTGGGGGTGTTCCCGACCTGGCAACCCGTCATGCGGATGTCGAGAGAGGAAAAAATAGCCTGCTATCGAGATCCGGCGTTTCGACAGTCTTTTCGTGATGATCTGGTTAATATCCCGGCGTTTGGTTCAAACGTGTGGGGACGTTTTTATGTGCTGGACGGTGTCAGTGACCAGGCTCGAGGGTTTGCGGAGAATAAACGGACCATCGGTGAAATCGCCCTCGAGTGGGACATGGACCCAATGGACTGTTTTTGCGAAATTGCTCTGGAGGACGAACTGCGTACTACCTTCGATCTGATCGCCATTAATTATGATGAACAGGACACTATCCCGCTGGTTCAGGACAAACGGCTGATGATTGGCCTGTCAGACGGCGGGGCTCACCTGAATATGCTCTGCGATGCCGGTTATTCAACCCACATGCTTGAGCGCTGGGTGCGAGATACGGGTGCCTTGTCCCTGGAAGAGGGGGTGCGTAAGTTGACTTCTGAACCGGCTGATTTTTTTGGAATCAAGAATCGGGGGCGGATCGAAGTCGGCTGTAAAGCTGATCTGGTGCTGCTTGACCCTGATACCGTGGCCTGCGGGGATAAACAGGTCGTTAACGACCTTCCCAGCGGTGGTAAGCGATTTGTCACCCCAGCGGCAGGAATCCACGCAACCTTTGTTAACGGCACCATGCTCTATCAGAATGGTGAGCATGTGGGTGGGCTGCCTGGTCGGGTGCTCCGCAGTTACGATTGTGAGCCGATGACCGCATAGTCTGGCTGCTTTTTAGTGGGCTCGATACGGGCTGGTTTGAACCCCTGGCTTCACTCTGCGGGAAAGCAACGGCTGTTCAAGAAACGGGCTGAGTAGCCGTTAATGGGTACTGGTGAGCGGTTGAGCTGGCCAATTGTTACCCCGAATTTGAGCCTATCCGCTGGAAAGTGAACATGGAAGCCAACGAGAGTCGATTGTTAATCGCAGACGACGAGCCCCACAACCTGGAGTTACTACAGCTGTTTCTTGAGCAGGAAAACTACCTGGTGGATACCGCGAATGACGGGACGCTGGCGTGGCAAAAAATCTCGGCGGACCCGGAACGCTATGACGTGGTGCTTCTGGATCGAATGATGCCGAACATGAGTGGCATGGAAGTACTGCAGAAGATGAAGGAGGACGCCCGCCTGCGGCGTTTGCCGGTGGTCCTGCAAACTGCATTAAGCAGCACCGAGGATATTAGTGCTGGCATTGAAGCTGGGGCTTATTACTACCTTGGCAAACCCTATGAGCGGTCGATGTTGCAGTCAGTTGTTGCTGCGGCGATTAATGATTACCGCCAATACCGTGAGCTGGCTCATGATCTGAAACACTCGCAGCGCACGCTGGGTATGCTCGATGCGGGGGAGTTTAGTTTTTCGACCCTCGACGAGGCACATGCGCTGGCGGTGTTGTTAGCTAATGGCTGCACGGCCGGGGATAGCATTGTATCCGGGTTGTCAGAGTTGTTTGTCAACGCGGTCGAGCATGGCAACCTGGAAATAAGTTATCAGGAGAAATCTCATCTGATCGAAGAAGGTCGCTGGCTCGCGGAAGTTGAACGGCGATTAACATTGCCCGACTACCGGGATCGTCGAGTGCGCGTGGTGTACAAAAAACTCGATACCAGCATGACCTTTCTGATTACCGATGAGGGCACCGGGTTTGACTGGAATCAGTTTATGGAAATTGACCCGGAGCGGGGCGGAGATAGCCATGGCAGAGGCATCGCTCTAGCGCGAATGATTAGTTTTAGCACGCTAAAGTATCTTGGTGCCGGCAATCAGGTTCTGGCAACGGTCAGTCTGGACGGTTCTTAACTGGCCGCCCCGTTTTGACAGCCGCCACGGATTTTTAGCCAGGCGACCGAAAATAGCCTTAGTAAAATGTTCCCTTGAGGTTCGGCTTTAGCCGCTACTCATTGCGCCATCAACCGTATAGGTTCCACCGGTGCAGTAGCTACTATCGTC
>Ga0070726_10003030_pt1 | contig 14543 bp, 12 predicted proteins | sample tdAd471_FD_67275 | JGI IMG/M metagenome (GOLD analysis project Ga0070726, IMG submission 67275) | Marine sediment microbial communities from the Atlantic coast under amendment with organic carbon and nitrate - tdAd47.1 | ecosystem: Environmental > Aquatic > Marine > Coastal > Sediment | place...
GACTGGACACCAAGCGATTCGATAATGTCCTGCTCTTCGCAGAGGCCCATGGTCACCAGCACGCGACCGAGCATGTCGCCCGTCAGCCGTTGCCGTTGCAGGGCCTCGTCCAATTGCAGTGGACTGATAACACCCTGTTCGACGAGGATGTCACCCAGTTGCTTTTCGCGTGATCCAAGAGCCATAAGCGTTTAGTTGGCCGGCTGCAGTGGTGCCGGCCCTCCTTCAATCCCGAGAGCCCGGGCGTTGGCTTCAAATTCATCCCTGTATTGCGCGCGGCTCGCACAATCTTCATATTTACAGATACCCTTCCGGAAGAGCGCCAACAGGTGCTCGTCCAAAAGGTTCATGCCGTATTTGTGACCGGTCTGGATGGCCGAGGTAATACGGTAGGTCTTGTTTTCACGAATCAGGTTCTGAATGGCCGGCGTGGTGATCATGATTTCATAGGCCGCCACACGACCAAAACCACTCTTACGCGGCACCAGCGCCTGGGAAATTACCGCCTTCAGGTTACCGGCCAGCTGGGTACGAATCTGTTCCTGCTGGTTGGTCGGGAAGGCGTCGACCAATCGGTCCACCGTACGCACGGCACCCGTGGTGTGCAGCGTGCCAAATACCAGGTGGCCCGTTTCCGCCGCCGACACGGCCGCTTCGATCGTTTCCAGGTCACGCATTTCACCCACGAGAATCACGTCGGGGTCCATACGCAGCGCCCGGCGCAAGGCCTCGGCAAAGGTGGGCACGTCTACGCCCACCTCACGCTGGGTGAGGATACTCTTCTTGTGATAGTGGTAATACTCGATGGGATCCTCGATCGTGATGATATGGTGATCGTAGGTCATATTCATCCAGTCGATCATGGTCGCCAGACTGGTAGACTTACCGGAACCCGTCGGACCCGTGACGAGAATCATTCCCCGGGGCTGAGAAATCACTTCCTTCAGCGACAAGGGCAGACCAATCTCTTCGAAGGTCATCATGTTGCGCGGAATCAGACGGAGCACCATGCCCACATAACCGCGCTGCTTGAACACGGCCACGCGGAATCGGGCAATATCTTCAAAGGCGAAACCAAAGTCGGTACCACCTACCTCCTGCAGTTCCTGCTGATTGTCCACCGAAGCGATGCTCTTCATCAGGCTCTCGGTATCTTCCGCCGTCAGGGGATTGTCCCCAAAGAACTGCATATGACCGTGCACACGACCGGCCGGGGGATCATCCACTGCAATGTGCAGGTCAGACCCGTCCCGGTCAATCAACATGCGCAATAAACTTACCATTTCATAGGCCATGAAAATTATCTCCCAAGCTTGGCCTCGTCAATCTCACTCGCGAACCAGTTTTTCGAGTGGCTCGTCCATACGGGTTCGGCGGTTCACTTCTTCCACCGTGGTGATTCCGTTCAGCGCCTTTTGCCAGGCATCTTCACGCATGGTCACCATACCCTCTTCACGGGACGCACGCTTGATGGCCATGGACGATTCTTTCGCCATGAGCATTTCACGGATGCGGTCCGAGGTTATCAGTAATTCATAGGCACCCAGTCGACCGGCGTGCCCGGTATCGTTGCAGTTGTCACAGCCCGCGCCATGGTAGAATTCGCTATTCTCCAGGTCGACCGGGAAGCCCAGGCGTTCAATTTCGCGTTCATCGGGCACGTAGGTTTCTTTGCAGTTCGTGCAAATCGTCCGTACGAGGCGCTGCGCCAGAATCGCGCGCACACCCGAGGCCACGAGGAAGGGCTTGATACCAATATCGACCAGACGGGTAAAGGAACTGGCCGTGTCGTTGGTGTGGAGGGTACTGAATACCAGGTGACCGGTCAGGGCCGCCTTAATGGCGATCTCCGCGGTCTCCGGGTCACGAATTTCACCCACCATCACGATGTTCGGATCCTGTCGCATAATGGCACGCAGGGCCCGGTTGAAATCGAAATTGATTTCGTGGTTGATCTGTACCTGATTAATACCGGCCAACTGATATTCGACCGGATCCTCAACGGTAATAATCTTCGTGTCGGGCTTGTTGAGCGTGTGGAGCGACGCATAGAGTGAGGTCGTCTTACCCGAACCCGTGGGACCCGTCACCAGGATAACCCCCGTGCTCAGGCCCATCAGTTTTTCCCAGGCACGCTGGTGCTCGGGACAAAAGCCCAACTGGCCCAGACCCAGCAACAACCCACTCTTATCGAGAATACGCATAACGATACTCTCACCAAAGTAGGCGGGCAGGGCGCTGACACGCAGATCCACCACTTTCCCGCTCATGGTCATTTTGATACGACCATCCTGGGGAACGCGGCGCTCGGTAATATCCATGCCCGACATGATTTTCAGGCGGGATATAATCGAGGCTTGGGCGCGCTTGGGGGGAGGGGGCATCAATTGCATGACCCCGTCCACACGATAGCGCACTTTCACGTCGGTCTTGGAGGGCTCCACGTGAATATCACTGGCGCGCAGGCGGAAGGCCTCGAGAATCAACTGATTCACATAGCGCATGACCGGGCTGTCGTCGTCATCATCATCCGCTTCATCACCGCCCAGCGAACCCGCATCCATGGCATCAATACTGATGCTGCTCAGACTGATATCGCTCTGGCTCATGCTGCCCAGACTGCTCATCGAGGAGTCGAGGGAACTGAGGTTCGACATGGTACTCAGGGTACTCATGCTGCTCGCCGAACTGACGGAGGACAACATGGTCTCTACCGACTGATCCTGCAGGCCGTAACACTTATTCAGCGCCACCGAGACCTCTTCGCCAGTGCTCAGTACCGGCTCTACATTGCGATCGAGCAGGCGGCGCAGGTTGTCGAGATTGTTGATATTGGTCGGATCGGCCGTGGCAATCACGATCGTGTTGCCCCGCTCCTCAATAGGCACTACCCGATAGAGGGTCGCGATACTCCCATCAATAAGACCCCGAATACGCTCTGGAATCTCCCGATCGCTCAATTTGACGATGGGAATCCCCAGTTGATCAGCCAGGCCTTCCGTAATGTGGTGCTTGCTGATGTAATTCAGGCGTACCAGGATCTCACCGATCTTACGGTGAGCCATAGTGGTCTGCTGTTTGTGGATGGCCTCATCAAGCTGTTGTTGCTTGATAACACCTTTTTCCACCAGACGCTGCCCGAACAGGGTGTACGTGGTTTGCATAGGGACACCTCTCGCTTATCACACACTGTAACTGTACCAAAGAAGGGGCAGATTGTCAATGTAAATACTGAGAGTAATTACTGATATATCTGGACTTACGACCAGTTTTGTCAAGTAATTACCTGCTCTGAAACACCGTCTCGGCCCGCGAAGCTACCCCGTCCCTCGCTCCGCATGGATGCAGGCCCCAGGACTGCATCGACACGACGATCTATTGTAATCAGGCCTCATTGTCACTGATTCGCCCGGTAATGTCAACCGTTGATTCTTGACAAATACCGGCCAACCGGGATTCGGGACCCGATATTCCCGTCTCTAACCCCGATAAAGCCCGAAAAAGGCGTGCTAGACCTTCACACTGACGAAGGTAATTTCACATCGCAACCCCCGATCACGCACCGCCGGCTCCATCTCCATCTGGTAAATGGTCACCAGGTTGTTGCTGCTCCGAATTTTGTACAGCAATTCCACCACCTCCTCGAGGGACACCCCCGTCAACTCCAACTCCACCATGGGGTGACGGGGCCATTGTTTGCGATTCCGGGCGGACTGGTCATTGCCCAGTTTGGCCCGCTCACTCAGGCCCGCATCGCTTACCATGCCGTTGATAAAGGGGAAGAGGCTGAAGCTGGCCCCCCGTGCGTTCAGCTGCGTCAACAACTGCTGCTGGCTGAACACCCGCTCTTCTTCGGCCAGCTTATCCACCTGAACCAACTTAAGCTCTTGTTGCTTCTGGGTCAGCTGGGCTTTCGCGGCCTTGTATTTCTTCCCCCAGCTATTGGGCACGTAGTAGGCCATGAAAAGGGCCAACACACAAAAGAGGGCCGCAAAGATTACGGTGCCCTTTTCGCGCTTATCAAGTTCATTCGTTCCCATCGTCACCCTCCTCCGTAATGCGGAATACCCGTATCGTAAAAGTCACCCGGCTGCCTTCGGCTTCCTGGCGCAGGTTCGGGTCCACCCGAAACAAGGTCGACTGCTCCAGTTCCGCCATCACCTGCCCCACGTGCTCGGCCTTGTCGGTCGACCCATAGATGGTAATCCACCCGCTCCGCGCACCCGGAGGGGACACATCGATGCGGGTAATCAACACCTTGGATTCCGGCATGCGCTGGGCAATATCGTCCAGCACATCCAGCATGGGGGGATCGCGGAAAAAGTCGGCGTTCACATCCTGTCCCAGCCCCTGGGCTTCCAGGGCGCCGATTTCGGCGTTTACCGCATCGATATCGGCCTGAATCCGGGCCACCTGCTCTTTATAGTAGCTCGTGCCAATATAGTAATAGCCGCCCCAAAGGAGCAGGGCCACCAGGGCCATGGCCGCCGCGTAGACCAGGTGAGGTGCCACAGCACGGGCAACACTCGCCTGGCTGGCACCGCCTTCTTCAAAATTCAGGGCATGGGCACCCCCGGCACCGGCAAACGCGGCACCCACAACGGGCTCCCAGCAGTTGGCCCCCTGGGGAAGGTCTTCCCGGGCCAATATCCCATCTCCCCCCTTAGATTCGCGGAGCAGACAACGAGACGTGACCGGCAGGCGCACCGCCGTAGACAGGCCATCTTGCTCGGCGGGGGACAAATCAATCCCGGTCACCTCGATGCTGTCAATCTCACCACCACCACGCCACTTGGTCAGGAAGGCCCGGAGCGTATTCTGAATTTCCCGGCCTACCCGGTCCGGCGTATCGATAAGGGCGGCACCGGCCATGGGAAGATTTCGGAAGTAGGCCAACTGCCCATTGAACAAAACCACGAGACTGCTGCTCTCGCTGCGGATATGCAAGACGGCTTCCAGGCCCTTCGACGCCTTACGGCCCACCTGCCAGAGCCCGGTGAGGGCGATGGCATCCAGGTTCACGGCTTCAATGTCGATGCCCGCCTCCTCGAGAATAGCCCGTTGCTCTTCCAGGTGGCTCCGACGCACGCCCACGGCGAGCACTTCGGTCTCGCCGTCCACTTCGGCCACCAGATTGAAATCCAACAGCAATTCTTCGATGGGAAAGGCCAGGTGGGGCTCCAGCTCGAAGCGGGCCGCCGCCAGGACCCGTTTCTTACCGCGAATCGGAATCGTAATGGTGCGCACGATGCTGTGGGTGCTGCTCGCACACAGCACGAAGGACACGGGCGGATGCTTTAAGGCATCCACCGCCTCACCGACGGCCAGTACGAGCGCCGGGATGCGGTCCTCCTCTTCGGCGTAGGCCGCCGTCCGCGACTGCACCTCCAACACCGTGGGCGATTTCCCCCCGGTCTTCACCACCGCCACGCGGACTTCGTCACCGACGAATTCGATGGCACCAATTTTTGCACTCAAGAGCATTGACTGCTGTACCTTTCAAAAGAGCTTGCCAGGGACAGAACCTGCCACGTCATTCCCACCATCGCGGGAATCCAGAACGCGGCACCACACTGTCACGTCAAGCGATTCACTATGTGCCCCACATAAAGGGACCTATTGTATAACTTTCCATTCCAGAATGCGATAGCGCTCTTGCAGATCTCCAAACAGCTCCGGTCTCGGAATGGACTCGACACTGGGGTCCTGCCCCGACTGCACGGCAGGCCACTCGTAAAGATCGAGGTCCTGGGGCACCCGAAACACATAGGCTTCGTTCCGCACCATAATGTCATCCAACAAGGCGTCGCCCTGAATCCGGAAAATATGACTGTACACGGTAAACATCTTGCGCAGCACCGAGTCCTGCTGATTCTGCGGGTTATCGGGGTCCACGTCGCGATTGCGCCCTCGGTTGTCGGTATCTTCGACCACGTTCGGCGGGGCAGCGGGGGTCACATAGGGACTCAGATCACCGACCTGCGCAAAGGGCTGTCCCGCTTCCACATCAAGCACGACGATGAGAATATCTTCCACCAACACGTCATCCGCCAGGGGGCCCACATTCGTATCGTCGGCGGTCCACCCCGCGCGCATGGCATCCAGCACTTCACTGATGCCCGAATCATAGTCCACGTGCACCGTATTGGGATTAATCCGGCCCAACCAGTCGCCGTGAACCGTCAAGTATTCCGAAAGGGGCAGCTGGATAGGCTCCACGTTCTGCTTTCCAAAATAGAGCTCGGGTGTCATACCCTTGATGAGCAGGAGCTCATCGATGGAATCCATGGGACCATTCTTACAGGGATAGGGCGTCTCGGCCTTTTCGTAGAACTCGCTCTCCGCCCCGTCGCCATCCACGTCCTCGTCTTCGTCAATCCAATCGCGGATAGAATCCACCAGGGCTTCCGCGTTGACGCCGTCATCACGTTGCTGGAAGAAATAGACCAGGGCTTCCCAGATATGCTCCCGCAACTGGGGTTCTCCCCCGCCGTCGTAATAGACCAGGGCGTTGAGATTTATCTTGCCAAACTCATCGCTGATAGTCGTCCGCATGACGGCATCATTCAACGGGTCAAAGGTGCTCGGTTGGGCCCAGGCACTCAGCCGACTGTCGGGCGGCGTCCTGGCCCCTTCCGAAAAGGCCAGCTCGGTTTCCAGCCGGTCGGTCTCTAAGATAGCGATGCCATTGTAGATAGCCGAGCGGGCCGCCAGACGGGCCTGGTATTCGTTGCCACTGTTGAGGGCATAGGCCGACTCCACCTGGGCCTCATAGGAAAACTCCACCACCAGCACGGTCAGCAGCACCACAAAGAGGAGCGTCAGGATAAGGGCCACCCCGTCATTGCGTTGGTTCATACGCCGCTTTCGGGCGCGCTTCACGATAGCCCCGCTCATGTTTCATCCTCGAAGATATTGGAGCCACCATCCACGGTCTCGGTCTGACGGCGGTGGTTCGGATCGATGAAGTCCGGCGAGATAACCCCCGCGCCCGTGGGCAACACAATCGTAAAGCCCACGTCGGGCTCCTCTTCGGTGCCCACGCCTTTCGCCAAATCAATTCGAAGCTGCTCTTCGGTCTTGGCCAGGTTGATGCGCACTTTGATGGCCCAGGGCAAGAAGCCGAGCTCGTCGGAGTTCCACGCTTCCACCCAATCTTCCGCGGTACCGTCGTAGTATTCAAAGTCCAAGGAGCGAATGGGAATCTCCCGTTGCCAGAGCCCCTCCTCTTCTTCGTCGGCCTCAAAAAATTCTTCGTCGCTGTCTTCCCCCAATACCAGGGGACGCTCCGTAATGAACAAGGTTACCGACGGCTTCTCTTCCGTCTCATCGGCCCCAAAGGTCTGAAAGCCGCTCTCTTCCGAGAAACTCGGATCATCAATGAGGTACTCCACCTTTTTCACGATCCCCGGGAGGGAGCGCGCACCACTCGTGGGCAAGGAGGTGACAAAGGACAGGCTGTCCGCCGGCCCATAGGCGCCCGATTCATCTTCGCCAATAAACGCGTACTCACCCGATGACTGGGCATGGATGGCGCTGAGGTGATTGATAAAGTGTTCCCGCAGGTAGCGCTGGATACGCATGGCCTCCGTGGTGGACCGCGCAATCTCGGCCGTATTGACCACGGAAACGAAACAGGTGTAGAGGGCCCCCACCAGGATGACGAGTACGGCCATGGCCACCATCATCTCGATCATGGTGAAACCGCCGTTGCGTTGTTGGTCAAGGCGCCTCATCACACGCCCCCTTCAATCACTTCGTTGCTGCTGATGTGGAAAAAGTAAAAGCTCACGGTCTGATCTTCGCCCTCGGGATTCCGCAAGGTCACTTCCACCTGGTAGAAGGAAATGGGCGATTCTTCCGTGCCACCTAGGGGCGCGCCCTGGTAGGACCAGGTATACCCGGCGTAGGGACCTTCGAATTCGCCCGAGCCCGTCAACTCGCCAATCAGCACGCCGAACTCGGCCTCGCCCACGGCCCGCTCCAGCAACTGGCTCTCCACCACCGAGGCATTCATGGCTTCAAAAAGGCGTAAGGCCCCATGGTGGGTGCTCAACAGAATAAACAGGGCGCTGCCGAGAATGGCGACGGCCGCCAACACCTCGACGAGGGTGAATCCCCCACGCTGTCCCTTTTCGCAATAAGGACGGACACTCATAGGTCGCTCACCCGACCCAGATAGACCGTGCTGCGATTGGATATGGGATCCCAAAGCACGGTGAAGGCTTCGCCCTCTTCGTTCTCGAGATAGAGAATAACTTTCTGGGTCAGCCCCAGGACGGAAAACTCGACTTCCGGGACGCCCCGGGAGTGGTACTCGCCATCAATTTCGACCCCCGTAATTTCGACCGCACCCCGCAATCGGGTACGCCGTAAGACGGGGTCCGCCAGCTCTTCTTCCACCGGCTCTTCTTCATCCAGGTCGAAGATTTCTTCGTCGCCGAAAATATTGGCCACGTCATCCAACAGACTCTCGTCGTGCTTTACATTCTCTGCCCGAATCTCCAGGGCCTGACGGGCAAAGGTGTTGAACTTATCATCCATCTGATACCCCGCCAGCTCGGAATCGAAGGCCCCGTCATCGCCGCCCAGAATCCCGGAGAGGTCGTCGCCCCCTAAAAATTTTTCCTGCAAATCCGCCGGCGAACGCACGCCCATTTCGCGAAGCTGGGAAAGTTTGGCCAACTGGTCCGGCTCCCCCTCGGCGGCCAAGGCTTCCGCTTCTTCCTGCTCGGGGAGAATCCAATGGACCGCATAGATTTCCTGGGCCTTGAGATCGATACGCACCACCACCCGGTCGCGCAACAAGGCCGCATGGGCCATGGCACCCTGGCCAAACCCCGCCACCCGCCGCGCACTGCCTTCCAATTCACTGAAGGCAATCACCGGCAAAAGACGCGGCACGGCAATGGCCGCCACTACACCAAGAAGAAACACCACAATGGCCAACTCGATGAGCGTGAACCCGGCACGAGCATCTACCAACCTCGTGGGAGTCTTGCAAACAGAACGTCGACTACTCCGCCCCATCTGGAAGAGTTGAACCACGAATGAACACGAATATACACGAATTTTTTTTATGCCGGACAAAGCGAAACAGCCCAAACGCCAACGGCCACCGCAGTTATTGTTACCTGACGGGGCTACGCCACACGACCCATCCCCACCACGCAACGGCAGGGGGCTGTCCACATTCCGCCCCGAAGGGGCAAAACCACACGGCTCACCCCCACCATCCAGCCCCGGAGGGGCGACAGCCTGTCGCCTGGGGTGGAGCGAGGTACGAGCGAAACCCCAGGAAAAATGTCCAACCAAATCCCACAAACCCGTGGAACGGGTGACAGCACGCCTGCCCAACCGCCCCGAAGGGGCACAACAGTTCAAAAGCCCAGGGCAACGCCCTGGGTGAACACGCCGCAAAAAAACACCCAGCCCTGAAAGGGCGACACAGCACCCACGCCAAACAGCGCGACCATAACGCCTCAGCGGGACGACACGTCGACCGGCGCCCACATTCCGCCCCGAAGGGGCACAACAGTTCAAAAGCCTAGGGCAACGCCCTGGGTGAACACGTCGCAAAAAAACACCCAGCCCTGAAAGGGCGGCACAGCACCCACGCCAAACACCACCAAACAAATTCCGCCCCAGAGAATCGAAACCCTGCGACCCACCCCCACCATTCAGTCCCGGCGGGGCAACACCAGACGGCTCACCCCCACCATCCAGCCCCGGAGGGGCGACAGCCTGTAGCCTGGGGTGGAGCGAGGTACGAGCGAAACCCCAGGATCGAAGCCCCCTCTCCCCCCACGAACCCGCAGAGCGGGTGACACGATGCCAACCCAAACGCGCCATCTCCAGCGCCGCGCCACCACACAACACACGACCACACAAAGGAAGCAACAGATCATAGATTCGACTCAACATCCATCACTCCCTTCGTGTTCTTCGTTTCTTCGTGGTAAAAACGGCCGACTCATTTCACCGCAACACGCAACGCTATCGCTAATCCGCGCTCATGTCGTCACTGCGAATATCGGCATCCACATCATCACCGCCCGGCGCACCATCGGCGCCCAACGAAATAATCACATACTTCCGGGAATTCTCCAATTGATACTGGAAGGGATTGCCCCAGGGATCCAGGGGCACCTTGCTCTCCGTCAGCAACGAATCACCCGACGGCGGACTCACCAACGCGTCGAGGCTGTCCGGAAATTTCTTAAACTTGAGCTTGTAGGCCACCAGCGCCTGGTCGAAGCTCTTAATCTGGGTCTTCGCCGCCGCCACGTTGCCTTCATCGGCCGCATTGATCACGTTGAAACCCACGATAGCCGCCAACACGGCCAGGATGGAGATCACCACCATCAATTCAATCAGGGTAAAGCCGCCGTTGGCCCGCGCGACCCGTCGCATCTGTTTCGTTTTCATGATCGTTGTCCTCCGTTATAGATTTTGGCTCATATTCAATATGGGCAGCAGAATGGAAATCACCAGAAAGCCAACAAAGACACCCATCACAATAATGATCACCGGCTCGATAAGCCCGACAATGGCCTCAATCGTGAGGCGCACATCATCGTCGTACGTATCCGCCACCTTAATCAGCATATCCTCAATTTCACCACTCTTCTGCCCCAGCTCCACCATGTGAATCATCATGGAGGGGAAAAGGCCGGTCTCGCGCAACGGCTGGGCCAAATCACGACCCCGCCGTACCCCCGCCTTCACCTCATCCATGTGCTCCTTAAAATACGCATTCTCTAATACCGAGTTTACCACCTCCAGCGCCGGGAGCATGGTCAGTCCACTTTGGAGCATGGTGCCCATGGTCCGGGCAAATCGCGCACACACCAACTTGAGGTGCAGGCCGCCATAGAGAGGAAAGCGCAGTTTGAGACGGTCCCATTTGATACGCCCTTCCGGCCGGGAAATCCACCAGCGCCACAACATAAAGGCACCCACAATCACACCGATAATGAGCCACCAGTAGGTGCCCAGAAAATGACTCGACGCAATCAGTATTTCGGTGGGCTTGGGCAACTCCGCCTCTTGCCGCTCGAAGATGATGGTTATACGGGGAACGATGAACATCATCAGGAAGATGACCACCGCCACGGCAAAGAGTCCCATGAAAACCGGGTAGGCGAGGCTCGACGTAAGCTGGGCCTTGAGTTTGGCCTGGTGCTCCTGGATATCGGCCAGGCGAAAGAGCACCTCTTCCAGGGTGCCACTCACTTCACCGGCACGCACCATATTGACGTAAAGATTGTTAAACAAGCGCGGGTGCTTCGCCAGCGCATCGCCCAACGTCGCGCCACTGTTCACGCTATCACGAATGTCGTAAAGGGCCGCCTGAAGCCGCTGTTTGCTGGTCTGCTCCTGCATGGCACCCAGAGCATCCACCAGGGGCATGCCCGCACGGAGCAACACGCCAAACTGGCGCGTGAGCATGGCCATATCGCGTGCGGAAACCCGGCCACCGCCGCCGCCCTTGGGACCATCGCCCCCTTTGGTGGAGGCGGAGAGGACCTTGCTCTCTTCGATGTCGGTGGGAAAGAGCCCCTGGTCGCGGAGCTTCTGACGGGCCTGTGCCGCGCCTTCCGCATCGATCACGCCCTTTGAATTCTTGCCCGTCGCTTTGACTATCGCTTTGTATTCATAGACCGCCATAGGACGTCCTGGCTTCCTTCATGGTTACTCGAAACAGCGCAACGGTTTTCCGGGGGCTAACAGCTGAGCCCGAGCTCCGGGCCGGCCGATTGAACTCACGGGGTCTCCCCCCGGGCAGGCCAATAGCATTCATCAGACATTCCTCTGAAAAGAGAAGCTTCCGACAAATGAGCCCACCGGCTTAGTCCATGATTTCCTCTTCCATATCATTGCGCGTCACCCGCAGAATCTCTTCGGCGGAGGTAAGCCCCAGCATGGCGCGGTTGGCCCCATCTTCCCGCAAGGTCCGCATGCCAAACTTGCGGGCTTCCCGCTTAATCTGGTTGGAATCCACGCCCTGCAGCGCCATCTCCTGGATGCGGGGCGTCATCACCAGCAACTCAAAAATTCCCGTTCGGCCGCGGTAGCCCCGGTCGGAGCAATCCTTACAGCCCACCGCATGGTAGAGCACCCGCTTCTCCGGATCGGCCGGCGCTTCCACGCCCAGCTCCTTGTAGGTCTCCAACTCGGCCATGTAGGCCTCTTTGCAGGTGTCGCAAATTCGCCGCACCAGGCGCTGGGCCTGAATGGCAATGGTGGAAGACGTGACCAGGAAGGGCTCAATACCCATATTAACCAGACGGGTAATCGCACCGGCACTGTCGTTGGTGTGGAGGGTGGAGAACACCAGGTGACCGGTGAGCGACGCCTGCACCGCCATCTCTGCCGTTTCCATATCCCGGATTTCACCAATCAGAATAATGTCCGGATCCTGACGCAAAATACTGCGCAGGCCTGCAGCGAAGGTAAGGCCAATCTTGGGCGCCACCTGAATCTGACCGATGCCTTCCAACTGATACTCGATGGGATCTTCCACCGTAATTATATTTTTGTCCGGCGAGTTTACCTTTTGCAGGGCCGCGTAGAGGGTCGTCGATTTACCCGAACCCGTGGGCCCCGTCACCAGCATGATACCGTGGGAACTCTGGATGATGCGGTCCAACTGAGAGTTGTCCCGTTGCTCCATACCGAGTTGCTCAAGACTGAAGAGGAAACTGCCCTTCTCCAGAATACGCATCACCACCCGCTCGCCGTGGGCAATGGGAATAATCGACACACGAATGTCGATCTCCTTGCCGCTCAAACGAATCTTAATACGACCATCCTGGGGCAGCCGGTGCTCGGCAATGTTCAGGTCGGCCATAATCTTCACACGGGAAATCACCGCCGCCTGTTGACCCCGGGGCACCGAAAATTTTTCATAGAGCACGCCGTCAATACGATAACGGACCCGCACTTCTTTTTCGAAGGGCTCAATGTGAATATCGGACGCCCGGTCTTTCACGCCTCCCGTAATCACCAGGTTAATCAGCTTGATGATGGGCGCTTCGTTGGCCAGATCGAGGAGGTCGCGCTCGGAGTTAAGCGCATCGAGGGATTTGTAGTCGTCCCCCTCGGCCATGGTGATGCTGTCGATCATGTCGGCAGCATTCTCGGTCTGTTGCTCGAAATAGCTGTCGATAATCTGCTGAATGGCCGCCTTGGTGCACAACACGGGCGACACATCCCCATCGAGCAAGAGGCGGAGATCATCGAGGGGCAACAGATTGACCGGATCGTTCACCGCCACCAGGTAGCCGTTACCGTTCTTCTTCACGGGCACCATGTGGTACTCGCGAATGAACGAAATGGGTACCTTTGTGGTCAGTGACGAATCCACCTCATCCACAATACCCGGCTCATAGGGCACGTGGTACTGTTCGCTCAATGCGCCCAGCACCTGCTCCTCATCCACGTAGCCCAGATCGAGCAACAGGTCGGCCACGGCCTTGGGCCGGATCTTCTGTAACTCGAAGGCTTCTTCGACTTGCTCGGCGTGCACCGATCCCTGTTCTACCAGAATGGCGCACAATTCCTCGTCGTGACCGCTGCTCATGAACTACCTCTTGATGTCGCCGCGACGAAAATTGCTGGATGCCGTGGAACCGGTGTCGCGCCCCGTAATCGCCGCCGACTCTTCGAAGGTGGGACGGTGGGTCTTACGCCGCTGCCGTTTTTTCTTCACGCGCTGGAAAAATCCCTGGTCGAAGAGTTCGTCGAGATTGGTGTCGTGATATTCGTTCAGCTTGTGGAGCGTCAGGCGCTCCATGTCGACGCTCTCTTTGACGATGTGGGGCGTAATCAGCACCACCAGGTTGCTCTTTGTTCGTACGTTTCCCTTGGAGCGGAACAGGGCACCCAGGACCGGGATATCGCCCAGCACGGGCGCCTGGTTGCGGGTGCGGTTCGTCGAATCCCGAATCAACCCCGCCAGCACGGCCGTGGACCCATCTTTCACCAGCACCTTATTGGCAAACTCAGACTTGTTGGTCGTCGGACCCACCAGGTCCACGTTACCCACGTTGGCATCGGCCTCGGCGATATCGGAGACTTCGATGGAAACTTCCAGCAACACGTTGTCGCCTTCACTAATCTGAGGCGTTACCGTGAGCTTAACACCTACGTCTTCACGTTGAATTCGCGTGGTACCGAAGGAAGTGGAGGTCACCTGACCATCCGCATTGGTCGCCGGACGGGAACTACCGGTAATAAAGGGCACTTCCTTACCCACCGTAATGGAGGACTCTTCGTTATCGATAGTCGTCAGGCTGGGTTGGGAAAGCACTTCCAGGTCGGAAATGGTCTCCAGCGCCTGAAAGAGCACCGGCACGAAAGGCACATCCACAGAGCGACCACCCACCTCGATTGAGAGTGAATCATACACACCGGCGGACAGGCCACCACCGGAACCCAGGCCAAGCACGTCAGTGGCGAGACTGGTACCACCGGCCAACACCGTGGCCAGGTCCGCAACGGGAAGGAGTCCGGTAGCCGTCATCCCGAAACCATCTTCA
>Ga0070726_10003033_pt1 | contig 14528 bp, 16 predicted proteins | sample tdAd471_FD_67275 | JGI IMG/M metagenome (GOLD analysis project Ga0070726, IMG submission 67275) | Marine sediment microbial communities from the Atlantic coast under amendment with organic carbon and nitrate - tdAd47.1 | ecosystem: Environmental > Aquatic > Marine > Coastal > Sediment | place...
CAGTGCCATCGCCCGCGGGTCGACGAGAAGAGAAAGCAGTGAAAGCGCCTCTTTGGTTTCCGGCCGGTCGAACAAAGGCCCCAGAAACAGGACAGGTAAGCCTTGCGCTTCGAGGCAAGCGGCCACTTCAGCCAGCCTATCATTGGACTTACAAAGGACTGCCTGATTCATATAGGTGATACCACTATCCTTGCAGGCATTGATCCGAGCAACAAGCTCATTCAGTTCGTCGTCTTTCGTGCCCACACTTACGAAAACGGGTTTTTGGCCGGATGAACCTCGATGTGCTTCCGATTGAAATCCAGTTTCCGCAGCTCTCATATCTGCACACGCGAATCTTGCGTATGCATCACAAACCTCTTGGACAGAACGGTAGTTAACCGTCAACCCCATCGCCTGACCGCCGGGAAAGTCGTCGGTCTCAAACCGCACCATATTGAAGGATGAGGCTCCACGAAAGCGATAAATCGACTGTTTGGCATCCCCCACTACCCACAGTCCCTGTCCGTCAGGCTTCAACGCCTTCAACAACCGGACACTTGCGCGATTGACATCCTGGTACTCGTCTACAAGGACATGAGAGTAACGTGAGCATAACTGCCCACGCACATCTGCGTCAGTCTCGATAAGCCTCACGGTACGGGATACCAGGTCGCCGAAATCGACCGCTCCACGCTCGGCCTTAAGCGTCTCATATGCTTCATAGACCTGGGCAATTTCCAAACACTTCTCGCCATGAATCCGTTCTTCATCGGTTTGAGCCGAGTCGTATGTCGATTGAGCAAGTATTTTATAGTCTTGGTCGCCGACCACCTCGTCTTTGGCACGGGAAATTGCAGCTAGCAGGTCCCTCAAAACATCTGTCGGATCACGTAGCTCCTTAAAATGTTGGAGGTTCAGCCGAACAAACTCATTCTCGACCAAGGCGACAGCTTCGGCGGTATCAAGTAGCCTCGGTTCAGCCGGCAGTGAGGCTCGCTCATGAAATCGCCGAAGAATGTCTAGCCCGAATGAGTGAAAGGTCCCGATGGTCAGCTCTCCGGCTGCCTCTGGCCAGGCGAACATCGCCCGGTCGGTCATTTCACCAGCAGCCTTATTTGAAAAGGTTAGGACAAGAATGGAAGATGGTTCAACAGCAGAATTCCTAAGCTCCGCCAACCGACTGATGAGCGTCTGGGTTTTCCCCGTACCGGGCCCTGCTCGCAGAAGCAACGGCCCACCACGGTGGCATGCAGCACGGTTTTGTGCGTCGTTTAATGGCTTCGGCGGACAGGCCTCTGAAACTTGCGATTCAATTGTGGGAAGCCAGATTGCATCAAATATTTGAACTGCCACCATGTCATAAGGCGCTCGAAGCTTTTCCGCTATTGCCAGCGCGGAAAGTCCTTCTTCGAGATACCAGCGCCGAGCAAGCGCTCGTGGAAACAGAAATTCGCGCGCAAAGAGGTCCATTTGTACTTCCTGCCGAGCTTTTCGACTGTAATCAACAGCTCGTTCGGCACCGGATGCGCCGCCGTCCGATGGGCGGGTAGGATCAATCTCTATGCTCGCCGTGATTTCAGTGTGTCCACCGAGCTCAGCATGTCCAATTTCATGAGCAACGAAAAATGCATCCAGAAATTCATCGCCTGTGCGTTCGTGACGAATGGTTCCGGCAGGGTCAAAAAGTGCTCGGCCACCATTGAGCATCGCGTGTCCTGGCGGATACCCTCGAACCTCAATATCCCGCCTCCCGGCTTCTTCCAAGACAAACGCATATGACTGTGCTGGATCATATCCAGCACAGACGAGTTCATCATGCAGCGCGGCTGCACGCTGTCGTGCGAATTCAACTATGTCCATCTACTTGACAAAACCGATCCAGTGCGTTTTCTTCCTGATCCGTCAAGGCGAGACTGTCAAGAAACTCATCGTACTCGAGAACAACTCCTTCGTTTGGCTTTCCATCGGCCTTGAAAGCAAAACCAGTGTTCGTTCTAGGCTGACTTCGCAAGAAGTCAACCAAGGCATGAACCGCAACACCCAGTTCGCGGGCTAAACCTGTTACAACTGGCTCTGGTATAGAGCCAAGCCGAACTTTGCGGTCGCGAAAACCAGCAAAAAAGTCTCTAGGCAACCCAACTTTTCGAGCCAAAGATCGGAGTTCATCGCCAGCAAGTGCTGCTTCAACACCAGTACGGCCAAGTGCCGTTGCGGAATCTAAATGCTTTGTTTCCAGCTGCACACTTTCTACATCATTACGCGCATCCGTCATTGCTAGCTCATGGTAAAGGTCTGTCAATTCCAGCGCCAAGCTGGGGTATCTATCGATATAGCTCTTAAGAACCGCATGATTCAACGGCTCCTCCATCGTGAACTCATCAAGTATGTCGTCAAAGTTAATATCGTTAGTCATTTTTAACCTCAATGCAGAGACGTTCGCGAATGCTTTGATAGGCACGTTTACGCATCGCCCGGACAGTTTTGGGTGTACGGCCAAGTAGCTTTGCGATCGTTTCCACTTCTGGATTTTCACTTTGGTCAGGATAGCCGGCTTCTTCCATATCAATGAGTCTCCTTTCATCCTCTGGGAGAGAGTCAATCGCAGCACGTAACTGAAACCGGTAAGTAAATTCCTCTTCTTGTGTCATACCTTCTGGCCGATACCGGCCCAGGCTTTCCTCTACTTCATTTGTTACATCGCCACTTTCATCGTATTCAATTGGAGTCAATGGGTTATCTTTGGCAAACACACTACGAAAAGCACTATCGCGTAGCTTTGCAACGGCCCGGTCAAAGACCACCTCGTAAATATCGAGCTTTTCCTCGTAGCTTGATCTGTCGCGAAGCAGGAGCTTAACTACACGTTCAAGGACATGTTCCTGAAGATCAGCATATGTGCCAACTTCTGCATCAACGCCATGCGCATGAATTTCCTTCGCTGGGCATGCATGACGGATCCGTTGTTCTAACAAAGGGTAAAGAACATTAAATGTTGCGTCCGACCTGTGGTTTTTCGTTTGCCTAACCCAATGAACTAAAATTTCCGAAGGTATGTAGTCTGGCGAACGTCGATCAAGGATACGCGCACGCTCTGCCAGCACTTCAAATGACACGCCCGCAAGTTCGGCCAGCATAGTCTCAATCGGCTGCCGGCGGTAATACCGTTCACCATTCTGCTTGACCTTACGTAAGGGCGAGATTTCCATTGCACTATTCACTAAGCCGACGTCCATATTCAAAGTTAGATTCCACCCGAAATTCCAAACTGTTTAATTTCAGTAATTTTATGCGTAAATGTTGATCAACTATCTGGCAATTTAATCTGAACTTATATTTCCTAGACATCTCATCGCCTCTATTGCCCTAGCAGTTTGCCTACTGTCAATCTCCGCTCCATGAACCCCATCGCGCTTTGCTCTAAGATCTTCGACTCCAAGCGCATTGGTCAACGCATCTAACGATGGGCCTCTATGGCTGCATCGTAAACCGGTCGCCTGCGCCCAAGGTATGGCTGCTTTCTGACTGCAAAACACACCTTGAATTGGCGGCATTGATAAAGCGTATCGGGAGACGGGATCCAGCAGGATCGGCCAGTCAAAACTAGCGTTGTGAATGACGATGAGCTGATCTTGCAGGTATTCGGCGATCTGACACCACTGAGAATCGAAGGATTCAAATGCAGCGGCCTGTTCGTTGCTAATGCCGTGTATCGACTGTGCTTCTTCTGAAATGTATTTTTGTGGCCGTGTTTTAAATTCGATGGATTCCTCTATCGCTCGATTTCTCACCGCGGTAAGGCCAAGCGTCACGATATCCGGCGGGCCGTTCTCATCGGGGAGTCCAGTGGTTTCGGTGTCGAGGACGATGTAATCGTCTGGCAACTGAGTGAAGATCCAAAGCAGTTCGCTGTACATGCCCTCACCTCCTGCCACTGCCATCGAGGGATTCGACATTGACGATCATCCCTTGGTCATAGTGGTAGCGAAGATATCGCCAATGGATCGTATCGGACAGCGCTCTTGCCCGCATCACCCCGTAGCACTCGCCTTTTGCCCTTACACTTTTGTAGTGAACACCGAAACTTTTGCTATCACGTAATGCGTAACCGAGCTGCTGGGCTTCGCCGTAATTCTCTGGATCATAGATACCATCTCCCACCAGGTGACGGACATCATGCAATGTTGTCGGACCCAACTGTGCGCGGATGACGCGCATTTCCTGAGTGGTTTTGTCGATCCGGGATTCCCGCAGAAAGCGCGCCCGGTGGTAGGACGATTCGGCGATGGCAATCGCTTCATCGGCAGCGCAGTAATAGATGCCGAAGTCCCGGTTGAAGCGACCACCCCGCCCATCAACCGGAGGGTGAGTGAACGCCGCCATGATCCAGGAGGCACCATCGCCATAGACGCGATCTTCCGGGGGTACCAGGCGAATATCACCGACTTCATCGCGCAACCTGGGATTGGTTAGCGACTCGACGGCGTAGAGCACGTCCCAATCCTGGGGATTGGAGACGCGCTCGAACAGGTGGATTTGGGGATAACGCGACAGGATGACCCGGTAGACCGGTTCGTTGACCTCGCTAACCGGTAAGTTATCGATAGCGGTCACCAGCCACCCCGCTGGGCATCGAGGAAATCCCTCACCACCGCCAGGTCAACCACCTGACCGGCCAGCAAGCGATCCAGCGGTGCTGTGCCGTTGAACAGCGGATTGTCGTTCGGCGTAGCCAGCCACTGGTCCGCCAGCGCCCGATCAGGCAGCAGAATTTCGAGGGACTTATAGATCCCCAGGATGTAGCTGGCCCGCTCCAACAGATCCCGTGTCAGCTTGGCCTTTTCCGGCTGGCTCTTCCAGTTGTAGAGGGTCTTCTCATTACTGAGCCCCAATAGGGTCATCTGCTGGGCACCCGTCAGACGCCATTGGCTGAAGATATTGAAAATGGCCGGCAGCAGCGAACTGGTGACACTGGAACCACGTTGCAGTAGCTGTTCAGCTTGCGCGATCATGCTTACCTCCTCTCAACCTCTCTATCTCATCCCAATAACTGTACTGTTACAGTCACTGAATACAGTCTAGCAAACTGTACTATTACAGTCAACCGTATCAGAGATACTTTTTGAAGGTACTCGCGGTGATGGTGACCGCGAAGGAAAACGCCAACGCAAACGGCAGAATGATCCACGATGGGTGGAGACTGAAGGGCAAGGCCAGGTACACCACCCAGGCCATGATAATAAGCGGTATAGCGGCTTTTTTGGCGTAGTGGTACACGAAAGAGCTCTCCCGGCCCCCTCCCCAGCGCCGAAGGTCCCGCCGCACCAGCCCATCCACCAGCGCCACAACGGTGAATAACCCGAATACCGGGGTCGCCAGCGCCAGAATGCCCAGTCGCACAGCAAACACTTGAGTGATTTGCATGGCGGCGAGGACGAAGTCAGACACGGGTTGGTAGAGACGATGGAGCATTGGCCTCAGACCAGTTTCCTCAGCAGCCGGTACCGGAGTAATCCACTGGATCAGATCAACGAACCCCGTCCACTCGAAGGCAAACTGGTAGATACGATCCGATAGGTGACTGGCGAACGCCTTGGGCTGGGCGGTTAACCAGCTATGTTGAAAGTCGGTGCCGAGGAACTGCAACTCCGCCACCAACATCTGACGACTGTGGCCGAGCCCCTGCTCCTCCCACCAGAACATCATCCCAATCCACTCCACTAAAATGGAAAAGATCAGGGAGAGAAACAGCCACTTGAGGCACTGGGCGATTCCTGTCAGCAACCGGGATGCTGTGCCCGGCTCTGCTACCGCGCGCCGCGGATCACGAACCTCCGCCATGTTCAGGGCTGCTCACTGGCATCTGGCGCAAGGCTTGCCGCCTCGGTGACGGCATGCCACCAGTGATCAGTAACCCGGTACCATTGATCGTTGGTGACATAGCTGCGCCGCATGGCGTCAGCTATCGCCTCAAAGTTATCCGGCATAGAGGCATCCTCTCGATCGTCCGGCAACGGGATGCGGATTTTCCAGAGCTGGCCGCCCTCCAGCAGGGCGAACGCCTGCCCTTTGGGCAGCGTGACCATATCGGCGGCCGTTAACATCGGCACTTCCGAAACGCTGATCCGGTCTTCGTTGCGGGATTTGAAGTCGACCCCGGACCCGGGATCCGAGGAGTCGTCGACTCCGGAGACACTCATCAGAGTGAAGACCTCCACCCGCGGTAACTGATCGGTCAGCATGGCTGCGGTATCCAGCTCTTTCACCCGCAGCATCAACATCGTATTGAAGTTACCCGCTACCTGTCCGGCTTTCGCCCGGTTGCCCAAACGCGCCTCGACGTCGGACCAGGTCTGGGTGTAGGCCGTCACCTGAAATCCGGCGCCCCCCGCTTTGTTCAGCAGCGGCACGAATTCATCTCCAATCAGCTCGTTGAACTCATCGGCGTGCAGAGAAATGGTCGGGGTTAAGGGCCGTTTGGCGGTGTTCCTGTTTTCCTGTGTTTGGTCATGGTCCTGGCCGGGATCCACGCCATGCTTGTAGATCTGGCCAGCCACCGACACCAGGTCCGCAAACATGGAATTGCCGACGGCGCTGGCCACTGTGGTGTCGGTCAGGGCATCGAGCCCCACATAGACAATACCTTTGCGACGCACCACCTCCATCCACTCGAAGATCGGCCGCGCATCCTGCTCGTCCTGATAATCCGGAGAGATGAGCCCTGCGATGGTGCCGGTGGTCAGCTTTTCCATCAGTGGGCCCACCGAGCTGACGATCTTGTCGAAATAGGTCTTGTCGTATTTGAAGGCGGAAATCAGCCCGTCCAACACGGGATCGTAAATGGCCTTCTCCTGCAGTAGGCGCATACAGGCAATCGCCTCCATGGAACGACCACGCAGCGCATTGGGCAGATTGCGCTCCTTAATGTCTGCGGCGCACTCTTCCACCAGCGTTGCCCAGTTTTCGATACCGGCGACATCGGCGCAGTGGCCCGCATATTCCACGAACAGGGGTTCGATGTCGTTAATGTATCTGCGCACCTGCTGATAATCCGGGCGGCGTTTCAGGGCCACCAGGGCGCGCGCAATGATGTTGACAAAGCGCCAGGCAAACTCCTTGAAGGCCGCTGAGTTGCCTTCATTGGGCAACTGATTGGCGATGCGGGTGGCCACTTCGGTGATGCGGGAAAAATTCCCGATCGCGTTATAGCGCGCCGACAGCTCCGGATACCCGAGATGAAAGAGGTAGGAATCCTCCAGACGACCGGCGCGCCTGGCCTCCGCGTAGATGCGCCGCAACAGGTCGGCATCCCCTTTGGGGTCGAACACGATAACCACGTCACCGCGGCGGATATCCTGAGTAATCAGCAGTTCGGCCAGACGGGTTTTGCCCACCCGCGTAGTGCCCAAAACCAGGGTGTGCCCTACCCGTTCACCAAGATCCATCCACACCGATTGCTCATGGGGCTCCACCGCATGCAGGGCGGGCTTGCCACCGACTGCCGGCAACGGTGCCAGCGGATTCCAGCGGCTGCGACTGCGTAGGCCCCTGGCTAACACAGTTAGTAGTGGGATGGCTTCCCAGGCGACCTCTTTCTGCCGGGCCCATTGGTAGAGAGCGCCGGGTTGCACGTAACGCTGCACGTCCGGTTTCAGCGTATCGCGCAGGCGTTGAGTGTGTTGCTGGGTCCAGCGAAAACCCCGCCCCAGAAATAACTTGTGATGACTGACCGGTATCTGTTCGGCCCGCAACTGGTAGAGGGGCAAGCGCCGCATGTGACGCTGATAGCGCAGCACGCGCCAGGCCTGCCGGCCACGCCACAGTCCAAAACTAAAGAAAGTCATACCGGTGGCCACCGCAATCCCCGGCGGCATCATCAACGCCCCGGGGGCTAACCAGGCTAATGTGCCAGCGGCAAACGCCGTGCAGGTGGACCACAACTCCACCGGAGGTCGCAGCAATGCCTCCATCGGATGCGCGCTCATTGGCGGATGCCATCGCGGGTAATCAAGATCGGGTAGCGATCAATCCCCAGCGCTCTGGCCAGGTCGTCACCGGAGCCCAGCGTCAGGGACAAACCCTGTGCCGCTGCCACCACCCGCCGGACATCATCGGCGGTGTCGGCCTGCACCAGCAAGCCTACGGCTCCCATAGACTGGAGTATGTCCCGATGATGCATCAGCCACTGTAACGACACCGCATCCGATCCAATCAAAAAGAACGGGCGGGGATTTCCTTGTGCCAGGCGCGCCAGAACGTCCGGTTGCAACTGCTGGTCGGCGATATCGCCGACGGACAATCCAGTGGATCGTATGGGCAACAAATTGCTGAGCGTCGCTGGACCCAGTAAGGCCTTTGAGGATTGATTCAGATTGCTCGATTCACCCTGGGCGATTGCTTGAGTCTTGTTCGGCAAAAGTGGGCGGAGTAACGGCGCTAAGGGGCGGGTATGGCCACTATCATAAACCACCGCCAACTCAGCCAATACAGAAGAGGTCATGACCATTCCCAGCACGAGGCCTAGCAGCGATTGCTGTTTATGGATTCTCAAGGCGTACCTCCTGTGGTATCTCAGTCAACCGCATCCAATGCGCCTGGACCCGCTGACCATAGCGATCCGCTCGGGCAGGATCGTTAGGTGCGTGATAGCAGCCGGCGCTTTGAATCCATTGGGTGTGCTCGACGAAGCAGTCGCGTAGGATCGCAGCGGCCACGCGCAGGTTGTGGTAGGGATCCAGCGCCTGCCAGGATGAGCCCAAGGCCGAACGGTGAAATCGCCAGCTGATTTGCATCAGCCCGATATCCACCGAGGTTTTGGTTTCCGTCAACGCCGCCTGCAGGGCTCGCCATGCCACCTGACGCGACGGGAAATAGTGCCCTTCCCCATCAATATTGAGAGCCCAGGGCCAGGGGCGAAACTGTCCATCGCTGAGTGAGCTTTGTCCGCTCTCGGTCAAGGCCACCGCGTAGAGCAGACCGGGAGGCAGGCCGTACTCGCTCGCAACTTGCTGATACCCCACTGGTATGGATTGCGACGCCGCAGCCGTCGACCACCACAGCAAACCGATGACGCAAGGTAGGATCGACCAACACCCCATGACCAGTACTCGCTAGAATCGTGATACCGGCAAGGGCATCAAACGATCATCCCGCCGCAGTATCAGCACCGGCAACTCTTGCCCCGGTAAACCCGTGTGTGCGGCGACCTTACCGAGCGCACCGGCATCGATGTTCAGGGTAATCTTGTGCTCGCTCACCCAGTGGGGATCGATCTGTTTCGAGGCCGCCCATTCACGTATGCGGGATTCCTCACCGGCAAACACATCGATCAGGTACAGATCGATGCCGGAAAACTGTGTGATCTGGCTGACCAATCGCTCCAGCACCGCATCGCAGGTCGGGCATTGGGTATCGGTAAAAAACAACACCCGATCAGACGGTTGCCAGACAAATTTTTCAGCTAAACCTTGATCCTGCTTGGTGGACGCTACGGCACCCGGGTCGATCAAAAAGCCGTTGGGGAACAACCGCTGCTGGGCGTCGTCGTAAGCCCGCTGAAACGCCAGAATGCGCTCGGCATCATCCCGCATCATCACCGCCCACTGCTCAGCGTAGCGCCGACGTTCTTCAGCACTGCGCGCGTGAATACCCAGTACCTCAATCGGCGACAGGGTGACGGGACTCACGCTGCCACGGATTCCCTGCATCAGTGATTGGTAACGTTGCCACTCCGGTTCATCCAGCCCCCACTCTTTAGCTCGAAATGTTTCGGCACGAAACGTCTGGTGATCGGCACGCTCCGTCATCGACGTCTCAACGGGTTGTTCGCTGGAAGTTCCATGCGCATTTGACTGACCGACCTCGGCCATCACCGGCGCAGCGACACAAAGACTGACTGCCAAGGCTATTCTGAAGACGCTTACACGACCCTGACCACGATGGTCTTTAGCGATCATCGGGGTTGACCTCTTGCTCAATTGCCTCAGAGAGATCACGTTGGCGAATTGAAGTACGCGTGGGATCACACACTGGCACAACGAATTCCCGTCCAACCGTCGGTTCTTTCTTTGAGGCTGGATGCCTTAGGGATGTATGATCGGCAAATTCAACGGCATGATCCGCCTGACTATCAGCAGAATCGTGCTCAGCGCCCAGCATAAAGCCCACCGCGAAAACAACAGCTAAGATAAAGGCTTCCATCAGTGTGTCTCTCCTTTTGTAGAAGGCTCCGGTGTTTCACCACAACCCTCGAAGGCGATCAGACGGTGAACGGGATCCTGAACCAAATGAAACGCAGGACCGACGATGAGCGCTATTACAGTTTTTATCGGCATAGGCTCAAATCGCCGATGTACTGACGGCAGCGGCAGCTTGAGCATGGCCTTCACCTCGTCAGACAAAACGGAGTCAGCCGCCAGGCGATATCCAGAGTCACGCAATAACCAGTGCAAGGCCTCGCCTACCGTTTTCAGGTCGCCCGGTATGTTGATGGCTGTGGTCACCGATAACAGGTCTCGCTGCCCACTGGTCGGCCCTGCGGCGATAACGGTGTACCGGCCAATCTGTGTGAACGAGCCAATGCCCTTCGCTGGCGGCATTGCCGCTGAGGCCACATTGCTCACGGCAAACAAGCCAGAGCAGCACAACAGGGCCGCAAGCAGGCGCGGGATAGGTTGGGGCTTGGAAAAGATCATGGGCAGGCCTCGATCATGAAGAGTGTCTGCATGATCGCCAAGCCACCGGCTGAGATGAATGGTTTATCCTTGCAATGACTGTCGAGCTTTTCGATGTCGTGTTTATCGACTATTCACTACCGCCCCAAATAAACCGCACTGATCTGCTCACGGGCGTGGCCCAGCTCGCGACTGATAGTGAGTCGCACCTGATAGTCTTGCTTGCGTTGTTCCACGTTTAACTGGTTTGCTGTCGGACCTCCCGCCGCTGGGCAAGCCCATCCCGTCAAATGCAGGTAGCGTGTCTGGGCATAGGCATGGCGTAGACCGTGAAGTTTGGACAATCCCGCCTGAGTGGTATGGCGCTCATAGGTTCGCAGTTGCTGAATGTAGCTTTTGTGCGCTGGAATCAGCGACTCGGTACCCGCCAAACGACGGGCACGATTTAGCACATTGCGCTGCTCCTGGGTGAGTATCGGTATCACCCGCGCCTTGCCCCCTTTGGTCCAGGAGGCTTTCAATCGAATATGATCGCCCTGATCCGCATAGGCGGGCACAAATTTGATCGATTCTTCACGGCGCAACCCGAAAGCCCGCTGCAATTCCAGGCTCATGCGCACATGCTCGTCTGCAATGGCAGACAGAGCCTGATCATCAACAGCTACCGCTTTAGACTCGTTGCTGACAAATTGGCGATCGGGTATGCCGTAAAAATCATTGGATCTCGCCACCACGTTGCGGCGATCCACTTTGGCGGCCCACCACCGCAAACAGTTCATGCGGTTCTTGATGGTGCCGGCGGCCATCCCCTCACTCAACCAGTATTTGACCAGCGCATCCACATGCTTGGGCTTCAGCGAGTGTGTTGTCATGCGCCGATAGCCCATGTCCTGCAGTTGATTGGCGATCTGATTGAGCATCCGCGCCCGATTCGCCTGGGTACTGTAGCTCCCATCCCGGTTGCGCTGACACAGTTGTTTCAGTTGGTAGTTCAGGTCTCTCATCGTGTACTTTCCCGTCTGGTAAGTGTTTGTGACCAACCAGCAGGCACGTAGCCTGGCCGGGTCCGCCGAGGCGGAGGGGTCAAGGGACACTACTCCCGTTCGACGTGATAAGCCTGGTCGCAGGCAACCTGGCTGCTCTTCTGTTGAAGATGGTGCCAAGTAAACCAGTGGCTCGAAGAGCCATCGTTGATGGTGGATACTGCTCCTCCTGTTTAATGTCTGGAACCATCGGCCCAAGAGTTGAAAGAAGCCGAGACAGTGGCGGCATGTTAAAGGTCGGCTACTTGCGAGCCGGATTGAAAGCGGCGAACGCCGCAATTGAGTCAGGGTGAACACCCTGCTTGATGCTTGTTGATGGTGAGAACACGATCTCCTGTTGAACTAAGGGAACCATCGATCCATGGGTTGAAGGAAACCGTCAACGAGACGGCCGATTGAAGATTGGCTACTTGCGAGCCGTAGTTGAAGAGGGCCTCAGCCCGATTGGAGAGTGGACGATCGTCCTGGACTTGAAGATGAGCGGCAGTGAATGCCTGACGCCTGGGTAGCTCTTTTGACGCCATTGCCGTTTGTGCCATTTATGATGGCAAGGGCGACCCCCTCATCCACGTTACCGCCGTGGCCGCGTATGAAGCTTTTGCAATGCGTAGCTGCAGTATAACCAGACCAAACTCACGTGGAACGCATCAATTCGAGCGCCATCCGCTGTCATTCGTGGCTCCGCCGCCCTCGTCACTACCCCGCTTCGCTCAGCAGTGACGAGGGCTTCGTACGAGTCAACGTTCACGCAGGTCTGCGACCTGTCATGAACATTGAAAATCCTGGGTTGTTCGCACTGCGGTTACAGTGGAACCATAGCCAAAACGGCAGGTAGATGCAGTGTGGCATTTACGGGGGAAGTCGGAATTGCACAGAACGGCAGGCGGGAACGGTAGAGGTGCCACTTTATCCCAAGTGGCCAGGGCAAGGAGCCGATAGAATCGGCAGGGTTAATCTTCGTTCGGCAACAGGATCGTAACGACTGGCTCACCCGCATCGCCGGGGCCAACCATCAGTTTCAGGCTAACCTCTTCAGCCTCCGTTGAATGCCCGTCTTTCGGCACGCGATACAACGAAAATGGCAGGAAATTACCGGGGGCCTTTGCGGTTCGAATGGCATAGAACGCCATAAACAGCACATCCCACAATCGGCCTGACTCGTCCTGCTGCACTTGGAAACGGTTATCCCGTTCTGTCCAGGCTACGCAATTACACCAAGCGGCATGAGTGAGTGCGACCGGCCATTTAAAGCCTGCTTCGCCTGCCATCGACGTGACATCAATCAGTACACCATCCTCGATTGCCTGTGCGCGGCTGTAACTTGCGACGACAGGGCCAAAGATATCTTCTAATGAACCGTGTTCTGAATTTTTCATAAGGTTTCTCCCTGGAGAAATGAATTAATCAATTCAGGGAGCACCTCCTTCCCATTGGGGAAGAAGTCTCCCCAATGGGTTGAGTAAATGACGCTACAGCAATCCGCGCTCGGCGAACGAGACTGACTCGCCTGCGGTGACCACAAAGTGATCCAGCACACGGATATCCACAAGGGCCAACGCATCTTTCAAACGCCGAGTAATCGCTTCGTCCGCGTGACTGGGCTCGGCGACACCACTCGGATGATTGTGAAAGAACATCACCGCTGCCGCATTGATCGTCAGCGCCTGTTGCACCACCACCCGGGGATACACGGAAGCACCGTCAATGGTTCCCTGGAATAACTCTGTGGCTTCGATCACTCGATGCTGGTTATCCAGGTACACACAACCAAAGACCTCCGCTTTACGTTCCGCCAACAACATCCGCAAGTAATCACGGGTGTGGTTGGGACTCGGTAACTCAAGGCCGGGCTGGTGCAGCTCCTGCAAGACGGCAAACGCCAACTGCAACAGGGATTGCTTTTCAGGATCGTTTAGCGACGCCATACGAACACGTGCAAAACGGTTTTTAGGAATCACCTGGGAAGGTGTGGATTTTGAAGCCATGAGCGGTCTCCTTGAAGGGCTGAGGAGACCTGCCCTGCAAGGGAGAATCTCCCTCGCTGGGTTGAAAGATTGATCGCATCAAACGATGCGATCAGATTTGGTCATCAGGCTACGGCGTTGTGGCTCTCAGACGCAGGTGCCGGAAAAGGCTGACCCTCGACTTTGATCCAATGAAACCGTAGCAACCGGGATTTCAGACTGATGCCTGTCGTGCCGGCTCGATCACCGTTTTTGAAAGTGAAGGTTTCGGCTTGTAGATCACTGAGGTGGAAACCCACCAAGACTTTGAAGTCTGCCTCGACCGCCGGCATCAGTTGACGCACCAGGTCCTTCGCCTCCTCGCCCACCACCACGCATTCAAAATGCGTGTGCTGGACATTGTCGGCTGGCCCTCGTAGCGCTGCGATGGTGACACTGAGAAAGGGAAACCCATTCTCGGGTGTCACTTCGCGAACCCGGTTCAGGTAACCGATGCCGTGTATATCAAGATCGAAATACTTCGGTTTTTCACTGGTAGCTGGTTTACTGGTCATAACATATTCTCCTTGAAAAGACTGAAATGCCGGAGAACACGATTCCCTGGCGGGAAGGTGTTTCCCGGCAGGGTGAGTAGAATCAGGGCGAGCCCTGATACTGGATTGACGGAAAATCCGCGATGTCGATTGCACAATCCGATGACATCTTCTTTGCCACTGAGACCGCAGTGGCCACGTACAAAGTCGTTAACCCTCATTCGCCGGACTGTCGCAAACAAATTGCAGGTACTTGAGCATACCCCGTGCATTGGCGAAGGCGGCGTGATCGGCAATGGTTTGATTGGGAAACCAGTCGGCGATATCACTCGCGAG
>Ga0070726_10003036_pt1 | contig 14524 bp, 23 predicted proteins | sample tdAd471_FD_67275 | JGI IMG/M metagenome (GOLD analysis project Ga0070726, IMG submission 67275) | Marine sediment microbial communities from the Atlantic coast under amendment with organic carbon and nitrate - tdAd47.1 | ecosystem: Environmental > Aquatic > Marine > Coastal > Sediment | place...
AAGCGCAGACCCAATCTGTATCTTCACTTCTTCCGCAGTCTTTTCTCCGATAGCAAGATTTCGTGTTTTCTTCACATACTCCACAATCGCATTGTCTATCTTATTCCCCGCAACACGCACAGAGTTTGCGGCAACAATACCTCCGAGAGAAATAACGGCAGCGTCAATCGTCCCCCCTCCAATATCTACAATGAGGTGTCCTTGTGGTTCGTAAATAGGAAGTCCTGCTCCAATAGCCGCAAGAATTGGTTCTTTCACTACGTAGGCATTCTTTGCCCCCGCTTTCACTGCAGCCTCTACCACAGCACGCTTCTCTGTTGAAGATACACCCGCAGGTACAGATACGAGTACATCTGGCTTAAAAATATTCCATGTACCGAGAGATTCTTTCAGGAAGTACCGGAGCATTGCTTCGGTCACCCGATAGTCTGCGATAACCCCATCTTTCATCGGACGATATGCACGGATGGTGTCTGGTGTGCGTCCAATCATTCGCTTTGCTTCGTTCCCTACCGCAAGAATCTGATTGTCTTCAGAGACAGCGACCACTGATGGTTCGTGCAACACAATTCCCTTTCCAGGAATGTATACCAAGACACTCGTCGTACCGAGATCTATTCCAACCTTAGGTGTCATACCGCCAAACATAATGTACGTATGGTAGCGGGTTTGGAGACAAGGTGCAATGGGGACAGAGAGCGTGGTATCATACCCGCATGAATCCAGAACAATCCGCACACCCCGTGAATCTCTGTATCACCGGAGGGAAGAAACTTACAGGAACCGTTGTGACCAATACATCTAAGAATGGTGCGGTGGCACTCCTCTGTGCGTCACTCCTCAATAGCGGGACAACGACGCTCAAGAAAATGCCGAAAATTGAAGAGGTGTACCGCATCATTGAAGTACTCGAGAGTACTGGTGTTACCACCGCCTGGAATGCATCAGACCTCACCATCAACGTCCCTGAGAAATTGCGTCTTGATGACATCGACGTAGAAGCGGCCCGACGTACACGGAGTATTGTGATGTTCCTTGGACCACTCATGCACCGCATGAAGAAGTTCTCTCTTCCGCAGTCTGGAGGATGTAAGTTGGGAAGCCGGACCGTTCGCCCACACTTCTATGCACTTGAAGATTTTGGCGTAGACATCAATACCACAGATGATGCGTTTGAGGTGACTGCAAACCCACAAGAGGCTGGAGAAATTATCCTCTACGAATCTGGAGACACTGTGACAGAGAATGTACTCATGGCAGCAGCACTGACACCGAGTACAACCGTGATTAAATACGCATCTGCAAACTACATGGTGCAGGAGCTCTGTGCCTTCCTTCGTCTTCTCGGTGTACGTATTGATGGCGTAGGAACAACTACCCTCACCGTTACCGGCGTAGAAAACATACACATGGATGTGGAGTACACACTTGCAGAAGACCCAACTGACACCATGTTCTTCCTCACCGCAGCAATTGTGACTGGCTCAGAGATAACGATAGAGCGGTGTCCGATAGAATTTTTGGAATTGGAACTTTTGAAACTGAAGAAAATGGGATTCTCATACACCACGTCTGATGTATACCTTGCAGAAAATGGTCTGACAAAACTGGTAGACATCACTACACACACTTCTAAACTGCATGCACCAGCAGATAAAGTACACTCTCGTCCATACCCAGGACTTAATGCAGACAACCTTCCCTTCTTTGCCGTCATAGCAACGCAAGCAGAAGGACAAACACTCATTCATGACTGGATGTACGAAAAGCGCGCTATCTATTTCACAGAGTTAGACAAACTTGGAGCAGATACCGTCCTTGCAGATCCACATCGTATTTATATACATGGACCAACAAAACTTCGTGCAAACGAACTTGTCTGTCCGCCTGCACTTCGTCCTGCAACCATACTCCTCATTGCTATGCTTAGTGCAGAAGGACACTCGGTACTCCGAAATATCTACTCTATCAACCGAGGGTATGAAGGTCTCGTAGAGCGTCTTACAGACCTTGGTGCGGATATTACGTATTTGGAGTCATAGTAATTGAATCTGCTACAATACCTCTATGTTTGTCATAGAGGTAATCCCCCTAAAACGAGGTGTACACATAGAATCTCTTTCATATTTTTCTGGTGTCTCATATCCTCGCGGAACTATTATCTCTATCCCTATACGAAACAAAGAAGCATCAGGTATTGTCATCGACAGTCGTGAGGTGAGTGGTGCAAAAGCAGCACTCCGTGCGGCTACGTTTTCATTAAAAAAACTGCCTGCGCAAGAAAATACCAAAGCACTCTCCCCTGCATTTATTGAAACCGCGTACGAACTTGCAGACTACTACGCAGCAAGCCCTGGTGCAGTGATGTTCCAGATGCTTCCACCTGAAGTACGTGAAGGTGATGTGCCGCTTCCTCACACACACGAGAGTACACATGAAGAGCCTGATGCACCACAAGTGCTTCAAGGTACGACTGAAGAACGATTCTTAGCATATCGTTCCTTGGTGCGCGAAACCTTTGCACACGCAGGATCTGTACTTCTTGTCGTATCCACTGCAGCACAAGCATATGATGCAGCAGAACGACTTTCGAAAGGCATTACTGACCGAGTCGTGGTTTTCTCATCTGCAGACACAAAGAAAAAACGAAAAGATGCCTATGCGGCACTTGAAGATTTTTGTAAGCCGAAACTGATCATAGCGACGAGTGGCTACGCTTTGATGGAGCGACACGACATCACGACCGTCATTATAGAGAACGCATACTCCAATAACTATCGTGGACGGACACGACCATACCTCGATACCCGAAAAGTACTGCGGGTACACGCACGCGAGAGCAAGCGGCAACTTATCTTTGGAGATATTCTTCCACGCACCGAAGAAGAGGTACTTCGAAGAAACGAAACCTACACTACCTTTGGAGAACATCCGAAAAGGCTCTCTCTTCCTGGAAAACTAGTCGTGGTGGAAATGAAAGACAAGCCAAACGGTGATACGCCATTCACACTTTTTTCAAGAAAAGCGCTCAATGCCATCAGAAAAACACTCGATGCAAAAGGACATGTGTTTATCTTCGCACCGCGAAAAGGTATTGCGCCTGTAGTAGCATGTCTAGATTGTGGACACATTTTCAGAGACCCCGAGAGCGGTGCGCCATATTCTCTTGTAGAGAGTGGTGGAAAGCGGTGGTTTGTCTCCAGCGTATCTGGGACCCGGACACGTGCGGCAGACACCTGTCCAGAATGTACTGGCTGGAGACTCCGTGAACGTGGTATCGGTATCCAGCACATACACAAAGAACTCTCTGCACTCCTCCCAGATACACCAGTAACTCTCTTTGATCACACCTCTGCAAGTACCTTTAAGAAAGCGCAGTTCCTCATCGAGACCTTTTATAAGAAGAAAGGATCTATCATGATTGGAACGCCTATGGCTTTTCCGTATCTCCGAGAACCGGTAGATACCAGTATCATCGTAAATACTGACGCACTTCGCGCCACCCCAACATGGAGAGTGCAAGAAGATATCCTATGGACCCTCCTCTTCTTGCGCGAAAAGACAAAAGAAAACCTCCTTGTGCAGACACGCATAGAACCAGATGAACTTATCGAAGCAGCACGAACTGGTTCGGTAGATACGTTCTATACAGAGGAAGCAACACTCCGTGAGCAGTTTAAGTATCCACCATATGCACATTTCATCCACCTCACATGGCAAGGTACACCTGCACAAACAGAGAAAATACGGACACAAATACAAGAACAATTTGCTCTGTATGAACCACTTCTCTACAAAGCGCCCACCCTCGGGAAGAATGTAACAGAATACGCACTTATTCGAAGACCCAAAAAAGATTGGCCAGACTCTCGTCTCTTGGCACTCCTTCGCAGTCTCTCCCCTTCAGTACGAATTGTGATGAATCCAGATAGGATTGTGTGATACTTGACGTTTTTCAGAGAAATAGTACAGTATTTTTTGGTCTTTAGAGGAGGGCTCAATGTATACACCAAAAAGTCTTGAGTTGCTCGAGGAAGGTACAGAGCCGCTCACACGTGAAGAAGCCATACTCATATTTGCGGAAGCACTTCGCGACGAAGACTATCTCGATGCTGAATTGCGAGAAAATCCGTGTGAGGAGACAAAACAAGCGTTAAAAGATGTGCAGAACTTGCAAAAAGTACTTTGGCACTTCGAGGAGTATCTCTACTAATAAAAATGCCGCCAACTCTATACAGAGTCTGGCGGCTTTTCTTCTGTTTTGGTACAGTTACCCTATGGCAAAACTTGTAGAACAAAACCACGAAGCACTGCACCGTATTGCAGACGAAGTGCCGATGGAAGATATCACCTCCCCTACCATACAGAAGGTACTCAAAGACATGGAAAAAGCATTGGAATCCTACAATGCTAAAGGATTTGTTGGCGTCGCCATTGCTGCCCCGCAGATCGGTATTCCACTCCGTATCTTTCTGGTAAAGGATATGAGTACCGACCGTGCTGATGTAGATAAAATCCCAACACTTGTCGCAATCAATCCGAAGATTATTAAGACCTCTAAAAAGAAGTCTGTGGTCGGCGAGGGGTGTCTTTCTGTCCCTAATCACTATGGTGCGGTAGAGCGAGCGCATCAGGCGACTATTCGTGCGTATGATGAACATGGAAATGTGTATGAACATGGCGGCAGCGGACTTCTTGCACAAATTTTTCAACATGAGTGTGATCATCTCGACGGTATGCTTTTTGTAGATCGTGCAGAGAAGGTGTGGAGTAAAGATGAGATGGACAAACACACAGAACGTGAAGCAGACTATGACTAACTTTGTATTTTTTGGCACACCATATGTTGCAGAAGAGACGCTTTCGCGTCTGCTTGAAGCAGGGTTTACTCCTTCGCTTATAGTTACCAACCCCGACGCACGACGTGGACGAGGAATGGAATTGCAACCTTCTCCGGTGAAGGCACTTGCAGAAAAACATGATATCCCTGTCTACACTCCAGAGACATTGGATGCTGATGCACAGAAGAAAATTCTCTCACACGCTCCGGAGTATGCAGTGGTTGTTGCGTACGGGAAAATATTTCCTGAAGAACTGATACAGGCGTTTCCAAAAGGAGTACTTAACGTCCACTATTCCCTCCTTCCAAAATATCGTGGAGCGACACCAACGGAGGCGGCGCTGCTTCACGGAGACACTGTAACTGGTGTTACTGTACAAAAAATGGTGAAGGAACTTGATGCGGGAGATATTATTGCTCAGAAAGAAGTTCGCATTGAACCGTTTGATACGACAATTGAACTTCGTCCAAAACTTATCGATGCAGGCGCAAACCTTCTTGTGGAAACACTTCCCCACTATCTTGACGGAAGTATATCTCCGACTCCACAAGACCACAGTGAAGCGACACGATGTGGGAAACTTACAAAAGCAGACGGTCTATTGGATATAGACGCGTCTGCTATAGAAAACTGGAATACATACCGTGCGTATAAAGAATGGCCCGGCACATATTTCTTCAAAGATGAGAAGCGTATAAAAATTACAGACGCCACCCTTACTCCTGAAGGAGTATTTGAAATACGGAAAGTCATTCCTGAAGGGAAAAAGGAGACGGACTACACTACTTTCCAAACCTAAGCATATCTTTCAGACGCGCTCCTCCCTTTTTAATTGCAGTACGTACCTTGTTGTTTGCACGACGCAATTCCCTATCCATTTCATTCCGAACCTCGTCGATAGACTTCTCAATCTGATCAGTCGTCTTTTCTGCTCGGTACATCTTTCCATGAAAATGTACATTGGCTTCTGCACGGAAAATGTCACCATTGTGACTTCCAGTTATCTTTTCAAGTTCGATATCACACGAAACATCTGTCTCGTCACCAATATGTTTTGTAAGTGTTTCAAACTTCTGCGCTACCAACGCACGAAGTTCGTCTGTCACGTCTAGGTTTGTACCTTTGATATGTGTAATGGGAAACATAGTGTTGTGTATATTACGTACTAAAGGTCTACCGCAAACATTTTCACTGGAGACCGGTGTCCAGTGACCAACTGCACCTTCCCGACAGAAACGCCGAGGGTTTCTGCGAGTAGTGTGCGTACTCTTTTGTTTGCCAAGTTTCTTTCCGCAGGTTCTTTCACCTGCATCTCAAAACGTGTATCCGAGATGGTTTTTATCCTCTCCTTCTTTGCGTTTGGTATAACGGATACACGTATATACATTATACCGTGTCTGTATTACCGTATTGTTTCTGAAGATACTCTGTGATGAGGTCAGATTCGTACATAGACTCTCCTGTTTCTGAGTCTACAAGAAATGGTTCTTGCTTCTTGCCTCCTAGTGCAATGAGTTCTTCTGTTACTCCTTCGTCGTCCACATTCTTTTCCTCAAACTGTAGATTGAGATCTTCCATCTTTTTCAATGCCATTGCAGAAAACGGGCAATTAGTTCGTACGTACAGTGTCAGCATACTATGTGTGAATTATTTTTACGCTCCCAGTATACCATTGAAACTCTCCGATTTTTCTGTACAATAGCGTCTACATTCCGGCGTAGCTCAGTGGTAGAGCAGTTGACTGTTAATCAATTGGTCGCAGGTTCGAATCCTGCCGCCGGAGCAGATATTACTTTTTGTTAAACCTTGCTATTATTGAGTTAATGAAAAAACAAAAACGCAAACAGCGGTATTTAGGATTTCTAGGTTTCTTATTCTTGATTGGGGTATGGGAGCTCATGCAAGCCGATGCTGACCTTCTTGATGCGTCTTGGTTACTTTGGGTTGTGTGGTTTGTCTATTTCATTCCCACTAAGAAATCTGGTGGAAACACTTGATTCCCTATAAAGAAGGCTCGAGGAGTAAGAAAAAGCACTTCAATATTGAAGTGCTTTTTTGAATGTTCTCCTGCTTTATACAGTTCAAAAATTATTCCTTTCCTAAAACAGACAGCATAGAAAACGGGACCATATAAAGTGCGATAATAATCAGTGTTATGGTCTCAGAGTGTTCAGAATCTCCCAGAATCCAAGAAGAATATAGAATTGCTCCTGCAAAGATGAGTGCTGTGAAAATATGAAGAATCGCAATTTTTTTAGAATTCATAGTACCTATATTCTATCATGGTTAAAAACGTCGAGGTAATGCTATACTATTAACACTATGAAAACACTTACCTGTGACCTTTGTGACCACACAGTCTCTGGAGAGACATTTGAAGCATGGATGGAGAATCTGAAGCCACACTACATGTCAGCACATGCAGATTTCATGGAGCAGAATGCACACGGAGATATGCAAAAGTGGATGGACGATAATCGAGCTCGATTTGATGCGCAAGATGAATCCTTTGCACTCCTTCCTTTCAGCATTGCATTTGGTGCTGCCTTTGGAGTTGTTGCGGGTGTTCTTATTGGATCAGTCACCGATACCATCGCCTTCAGTGTCGCACTCGGGGTTTCTTTTGGTGCAGGAATTGGCATTGTAGCAAGTCTGGTATACAAAGCACTTCACTCAAAGGACTAGGACATTTGGTATACTACCTCCATGAAAAAAATTACATGGATCATTGTACTTATCATCATTATCGGACTGTATTTTGTACATACTCGTGAAGAGACTTCCGTAGTAGAAAAAATGTCTACAGAACAGATGGAAGATGCAACTGCAATTACCGCAGGAACATACACCGTAGATACTACTGAAAGTGAATTCATGTGGGCAGGACAGAAGCCGTTTATCGACGGCTACGTGAATAGCGGAACAATCGCACTCTCTGAAGGTGTTATCACTGTAACCGACACAACTGCAACTGGAAGTTTCGTACTTGATATGAATACTCTCCATGTTGGACTGACAGCACAAAAGCCAGGGAGCGAAGGTGCGCTTGAAGGACACCTAAAAGGCTCACGGTGGTTTGATGTGGCAACCTACCCCACCGCCACATTCAGCATCATTGCAGTGACCCCGACTGACACAGACCTCGTATACACTGTAACTGGAGACCTTACCATAAAAGGAGTGACGCACGAGATTTCTTTCCCAGCAGAAATATACCAGGACGAGGACGGCCTCCTCTATGCTGAAGCAAAGACAGAGATAGATCGAACACTTTGGGGAATCACCTCTGGGTCTGGAAACTTCTTTGAAAACCTCGGAGACAATCTCATTGCAGACGAAGTTGCACTCTCCTTCTTCCTTGTTGCAAACGCAAAGTAGTCTCTGTGTATAGGCTATATTTCACAAAGATACATATCCTATACTGTAGGTATTAGTCTAAAAAATATCTATGCATCATAAAAAGTTACAAGAAGTATCAAAGTTTGTATCAGGTCTTGTTGCTGCTGACCTTGTCAGCGTACTCTGGCTTGGTGCTGCAGGACACTTCCCGTTCCAAATCTTTAGCATCACCTTCCCAGAGAGTTCTATCCTCCCTATTGTCCTCTTTGATGCTGCCATCCTTATCATTCTCATTCACTTTGGATGGAGCGTAAAACTACCGCTTCGTTCTCCAAAGGAGAAGACCCTTCTATTCCTTGTAGGACTACTCCTTGCGGCAGTCTCTATCGTACACCTTCTCCGCATTGCTTTTGGATGGGATCTCACTATTGGAATATTTGTCGCTCCAGAGTGGCTTTCATGGCTTGGTGTAATCATCACCGCCTACCTCTCCTACGCAGCATTCCATTTTGCAGCAAAGACCAAATAGCAAAAAGCGGTTCACATGAACCGCTTTTTTGTATATCACCGCAATATGATAAAATGACTGTCTATATTATTTCTAATACATTACATACGATATGTCAGAAGAACACATGCTAAACAAGCCAGTACCACAGGTAACATTCAAGACCCGTGTACGCGATGAAAGTATCGGCGGAGAAAATCCATACCGCTGGGAAGATAAGACAAGCGATGACTACTTCAAAGGAAAGAGAGTAGTTGTATTTGCTCTTCCAGGAGCATTTACACCAACCTGTTCTGCAACACATCTTCCGGGATACGAGAAGATGTATGACGAGTTCAAAGCACTTGGTGTTGATGACGTGTATTGTCTCTCAGTAAACGATGCATTCGTTATGAACAAGTGGGGTCAGCACCTTGGAGCAGAAAAGGTGGGACTTATCCCTGACGGATCAGGAGAGTTCACTCGTGCTATCGGCATGATGGTAAAGAAGGACAATCTTGGATTCGGAGAGCGATCATGGCGATATAGTATGTTCGTTGATGATGGTGAGATTAAGAAAGTATTCATCGAGCCAGGATTCTCTGATAACTGTCCAGACGACCCATTTGAGGTCTCAGACGCAGAGACAATGCTTAATTACCTCAAAGAGGAACTTGGGTAGAACTATAAAAACACCGTGCATAGCACGGTGTTTTTATATATGTGTATTACTCCTTTGACAGCACTTCTATACAGGAACATTATGAATATGAACGCTGGATGAAAAGGAGAAGTGTGATGTCTGATGTTCGTTTGAAAGAAGGAGACCAGGTCACATGGCATGATCCCCATGGTCTCAATCAGCAAGGGGTTGCTACGCTTGCTGAATACAAAGAAAAGTATGAAGATGGTCCTTTCATCATCAGTGCAATCCTTGGTGGTGGTGTGAAAATTGAAGGCTCTGATGAGGTCTTTAATGAACACTACTTCATGGCACTCCATTGATGGTGGTTCAGAAATAGTTGTACAGCATCCCTTCTGTGCAACTATTTTTTGATACACTATACATATGAAAAAAATACTACTGGGTGCAGGAGCGCTTCTTATCATAATCCTCACAGGAGTGTTCACCGATATAACCCAACAAAAAGATATTTCCGCAGATATCACTGCGCATATTGAGAGTAAGAAGGATTTAATTATTGTATCCTCCCCCACTCCGCAAAAAACCATTACATCTCCCGTCGCCATACAAGGAAAAGCACGCGGCTACTGGTTCTTTGAAGCAAGTTTCCCAATAATTCTCACAGACTGGGATGGAAAGATAATTGCAGAAGGATATGCAACCGCACAGTCTGATTGGATGACGGAAGACTTCGTACCATTTGAAAGTACTCTGGAATTCACAACGCCAGATACCTACAACCGTGGGGTTCTCATCCTACAAAAAGCAAACGCTTCTGGTCTTCCAGAGCATGATGATGCACTTGAGATTCCTGTCGCCTTCTAGTGCTGATGTGCGTGTGGTACTTCATCCCCTTTTCGTATCCAAAACGCAGCAAGAAGTGTCGTGATTGGTACTGCGAGTACAAGTCCGATACTTCCTACCAGAGAGCGGATTATTTCGGTTGCAAATATCTCTCTATTTATGATGGAGACAATGCTGCTCTCCGAGAGTGAGAACAGGAGTATGAGCGGCAGAGCTGCGCCGGTATATGCCAACACCAATGTATTCACGAGCGCTCCCACATGCTCCTTCCCCACGCGAAGCGCTCTTCGGTATACATCCCATTTTGAAAGCGTATCATTACTATCCCGCAGTTCTCGTACTACCGCAACTTGTGTCACTGCAATATCATCAAGCGCTCCTAGCGCTCCGATGATAATGGCTGCAAGCAGAAGGCCCACAAAGTCTAACTGTCCTCCCGTATTGAGATTAAGGTATGTTGTCTCATCTGACGTAAATCCAGTGAGTCCGGTAATACCGATAGATATATACGCAAGTATTCCGGTAAGGATAACGGCACAGAGTGTACCCACAAAGGCAACGACCGACCCTTTATTAAATCCATGGGTGAAGAATATAGCAAAGAAGAGTACGAGTCCTGCGACAAGAATACTTGTTGGAATAGGTGAAAATCCTCCCACAAGTCCCGGTACAAGGATGTAGATAATGACTAGGAGACTTCCGGCAAGTGAGAGAAGTGACCGGAGTCCCTGCATACCTCCAAACAAGAGAATGACGCCGGCAAAAAGTCCGAAGACGAGTGCCATACTCCCCCGCCTATCTATCTCTCGCACGAGATAGTATTCTCGTCCATCTATTGTTTTCAGGTGGTTGAGGTAGAACACCGTCCCTTCCTTAAGTTGAATATAGTCGTTTTCAAAGGTAACCCACTCTCCATCTTGTTCACCGCCCAATATACGTGCAGTCACCGTCTGCACCGTATTCTCCACATCACTTCCCGGGACAGTCACCGTATGTTCGTCGGTAATTTCAATAACTTCTGCACGCCACGTACTTTGTACATCTTGATATAACTCTTGTGCAAAGAGATTAGTTGGCAGACATAAAAAGAATATGAGTATGGCTGTTTTCATGTGGGATATTGTAGCATTTTCATACCTGTTCATAACAATCCTTGTACTCAAATATGAGTACTATAATGAATATGTGGGTTTTTTGACACACATTGTCAAAATACTTTTATACAATTAACCCTAATTGTTATGGAACTTACAATGATGCTTGCTTCATACATTGGACCAATCCTTCTTGTGCTAGGACTTGGATTCCTTGTAAGCAAAGACTATTACCGAAAGGTGTATAAGCGTCTCGACGACGAGACACTTGCTATGTACCTCATTACCATCCTTATGCTTGTGTTTGGACTCTTTGTCGTAACTAATCACAATCTCTGGGGATCGCTCGAAGAAGTGATTGTCTCTGTTATTGGATGGGGTACGCTCATCAAAGGTATCATCCTCGGTATCGCTCCACGTCACTTTGAAAAACTTGGCGAGAAGTGGGTAACTGCAGGACTCATCAACGCATACGGTGTCATCATGGTAGTTGTTGGTGCGTATCTTACCCTTGGTGCATTTGGAGGATAGTCTTTACATTCTCCTTAAAAAACACTGTCTATGCAGTGTTTTTTGTTTGACCACTTCTCTTCCCTCGTGTATAAAAAGAAACAGTTTGATATTTTTGGCAATCTCAAAGAGGAGGAAAGGGACATGGGTGGTCAAACAGCATCGACAGGAAGAGAGTACGAAAGTGCTACCGTTTCTGCAATTCCTGCAGATATGTATCGTTTTATACGAACACTCTCCAGACTTATCAGCAGCGATGACTGGCGGCAGGCAATCAAGAAGCGTGACGAAAGCGCTAAAAAAACTGGCATCTCTCGTCACATAATCCTGTTTAGACACTCCCACAACGGAGACTCTAGAATCTGGATTGGTACCGCAGGAGTACATGTTACTGGTTTTGCATCAGGTACCTACAATCCTTATGAACGCAAACAACTCGTACGGGCTATAGTTACATGTATTCTCAATGATGTTAGCCAGTCAGAAAGTCAGGAGATGAAAGTAAAAAACCTCATTGGAAATATACAGGTGTTCATCAAGAAATGACTTTAGGGTCTCTGGAAAGCCGTCCTGTGGACGGCTTTTTCTATACCCACACAATGCATATGTGTATCTGTCTACGTGCTACACTGGAATGAGGTCGAAGAAGTACTTCTTTATTCGCATAATTTTCAGAAACACTATGAGATTAAGCGGAATTGACTGGATTGCTATTATTCTCGTTATCATCGGAGGATTGAACTGGGGACTCGTTGGAATCTTTGATTTCAATCTTGTGTCTGCAATCTTCGGAGACATGTCTTCATTGTCACGAGTTATCTATGCACTTGTAGGACTCTCTGCACTCGTACTTATCTACACCACATCAAAGATGCGGGGTGGAAACAGTATGATGTAGACGTTCGTCTTTCTTTCGCAACACACTGCTCTTTGTGTTGCGGCTAGAGTGCCGAAATATATGTTGTATAAAATACTATTCACTATCATCATACTTTTAGCCACCTGGACAGCAGTGAGTTATTTTTTTGAACGAGGCATAGAAGAGCCAGCATATACTGTTATTGAAAAACGTGACGGCTATGAGATACGGCAGTATGAACCCTACATTGTTGCACAAGTAAATCTGCCAGACCTTCCGTACCGTGAGGCAGTAACCAAAGGATTCACTATTCTTGCAGCGTATATCTTTGGAGATAATAAAACACAACAAGAGTTTGCAATGACTGCACCGGTATTTATAGAGGAATCCACAGAACTTGCGATGACTGCACCGGTATTTATAGAGTCACAAACAATGTCTTTTGTAATGCCGAGTCAGTACACACGCAACACACTCCCTATACCAAACGACGATCGTGTCACCATAACTGAAATACCAGGACGTACTGTTGCTGTACTCACCTTCTCCTGGTGGCGTACAGAAAATCGTATCGCGGAGAAAGAAGGGACTTTGAGACGTTACCTAGAGCGAGATGGGGAAGAAATCAGAAAGATAGAGTATGCAGGATACAACGCACCATTTACTGCGCCATGGCTCAACCGAAATGAGATTCTCATAGAAATATGAAAAAAGTGACCGTTACCGACACGATGCAGAAAGGATATACCTATACCCTTTCAGAACCTACAGGTAAGAATTTCCACAAAGATTTTAGACCAGACCTTACACCAAAGGAGATGCTCTCCCTTGGTGTTTTTGGAGGTAAATACATGACAGACTGTAGAAAGGAATTTCCAAAGAGTTGGTTTTCTGGTGCAAAACTCTCTCCAGAGAGACACGATGACTCTCTCAACTATTTTGAAGTTCATGCAAGTCAACCTCTCTCTGTATGGAAAAAGAAAGGGTGGATATACAAAGAAGACCCACGGGGATGGTTTCAATGGTATTGTAGATACTATCTCGGACGTCGTATTCCTAAAGAAGATGACCGACAAATTAAAAGGTGGCGTGCGATGCATAGACACATCGCACAATTACAGAATGGCTGCCGTCGTGGAGACGAGACTTGTCAAAGACGGAGACGCCAAGCACTCCTCCATTGGGCATATGATAGTAGGAAGTTATGAAAAAATACGTAACGATAGAAAAAGAAGTTGGAGAGACTCCCCTTGCAGCACTGGAGAAATATAGAGCAGTACACGAGGAACTTACTAACGTACCAATGGCATACGCCGGACGTCTTGATCCTATGGCGTCGGGAAGACTTTTGGTACTCATCGGTGAGGAGTGTAAAAAACAAAAGACATACCACGAACTTGATAAAGTGTATGATTTCTCTGTCCTTTTTGATGTCTCGTCAGACACCGGTGACGTGCTGGGACGACTTTCATACCGCAGTCCTTCAAACATACAAAACCTTGAAAAGGTAATAAAAACCTTCAAAGGAGACGTAACCTTCCCCTACCCACATTTCTCTTCCAAGACCGTCCAAGGAAAACCGCTTCATGTCTGGACACTCGAAGGAAAGATAGGAGAGATAGAGATACCAACCTATACCGCAAACATACGTTCCCTCACCTGCACAGGTACGGAAACAAAAACAGGGAGAGAAATAGCGGAAGAAGCACTGCAGAAAATCGAAACTATTCCTCCGGTCACCGAAGCATCTAAGGCACTGGGGAGAGACTTTAGACGTGATGATGTACGTTCAGATTGGAAGGTGTTCAAAGAAATGCATGCAGCCGATACGTACACCATCGCCCATTTCACCTGCGTCTGTAGTAGTGGAGCGTATATGCGCACTCTTTCAGAAGAAATTGCAAA
>Ga0070726_10003038_pt1 | contig 14523 bp, 11 predicted proteins | sample tdAd471_FD_67275 | JGI IMG/M metagenome (GOLD analysis project Ga0070726, IMG submission 67275) | Marine sediment microbial communities from the Atlantic coast under amendment with organic carbon and nitrate - tdAd47.1 | ecosystem: Environmental > Aquatic > Marine > Coastal > Sediment | place...
CGTCGGGGTTCTCGAGCACGGCCGCCAGGTCGCGGGCCATGGCCTTGGCGCTCTGGTAGCGCTCCTTCTTCTTCTTCTTCAGGCACTTCTTCACGACTTCGCACAGCGAGTCGGGCAGGGCGTCGTTGTAGACCTTGGGCGACTCGGGGGCGTAGAAGAAGTGCTTGAGGAAGATCTCCTGCAGGTTCTTCCCGTTGAACGGCTTGACCCCGGTGACGAGGTAATACAGCGTCACGCCGAGGGAGTAGATGTCGCTGCGGGCGTCGGTGGGCTTACCGCCCGCCTGCTCCGGCGACATGAAGAACGGGGTGCCCACGATCTGCCCGGTGACCGAGACCTTGGTCGACGAGTGGACGTGCTTCGCGAGGCCAAAGTCCATGACCTTGACCTGCTGATCGCTCGCCGTGAGCATGATGTTCTCGGGCTTGATGTCCCGGTGGATCATGCCCTTGCCGTGCGCGTGGGCGAGGGCTTCGGCGGTGTCGAGGATCCAGCGCGTCACGCTCTTCCACTCGAGGGGCTTGCCCTCGGTGACCATCTCCTCGAGGGTCGTGCCGTCGATGTACTCCATCCGGATGTAGTAGTAGTCGCCCTCCTGGCCCACGTTCTGGATGCCGACGATGGAGGGGTGGTTCAGCTGGGCGCAGGCCTGGGCTTCGCGGAAGAAGCGCTCGACCGTGTCCTCGGACCCGGTCAGCGCCGGGTTGAGGATCTTGATGCAGTAGGCCTTGTTGGACGACTCCTGCGTCGCCAAGTAGACGACGCCCATGCCGCCCTGGCCGATCTTGCGCTCGACCCGGCAACCATCGATAAGCTTCCCGAGGATCGGATCTTCCTCGGACCCACCATTTGCTTCCGCCATGCGGGTAAGCCTATCAGCGTCCCTACGGTCCAGCAAGGAACCGACGACCGCAAAAGCCATTGCCTGGGCTCCGCTTAGGGCAGCTCGCCGGGGGCGCCGTGGGCGACGTCCGCGGGCGTTAGAATCCCCCTATGGTCGACCGGAAAATGCGCAACCGGGTGGTCTCCCTCGTGAGCCTGATCGTGATGGGGCTGATGGGCACGGTGTTCCTCGGCGCCTTCTTCTACAAGGCCCGCAAGAAGGTCGACATCAAGCTCTACAGCTCGCCCCGCCGCACGATGCACGCGCTGTGGAAGGTCAACGAGCGCTTCAAGCGCAAGGACTACGACGAGGACGGCAAGCCCAACTACGCCACCTCCCTGGAGGAGCTCCAGGACGCCGACTGCATCCAGGACGACCTGGTGGAGGGCGCGGTGGTCGGCTACCGCTACCGGCTCGTGCCCGAGGGCCCGGGCTACCTCTTGACCGCGACCCCCGCCGAGGTCACCAGCGTCTCGCTGTTCTATCGCATGGACACCAGCGGGCGGATCCTCGCCGAGCGCGGGCGCCCGGCGACGCCCCAGAGCGACATGTACTGGGACCCGCGCTACAAGTTCCAGTGGCCCCACGAGTGGCCCCCTGGGGAGGACGGACAGGACTGAGCCCCCGGCGGCGTCCGGCGGTCTCGCGTGCGGGGTCTTTGCTCACGTGTATGCTCTGAGAGGCGGGAGAGGATCCAGATCGACGATCGACGCGATGGCAACCCAGCGAAACGGCGCGCGCGGCACCGGTGAAGGTCCGCGTCCATGAGGCACACCTGGCGAAGAGGACTCTTCCCGTTCGCGGTGGGGCTGGCCCTCGGGGTCGCAGGATTGGCCTTCGCGCACCTGGCGGGGCTGACCCCGCCGGCCTGGGAGCAGCCGAGCCTGCTGGAGTCGGCCCTCGGGGACGAGCCGATCCCCGCCCGCGGCTTCACCCTGTTCAGCCTCGCGTTCCTCGCGATCCCGCTCGCGCCCCTGGTCGCAGGGCGCAGCCTGCCGGTGATCGGCTCGCCCTACCTCTACGCCTGCACCTGGCTCCTGCTCCCCGTGTTCGCGGTGATCGCGGGCTACGACCTCGGCTGGATCGGCCCGCCGACCGCTGAGGCCCTCGGCGCCGACTCCGCGCAGCGCTTGCACCAGACGGCCTACTTCGCCTGGCCCCTCGCGATTCTGCTCGCGACCCTCGTCCCCACCGGCAGCAGCCGGGCGCTGCTCAAGGGGGTGACCCTCGTGCTGGGCTTCGTGCTGGTCGGCGCGTGGGTGTGCTGGCTGCGCTTTGGCCCGCTCGAGCTGGCCGCGCCCCCCGCCCGCTGGAGCCTGGTGGGTCTGCTCGCGGTGGCCGCCGTCACCGCGTTCTTCGTGTGGCGCTCCCAGGCGGGGGTCGGCGGCGCGGTCGCCGCGGCGACCCTCTGGTGCGGCCTGGCCGGGCTCGAGTCCCTCGGCGCCGGCCTGACCGAGCTCGCCGCCCTCGGCCTCGACTGGGGCTGGGTGAGCCCCGAACGGGTCGCCAGCTGGGGCGACTCGCCGGATCGCCTCGGCCGCCTGGCGACGATCCTGCTCCCCGCCTCGTGGCTGCTCTTGCTCGCCGCGGAGTGGGTCCAGACCCTCAGCCACCGCACCAGCTACGACGCCCTGACCGAGGTCCACAACAAGGCCTACGCCGAGTCCATCGTGTCCCAGACCTCTGGGGTCCAGCTGGGGCGCTCGTACGCGGTGGTCGTGCTCGACATCGATCACTTCAAGCGGGTCAACGACCGCCACGGGCACAGCGCCGGCGACGACGTACTCCACGCGGTGGCGCAGGGGGTGCAGGACGTGGTCGGCCGCCACGGGACGGTGTGCCGCACCGGCGGTGAGGAGATGACGATCTTCCTCCCCGGGTTCTCCAAGGAGCGGGCCAAGGAGTTGGCCGAAGCGGTGCGGGTCGCGATCGAGGCCCTGCGGATCGACACCCGCAACAACAAGGGCAAGGACAAGACGCTCAAGGTGACCCTCAGCCTGGGGATCGCGACGAACCTCGACGACGCAGGGCAGGTCGTACACCGCGCCGTGCAAGAGACGGTCGACGCCGCCGATCAGGCGGTCTACAAGGCCAAGCGCCGGGGTCGCAACCGGGTCGTAGCCTGACTCCGCTTCCAGGCTGCGCGCTTCCGCGCGTCAGCGGGGTACGCTACCCTCTGCGCGCCTAGAGGAGGCGCCGTGAGCAGCCACAGCATCGCCGTCACTGGATCGGTCGCGTACGACCACATCATGAACTTCCCCGGGAAGTTCCAGGACCACATCCTCGCCGACAAGTTGCACGTGCTCAACGTGAGCTTCCTGGTCAAGGACCTCAAGCGCCTGCGCGGTGGCTGCGCGGCGAACATCGCCTACGCCTGCGCGCTGCACGGGCTGAACAACACCCTCGTCGCGGCCGTAGGCAGCGACTTCAGCGAGTACGGGAGCTGGCTGGCCTCGCACGGGGTGGGGCTCGAGGGCGTCAAGACCTGCGACGAATACCTCACGGCCTCGTGCTTCATCACCACCGACGGCAACAACAACCAGATCACGGGCTTCTACCCCGGCGCCATGGCCCGCGCGACCGAGGTCACCCTCGCTGGCCTCCCCAGCAAGCCGACCCTGGCCACGATCTCGCCCAACGACCCCGCCGCGATGAAGCAGCTCCCCAGGGAGTGCCGCGAGCTGGGGGTCCCCTTCCTCTACGACCCGGGGCAACAGGTGATCGCGCTCTCCGGCGAGGATCTGCTCGACGGGCTCACCGGCGCCGACATCGTCGTGGCCAACGACTACGAGGCCGCGGTGATCGCGGAGAAGACTGGGATCGCCGAAGAGGGGCTGCTCGAGCACTGCAAGGCGCTGGTCGTGACCCTCGGCGAGAAGGGCTCGCGCGTCCTGCTCCAGAGCGGAGAGCGCTACGAGATCCCGCCGGCCCCCGTGGCCGAGGCCCTCGACCCCACCGGCGCGGGCGACGCGTTCCGCGGCGGGCTGGTGAAGGGCCTCGTGAGCAACTACGGCTGGGAGTCCGCCGCGCGCGTGGGGGCGCTGACCGCCTCCTACTGCGTGGAGTCCCGAGGCACGAGCACCTACCACTTCACCCCCGAGGCCTTCGCCGCGCGCTTCGAGCAAGTGTTCGGCGAGCTCCCGGCCGCCGTCTAGGTTCGAGCGCAGGAGTCAGCACCCGTGTGGGACACCATCGTCTCTTTGATCGCCATCGCCCTCGTGGTCGTGATCTTCTTCAAGCTCCCCGACGAGGACGAGGACTGGATCGACCCGGCCTCCAGCGGCGGGGACGGCGACTCGGCGAAGGCGGAGGCCAAGCCCGCCGCCGCCACCCCGACTGAGGCGGAGGCCAAGCCCGCCGACGCGAAGGCCGACGACGCCGCCGCGAAGGCCGACGACGCCGACGCGAAGGCCGACGGCGCCGCCGCGAAGGCCGACGACGCCGACGCCGAGAAGGCCGACGCCGAGAAGGCCGACGACGAGAAGGCCGACGCCGAGAAGGCCGACGCCGAGAAGGCCGACGACGAGAAGGCCGACGACGAGAAGACGTCCGACTAGGGTCCGCTGACGCGGCCCTGAGACGAAGCGGGCAGATCCTGCCCGACGACCTCGCCGATCCTCCGCAACGCAGGTCTAAGTCGTTGCCCCGCTGTGCACTCCACGGCACCCGATGTGATCCAGCACGGGGCGAGGAGGCGCAGCATGACGCGCAAGCAATGGACTCGAAGGTTGGCCGTGTGCACGGCCCTGATCACGGTCGCCGGGTGCTCGAGCGACGCGAACCACGCGGGCTACAGCTCCATCGGCAGCGGCGGCCAGGTGCTGGACGGAGGCAGCTTGCTCGAGGGGCGGGCGGATCACGCCGTGGCGCCGCTGGGATCGAGCGAGCTGCTGGTGGTCGGCGGCGCGACCGACCGCGAGCGGGCCAGCGACACGCTCGAGCGCTACGACCCCAGCACGGGGTGGAGTGAGCCGCTCACACCGCGGCTGAGCACGCCCCGGGTCGGACACCAGGCGATCGCGCTCCCTGACGGGCGCGTGTGGATCGTGGGCGGCGCCGACGCCAGCGGTCGCGCCCTCGACAGCAGCGAGCTGTTCGACCCGCGCAGCGACACGCTGCTCCCGGGCCCCCGGCTCCAGCACCCGCGCGCCTACGGCGCGGCCGCGGTGAGCACCGGCAGTGTGCTCCTCGCCGGGGGGACGAGCGCCACCGCGGAGGCCTGGGATCCGCGCACCCTCCAGCCCCAGGGCAGCCTGGCCCTCCCCGGCCCACCCCAGCTGCGCCCGAGCCTGGCCCGCCACCGCGGAGGGTGGCTCCTGGCGGGTGGCCGCGACGCCGCGGGCGACGACCTGGCGCCGGTGTGGCTCGACCCCGCCGCCGGGCTCGCCGAGGTCGCCAAGGAAGCGCTCGTCCGGCGGGCGCCCGCGGTGGCTCCCCCGGGCGGGGGGCGAGCGTTCCTGGTCGCGGGTCGCCTCGACGAGCGGCCGAGCCTCGCCTTCCAGCGGGCCGAGCGCGGCGCGGCGACGCCAGTGTTCGACGACGGCTTTCGCGTGCTCGAGCCCCGGGACTGGCCCAGCGTGTGCGCCACCCGCGGCGGGGTGTTGGTGGTCGGGGGACGGGCCGTGTTCGGGCCGCCCACTCCCCTGACCGGCGTGGAGTGGGTCACCCCCGCGGGGAGCAGCGCCGTCGACCCGTTGGCGATCGGCCGCCGCGACCCGCAGCTCACGCCCCTCGCCGACGGGCGGGTGGTCATCAGCGGTGGGGTCGCCGCCAACGGGCGCCCGGTGGCCCTGGTCGAGGTCTTCGTCCCCGGCGCCGGCGCCGGGAGCGCCGACCGCTACGCCGAGGCGGCCCGGCGGGCGGCGCTCGCCGCCCAGCGGCGCCGGGACCTGCAGCAGGCCCAGGCCGAGATCGCCCGCCTGCGCGCCGAGCTGGCGCGCACCCAGCAGCAGCTCGCCCAGGCCCAGGCCGACGTCGCGGCCCGCGACGCCCAGCTCCTTACGCTCAACGCCCAGGTCGCTCAGCTGACGCAACAGCTCGCGCAGGCCCAGCAGCTCGCCGGCCAGAGCGCCGCTCAGAACGCGGCCCTGCAGATGCAGGTCGCCGACCTCGCGTTTCGCCTGCAGCAGGCCCAACGCAACCGGGACCAGGCCGTCCGCGAGCGCGATCAGGCTCGCGCGTCGGTCGTGCTCCTGCAGCAGGAGGTGAATCAGGCCCGGGCGCAGATCCAGGCCCTCCAGGCCAGGCCCCCGGCGGCCAGCGGGGGGCGCCCGTCGGTGGTCAGGGCCCTCCCCAGGTAGGGCTGCTAGGTCCCGATCTTGAGCCGCGCCGCGAGCTGCGGCTCGAGGTCGTCGATCTGGCCGATCTTGGCCATCGTCTTCTCGAAGTCGTAGGGCACCCGCCGCCAGGTGATCGACTGGGGGGTGACCACGACGTAGCAGGCGCGGTTGTCGCGATCGCGCGGCTGCCCCACCGACCCCACGTTGACGATGGTCTTGTGCTCGCAGAAGTCGGGGAAGCGGTAGCGGTAGTCGAGCTGCTGCGCCGTGCGCGTCTGGTAGCGGTCGGTGATCACGCACGGCATGTGGGTGTGACCGACGAACAGCAGGCGCTCGAAGCCGGCGAAGATGTGCTCGAAGCGCTCGCTGGGGCCGTAGCTCATGTCGCGCGCGAGAATGTACTCGTTGGTCGGGTCCCGCGGCGAGCCGTGAATGAAGACGTCGGGGCCCTCTTCGTGGCGCAGGGGCAGCCGGGTCAGGTAGTCCCAGCGCCGCCTGACCGCGTGCCCCGCGATCCAGCCTGGCTTGAGCACCTTGCGCGTCCAGTCGATGGCCTTCCGCGCGGGGAGGTTGAACGCGTAGGCGCCGTGGACCAGCGCCTCGTCGTGGTTCCCGCGGAGGACCACCCGGCAGCGGTCCATGATCATGTCCACGCACTCGAGGGGGTTCGGCCCGTAGCCCACGACGTCGCCGAGGCAGATCACGTCACGCACACCGATGTCGTCGAGGTCGGCGAAGACCGCCGACAGCGCTTCGATGTTCGAGTGGACGTCCGAGATGACTGCGTACACGTGAGGCGTAGCCCCGGGGCGGGGCTAGATCCCTTCCTTGAGCCGCGCGGCGAGCGCGTTGTCGAGCAGGGGCACGGCCTCGATCTTGGCCGCGGTCTTCTCGAAGTCGTACTCCAGGCGGCGCCAGCTGACCTTGTTCCCGTCGACGACCACGTAGCTCGCGCGGGTGTCGTGGTCCCGGGGCTGCCCCACCGAGCCGACGTTGACGATCACCTTTTGATCGGCGAGCTCGGGGTAGGTGTAGGTGTCGCCCAGGTCCGCCGAGGTCTTGGTCTCGTAGCGGTCGGTGATGATGCACGGCATGTGGGTGTGGCCCACGAAGAGCATCTTCTCGAAGCCCTCGAAGATCTCGACGAACTTCTCGGTCGGGCCGAAGCCGATCTCGGTGGCGAGAATGTACTCGTTGGTTGGGTCGCGCGGCGAGCCGTGGATCAGGAGGTGCCCCTCGACCTCATGCCGCAGGGGGAGCTTGGTGAGGAACTCCCAGCGGCGGCGGACGGTGGTCCCCGAGAAGAACCCCGGCTTGAGCTGGTCGCGGGTCCACTCGATCGCCTTCTGCGCGCGCAGGTTGAAGGCGTAGGCGCCGTGCACCAGGGCCTCGTCGTGGTTGCCCTTGAGGGTCACGGTGCAGCGCTCCATGATCAGGTCGACGCACACCGTGGGGTCGGGGCCGTAGCCCACCACGTCACCCAGGCAGTAAATGTCCTCGATGCCCAGCGAATCGATGTCGGCCAGCACGACCTCGAGGGCTTCGATGTTCGAGTGAATGTCGGAGACGATCGCAAACACGGGCTTTCCTCCATCTCCTTACCCGACATCTGGAACTAATCGGGTACGAGAACCTGGAATTCGAGCTAAGTGCAGATTCTGTCAGGTCTGGTCGAGTCTTGCCAGCACCCCTTGCCCGGGCCAGGAGGAAATTCCCCGGACCCCGCTGGGGCCCGCTCAACCCCGGAGAAAGGGGTTTGCCTGGCGCTCGAAGGCGATGCTCGTCTCGGGGCCGTGGCCCGGGATCACGCGGGTCCCGTCGGGGAGCACGAGCAGCTTCTCGTGGATCGAGGTCAGCAGGGTCTGGGTGTCGCCGCCCGGGAGGTCCGTGCGCCCCACCGAGCCCTGGAACAGGGTGTCCCCCGAGAGCAGCAGCGGCCCCTCCTGGGTGTGGGCGAGGAAGCACACGCTCCCGGGGGTGTGCCCGGGGCAGTGGAGGACCTTCGCCCCGTGGTCGCCGTGGGTCAGCTCTTGCTCGTCGGCGAGGGGGGTGTCGACGGGCGGCGGCGTCGGCACGGGCATCACCGGCAGCCCGACCATCGCGAACTGCCCGGGGACGTCGTCGTAGAGGAAGGCGTCGGCCGGGTGCAGCAGCACCTCGGCCCCGGTCTTGGCCTGCAGCTCCTGGGTCCCCAGCACGTGGTCCAGGTGCGCGTGGGTGTGGGCGATGCGGGTCACCTTCAGCCCCAGCTCGTTGCAGGCGTCGAGGATCCGCTCCACGTCGCCGCCGGGGTCGAACACGATCGCCTCCCCCGTCCTCGGACAACCGAGGATCGTGCAGTTGCACTGGAGGAACCCCACGGGGAAGTGGCGGACGATCAGCTCAGCCATCGGAGAACACCTCTCGCGCGTCTTTCCCGCACCGACCGGTCAACGCGGCCAACAAGTCTTCCAGGTCGCCCTCGGGGAGCGACGCCTGCTCGCGCAGCTCGTCGAGGGTCCCGCAGGCGATCAGCGCGCCGTGGTCGAGGACGCCGATCCGGTCGCAGCGCTTCTCGACCAGGCCCAGAATGTGCGACTGCACGATCACCGCGCGCTCCCGCCGCTTGAGCTCGGCCAGCAGCTCGGCGAAGCGCCGCGCCCCCTCGGGGTCGAGCCCGCCGGTGGGCTCGTCGAAGAGCAGCGCGGGGGGGTCGGGGAGCACGGCCAGCGCGATCGCGGCCTTGCGCCGCATGCCCCGGGAGTAGCCGGCGACCGGGCGGTGGATCGCGTCGCTGAGGTCGAAGAACTCGAACAGCTTGGTCGCCCGCTGGCGCGCGGACTCGGGGTCGAGCCCGCGCAGCCGCGCGAACAGCTCGAGGTGCTCCCAGGCGGTGAGCTCCTCGTAGAGCACGCTCTCTTCGGGGAGGTAGCCGAAGGCCGTGCGCGCGGCGAGGGGGTCCTCGGCCAGGGCGTGGCCGGCGACCTTGGCCACCCCCGAGTCGGGCAGCACCAGCCCGCTGAGGATCTTGGCGAAGGTCGACTTGCCCGCGCCGTTGTGCCCCAGGAGCCCGAACACCTCCCCGGGCTGCACGCTGAGGGTCAACCCCTTGAGCGCCTCCAGCTCGCCGTAGGACTTCTTCAGCTCGGAGACTTCGATCACGCGGCCGCCTGGTGGTCGGTGGTGCACTCGGCGCGCAGCCAGAGCACGGTGGCCCGCCGCGCCTCCGCGGCGAACCCCAGCAGAGGATACAGCCCGACCCACAGCGGGTGGACCTGGGCGGCGAGGGCGAAGCCCACGGCGACGACGCCCCCGCGCAGGGGGTAGCCGGTGGCCTCGACCAGGCTGTTGCGCGCCTCGCAGCGCAGGCCGAAGGCGACGGCGTCGAAGCTGGTGACGAGGGTCAAGAGCGCTGCGCCCAGCGCCACCCGCGGCCAGGGGGGCGCGGCCTCGACCCGCGCCACCCACACCACGGCGATCGTGGCCAGCAGCGCGGCGTAGGCCGCGGCCAGGGCCCAGCGCCCGAGGAGCACGCTCCCGCCGCTGACCGGTTGGACGCGCTCGAGCTGGCGCCAGCGCTCCCGCGCGCGGGGCAGGTCCACGCCGAAGAGGAACCCGGCCGCGGTGCCGAGGACCCCCACGAACATCAGGGTCATCAGGCTCAGCTGCCAGCCCTCGAGGGTCGGGTCGCTGCCGGCCACGGGGAGCAAGAGCAGCGCCAGCGGCAGCGCGCAGGCGATCACCCGCCCGCGGGGGAACCCGCCGCGCGCGAGCACGATCAGGTCGCGGCGCACGAGGGCGCCCACCGGGCCGGGGAGCGGGCGCGTGAGCCACCCGGCCAGGGTCCAGAGCCCGGCCGAGGCGCGACCGCTGACCTTGCGGCTCCGCGCGCGGCGCTGCGCGGCGCCGAGGGGGACCAGGAGCAGGGCGACCCCCGCGGCGAGGGCCGCGGCGCCTGCGGTCACCGCCAGGCTGACGCCGTCTCCGGCGAAGGCCGCGCCCAGCCAGCGCCCGGGCCCCAGCTCGGCGACGCCGAGCCACCCCAGCCCGCCGAGGGCCGCGGCCCCGAGGGCGGCGCCCAGCGGCCCCCCAGCCAGCGCCCAGGCGAGGAGCAGGCTCGTCGCCGCGAGGGCGACCCCTCCCGCGAGCCACCACAGGGCCGTCGCCCACAGCGCCGGAGGCAGCTCGAGGGCCGCGGCGTAGCCGGCCGCGCAGCTCACCCCCGGCGCGGTGGCGGCGAGGGCGAGCAGGCTGGCCTCGACCGCGCGCACCCCGACGAGGGCCCGCGCCGTGACCCCTGCCGGGAGCAGCAGCTCGATCTCGCGGGCGGCGTAGAGCTGGCGCCGGAGGAGGAACGCGAGGGCGGCGGCGAGCGCGGCCCAGCCCAGGGAGAACGCGAGCGCGGCCCAGGCGGGGGGGAGGTTGCGCCCCGCCGCGGCTCCCCCGCCGATCCACGCCAGCCAACACAGGCCGAGGAGCACGACGGCCTCCAGCGGAGAGCCGTAGCGCCGGCGGAGGATCGTCAGCCGCAGCCGCAGCAGCGCGGTCACGCGACCCTGAGCTTAGGCTCGGAGATTACGGAGGTTGCGAGGGTCACACGGCCTGGTGATACTAAAAACATGGCGTGTTCGAGCGACGTCGTCGTCGCTTCGCTGGTCGCGGCGAGGCACATGGCGTCACTGGCTTCGAAGAACTCGCGTCGGACATGAGGGACTCATGCTAGCAGGCAGTTCCAGCAGCTCATCCAGCGGCCGCGTCCCCGCGGGCAGCGGGGCCTACCCTGCGGGCAGCGGGGCCTACCCGCTGGGCAGCGGAGTGCACCAGGACCCCGAGATCGCCTTCGGCCGCTACCTGATCGCCCAGGGCATGATCGATCAGGAGCAAGCGCGAGAGGCCTATCGCCTGCTCCAGGGCTACCGCAAGGACCACCCCCAGGTGAACCTCGCCCAGGTGCTCGCCAAGCACCAGATCGCGGACCGCGACGCCCTCCGCGAGGCCTTCCAGGGCTTCTCCGCCTCCCAGAGCGGCCAGTACCCCGTCGGCAGCTCCGGCTCCCAGCTCGTCAAGGCGCCCAGCAGCAGCCAGAGCGGAGCGATCCCCCACACCATCGACCCCGACGCCATGGTCGGCTCCGGCATGTTCGGGCAGCCCTCGGACGCCCCGATCCCTCACACCATCGACCCCGACGCGATGGTCGGCTCCGGCATGTTCGGTCAGCCCTCGGGCTCGGCGATCCCCAACACCATCGACCCCGACGCCATGGTCGGCTCCGGCATGTTCGGCTCGGGAGCGATCCCCAACACCATCGACCCCGACGGCTCCGCGGGCTCGGGCATGTTCAACACCGGCGGCTCGGGCGCGATCCCCAACACCATCGACCCCGACGCCTCCGCAGGCTCGGGCGCGTTCTCCGCGGGCTCGGGCGCGTTCCCCGCGGGCTCCGGCGCGTTCTCCGCGGGCTCGGGCGCGTTCGCCGCGGGCTCCGGCATGTTCCCGGGCGGCTCGGGAGCCTTCCCCGGCGGCTCGGGAGGCTTCCCCGGCGCGATCCCCAACACCATCGACCCCGACGCCATGGGCGGCGGCGACGGCCCGGTGATTCCCCACACCATGGACCCCGACGGCGGCTCGGGCGGCTACGCCCCGGGCGGGATCCCCCAGACCATCGACCCCGACGCCATGGCTGGCGGCGGCCCGGTGATCCCTCACACCATGGACCCCGACGGGGTCGGCCCGGGCGGGATCCCGCAGACCATCGACCCCGACGCGATGCGCGGCGGCGGCCCGGTGATCCCCCACACCATGGATCCCGACGGCCCGACGCTCCCCGGCAGCGGCGTGATGCCCGGGGGCAGCGGCTTTGGTCGCCCGGCGGGCAGCGGCTTTGGCGCCCCGGGTGGCAGCGGCTTCGGCTCCCACGGCTCCCAGTTTCCGCCTGGCTCCCAGGGCTTCGGCTCCCACGGCCCCGGCAGCCATGGCTACGGCCTCTTGCCTTCGGGTTCCCACGGGCCCCAGAGCCGCGGCCCGGGAGGCACGCGCCCCGACGGCAGCCGCGGCCCGGGGGGCACTCGCCCCGACGGCAGCCGCGGCCCCGCGGGGACGCAGAAGCAGGGCACCGGGTTCCAGCTCGACCTCGCGCCCGCCCCCGACAAGCCCTCGCCGTTCCGCAAGGCCAACGCCGCCACCCCCAACAGCCTCAGCCAGGTCATCGACGACGAGGACGACGAGGAGGATGTCGACGGCAAGCCCCGCCGCAAGTCGGCGCGGCGCCGCGCGGCGCACCCCGCCCTCCGGCGTGAGCCCAAGAAGCCGCTGTGGATCGTGTTCGTCGCCGGCCTGGCCGTCGTGGTCGCGGTCGGGATCGGGCTCTCGATGGCGGGCCAGGCGTCCCGCGACCAGAGCGACCTCAAGCGCTGGAGCGAGATGTCCGACGAGGATGCCGCGACCAAGCTCGCCGAGGGTGAGCAGCTCTCCGACGAGGTCAAGGCGATGCCCGACGTGGCGGCCAAGCTCGAGGAGCTGCAGGCCGTCGTCGACGCCGAGAAGCAGAAGGCCGAAGCCCTCGAGGTGCTCGACGGCCTGGAGAAGGCGCTGACCCTCGACGAGCGGAAGAAGATCTGCGATCGGGCGCTCGAGCTCGACAAGACCCTGGCCAAGGCCTGGGTCGAGCGCGCGCGGATCCGCTTCGCCCTCGACCGACGCGCGGCGGCCGACAAGAAGGCCGGCAGCATGGAGCCGACTGACATCACCAAGGGCGCCCGCGCCGACCTCAACCAGGCGATCGGCTTCGACTCGACCTCGGCCGAAGCCTACCTCTTCAGCAGCGAGCTCTACATCTTCGAGAACGACGGCCGCGCCGCGCTGGGCAGCCTGCGCCGGGTCGAAGAGCTCGACCCCGAGGGCGCGCTGGGCCGCCTGGCGCGAGGCCTGAAGGAGGAGATGAGCCGCCGCTACGGCGACGCGTTGACCCACTACGACCGGGCCATCGAGCTCAACAGCAAGCTCGTCGCCGCCTACCTCGCCCGCGCCCGGGTCTACGTCACCCAGGGCACGCACTCCAAGGCCATCGCCAGCGCCGACCAGGCGCGCAACCTCGACCCCTCCTCCTCGGAGGCCCACGTGCTGTTGGCCATGGCCCGCTACTACGCGAGCGGGCGCAGCGACCAGGGCGTGCTCAAGATCCTCGACAAGGCGCTGGAGCTCGACCCCAGCAACTCCAAGGCGCTCGCGCTGCGGGCCTACGCGCGGCTCGACCGCAGCCAGAGCGACAAGGTGATCTCGAGCCCCGCCGAGTGCAAGCGCGCCGTCGACGACGCCACCCGCGCCAACGCGATTCGCCCGGAGGTGCTCGCCTACATGGCCCTGGCCGAGGTCGCGATCTGGGAAGAAGACGAGAAGACCAAGGCGCAGAAATACGCCAAGGACGCGATCGGCCTCGACGGGCGCAACCCCGACGCGTTCATCCTCCGCGCGCGAATCCGGCTCCTCGCCAACACCTACGAGGAGGCCGACCGCGACCTCGAGCGCGTGCTGACCCTCGCGGAGTCGCGCCCCGGGACCGAGGAGATCACGGCCCGCGCGCTGACGATGCGCGCCGGTATCCGCGTGAAGAACAAGGACTTCACCGCGGCCAAGGACCTGCTGAAGCGGGCGATCAAGCTCAAGGACGACCTGGCCGAGGCGCACTTCTACTACGCCAAGGTCTTGCACCACGACCCCAAGCGCCAGAGCGGCGATTGGCGCAAGTCCGAGCAGGAGTACAGCAAGGCGATCTCGCTGGACGGCACCCTCGCCGACGCGTGGTTCCACCGCGGCGCGCTGCACATCGACCGCTCCCGCGGCGAAGCGACCATCGCCAAGGAGTGGGAGGCGGGGCTCGACGACCTGGACAAGGCCGAGGAGTTGATGAACTCCAAATACGGCTCCTACTTCGCCGCCTACTACCTGGACCTGATGCGCGGCTGCGCCTACTTCGGGCTCAAGGAGTGGGAGCGCGCCAAGAAGCACCTCACGCGCTTCGTGGAGGAGGCCTCGCCGGGCGAGGAGAACTACGCCAAGGCGAAGAAAATGCTCCGCGAGATCGAAGCGGAGCTCGAGTAGCAGCACGTGGAGCAAGGTCGAGCTGAGCAGGGGGAGCAGGCGGTCGAGGCGCCGGACTCCGCAACCGACGAGCAGGACGTCGCCTCCACCGGGCGGGATCCCTTCGCCGCGGACCCCCTCGCCGACGTGCCCGCCCTCGAGCCCGACGCCGCCCCCGAGGTCGCGCGCGACCCCTTCACCGACTCCGCCATCACCCGCTCCAAGAAGCGAGCCGAGGCCAAGGCCAAAGCCGCGGCCAAGCCCAAGCCCAAGCCCAAGCCCAAGCCCAAGCCCAAGCCCAAGCCC
>Ga0070726_10003040_pt1 | contig 14518 bp, 15 predicted proteins | sample tdAd471_FD_67275 | JGI IMG/M metagenome (GOLD analysis project Ga0070726, IMG submission 67275) | Marine sediment microbial communities from the Atlantic coast under amendment with organic carbon and nitrate - tdAd47.1 | ecosystem: Environmental > Aquatic > Marine > Coastal > Sediment | place...
AACGCGCGAGGAGCGCGAACGCCTGCTGAAACAAGCGGGCTACAATCTCTTCAAGCTGCACTCGGATGATGTGCTGATTGACCTGCTGACCGATAGCGGCACCTCGGCCATGAGCGCGGCGCAATGGGGCGCAGTGATGACCGGCGACGAAAGCTATGCCGGCGCGCCGAGCTTTTACCGCTTTGAAGCGGCTGTGCGCGATCTGATGGATTTCAAGCATATCATTCCCGCCCACCAAGGCCGCGCCGCAGAACATTTGCTGTTCTCGCTGATCGCAAAACCCGGCCTGGTCATCCCCTCCAACACGCATTTCGACACAACGCGCGGGAACATTGAGGCCGCGGGCGCCGAGGCGCTGGACCTGCCCATCGCCGAGGGCAAGATCCCGTCGCTGGACCACCCCTTCAAAGGCAATATGGATCTCGCCGAGCTGGAACGCCTGATGGCGGAGCGCGGCGAGGATGTGCCCTGTGTGATGATGACGATCACAAACAATGCCGGCGGCGGCCAGCCGGTCAGCCTGGAAAATATTCGCGGCGCGGCAGAGATTGCCCATGCCCATGGCAAGCCCTTCTTCATTGATGGCTGCCGCTTTGCGGAGAATGCCTGGTTCATCAAGCTGCGTGAGGACGGCCAGCAAGACCGCTCGATCAAGGAGATTGTCCGCGACACATTCCGCGTGGCCGACGGCATGACGATGAGCGCCAAGAAAGATGCTTTCGCCAATATTGGCGGCTGGCTGGCGCTGAATGATGACAGCCTGGCCGAACAGGCCCGCACACGCCTGATCCAGACCGAGGGCTTCCCCACCTATGGCGGCCTTGCCGGGCGGGACCTCGACGCCATCGCGCAGGGCCTGACCGAGATCGTGGACGAAGACTATCTGCGCTACCGGGTGCGGACCAATGCCTATATTGCCGAGCGACTGGACGAGATGGGCGTACCGGTCATGAAACCGGCCGGCGGCCATGCCGTGTTCGTCGATGCGCGCGAATGGCTGTCACACATTCCGCCACTGGAATACCCCGGCCATGCGCTGGCCTGCGCGCTCTATGAAGAAGGCGGCATTCGCGGCTGCGAGATCGGCACGGTAATGTTCGGGCGCAAGCCGGATGGCAGCGAGGAGCCGGCCCGTATGGATTTGGTGCGCCTGGCCATGCCGCGCCGCGTCTACACCCAGTCACATGCGGACTATATCGTTGAAGTGTTTGAGGAACTGGCGAACCGCAAGGATGACATCCGCGGCCTGAAAATCGTGAAGGAGCCGCCCATGATGCGCCACTTCACGGCGGCGTTCGAACGCCTTTAGGCGAAGGCCTGAACCGGCCGCCTGGCAGGGCTAGGCGGCCGTTTTGGCCATCTCGATCCAGCCATTGACTTCTTCTTCGGCAAGATAGTCGTCATCGCGGATCACGCGGTCCCCTTCCGGGGTCTGAAGGAATTCGCTGGCCAGCATGAACAGCGTGCGCGCCGGGGCGTCCGCCAATTCCGCGCGGTTGCGGATACCTGCGCCGACCAGGATTTGTGCATCATGCACGCGCAGGCCCGGCACTTCCATCATCAGGATGGTCTGGTCTTTCCAGTCATTCAACCTGTCGACATCGATATAGGCGACATCCAGCAGGAAAACGGTTTCTTCCAGATCGCAATCCAGCAGATCGCCGACCGTAGTGATACCGGCGCGGCCAAGGCGTTTGGCGGTTTTCTTGCCAATGCTGGGCGCTTCCACGACGGGGGAGTCGCGCGTGATGCGGCTGCGACGGGCGATGTCTCCGCTCTCGTCATCATAGTCTTCCTCAGAGGTGGGTGCCTGCGTTTCGGCGCTCGCCTCCTCCGGTTCAAACAGAACCTCTTCAGCCTTGGGCGGGGCCTGTTTCTTCGGCGCGGGCACCTCTTCCGGATCTTCAGCCTCGGCCTCGATTTCTTCTGCAGTTTCTTCCGTGACCGGTTGATCCAGAAGGATTTCTTCGGCCTCAGACTCTGCGGCACCTATATCTTCTGCGGTCTCTTCGGCGGCGTTCAGCTTCGCCTCATCCTCGATCAGCTGGGTCAGCAGGCGTTCCTCGACAGCCTTGTTCTTCGAGCCTATCGGGCCAAGCTCCCGTTTGTTCAGCTCTTTCAGCGGTGTGCGCAGTACCTGGCTGGCGTGCAACTTGCGGATCACCTTGTCATCCTCCGGCAGGGTACGGATGACTTTTCCTGCCTTCTGGAATTCCTTGTACATGCGCGTGACCGTGTGCCTGTCGGCGGCATCGGACAGCTTCGCCGTCACCCAGCGGATCGGAATGTCCAGCGTCTCAATATAGCCTTGCAGGGTGAGATGGGTCTTCGGCGCGCTGACGGCCGCCTCGCGAATGGCGCGAGTCAGGATCGCGCCGAACCCGGCCGTGGCATAGGCGACCAGATCCACGATGGCATCGAACATGGTTTCATCGAGGCCGCTGGGCGGGTCTTTCACGCCGGCGTCGAGATCATAATGATCAATGAAGGTCTGGTAGTGCTCATGTGACAGGCGGGCGCCATTGCGCACCATGTCCGCCACAAAGCCGATGCCGTCCGGCACCGGAACATCCGGATAGCCGATCGTGGCGATGCGGCCGTCAATCTTGTCACGCGATTTCGCAATACTCCATTCCACGGCGCGGTGGATGGCGCCCTCTTCCTCCGTCTGCCCCGTATGAAAGGGCTGGATCGGATCGGCGTAATAATGGCTGAGCACGCCGAGCGCATAGGCGGCCTTGCTCCATTGCTTCTTGCGCAGATGCTCAACCGAATTGGCGTACCATTCCATCGCCTTGCCCGGCGCGCCGCCCCATTCGCCCTCGGAGACATGCAGGACGTGGTTCTTGAAATCCTTGAAGGTCGAGTCCGGCGCTTTCGCCCCGGCCAATAGGTGTTCATGGTGGACCAGGAACAAATCCTTCCACATCTCCGCATCATCGGTTGCGATCAGCGACAGGGCATCCATCGCAATATAATGATGCGTCGAGCGGCACCGGTGGCCGCGAATAACCCGTTCGAGCAGAGACATATCCCGTCTCCCTTCCCGCCTGATTCAATCTGGATCAGATGAGAAATGCCTAACGATAGTTACCGCCCGATTAACCATTCGCGCACGAGGGGAAAATTCGTAGAGATTGATCTTTGGAATTACCTGGCCAAACTGTCGCCCTGTTGATTCATTAGGGAAGGCTCAAATGGCCAAGGGCGTATTTCTACACAGACCGGGCTCCATTTATGATGACCTCCCCCATGAGAGATATCATTTTCCCGCTCGGTATCTGCGCACCGTAGAGAAAACGGTCGGAGACTGGATCGTCTATAATGAGCTCAGCGGAGGCAAAGGAACATCTGGCTACAGCGCTATAGCGAAGGTTGCCAGTGTGCTGCCCGATCCGGATCAGGAAGGCTTATTCTTCGCGTACATGGAGCATGGCAGCTATCTCGGCTTTGAGAAGTTCGTTCCTTATCGAAACGGCACCGAGTTTATGGAGTCCCGACTAGCCACTGGAACAAACAAGCCGACAGGCTACGCCCAGTCTGCTGTGCGGGAGATATCGGACGAAGACTTCTATAGAATTTGCTACAAGGGCAATCCTCTTAATGAGGAGCTTCCAAGGTTCGACGAAGACGATGAGGATCTCCCTCATGATGGCTTTCGGGAAGGTCCAGCACCGTTTGCCTTTGGGGAAGAACGCGAACGATTTCAGCAAATCATCACGCGCCCCGTCAGGAAAAAGATATTCCGCAACGCGGTCATTCACGCATACGATAAAAGATGCGCTTTTACCGGAATGCAGTTTATCAACGGCAAGGGCAGAGCCGAGGTTCAGGCCGCACATATTAAACCGGTTGAGCATGACGGGCCGGATCACATCCAGAATGGTATTGCCTTATCAGGCACCATTCATTGGATGTTTGATCGTGGGCTGATCACGCTTTCGGATGATTACGACATTCAGGTTTCGCGGCAGGTGAACGATGCGGACCGGGTATGGAGCATGATGTCTCCAACCCGGAAAGCAAGCGTTCCTGCTGATCCCAAACAACGCCCTCACCCAGCCTTTTTGGAATGGCATCGCAAGGAGTGCTTCAAGCACTGAGGGATTCACCGCACCGCGAAATCGGTGGGTTCGGTGCTTTTGCCTTTGGAGTCTTTTTCGCCTTTGGGCTGGCCGTGTTTGCCGGGGCCCATGAAGCCGAAGAGATGCCCGGCAACCTTGCGCATCTGGATCTCTTCAGAGCCTTCCGTGATGCGATAGCGGCGGTGGTGGCGGTAAATATGCTCAAACGGTTTGTGCCGGGAATAGCCCATGCCGCCATGCACCTGCATCGCCCGGTCGGCCGCGTTGCAGCACAGCCGGTTTGCCCGGTAGTTGCACATCGAGACCTTGTCGGAGAGATGAATGGCCACATCCGGCTTTGACATCTGGTCCATTTCCCAGGCCGTCTTGAAGATCAGCAGGCGAAGCATTTCGGCCTCGGTCGCCAGCTCAACCAGCGGGAACTGGATCGCCTGATTGGTGGCCAGCGCCTTGCCGAAGGGCTTGCGCTCGCGGGCATATTTCACGCTCTCATTGATGCAATACATGGCTGCGCCGACAGAGCTGGCAGCCTGACGGATACGGTTTTCGTGGACAAAGTGCTGCGCCAGGGCGAGGCCCCCTTCCGGCGGGCCGAAGACGGCATCTTCCGGCACCCAGACATCCTTGATGGTCAGGCGCGGATGGTCCGTCGGCATGTTGAAGGTCCACATATATTCTTCGATGATCACACCCGGATCGTCGGCCGGGATGATCAGGCAAGTGATGCCGCGGGCGTCGCCATCCTCTCCCGACGTTCGGCAGAACAACATGATGTGCGTCGCGACATGCATGCCGGTAATCCACATCTTCTCGCCATTGATCAGCCAGCCATCCTTGCCGTCTTTCTTGTGGCGCACAGCGCGGGTTTCCATATGCGTCGCGTCTGAGCCATGGTCCGGCTCGGTCAGACCGAAACAGGCCAGGAACTTGCCCTCCAGCGCAGCAGTGGCGAGGTGTTTCTGGTCGGGGCGCGCAAAGTCTCTCAGCATCAGGATTTGCGGAAAGTTGCCGACAATCGAATGCTCGTTCTGCAGATCATTGTGCAGGCCGAGCCCCTTCTTGGCGAAATGCTCGCGGATGATGGCCATGCCGAGATTGGAGCCATTCTGGCCGCCAAACTCTTCCGGCAGGGCATAGCGTAGATGGCCGGCGGCGTCGGCGCGGCGCTTGGCCTCTTTCAGCAGCGCTTCCCATTCCGGGCGTGGCAGGCCGTCATTGTCGAAATCGGTGCGGGCCCATTCGCGGCGATGATCAAAGAAGCGGATATTGTCGTCCTGCTGTTCCAGCGGCTTGATCTCGTCCTCTATGAACTGGTCCAGCACGTCGAGATAATCGGCGATATCCTGCGGGATATTGAAATCCATTTTCCTCTCCTCCTGAGCCGGGTTTGCCCGGTCATCCTGTTTCTACCGCTACAATAGCGAGCGGGCAGTCCTCAGCAATTTGTTCCGCAGCGGCAAGAAGATCAGAAAAATATAATGATTGAACGATTGACATTTTATTCAATCGTCATAATCTTTGCTTGCGGTGACTTATCGCCGCAACCCGCAAGAAGGTTTCCTCCCATGCCATCTTTCCTCAAATCCCTCACCCCGTTGGCCCTGTCTGCCGCAGCCCTGGTTATCGCACCTGCTGCAAGCGCAGAGACACCCCGCCCAATAAGCGTTCAGATTCAATATGATACGAGCGCGCTGACAAGTCATGACGGCGCAGTGGATGTACTGAATTCACTGGAAGAACAGGCCGTTCGCGCCTGCCGCTACGACGTTCCCGTCTCCGGCGCACCGCGTGTCGATGAAGACTGTGCAAACCATGCTGTGGCAAAGGCCGTCGCCAAGATCGACCATCCGGTGCTGACCTCCGCCTATCGCGATACGATCCATACAGGCGTGCGTTTGCTGGCCTCTCAGGAGTAAAACGCCGCAGCGCCGCGAAAGGCTGAACAATTGACGCTTTCGTCACTATTAGTTAGTGAGCCTGTACGGAAGTACGGATTTCCACCCTTCTCAACGACCCACCAACAAAAGGCATTCCTCCCATGCTACGTTCTGCTGTCCTCGGCGCTGCTTTCCTGGTCCTTACCGGCCCGGCTTTTGCCGCCACTTTCACCTTTGAAACCGCCGCCCCGGTCGGAGACGACAAGGTCGTCGCCAATGGCACCGTCTTTCTGTGCGAAGATACCGTCTGCAAAGGCGACATGAACCGCAAGAAAGCCTCTGTCCGCGACTGCAAGAAAATCGCGAAGAAAGCTGGCGAGATCATCTCTTTCGGCAATGCCGACTCCCAGCTGGACGCAGAAGAAATTGAAGAGTGCAAGGCGACGGCTCGCAAGTAAGCGCCGCACTCATATAAACGAGACCTCTCCTCGGGCCGCGCTGGTTTTACCACGCGGCCGTTTTTTTATCCGCGACTGCGTTTCCCTGCGTCTCGCAACCCAAATGAACCTTTGCCCTGTTCAGACGTTGGTCAGAAACAGGGAAAGGAATACAATGCCCACTTCGAATAATGCTCCTTTGGAAGAAGTTCTCTCAACCGTGGTTGAGGAGAGCGACTCCGAGAAAGTCTCGATCGGAGAAATTCTGGACATGTATGGCGACCGGTCCTTTGGTCCGGTCATTTTGCTGTTGGGCGCTCTGGTTGTACTGCCGCCCATTGGTGCAATCCCTGGCCTGCCGATGATTGTTGCCGCCATCATCATCTTGTTCAGCCTGCAGATTATCTTTGGTGCAGATCATATCTGGATACCGAATTTCATTGAGAAACAATCTATTAAACGCGACAAGCTGAAGGAAGCCGAGAAGAACGCAAAGCCCGTTCTGAAGCGCCTGGACCGGCTGATCACGGAACGCCTGAAATGGGCGACAGGCAACGTCGCGACCTATATTGCCGCCATCGCGGTGACGCTGCTGGCCCTGACGCTGATACCGCTGGAGCTAGTGCCGTTTGCGGTCGCCGCGCCGGGCGTGGCGATCATGGTGTTCGGCGTCGCCTTGGTCGCGCAAGATGGCGCCCTGATGCTGGTCGGCTTTGCCGGGACTCTGGCCGCCGTGCTGATCACGATCTTCATGGTGCCGTGGGACAAGGTTGCCAGCCTGTTTGGCTAAGGACCGACAGGTCAGGCTTCCGAGGCGAGGCCGGACTCGACAGGTTGCCACAGTTCGATCTTGCGGCCGTCAGGGTCCATCACCCAGGCAAACTTTCCATAGCTTTCAATCATGGGCTCGCCTTCCAGCTCCACCCCTTCCGCACGGATGCGCTCAATCATGCCGTCCAGATCATCGACCATCAGGTTGATCATGAAATCACTGTCTGACGGTTTGAAATAGTCGCTGCCGGCCTTGAAGGGGGCCCAGATCGTGCGCGCGCCTGTCGGGAATTGCGCACCGGACTCCGCATGGGAGAAGCTGGCACCGCCATATTCATCAATCTCCATCCCCAGCACGCTTTTGTACCAGGCGCGGGTCGCCTCAACATCCTTGCAGAGGAAGAAGATCCCGCCGAGCCCCAAAATCTTTGCCATGGTCTGATCCTCCGTCCCCCGGCCCTTCCTTGATCTCAGATCGCTGCCACGGCGTCGGCCAGCATGTCGCGGACCTGTCCTGCCACAGAGTGCAGCGTGTCATTTTCGATAGCCTGCATGGAGGCGACGGGGTCAATCGCGCTGACCTCCACACCGCCATCAACCTCGCGCAGGATAACATTGCAGGGCAGCATAGCGCCGACGCGCGGTTCAATACCAATTGCCTTGTAGGCCATGTCGGGGTTGCAGGCCCCCAGAATGCGATAGCCCGGCATGTCGGCATCCAGCTTTTTCTTCATCGTCGCCTGCACGTCGATCTCGGTCAGCACGCCAAAGCCTTTGGAGGAAAGCGCCTCACGGGTACGCTTGTCCGCCTCATCAAGCGAGGTGTTGGAAAGCATGCGGTTGATTGTGTAGGACATGGCCGTCTCCTGTCGCCTGCGGGACATTTCGAAATAGCCTACGCCCGATCTGCAGGATGACAAGCGGGGCGGCCCCTATTTGGGGGAGGACTGCCCCAAAACCCTGCCCAAACAGGGCACCTGTCTGTAGGATCAGGGCATGACTGATTCCCATCTTCTTCCTGGCGCCGGGTGTGGCGCGGCCATTCTGGATGATGAAGGGCGCCTTCTGCTGATCCAGCGCCTGAAAGAGCCAGAGGCCGGGGCTTGGGGCCTGCCCGGCGGCAAGATCGATTTCGCTGAGCGCGCGGAAGACACCGCCCGCCGCGAGATCGAAGAGGAACTGGGCGTACAGATCGAGCTGACGGGCCTTGCCTGCATTGCCGAGACAATCGACAAGGGTGATGGCAGGCACTGGGTCGCGCCGGTCTATTCCGCCCGCATCGTATCCGGCGAGCCACGCGTGATGGAGCCGCACAAGCATGGCGGCTGGGGCTGGTTTGCGCTGGACGATTTACCGGAACCGCTGACCACGCCAGCGCGGGACTATCTGGCCTCGCTTAACAGGTAAGCTGCCCCGGCGCTTTACTGTGAATATGTAGTAAGTGTTGCGATTGAACCCTAGCGGCGCTCAGGCATCTCGTGAATATAGCCGTCGTGATTCGACGCATCGGAAAACTCCTGATCTGGCTGGTTATTGCTGACCTTGCCGCGACGCTCCTGTTCTGGGGCGTGACCCGGCTATCTGACCAGACCGCCAAGACCTCTGGCGGCTTGGGCGTTGTTTTCTATACAGATAATGCGGCTGACGCCTCCGCGCGAATTGATAAGGGAATTTCCCTTCTTCAGAAGAAAAAGCTCGACCGGCTGTTGATGGTTGGCGGGCACCGTCCGCAGGATGGCCGTCTGGGCAGCCAGGAAATGGCGCTGCTGGCCGCGCGGCGTTCCGGCCTGTCCGGCCGCATCAGTGCAGATGTGGAAAGCCGGGACACGATCTCCGGCCTGTCCAATCTCGCCAAGCGCGCCGATACGCTGGAGAGCGGCAAAGTGGTGTTCATTTCGAACTGCATGCATGTGCTGCGCGCGAAAGCGATCTATTCCAGCCACAAGGGCAAACAGCCCAAGGCGCTGGGTGCCTGCCCCAGCGGCGGCTACAATCCGCTCGACATCTGGCGGCGCGCACATTACGAGGCCGCCGCCTGGATGCTGTTCCTGCTGCCGGAAGGCGCCCGCGACGCGATCATCGACACGCTGCGCGGGGATGAGGGAATGGACTAGGCGTCCGGAAGAGCGCCGCAGCGACGTTCGTATTCGGCGATGGCCTCAGGCATCCATTTACGGAAATTGGCGGCGCGGGTCTCAGAAGCCGGGTGTGTGGACATCCATTCCGGCGGGCGCTGACCGCCCATCTGGCCCATGCGTTCCCACAGATCCGGCGCTTCGCGCGGGTCGTAACAGGCGCGCACAAGCAGATCGAGGCCGATCTTGTCGGCTTCGGTCTCATGCTTTCGGGAATAGGCCAGCATGCTGCCCTGCGCGGCTATGCCGAACGCCTGCATGATGGCGCGCTGCTGGGACGCGTCCATGTCCCCCAGGCCTACGCCGACAGCGAGCTGGCCCATCTGCATGACCTGCTGCTGGCTCATCCGCTCTGCCCCGTGATGGGCGAGCGCGTGGCCAATTTCATGCCCCATGACAACGGCGAGCTTGTCGATATCAGAAATGTCGGCCAGCGTGACCTGCCCGTCATGATTGCCGGTAATGTCCAGGATGCCGGTATAGACGGCCACATAACCGCCCGGCAGGCAGAAGGCGTTCGGCGTGTCAGAGTCCACGACATAATAGGTCCAGTCGAACTGATCCGCGACAGGCGTGAAGCTGTAGCCCTCGGCCAGCAAATCCTGCTCAAGCTGTACTGCAGCGGCCTGCAGGCGCGTGCCGATCTGCCGGACTGTGGTGGTCATTTCCTGCGCCTCCGGCCCACAGCTGCCCTCAGAGGCGCACAGGACGGCGTTTCCCTGGCTTTGTTCCTGCTGCAGGATCTGGACATAGGATTGCTGACCGAGCTGAACTTCCTGTTCCACGGAGACGGTGTTCAGCTGTTTGCGGCCTGAAAACGGCACTTCTTTCTGATTGGCCTGCCAGTAAACGAAGAGGAGGAACAGCCCGACCAGGATGAGCGTGAAGCGGCTGCGCAGCAGACCGCCAAGTCCCCCGGAGCGCGAGCGGTGACCATAAGCATGTCGCGGATACCGCATTGGGCTGTTCTCCTGAGAAACGGGGTAAATACCTTCTTAACCTTGGCCCATCGCAAGGGAAAGCAAGGGTGATGCCTTCACGAACCGGTTGATCATCGCTATTTCAGGGACATGACCGAACAGACCACGCCCCCCCGCCTCGAGATCCGCATCATTCCCGTGACGCCCTTGCAGCAGAACACCTCGCTGATCTGGTCCACCGAAACCAAGGAAGGCGTCTTCGTCGATCCGGGCGGCGAAGTGGACAAGCTGATGGGCGCTGCCGACCAGTTCGGCGTGAAGATTGTCGGCGTCTGGCTGACCCATGGCCATCTGGACCATGCCGGGGCGGCGACCGAGATTTCAGAGCGTACGGGGTGCCAGATCATCGGCCCGCATGAGGACGACCAGTGGCTGCTCGACGAGCTGGAAGCGCAGGGCGCGAAATATGGCATCACCGATGGCCGCAATGTGAAGCCGGACCGCTATCTGCATGATGGCGACGAGCTGGACCTTGCAGGCAATGCGTTCGGCGTCGCCCACTGCCCCGGCCACACGCCAGGACATGTCGTGATCTATCACAAGGATGGCGGCCTCGCCTTTGTCGGCGATGTGTTGTTCCGCGGCTCCATCGGACGGACAGACTTCCCGCGTGGCAATCACCAGCAGTTGATCGACTCCATCACCGGCAAGCTGTGGCCGCTGGGCCCGGAAATGCGCTTTGTGCCGGGCCATGGCCCACTCTCCACCTTCGGACAGGAGCGCCAGGACAATCCGTTCGTGGCGGACTCGATCACGGGCTATCAGGGCACAGCCACACAAGACGCCAATACGACTGACCAGAAACTCGCCAAACGCTGGAGCTGATTGTCGGCGCTACGCCCATTACTTCACATCCCCTTTCTTCCCTTCTGGAGAGCCATCATGAATCTTCGCCTGACTGCACTGACCGGGGTCTGCGCCCTCGCCCTTGCCGCCTGCGGTGCCCCCAGCAATGAAGCCTCCCCCGCGCCGGTCGAACCGGCCGCGGCGCCGGAAACAACCGTCGACGCCGATGCGGAATGGCATCTGGTGGATGAGGAATCCCGGCTGACTTTCGTCTCCACCAAAGCCGAAGAAATTGCCGAAGTGCTGACCTTTGACAGCATCATGGGAAGCGTTAGCCCAGAGGGCCTGGCCACGGTCGACATCTCTCTGAACAGTGTCGACACAAATATCGAACAGCGCGACGAGCGGATGCGCACCATCCTGTTCGATACGGAAACCTATCCGACACTGACCGTGACCGCCGAAACGCCCCTCGATGGCTTCAGCGACCTGGAAATTGGCGACCGCGATCGCATCAATACTCCGGTGACCATCAGCCTGCACGGGCAGGAACGCATCTATGATGCAGACCTTTATGTCACACGCATCGGCCCGAAAAAGGTACTGGTCGAAACGGCGAGCCCTGTGCTGGCCCATGCCGCTGATTTCGGCCTGGCTGAGGGTGTGGAAGCCCTGCGCGAGGTGGCCAATCTACCCTCCATCAGCCCGGTTGTGCCGGTATCTGTGTCTTTTGTTTTTGAACAATAGATACAAGGGATTTCCTGCATTTTGGCGAGATTACGATACCGTAAGCCACTGAAATGCGGGGGAACCAACCTGAAAAGGGGACGTTTCTCAGCCGTAGACAACGGAAAGGAATGACCCATGACCGCTTATCTGAAGATTGCCGCTATTGGTGCCAGCGCTATTGCCCTGGCCGCCTGTACGCAGACTGGTACTACGGAGCGTAATGCTGCTGTTGGCGCAGCCGCAGGTGCCGCAGCAGGTGCTGTGATCGGCAACAATGTCGGCGATGGCGACGCACAACGCGGTGCAGCGATTGGTGCTGTACTGGGTGGGTCCGCCGGCGCGGCCAAAGGCTGTACGGAATCCGATGATTGCGACATGCCGGGCGTAGCCGATCAGCCAGACGAAAAAGACTCAGACGGTGATGGACGTGTCGATATGTACGACCGCTATCCTTACGATGCTTCGCGCTGGTAGCCGCTGAGGCAGTCGCGTGATGGTGAGGCCCTGCATCCCCCCGGATGCAGGGCTTTATCTTTATGGCCTGAATGACCTCATATCCTTCGCCACATTTCGCCCTGACAAGTCCACACTCTTACCCTCACCTGCCCCGGAACGGGCGTGTCCTGTTCTTTGTTTCTTAAGGGATGGCATTGTGCCGAAGCGAAAGAACTGGAGACCCTGATGGGAGAGCCCATCCTAGACCTGACCCAATTGAACATCCGCCCGGCGAAAGTCATGCCCCATGGCTCTGCGCCGGATGCCCAAGCCTTGCGTCAGCGGGTGAGGGATTGGTGCCGCAGCTGGCCGGAAGGCAATCGTGGCGGCGTGTTTACCCGCCGCGCGAGCCTGGCCGCCGAGGGCGGTATCCAGCTACTCAGCGATTTCGGCAAGGATGTCGCAATTTCCCACAGCCTGTCCGAGTATCACGAGCTATGGCGTCCCATCCTGAACGACACGTTCCGCAACTGGGACTTCCGCATCGTGACGCCGATTGATCTGCGCCAAACAAACGAGATGGCGGCCGTCACCTTCTTTGCCTCTCTGAACGGCACCACACATGATGGTCAGGAGATGTCTCAGCTGAATGCCGTGTCGCAGATCTGGCAGAAAATCAGCGGCCACGGGCAGCTGGTGCACGAGCACACATCGGTCCATTCTGAAGGCCGCTAGACAGGGCCAAGCCGGACGCACTGCAGATAGACTGCAGCAAATGTTCATAATCGTCCCGTTTGGCCTTGCCCCGCCCCCCGACTCCCAGCTATGAGGCAGCCGTTTGGCCGGTAGGAGTAATTTAACATGCCTAAGCGCACCGATATCAGCTCCATTCTGGTCATCGGTGCTGGTCCGATCATTATCGGCCAGGCCTGTGAGTTCGACTATTCAGGGGTTCAGGCCGTCAAGGCGCTGAAAAGTGAGGGATACCGGGTCATCCTGGTGAACTCCAACCCGGCGACAATCATGACTGATCCTGAACTTGCCGATGCCACCTATATCGAACCGATCCTTCCCGAGATCGTCGAGAAGATCATCGAGATCGAAAAGCCCGATGCCCTGCTGCCGACCATGGGCGGCCAGACCGCGCTAAACTGCGCGCTGGATATGCACTATGCCGGCATTCTGGAGAAGCATGGCGTTGAACTGATCGGGGCGCGCGCCGAAGCCATCGAGATGGCCGAAGACCGCAAGCTGTTCCGCGAAGCCATGGACCGGATCGGCCTGGAAAATCCGCGCGCTGCGATCATCGCCTCCCCCAAGAAGGAAAATGGCCAATACGACCGGATCGAGGGCCTGAAGCGCGCCATGGAAGCGCTGGACGAGGTTGGCCTGCCCGCCATCATCCGCCCGGCCTTCACACTGGGCGGCACAGGCGGCGGTGTGGCCTATAATGTTCAGGAATATGAAGAGATCTGCCGGTCCGGTCTCGCGGCCTCTCCGATGGCGCAGATCCTGGTGGATGAGAGCCTGCTGGGCTGGAAAGAGTATGAGATGGAAGTTGTTCGCGACAAGGCGGACAATGCGATCATCATCTGCTCTATCGAGAATATTGACCCGATGGGCGTCCATACAGGAGACTCCATCACTGTCGCGCCAGCCCTGACGCTGACCGACAAGGAATATCAGGTAATGCGGAATGCCTCTCTCGCCGTGCTACGCGAGATTGGCGTCGAGACCGGCGGTTCCAATGTGCAATTTGCCGTGAACCCGAAAGATGGCCGTCTGGTCGTCATCGAGATGAACCCGCGCGTCTCTCGGTCATCCGCGCTGGCCTCCAAGGCGACCGGCTTCCCGATTGCCAAGATCGCCGCGAAACTGGCCGTCGGCTTCACGCTGGACGAGCTGGACAATGACATTACGGGCGTGACGCCAGCCTCCTTCGAGCCGACCATCGATTATGTCGTGACGAAGATCCCGCGCTTTGCCTTTGAGAAATACAAAGGCGCAGAGCCCGTGTTGACCACGGCGATGAAATCTGTCGGCGAGGCGATGGCCATCGGCCGGAACTTCCAGGAAAGCCTTCAGAAGGCACTCTGCTCTCTAGAAACAGGCCTTTGCGGACTGGATGAGATCGCGTTCGAGACGGAAGCCGATCTGCGCACGGCGCTGGGTGTTCCCTCACCTGACCGTTTGCGTGTTGTCGCACAGGCGCTGCGGCAGGGGCTGAGCGTAGACGAGGTTTACCAGGTCACCTCCATCGACAAATGGTTCCTGCGCCAGATC